>Ga0308390_1001048_pt1 | contig 18525 bp, 17 predicted proteins | sample Hotspr2Sample149_FD_202358 | JGI IMG/M metagenome (GOLD analysis project Ga0308390, IMG submission 202358) | Hot spring phototrophic mat microbial communities from Mushroom Spring, Yellowstone National Park, Wyoming, United States - 20040719_149 ...
CTTTTTAGTAAGGTTTTAAACTCGGCTTCCCATTTCTTTAAAAGTTCCTGCTTTTTTTGCTCATACTCCTTCTCAAGCCTTTCCTTCTCTTCTTCAAGCTTCTTTTTTAGCCCTTCAAGCTCGGTATCCTTTGCCAAAAGCTCTTTCTCTTTGGTTAATAAGGCTTTTTCCTTCTCTTTTACCCACTTCTGCCAGGCGTAAAAATCTTTGTTATGATAGAGGGAGTATGCTCTTTCGATGAGGGCTTCATCAAATCCGATAAGTCTTGCCAGGTCAAAGGCATGGGAAGCGCCAATTTGCCCGTAAACTAAACGATAGGTAGGTTTAAGGGTTTGCAGGTCAAATTCCATGCTGGCAATGTCGAAACCTTCAAGCTTAAGGATCAAATCCCGAAGGAGCTGGGAATGGGTGGTAACGACAAGCATGGCTTTAGTTTGATAAAGTCTTTCGATTACGGCAAAGGCAAGCAAACTTCCCTCCTCTGGGTTAGTGTTTCGTCCTGGCTCATCAAGAAGGACTAAGGAGTGTTCATCCGCTAAAGAGAGAATCTCCTTTAGGCTCTTGAGATGGGATGAGAAAGAGGATTCACGGTGAAAGATATCTTGTTCGTCACCAAGGTCAACGAACACTTGAGTTAGACGAGGAATTTGGGCCGATTCCGCTGGTAGCAAAAAGCCTTCATAAGCCAGGAGAACCATCAACCCCACTGTCTTTAGGGTAACCGTCTTTCCTCCCTGATTGGGCCCAGTTATGAGGAGCCCTTGGTTGACCAAGATGTCGTTTCTTACTGGTCTTTCGGATTGGTCTCCCTCTGACAACAAAAGAAGGGGATGCACTGCTTTTTTTAGATATATTTTCCTTTCCTCGGTGAATTCTGGAAGGCAACCTTGATAAAGTTTCCCAAGCTTTACCTTGGCAATAGCAAGGTCAAGGTCAGAGAGAAGCTCTTCAAGTTTTAAGATTTTAGCTTGGTAGGAAAAAAGCCCCTCTGAAAGCCCCTTTAAAATCCTTCTTAATTCCGCTTCTTCCTTGCCTCGGAGCTCTTCAAGCTCATTTGTCGGGCTAACTAAAGAAATGGGTTCGATAAAGTAGGTTGAGGCGGTGTTTGAGACCTCATGCAGGATCCCTCTTACTTTTCTCTTAAATTCTGGCTTAACCGGCAGCACATACCGTCCATTTCTTTGAGTGTAAAGGTCTTCCTGAAGATAGCCCTTTCGGAAGTAGTGATCCTTGAGGGCAGAAATTTTGGTTAAAATCTGTTGATGAAGTTCTCTTATTTTTCGTCTAAGAATAAAAAGCTGATAGCTTGCCTGGTCCCTAACTTCTGAGGTTTCAGGAATGATTACCTCTCTTATCCTGTTTGAAACCTCTTTTAGTTCTTCGGAAAGCTTGTATATCTCTGAGAAGGGTGAATCTTTAAGGTTGACTAAACTCAGAGTAGTAGTGATGAGCGTATCTAAAAACACAAGCTCAGCAGGTAAGAAAAGCCCTCGAAAAATTGCCTTGGCAAAAAGCTTTCTTAAATCGGGTATCTTAGGAAGAGAAGGAAGGTCCCCCCGCTTATCAAGCTCAAGAAGAAACTTTATTTTGTCTTTTAATTTTTTTGCCCGGATAAGGTCTAAAGACGGTCTATACGATGAAAGGCTATTCTGAGTTATTTCAAGGGAAACAATGGGTTTAAGCTTTTCGACTAATTTCTCCCAGTCTAAACGAGAAAGCGACCGGGAGTAGAGCTCTTTATTAATCTTCAAGCTTTTGTTGAAGTTTTTTAAGCTTTTTCATCAATTTTTTTCTGACTGCTTGCTGCTTTTTTCTTTTTCTAACTCCGGGTTTTTCGTAGAACTCCCTTTTCTTAACCTCGGAAAGGATCTTTGTTTTTTCTACAAGCCGTTTGAACCTCTTTAAAGCCTGCTCAAAGGATTCTCCATCACGAACAATGATTCCTGCCAAAGTAAAATCCCCCCTTTTGTTTTTTGCTTAAACCTAACATCATTCAAAAGCTTTGTCAAGTAAGCTTGGGGGCTTGTGTCATTACTATTTTGAAATGTCACATTAAGCGAGTGTCCTCTGCAAAAAGGCAAGCCCTTCCACCCTGTCCTGTCCTTTCACTCGGTCATGCCGAGCGTAAGCCGTGCATCCCTCACTTCTTTCGGGACGGCGTTGCTGGGGGGAGACCCCTCGCTTCGCTCGGGGTGACAAAGAAAGGGACTCGGGGTGACAGGAGGGGTAAGATCCCTCGCTTACGCTTGAAGGGACAAAAACTCTGGTAAGCAGCCTCTTACCCTATAAAAATTGCGATGGGCATTTTTCAAAATTAGGCGAGTGGTTTTCTTTAAAGAATAATAGAAAGCTTGTTTTGAAGCGGGCCTGGGGAGATTTGAACTCCCGACCCCTGGCTCCGGAGGCCAGTGCTCTGTCCGCTGAGCTACAGGCCCATTCTATACTTTAAAATAAAACATTTTTGAGAAGAATAGCAAGGTCCCGTATCTCTTCCTGAGCTTGCGGGATTGCCCTCTTTTCTACAAAATCCTGGAAGACTAACCTTGGTGCCGAAGCCAAAACCGTGGTGGCTACGCCTTGAGGAAGAATAAACCTTGCCGACTCCTTCTTCATCTCCCTTGACCAGTCGTGGTAAATTCTTAAGGATTGTTCGATTAGTTCTTGATAAACCTGAACATGCTCTTCTTTAAAACAGGATGGAACGATGAAAAAGTCTGCTTGAGTATAGCGGTGGGACCGTTGATTAAAGTTAAGCCAAGTATGCCTTACGAATTGATGACTAAAGATGCGAGAGAAATTGTGTGCGATGACAACCGTCCAAAGGAATGGATTTGCCTTATCCTCAAGAAGGATCACTTCTTGAGTTGCAAAAAAACCTTGAGGAGCCTGAAAAGTTGTATCCACAGCTGAATCTAAACTCCCTTCCCATCTCTTAACCCAATCGTCTTTTTCCTTTTCAAAAATCCGAACCTGAATTCCTTCTAAATCTAAATCCACAGAGATTAGCCTTAAAAACTGTGTCTCATCAAGGGCTTCAGCAAAGTGCCTAAGATTGAAAAGAGAAAGTCCTCTTTCTTCATCAAAGAATGCTTTAAAATAGGTTCTAGCAAGAAGGTATTTCTCCTCTGGTTTTAACCCAGCTAAGTCAACAACTATGGGGGTGTGAGCAAAGACGCTGAAGTGCCCAGCCTTCTTAAGATGAAGAAGGAAGCTAACAAAACGAGACTTATCCTTGAATTTCTCTTCCGAAAAGAGGTTTAAAGGATGACCATCATGATAGCAAACCCTTGCTCCAAGGTAGGAAAAAGCTAACCCCTTCGAAAGGTCCTTTAAGTTTGCTTTTTCAAGGACAAGTTGGATCAACTCCCATTGGGCTTGCCTTACCTTTTTAAGCTCCACCTTTATACCCTCCTGTCGAACCGAAACCTCCTCTTGAAGAGGTAGTTTGAGGCTCAAGAACCTCTACGATTTCTAAGAAAGCAACATTTATAAACACCATCTGGGCGATTTTTTCTCCTGCCCGAACCTCAACGCTTTCTTCCTTTAGGTTTAAAAGAGGGACCATCACCTCATCATTTTCTCCGCAATAATCAAAGTCAATTATCCCAACAGAATTGGTCATGATGAGCCCCTTTTTTATGAAAAGGGAGGACCTTGGAAAGATGAAAAGTCCATAAGGGGGGGCTCCTTTGATGACAAGACCGGTTCTAACGAGCTTAAATTCCTTTGGAGCAAATTTTACATCCTCTAAGGCAAAGAGGTCATAGCCAATAGATTCTGAAGTCCCTCTTTCAGGAAGCTTTGCTCGAGGATCCTTTTTCCAGACCAAAACCTTCATCTTTCAGCTACCTAAATTTTTTAGGTAATAAGAAAGCTTAGTTAGCCCGTGAACTACGGAGAGGTTTTCAACCTTTATCTTTTCATCCTCGGGAAAGAGTGGATAGTTGCTAAGGTTTAGGATTGCTTTTATACCATGTTGAACAAAGGCTGAAAAATAGGTTTCCTGTTCCTCATCGGTAGCGATAATTCCAATGTCTACCTTGATAGCCTTACAAACATAGGAGAGCTGGTCAAGGTTGTAAACCGAGACTCCACTTATGACGACACCAATGTTTTCTGGCTTAGTATCAAAGGCAGCCATGATAAAAAAGCCTTCCTTTTGAAGTTGAGCGTGCTCGATTAAATATCTGCTAAGGGGAGTGAGCCCTCCGATGATAACATTCCATTCCTCAGTCCTGCCTAAAAATTTTTTTAGGTTGTATTTTAAAGCCTTGACTGAATAACCAACCCCTTTGGTGCCAAGGGTCCCTACAAAGCTTAAATCTTTCCTTAGCTGAGCTGAGTTTACGCCTGAAAGCCTTGCTAAATCCTCAGAGCTAACCGAATCAACCCTCTTCTTTTCTAAATTTTCAAGGACCTTAAGATAGATGATCAACCGGTTTAGGGTGTTTTCGGGTAGCTCCTTCATGGGCTTCCCTGGGCTAAAGTTTTAGGTATGTTTTCTTTAAAAGGGGGGTAGATTATGCCCCTTTCCGTAATGAAAGCTGTTATCAAGCTTCCAGGCGTTACATCAAAAGCGTAGTTTAAAGCCCTTGCTCCCTTCGGGGAAAGTTTTTTCCCTCCGCAGGTTAAAACTTCCCTTTCTGAACGTTCTTCAATGGGTATCTCTGCCCCTGAGAATAACCTAAGGTCAAAGGTTGAAGAGGGGGCAGCAACATAAAAAGGTAGTCCATGATGGTGGGCTAAAACTGCAAGGGAATAGGTGCCGATCTTGTTTGCTGTATCTCCCTTTGCGGTAATTCTATCTGCTCCAAGGATGACCGCTTTGACCAAGCCTTGCTGCATAAGAAAGCCTGCGCTGTTATCTGTGATTACCCGGAAGGGAATGTTTATACGGGATAGTTCCCAAGCTGTAAGCCTTGTTCCTTGTAAAAAGGGTCTTGTTTCATCTACATAAACCAAATGCTTTTTCCCTTGAGAATAGGCTGCCCTGATAACCCCTAAAGCTGTTCCATAGCCACCTGTTGCCAGGGTACCGGTGTTGCAATGGGTAAGAATGCCCCCTTCAGGCAAAAGGTCTTTCCCATGTTTAGCCATGGCAAGATTGGCTGCTAACTCCCATTCCCATATGCTAATTGCCTTCTTCCTTAGTTCTTCAGCTAAAAAACTTAGCTCCTCAAAGCTAACCCGGGTTGAAGCGCTCTGTAGAATACTCTCAGCTACACTCATAATCTGATTTAAGGCATGAACCAGGTTTACCGCAGTTGGGCGAGCCTCAGCTAAAGTTTGGTAAAATCTTTTTAACTTTTGCTTAAGCTCTTTTTTCTCGATAAACTTTTTTCGCTTATCTAAAAGTCGTTTTACGCCTAAGTAGAAACCGATAGCTCCAGTGATACCGATGGCTGGAGCCCCTCGAACCACCATCTCTTTTATAGCTTTTCTTACCTCTAAATGGTCTTTAGCTCTGACCACTCGTTCTTGAGGAAGCTTTCTCTGGTCGAGAAGGTATAAACAATCTTCGGTAAGGACAAAAGGAAGGATTTGGTCTGCATTTTTGGGAAGAATAGCCTTATCCTTAAGCTTTGCCCAAAGTTTATCCAAGCTTAACCCTCTAAAAGTTCGGTTAGAATTTGGTTCACCAGCTTAGGATTGGCTTTTCCGCCAGTCTTTTTCATCACCTGCCCGACAAAAAAGCCAAGGACTCCTTTCTTGCCCGAGCGATACTTTTCCACCTCGCTTGGGTTTTCTTTGATAACCTCTTCGCAAAGCTTGCGAAGTAGCTCTTCAGAGCTTTCCTGCTTTAAGCCCCTTTCTTCAACGAACCTCTTTGGGGCAATCCCCTTTTCATAAACCTCAGGGAATAACTGCTGTTTAGCTATGGTGATGGATATAGTCCCATCGTCAACAAGGTTTAGGAGTTCAGCTAAGAATTCTGGCTTAAGCTGCGTTTGCTCAATGGAGATATTGTCCCGGTTTAGGTAACGCAAAACTTCGGTCAACATAAAGTTAGCAACAGTCTTTGGTTTAGCATAGAGCTTTACTGTATCTTCAAAGAAATCAGCCAAAGGCTTTTCTTCAACAAGGATGCCAGCTTCATAGGATGATAGCCCGTATTCCTCCATAAAACGAGCTTTCTTTGCTGAAGGAAGCTCAGGAAGCTCCTCTTTAATCTTTTTTATCCACTCCTCAGAAACTCTAACCTCTATTAAATCAGGGTCTGGGAAGTAGCAGTAGTCATGAGCCTCTTCTTTTCCTCGCATGGGATGGGTAGTCTGGGTAGCCTCGTCGTAAAGCCGTGTTTCCTGAACAGGGGTTTTACCCTCAAGGAGAAGAGCTGTTTGCCTCTTTATTTCAAAAGCCAAAGCCCTCTCCACATGCTTAAAGGAGTTCATGTTCTTTAGCTCAACCTTTACGCCAAGGGTTGAGCTTCCCTTAGGACGAACGGACACATTGGCATCACAGCGAAGGCTTCCTTCTTCCATGTTTCCGTCGCAGATGCCAAGGTAACGCACGATGCTCCTTAAAGTTTTAAGATAAGCAACCGCCTCTTCAGTAGAATGGATCTCAGGTTTGCTGACGATTTCAAGGAGGGGTGTGCCTGTGCGGTTAAAATCAACATAAGAATAGGGCTTCTTTTCGTCGTGGACAAGCTTTCCTGCATCCTCTTCGAGATGGATCCTTGTTAAGTTGATAAGCTTTGTGCTCCCGTTTGCCTCTATCTCGATCGCTCCCCCTTCGGCAAGGGGTAACTCATACTGAGAGATCTGATAGTTTTTAGGGAGGTCAGGATAGAAGTAGTGCTTTCTTGCCATGACGGAAAGCCTGTTAACCTTTGCCCCAACTGCCAAAGCAAGCTTTAGGGCATAGTGTATGGCTTCTTTGTTTAGGACGGGAAGAACGCCTGGCTGACCAGTGCAGATGGGGCAGACTTGAGAGTTAGGAGTTGCTCCAAACTTAGTGGAACAAGAACAGAAGAGCTTGCTTTTTGTCTTTAGCTGAACATGAACCTCAAGACCAATGACCGGCTCAAACTCCATGTTTTTTCCTCGCAAAAATTAGTTTAGAAAAGTTAGTTTACGCTTAGTTTATAATTCCATAGAGTATCTGTCAAGTTTAATCCGAGGCTCTTCTAAAAAGTCCCCCCTCTACTTTGTCCTGCCGAGCGTCCTTTTTATTGTCCTGCCGATCAGCCCCTCTTTTGTCGTGCCGAGCGTTAGCGAGGCATCTCTCATCTCAATCGGACGGCATCCTTAGGTAGACCCCTCGCTTCGCTCGGGGCGACAGCCTCCCATCGTGTCATCCCGAAGCGCCGTCCCGAACGAAATGAGGGATGCCTCCTAATACTTTTTGACTTAAACAATTTTCTCCGTTAAAATTTTAAGCTTAAAAGGCCCAAAGGAGGTAGATTATGCCTGAGCAGAAGATAAAGAAGGTTCTTGTAGCAAACCGCGTAGTCCCAGCGGTAAGGATCATGAACACCTGCCGGGATAAGATGATTAAGACTGTAGCCATATACAGCACACCAGACAGGTTAGCCTATCATGTCTTCTTAGCTGATGACGCTGTCCACATCGGAGAGGCTCCACCTTACGACTCTTACCTCAACATGGATAAAATCATCCGCGTAGCCAAAGAAAGAGGTTGTCAAGCTATCCATCCGGGATGGGGGTTTTTGGCTGAGAACGCCGATTTTGCTGAACGAGAAGCTCCCTCTCCAAGCATCGATGATGACCTGCGCACTGAGATCTGCTTTACTGCCGTCCGCTTGGCAAGGGAGCTTGGCTACTACTCCGCAGGAACCATAGAGTTTTTTGCTTGACCCTAAGACGAAAAGGTTCTACTTCCTTGAGGTAAACACTCGTCTTCAGGTTGAGCATGGCGTTACCGAACTTATAACCGGACTTGACATCGTGAGCCTGATGTTTGATATCGCCGAGGGCAAACGCCTACCCTTCACCCAAGATGACATCTATCCTAATCGTCATGCCATCGAGGTTCGAATTAATGCCGAAGACCCACGCACCTTCAACCCCTCCTTTGGGACTATTACCCGCTTACAAATCCCTCAGGGACCGGGTATTAGGGTGGCTTCTGGGGTTTACGAGGGGGCGTAGGTCCCACCATATTACGATTCTTTGATAATGCTTGTCATGTCCGCAGGCGCTGATAGGTATGAGGCTATTCGGGTGATGGATAGAGCCCTATCAAGGGGCTTGAGGGTTGAAGGGGTAAAGACTATCGCACCTCTTCTTCTAAGCATCATAAGGCATCCTGATTTCATAAGCGGAAACTTTTCCACAAGGTTTATCGAGGAGAAGTATGAAGAGTTGGTGAGAGCCTTTCGGGAAAAGACTACCGATGACGAAGCCTTGAAGATCTCTCAATACATCGCCGAGGTCTCTGCGCTTGGACCACAGCCTTGGATGTAGTTAAAAGTTAAAAGATTTCAAAAAGGAGGAAGCCGATGGGGTATGTCTTCGTCAGACCAGGGATGAGCCCTGCGGAGATAGTAAAAACAGTTCGGGAGCTACTGGGAGTAGCCTTTGTGTCCCTTGGGATGAGGGATACCGGTCAATCGGATTACAAGAACCGCCTGAGGATATACGACCTAAAAACCCTTGCCCCCTACTACAATGAAATGGGTCTTTTTGCCGCTGAGTGTCATGGCGGGGCAAGGTGGCATGTTGGCGTCATGAACCGCAGGGAGAGCCCCTTTGAAGAAATAGCCATCCTTCGTGAGCTTATGCCAAATGTGCTTCTGCAGACGCTTATCAGGAAAACGAACTTGTGGGGCTACCGCCCCTATCCAAAAAACATTATCGAGTATGTAGTGGAGCGGGTGGACATCGATGTTTGGAGATGCTTTTCTTTCTTAAACGATGTGCGGAACATGCGCACCGTGGCTGAAGTGGTCATGAAACGGGGGAGGCTCTTTGAGCCAGCCATCTCCTACACCGTTGCCCCTTGGTTTGACACAAAATACTATCTCAAGGTGGTTGACGAGATCGTCGACCTTTGCGGTGGTGTTGACGAGATAATCCTTTGCATCAAAGACATGGCTGGAGTTGGCACCGTCAAATCCGTTTCTGAGCTTAGCTCCGCCATAAAAGATAAGTATCCTGACCTTGTGATCAACTATCATCGGCACATCACCGATGGGTTAGCTCTTCCAGTCTTGATTGCTGCGGTAAAGGCTGGAGCAAAGCTTATGGATGTTCAGGAGGATACCCTCTGCAGGTTCTACGGGCATTCTCCCATCCTTGCGGTAGAGGCTGCTCTAAGAGAGGAAGGCATACCCGTAAACCTTGATAGAAGGCTTGCTGAGCTTGCGGTTGAAAAGGTAAGGGATTGGATCCGAGACTACGAATGGGCAGAGTCTCCCTTCAAGGGCTTTGACCACATGGTGACAAAGCATAAGATGCCCGGAGGAGCCTTCCCAAGCTCCTTTGAACAGGCAGAAAAAGGTGGTTTTCTCCATCTCATGCCGGCAATCCTCAAGGTTATGAGCCTCTACAATCAAATAGTCAAATACTTTGATGTCACCCCTGGCTCTCAGATAACCTGGGTCACCTGTAGCGGTATCGTCAACAGGTATTATAAGGAGTTTGGCGTAGAGGGAGTAAAGCGGGTTATAAGCCTTCTTGAAAAGTTTGTGGAAGAGAAAAAGCAAGATTTTTCTGCCATGAGCCCAGAGGAGCAGGAAGAGCTTTTACAGCTTTTTAGGAATGCTCCCGGCGATTTTAAAAACCTTATCCTGGTACATTATGGAAGGCTTCCTGTTGGCTGGCCTGATGAGTGGGTTTATAAGAGCGCCTTTGGCGATGCCTGGCAGGAGAAGATCAAAGAAAGGAGGGACGAATCTCCCCTTGAAAGCATCCCTGATGAAGACCTTGAGGCTTTAAGAAGACAGCTTGAAGAGGAGGTCGGGCGTCCAGCCACTGAGGAGGAGTTTATTCTTTACCTTATGCATCCCAAAGATGCGATAGACTTTATAAAGTTCCGCGAAAAATACGGACTTACCCCCCTTGTCTTGCCTACGTTGGTTTGGAGAGAGGGGCTAAAGAAACCGGGCGATAGGGTTGACTTTGAGCTTGATGGCAAGCCTTACACCATCGAGCTTGTCTCCATCGGCTCGGAAACAGATGGCATCATCCATTTTGTGCTAAAGGTAAACAACAAAACCCGCGTGTTTGAAGTAGCAACTCCTCGAGCAAAGAAGGCAGAGGTCCGAAAGGCTACCAAACCGAACGAAATCGGAGCTCCTATCAGCGGAACAGTCTGGCGTATAGGCAATCCCAAGAGAGGGGCACTCAAAGTAGGAGACATAGTGCATAAGGGCGAAGAGATTGCCAACCTTGAATCCATGAAGATGGAAAACCCCATCGTTGCCCCCTTTGATGCCCAGATCGTAGAAATATGCGTTAAGCTAAACCAGATGGTCGAAGAAGGTCAGCTCCTTTTCGTATTGAAGCCAATAGAAGAGGAAAAAGCTTGATGGAGAGATGCTTCTTTAGAAATTAGGTTTATTTTTACTTTAAAAGTTGGTAAAATTCTTCTTTGGTCATATTTACATCTCTTAAAATTTTTGCCATTAGACCGGGACCGATTGTTTCACCAGAATGAATAGGAAAAACTGTAGCTCTTCCATCTAGATGTTGAAGAAAAACATGACTCCCTTTTTGTCTTTTTATTTCAAAGCCTAATTTTTTTAAAATAGAAAGAATGTCTTTACCAGTTAACGAAGGAAGTTTGGTCATACAGCAATTTTTTGAACACCTATTAACTCTAAACCTTCAAATGCCTCCTCTCCATATACTTCTAAACAGAGTTCAATTGCTTCTTTTACTCTTTCCATAAGTTCATCAAGAGACCTTGCCTGGGTATGACATCCTTTAAGCCCTGGCACTTCAGCCACATAATAACCTTCTTCATCTTTTTGAATTATAACGGTGAACTCTCTCATTTTAATTTCGCCTCCCGAAAATTTTCTTAAGATTAATCTAATTATCTCTGTTTTCTTAAAAATCTCAAGGGTTTTGAGGCTATGGAGTTTCCATCCACCTCTAATCTCGTGAGCTCTGCCCGAGGGGTCTAAACAAAATCTCCGTTGGGGCGAGCGATTGCTTGCGCGGAGTCTTTTTTTCGCTCAGAGCCGTCAGGCAATGGGTTTCCCCCTCCATGTCAGGCAAGGGGTCTCCCCCTCCATGTCCTTCCGAGCGAAGCGAGGAACCTCCTCTTTTCTCATCAAAGATGAGATGCTTCGCTTCGCTCAGCATGACAGGATGGAGGATGTTTCCCCGAGCGCAAGCCGAGGGGTCTCCCTAGGGACGCCGTCCCGAATGAAGTGAGGGATGCTTCGCTATTGCTCGGCACGACGGACCAGGAGACTTTTTTTGAAACAGTCTTTAAGAACCTTGACAAATTTAAAATTGGGCTTACATTAAGGGCTAACTCGAAGGGAAAGGTATTTTGGTAGGAGGTTTTTCCATGCTTGAAGGGCTTACAACTCAGACTCCTTGGGTAAAGAAGGAAGAGGTTCAAAGAAACTGGTATCTGATCGATGCTAAAGGGCAGGTGCTGGGGAGGCTTGCTTCTAAGTTAGCCTATCTTCTTCAGGGTAAGCACCGTCCAGATTTTACGCCCCATGTAGACCAGGCTGATTTATTCGTCATTATCAACGCCGATAAGATTAAGCTTACCGGAAAAAAACTTGACCAAAAGGTCTACTGGAGGCACTCTGGCTACATGGGAGGGCTTAAGCTTGAGACGGCAAGGAAGCTCTTAGAGAAAAAGCCAGAGATGCTCATCCACTTAGCGGTAAAAAGAATGCTCCCAAGGAACCGCATGAGACCAAAGCTTTTGAAAAAGCTAAAGATTTATGCTGGTCTGAACCATCCTCACACAGCTCAGAACCCTCAACCCATAGAGATATAGGAGGTTGAAAGCATATGGAAAGGATCAACGCTACCGGTAAGAGAAAGACTGCGGTTGCCCGTGTATGGTTGATGCCGGGCACTGGGAAGGTTACCGTTAACGGCAAAGACTTAAAGGAATACTTTGCCGACCATGTAGTAGCTGAGGATGTGGTCTATGCCCCCTTTAAGCTTACCAACCTTCTGGGAAGGTTTGATGTTTTGACCACCGTTTGCGGTGGTGGAAAGTCTGCTCAGGCTGAAGCTATAAGGCATGGCATCGCAAGGGCTCTCATTACCTTTTCTCCAGAGCTAAAGCCAATCCTTAAGAAAGCGGGCTTTGTTACGAGAGACCCAAGAGAAAAGGAGAGGAAAAAATACGGTCTCCACGGTGCAAGAAGAGGGCAACAATACTCCAAGCGTTAGAGCTTTCCTTCTGTGATAAAAGTAGCCATCCTTGGGGCTTCAGGCTATACTGGTCTTGAGCTAATAAGGCTCTTAGCCAATCATCCCCATTTTAAGATAGAAGTTATCACCTCCCGAGGGCTGTCTGGGAAGACCCTCGGAGAGGTCTATGGCCTACCCTCCCCACTTGGCGACCTTGTCTTCACAGAGCCAAACCCTGAAGACATCGCCAAAGAAGTTTCAGCCGTCTTTCTCTGCCTTCCTTCCGGTGCCTCATCAAGCTTAGCTGAAGTCTTTCTTAAACGGGGAGTAAAGGTTGTAGACCTATCCGCTGATTTTCGCTTTAAAGATGAGAGTTTATACAAAGAGGCTTACGGGATAGACCCTCCCCCTCGGGACCTTCTCTCAAAGGCCGTATACGGGCTTACTGAGATATACCGGGAAGAGATAACTAAGGCAGACCTTGTTGGCAACCCGGGCTGCTATCCGACATCCATCCTTCTTCCTTTAATTCCCCTTTTTAAAGAAGGCTTGATCGAAGGGGACTTAGTTATTGCGGACTCAAAGAGCGGGACCTCAGGCGCAGGAAGAAAGGCAGACACCTACTACAGCTTTTGCGAAGTGAACGAGGATTTCAAGCCTTACAAAATTGCAAGCCACAGGCATACGCCTGAGATGGAGGAAAAGTTAGCCGAGTTTGCCAAAAAACAAGTTCGCGTAGTGTTTACCCCCCATCTTTTACCGCTAAACCGCGGGATCATTTCTACGATTTATGTTCGGTTCCGTGCAAGCTTAGAAGAGGTGCATAGCTTTCTTTCTGAGTTTTATCGTGATAGCGTGTTCGTTGAAGTTTTATCCCTTGGCAGGATCCCAAGGCTTGCCGAAGTTCGGTGGACAAACCTTTGTAAGATTGCCCTTTTTGAGGATAAGAAGCGTGGTATGGACATCATCGTTTCCGCTTTGGACAATCTTGTTAAGGGAGCAAGCGGTCAAGCCATCCAAAACCTAAACCTCATGTTCGGTCTCCCCGAAAACGCAGGTCTAATACTAAGCCCCGTTTTAGTGTAGTTTTTACCTTGCCACCATACTATTTTTTACTATAATCATCGTTAAAATAACCCCTTATTTTACCTTTTGACCTAATATGCTTACAGAAGGCACGATAATCGAAGGAGACTTCTGGCCTGAGCCTGTTGAAGTGAAAAGACTAGAAGAGGTAGAGGATGGATACCGCATCGTTGGTTCAACGATAAATTCCCTTCAGCATATAGATGATTTTATTGCCTTTTCAGACCTTCCAAAGATAAAAACTAAAGAATTCTTGTTAAGTTTTACTCAACCTGGGTATGAAGCCTTTTTAGCCCTTGAGGCTATTCGGTTTAGGTATGCCTCCCTTTTTGACCCCCTGCTTGCCGTAAATGTTTCTAAAGTCGAGCCTCTACCCTTTCAGATTGAAGCTGTCTATGGCTATATTCTAAAGCTTCCTCATATAAGGTTTCTTCTTGCTGACGACCCCGGGGCAGGAAAAACTATCATGGCTGGTCTTGTGATAAAAGAGTTAAAGCTTAGAGGGCTTGCTCGACGGATCCTCATCGTTGTCCCTGGTCATCTAAAAGATCAATGGCGAAGAGAAATGCAGGAAAGATTTAAAGAAACCTTTATAGTCTTTGATAGATACACTTTAAACGCCTTCTACGGAGACAACTTTTTACTTCGGAATAATCAAGTCATAACCTCTATGGACTTTGCTAAACAAGAAGAGATCTTACCCCTTTTTGCTTCCTCTCATTGGGACCTAACCATCGTTGACGAAGCCCATAAAATGGCAGCCTACAGATACGGTGAAAAAGTAGAAAAAACGCAAAGATATAAATTAGGGGAAACCCTTTCAAAAACCTCTACCCATCTGCTCTTTCTTACAGCAACCCCTCACAAAGGGGACCCAGAGAATTTTCGCCTACTTCTTGACCTACTTAATCCAGGATTTTTTGCAACCTCTGAGATGGTTGAAGCCTCCTTAAGAGACAAAGACAATCCTCTTTTTATAAGAAGGCTCAAAGAAGACCTAAGAGATTTTGAAGGAAAACCTTTATTTACCAACCGCTATCCCAAAACCATTAAGTTTAGGCTTTCTGACGAAGAAAGAGAGCTATACCAAGAGCTTTCTCAATATGTCGTTGAGCAATACAACAAAGCTTTGACCCTTGATAAAAAGAGAAACATTGGTTTTGCCCTTCTAATACTTCAAAGAAGAATGACCTCAAGCACTTATGCCCTCCTTAAATCCCTTGAGAGAAGAAAAAACCGTCTTGAAGACCTGCTTAAAAGCTCTGAGCTTAATAAAAAACTACCTAATTTAGAAGACTTTGAGGAAGTAGAAGATTATCAAGAGAAAGAAAGATGGGAAATAGAAGAAAGATGGGAAACAATTAGCTTAGCAAGAAACAAAGAAGAGCTAAAAAAAGAGATTTGGACAGTTGAAGGACTAATTGAAAGAGCCAAAGAAATATTAGCAGAAGAAAAGGAAGTAAAACTATCTGAATTAAAGAAGGCTATTGAAGAAGGGTTTAGAAAGCTAAGGGAAGTTGGCGGAAATGAGAAAATTTTAATTTTTACAGAATCTAAGGACACTTTAGAATACCTTGTAAACAAAATTAAATCGTGGGGATACTCTGTCAACTATATTCATGGTGGAATGGACTTAAGCGAAAGAGTGAAAGCAGAAAGAGTGTTCAGAGATGAAACACAGATCATGGTAGCAACAGAGGCAGCTGGTGAAGGCATAAATCTTCAATTCTGCAATCTAATGATAAACTACGACATTCCTTGGAACCCTAACCGTCTTGAACAAAGAATATGAAGAATTCATCGGTATGGGCAACAGAAAGATGTCTTTATCTTTAATCTCGTAGCGATTGACACAATAGAAGGGAGAATTTTATCCAAACTCTTTGACAAGCTTGAAGAAATTAAAGAAAAACTTGGTAGCGATAGAGTATTTGACATAATAGGTGAGGTCTTCTTAGGGAAAAATCTGTATCAATTGATCGTAGAGGCTGTAGTGCAGGCAAAAACTCTGGATGAAATCATAAAAGAAATAGACATTGAAGTTGATGAAGAATACATTAGGAAAGTTAAGTCAGCCTTGGGAGAAAGTTTAGCTACAAAGTTTATAGATTATACAAGGATAAAGGAACTTTTTGAAAAGGCAAAAGAAAATAGGCTTATTCCTGAGTATGTAGAAGAATTTTTCAAGAAAGCCTTCACAAAAGCAGGAGGAAAATATCATATAAGAAAAGATGGTTTTATCAGCATAGAGTCTCTTCCTTCTGAGCTAAAAAATTTAGCTCAGAAACAAAACATAACCCTTGACAAATATCCTAGGGTAACCTTTGACAAGGAAAAAGCCTTCAAAAACCCTGATGCTGAGTTTATCTCCTTTGGGCATCCGCTTCTTGAAACGCTTATAGATTGGGTTCATCAAACCTTTCTAAACAATCTTCAAAAGGGAGCTATGTTTGAAGACCCAGACGGAAAATATAACGGTATCATTTGGTTCTTTGAAGGAGAAGTAAAGGATGGAAAAGGAGAAACAGCAGGAAAAAGGATCTTTGCCATCTACGATGATATAGAAAAAGGCTTTACTGAAATAAACCCAGGGATTATCTGGGACTTTATTCCCATAGATAATCCTACTGAAGTGCCAAACTTACAAAATCTCAGTCCGAGAAAAGAGACTGCTAAAAACTTTGCTCGACAACTAATAATGAAGTATAAAAAAGAAATTGAAGAAGAAAGGGCAAGGCAAGCTGAAATAAAAGAAAAATACGGTATAAAATCATTAGAATATCTTATCGATAAGCTTGATGAAGAACTTGTTTTACTGATTGAAAGAGAGAATAAAGGAGAAGAAGTAAGGTTAGCTATTCAAAACAAAGAAGAAAGAAAAAAATATTATCAAAAGGCTTTAGATGAGCTTAAAGAAGAAATAAAAAGGGAAAAGACTTTGACCATATCTTGGCCTCAATTCAAAGGGGCAATCTTGGTTAAACCTAAAAAAACTGACCAAATGGTTAGCGATGAGGAGATAGAAAGAATAGGTATGGAAATAGCTATGGAATACGAAAGAAGTCAAGGAAGGGAGCCTGAAGATGTGTCAAAAGAAAACCTTGGGTTTGACATTAGGTCAAGAGGAAAAGATGAGATAAGATACATAGAAGTTAAGGCAAGAAATGATGAGGGAGATGTCGCATTAATAGTTAATGAATGGCTTAAGGCAAAACGCTTCAAAGAAAACTACTGGCTCTACATAGTATGCAACTCAATCACAAACCCAACTTTATACATCATAAACAACCCAGCGGAGAATTTGAAAGTTCAAGATAAGGTAGAGGTAGTAAGGTTTATCGTTCCGTTAGAAGAATGGAAGAAGAAAGGAGAGAGGGCATGAGTATAAAGGAGCAAAAGAGCTTTATTGAAGTTACCTTTCCTATAAAAGAGGTTAGCGAAGAGTCGGCAAGGGAGAAGAACATAAGGCATGGGCATATATCAACTCTTCACATCTGGTGGGCAAGGCGTCCTCTTGCCTCATCAAGGGCAACAACTTATGCTGCCCTTATTCCTTACCCATCAACCGAAAAGGAAGCAAAGGAAAGGGCTGAATTCATCGTTGAGCTATCTAAGTGGGAAAATTCTCTAAAAGAAGACATTATCAAAAGGGCAAGGGAAGACATTTTGAAAGCAAATGGGGGAAAGACTTTACGCGTCTTAGACCCCTTTGCTGGCGGGGGCTCAATCCCCTTAGAGTGCTTAAGGCTTGGTTTAGAGACCCATGCTGTGGAGTATAACCCCGTTGCGGTCCTTATCTTGAAATGCATCCTTGAGTATCCCCAGAAGTATGGGAGGCAAAACAAGGTTAAAAAGGCTGAGGGGTTGTTCAATATTGAAAAAGAAGAAAGTCCATTGATTGCGGATGTCAGAAGATGGGGGGAATGGGTTTTAGGGAAAGCAAGAGAAGAGATAGGAAGGTTTTATCCTACAGATGAGGACGGCTCAATCCCGGTAGGCTATATCTGGGCAAGGACAATACCTTGTCAAAACCCTTCTTGTGGGGCAGAAATTCCGCTTATGCGCCAGTTTTGGCTTGCAAAAAAGGAAAATAAGATGATTTCGCTCTATCCTTTTGTTCATGAAGGAAGGGTTGAGTTTGCTATAGTGAAGAAGAACGGGGATGAATGGCAGGTAGTTGAAACCTCTATCCCTGGGTTTAGCCCGAAGGTTCCTTTTAACTTTGAGCCAGAAAAGGGCACGGTTTCCCGAGCTATCGCCGTTTGCTATGTCTGCGGGGGCATGGTTGACGACAACCGAGTAAGAAGGCTTTTCAAGGATGGAAAGGCTGGGCATAGGATGGTAGCGGTTGTTTTAAGTAGACCTCAAGGTAAAGCCTACAGGTTAGCCACAGAAAGGGATGTTGAATTTTATAGAAAAGCGGAAGAATATTTAGAAGAAAAAAGAAAAACACTCTGGGAAGAGTGGGGAATTGACCCTGTGCCGGATGATGATCTACCTCCCGAGAATACTCTCGGGTTTAGGGTTCAAAGATATGGAATGATAAAATGGGGCGACCTTTTCAACTCCCGCCAGAAGTTAGCGCTGATTACCTTTACCGAAAAGGTCCGGCTTGCGTATAAAAAATTGATAGAAGAGGGATACGATGAAGATTATGCAAAAGCGGTGGTGAGTTATTTGGGATTGGGGGTAAATAGATTGGCTTCATTTTGTAATAGTTTTTCCATGTGGATTAGTCAGCGAGAATTGATAGCAGATATCTTCACAAGACAAGCTCTCCCAATGGTATGGGATTATACTGAAGCAAACCCTTTCAGCGGAGCCTCGGGGAGTCTCGATTCAGCTTTGGACTACATTAAATGCGTCCTCTCCCACCTCACCCAAATCCCCCCTGTGGAAACGGAGGAATGATGGATAAAGAGATTGCAAAAAAGGTTTTAGAGATAATGCTTAATGCTGATGGGGGATGTGAGTATTGCGTAAGAAACCTTTACCTTCAGTTCATAAAAGAATTTCCGCAATATTCTTACCTTGCCAGAAAGCTTTACAGGGAAAATTGCTAATATGAAAACACTTGAAGAAATAAAGAGAATACTTTTAGAGCATAAAGAAGAGATAAGACAAAAGTATGGAATAATAA
>Ga0308390_1001056_pt1 | contig 18477 bp, 18 predicted proteins | sample Hotspr2Sample149_FD_202358 | JGI IMG/M metagenome (GOLD analysis project Ga0308390, IMG submission 202358) | Hot spring phototrophic mat microbial communities from Mushroom Spring, Yellowstone National Park, Wyoming, United States - 20040719_149 ...
TTTCAGCATCAGGGGATTCCACCAATCTGGTCTCGAGGACCGGTTCAGAGCCCTCTGCTACCACACTGCGGAAATAGTAGTTGATACCCAAAAAATCAAGGGGTGAGGAGACCAGAGCGCTTTCCTGGGGGTTAAACTGGGGAATGGAGAATCCCTTGGTGCTGTAAAAGGTAAGCATATCTTCGGGGAACCGTCCGTGGAAAAGGGGATCCAGAAACCAGCGATTGAGGTACCCATCGTAACGCCGGACGGCTTTCCGGGTTTCTTCGTCATTCCGGGCGGGATGAGCAGGGGAGAGATTTAGGGTGATGCCGATGGGTTTTTTAACCCCCTCTTCCCGGAAAACCCGGACGGCGTGTCCGTGGGAGAGGAGAAGATTGCGGGAAACCCGGAGAGCTGCACCGAAGTCCTCCTTTCCCGGAGCATGTCGGCCTTCGTAGTTTCCGATAAAAGCTACCACCCAGGGTTCGTTATGGGTAATCCAGATATCCACATCGTCCCTAAAGGTGCGAAAGAGCAACCGGGCATAGTCGGCGAAAGCCTGGACGGTGGCTTCGTTTTCCCAGCCTCCTTCATCCTGGAGAGCCTGGGGGAGGTCCCAGTGGTAGAGGGTGACGACGGGACGAATTCCCACACTTTTCAGTTTTTCGATGAGTTTCCGGTAAAAATCAATTCCCTTTTCGTTGACCCGGCCCCGTCCTTCCGGAAAAATCCTCGACCAGGCGATGGAAAACCGGTACGCATCGACCCCCAGTTCTTTCATCAGGGTTATGTCTTCGTGATAACGGTGGTAGTGGTCACAGGCTACATCTCCGCTCATCCCGTCGAGAATCTTTCCCGGGGTATGCGCGAAACGGTCCCAGATGCTCTCACCTTTTCCATCTTCGTTCCAGGCTCCTTCAACCTGGTACGCAGCGGTGGCCACACCAAAGAGAAAATCAGAGCTGAAACGGGGCATAGACACTCCCTTCCTTTCGTGGACTTTACGCTATTGTGACATATTCGTAGCTTCTTGCCAAGGTATCGGCGAAAAGCCTTTTCTCTTCCGTATTCTTCTCTTGGCGTATTTTCTGCAAATTGACATCCTGCTCGGAGATGTTCCAGAACCAGATATGTTCAGGGGATTTTGAAGATCTTGCGGGGACAAAACAGCCAGGAGAAACACCTTCCACAGGAACTCATTACTATAGACTTCCCCCCCGGTTTGGCGAAGGGAAAATTAAAGAATGGAGAGAGTTCATTGATATCCGAGCAAGCATCTCCGGATGAAAGAAACCTTTTACCTTTATGAGCACAGTGACACAATCCCATACATTCTCAAAAGAGAAACTGCCTCGGAAACAAAAACACCACCTCGCAAGGATGCGTCAGCATCCTAATATTTTCTCTTTTCTTTTGCTGGGGCTTGGGGATCCCCCCGACGTCGTGAGCGCAGCGACGAAGCAGTCTCGATTTTCAGTTTTCAACCAGGAAATCTCGAAATGAATTCGGGATAACGTAGGGTTTTTTTCTTTCCCTATGGATCGAGAATTCTCCCCAGGATGTGAGTATCCCAACATTTTTGCGGTTTCTCTGTTTTTCTTCCTTTCCGGGGTCCTCCAGGATGCGGAGCATCCTTTTTTCTCTTTGTTTTTCTTCTTTCTTTTTTATTGGGGATTTGGGGTTTTCCCCCAACGCTATGAGTGAAACAAAGTAGTCTTGGAGTTCCTGGTTTTTAACCAGGGAACTCTGAAACGATAGGAAAAGAGAGACTGTTTCGGAGACGAAAAATACGAGGTTTACAATAACGCTGCCACCCCGTCATGCTGAACTTGATTCAGCATCTTGAGGTTTCGCTATCCCACTTCGTCATGCTGAACTTGATTCAGCATCTCAGGGTTTTAAAGACGAGACCCTGAAATAAATTCAGGGTGACGTAGAGGCGTTGTTCAGGGTGACACCGCTACTACTTCGTCATGCTGAACTTGATTCAGCATCTCAGGTTTTCAATACGAGACCCTGAAATAAATTCAGGGTGACGTATAAGCAAAGACGAGACCCTGAAACAAGTTCAGGGTGACGTAGGGTTGGTGTTCAGGGTGACGCAAAAGTGATTTTCGGGGTGATGAAGAAGTGTTCAAAGTGACGTAAAGGCAAAGACGAGACGCTGAAGCGATAGGGGTGAAAAGAGAGACTGCTTCGGAAGCGAAAATACGAGGTTCACAGTGATCGTCATCCCACCTCACCTACCGGGGTATCTTTAAGGAGCATGGATTTCTTGATAAGATAATTGCAAGGGTGTTACCATCGAAACCCAAAAGTTGAGTGTTTAGCAGGGAGCGTTGCGCCGCTTAGGGAGGGGATAAAAGGGGACCTCTTTACCCATATCGAGGGATTCTCCAGTTGGAAGAAGTTTTCCGTTCTCTTTGGGATATAATAGTCTTCAAGGAGCTGAAAGACGATATGGCTTAAGCAGGAAGGGTTCCTCCACTTTCTGGGGGAGATTCCGCTATGGTATAAATACGGTAGGAAAGAAAAAGGAGTGAGGCTCTTGAATCAGCTCTACCGAGAGATCGCTGAGCAACCTGAGGTACTGCGTCGGATTGCTTCTTCGTATGTTACCGAGGGGAAGTTTGCTTCCTGGAGAGAAGATTTTCCGGGAAGAATCTACTTTGTGGGAATGGGGAGTTCGCTTTTCGCCGCCTATCCAGCCTATCTCTATCTTCTCGAGGGTGGTTTCCCGGTGGGGTGGGTGGATGCTTCAGAGCTTCTGCATTACGGTCTGAGGGGAATCAGGAAAGAAGATACGCTGATGCTGGTTTCTCAGTCCGGGGAGTCCTATGAAATTCTGAAGATTCTGGAAAGACTCACCGTGAGGCCCCGCCTGGTAGGCGTGACCGCTTCGACGAGAAGCAGTATGGCCAGGAAATGCGATGCGGTGATCGATATCCTGAGCGGTCCGGAGAAAGCGGTCACCTCCACCAAAACCCATACCGCCACGCTGGCGGTATTGAATCTCTGGGCTATGGCTTATCGGGGAGACCGGGAGGGGTTTTTCCGAGCACAGGGAGAGCTGGAGAACATAGCCGAAGAAGCGGAACGCCTCATCGCCGGTTCTCCGGAGTGGGCGAGACGGGTGATCTACAACCTGGAGATGCTGCAGGAATCGGATTCCCGGGTCATCGTAGGGCGGGGATACTCGCTGAGTTCAGTCTGGCATGGATGTCTGTGTTTTTACGAGTGTGCCAAAGAGACTTTTCTGGGTTTTTCCGGGGGTCAGTTCCGGCATGGTCCGCTGGAAATGGCCATCCGTAAAATGCTGGCCGTTCTCCTCATGCCCCCGGGAAGAACTGCGTTGCCCATGCAGAATCTGGCTGAGTTCCTGGTGCAGAAAGGGGTGAAGGTGCTGAGCATCGGTCAGTGTGCTCTGACTCCGCGATATAACCTTGAGGTTCTTCCTTTCTATGTTTCCAATGAATTTTTTACGCCTCTTCTTTCTATCATATCCATCATGCTTCTTTCTTACTACATTGCCGAGGAGAAGGGTATCGAGCCGGGAACTGCGTATCTCATCAAAAAAACCACGCTGGAGGAATAGGAATGTCCAGGGTCTTTGTGGTGGGAAACATCAGTCTGGATCTCATTCTCGGTGGTATTGACGACTTTCCGGAGTGGGGGGTGGAGGTTCTGGTTCCCGGCTACGTCATGCGACCCGGGGGTGCAGGGAGTAACGCCGCCCTGGCTTTAGCCGATCTGGGGGTAGAGACATTCATCGTGGGGACCATCGGACGTGATGAAACGGGAGAGGAAATTCGGAATGCTTTTCAGCGTCGCAAGCTCCGGACCGATTTTCTCTTTGTGGAGAGCGATTTCCAGACCGGTCTTTCCGTAGCGCTGACACACCGGGTAACCCGGGAACGAAGCTTCTTTACCGAGCTTGGGGCCCAGAGTGCCCTTTCGCTTGAGCATCTGGAGCGTGCTTTTCGCGAGGTGGAAAATGGTGACTTCGTTCTCCTCGGTGGATACTTTCTTTCCCCGGGAATCCGCAAGCCAGCACTCGTTTCTTGCCTTTCTGAACTCAAAGAGCGAAGGCGCGTTACCCTTCTTCTTGACACCGGCTGGCCCACCGAAGGGTGGACGGAAGATGTCAGGGCGGAAATCCGAAGACTCCTTTCCTGTTTTGATTACTTTCTTCCCAACGAAAAAGAGCTTGCAGGGCTTGCCAGCTCTGCGGAAGAAATTTTTCGCTTTTTTGCGGGGATCCTGGTGGTTAAAGAAGGAGAAAGAGGGTGTCACCTCTATACCCCTTCGTGCTCTTTCGCAAGGGGGACCGTCCCGGTGGAGGTGAAAGATACCATTGGGGCAGGAGATTATTTTAACGCGGGGTTGATCTGGGCGCTCCGGCAAGGATATGATATCAGAGAAGCTCTTTTGATGGCTAATCTGGTGGCTTCTTTAAACATTGCATCTTCGCCGAGTAGAGAAAAACTGGTGAGTGGAAAAGAGGTTCAGGAGTATGCCGGCAGATAACTCCGGGATCCGGTTTCTGGGTTATGAGGTGTTGAAGTTCCAGTTTGAACGGGGGGCGTTTTCAGAGAAGAGAGGGTGGAGCTTCTGCCCTGAAGTCCGGTGCTCTTCGCCGGGAGCAATGATGCGAGGCGAGGTACTCCTTTCGGCCAGCGCTTTTTTTGATAAGGATGAAGAGCGCTCCTTTCACGTTCAGGTGCTTTTGCGCGGCCTGTTCCAGGGTGAGGACGTGACTCCAGAGGAATTCCGGCAGTACTGTCTGGTGAAGGGTTCGGCACACCTCATACCGGTGTTGCGGACGCTGGTTAACGATTTTCTGGAGAGAGTTGAGAGCCCCCAGGATGCTACTCTTTAACCGGTATCTAGTCCGTAACCTGAAACGCCTGCGTCAGATTCTCCGCACCTTTACCCGTTACGGGTTTGCCTTTCTCTTCTATCGTCTCCCTTTCTGGGAACGGTGGGGGACGCGGGCCATCAGGGAAGCACGCCGGAAACCACCCCAGGAAAACCTCCGTCGGGCACTGGAGGAACTGGGGACCACCTTCATCAAAATCGGGCAGCTTTTGAGTACCCGGCTGGACCTTCTTCCCGAGGAATACTGTCTGGAGCTTCGCAAACTCCAGGACCAGGCTCCGCCGGTGAATTTTGCGGCTATCAGGGCAATCGTTGAAAAAGAGCTCCAGAGACCCCTGGAAGAGATCTTTGAGCAGTTTGATGAAACGCCACTCGCTTCTGCTTCGATTGCTCAGGTGCACCGGGCGAGACTTCGGAATGGGCCGTGGGTGGCGGTGAAAGTCCAGAAACCGGGAGTTGAAGAGCTGATTATCTCAGATCTCGAAATCCTTGCGTATCTGGCCCAGTTTATGGACCGTTTCAGTGCTTCTGAAGAGCCGATCCGGGCTTCCGAAATGGTTGCCGAGTTCAAAAAATACCTCCTGCGGGAAATCGATTTTCTTCACGAAGCATCCAGCGCGCAGAAACTGCGCTATAATTTTAGCCAGTTCCCCGGGGTACGGATTCCGAAAATCTTCGCCACCTTTTCGACCAGAAGAGTTCTGGTTATGGAGCTTATGGAGGGCATTCGTCTCTCTCAAGGGGAACGTATTCCCCCGCAGGTGGACCGCACTCACCTGGCGGAAGTCGGGGTAAAGGCTATTTTTAAGATGATTTTTGAAGATGGATTTTACCACGCCGATCCCCATCCGGGGAACCTGATGGTCCTGCCGGATACTCAGGAACTGGTCTTCCTGGACTTCGGCACGGTTGGGGTGGTGGATGAGAAGACCAGGGAAAACATGCTTGCCATCCTCTCGGCCATCCTCAAAAAGGATGTAGAACGGGTCATGGAACTTCTGGAAGAAGAGTTTCTGGTAACCCCTTTACCCTCACCGTTGAATTTCCGGCTGGACCTGGCCGAAATCCTGGAGCGATATGTTTTTGTGGACCTGCAGGATATCAGCCTGCAAAACCTCTTTACAGACTTTTTTTACCTTATGCGCAGATACCATATCCGTTTTCCCTCACATCTATCGCTCCTCTTTCGAGCGCTGGCGGTAGCCGAAGGGACCGGTCTGTACCTTGACCCTCATTTTGCGGTGGCACCACGTCTTGAGGAGTACCTCAAAGATACCTTCACGAGATACCTTGGCTGGAATGAGATTTCGCGGAAGGTTACCGACTACGCTCTGGAATGGAGCCGACTCCTGGAAGAATTCCCCCGTCACGGGCGGAAACTGCTCACCCAGGTATCCCGGGGCAAAATCCGTTTGCGCTGGGAGAGCGAAGAGCTGAAGCAACTCAACCGCCGCCTGGAACAGGTTACCAACCGCCTCGCCCTAAGCGTTATCCTTGGTTCTTTGCTCATCGGCTCTTCTCTGGTGTACATCAACTACCCCCATTCTCAACCCTTCGGTTTCCTGGGGATCCTGGGTTATGGAATTGCCGCCTTCTTTGGGGTGTTACTGGTAATCGAAATCCTGAGCCATCGCTAAATGGGGTATTGTGGGCGGCACTCCCCCTTTGTTTCGGAAAAAGGGTGGAATTCCCGGTTTGGTGGCGGGAGAGAATAGGAAAAATTTTTTGTACCAGGGCCTCGAAGATGCAAGCCGGTTTCTTGAAAGCGAAGGTTGCCTTTTTCTCTAACCGCATTCCAGGTGGAAGAAAGCCCGAAAAAAACCGGGGAATTGATGGTGAACCGGAGACTCTTCGGGAAGGTTTAAAAGGGTGAGAATCGGAGGCAAAACCTCACCCTGGATTTGCAATACGCCGAACTGAACACCGATGTTCACCCCATTCTCACCAGAGAGATGGCTTTACGGCGTATCACCTGAATTTTTGCTTTCCTGGTGGACTGAGACGATCCCCATTGCCTCTCTCATTTCTTTATCGTCTCAGGAAAAATAACCGGAAAATTTTTTCTGGGAAAGATGAGACTGCTTCGTCGCTTTGCTCCTTGCAGTGACGCTCTTCCTCCGCCACTGCAAGGTGGTATTCTCGTTTCCAAAGCGGTCTCGTTTCTCGAGTGTAGGGGTTGCTCCGTCACTTCGTTCCTCGCAACGGCGGGAAATACCTCCGCCGACTGTTTCGCTTCCGGCTACGCTCCTCGCAGAGACACAAAAAGGGGTGAAGCAATCCCTCTTGTTTAGAGTGTGAGGCTGCTTCGCTTCGCTCGCAGGGAGCAAAAAAACGCCGGGTTGCTTCGGCCCTTCACAAAAACCGGCTGAGGTAGTTACCGTGAGGTGTATCGGCGCCGAAGTGGTTTCCCCAAAAACCACATCCTCAAAGAAATGGCACCCTGAATGCAATGATAAGATGCAGAACCCATCCACAAAAATTCCAACGCGATTTCCGAAACCCCTGTGGATTTTCTTCGAAAGAAAACCGGGAAACAACGTCTCTATAGTGCTCACCCAAGCGCTCTTACCATCAGCCCAGAAAATAGCTCTGGTAATCCGTTAAAGAAATCCCGGCTTCGTGAAGGATTTTTCTCACAAGACCTATTCCCAGAGTTTCACCTTTGTGAACCGGAACAACCACCATTTTCTCGGTAGTATCTCTCAAAACATGGTGACTTCCCTTTACCCGTATAACCACGAAACCTTTATCCCGCAGGAATCGCAGAAACTCCTCACCGGAGACTCTCGGAAATCTGGGGTTCACACCTTCACCTTCTGGACACCCACAAATTCGATACGAGTTTCGCTCTCTTCTTTTCCCAGTGCCTCAAGGTAAGCTTCTATAGCTTCTCTGGTTCGTTCTAACAATTCATCCAGCGTTTTCCCCTGAGAGTGACAGCCGGGTAACTCCAGCACCGTAGATAAAAGCCACCCATCCTCGTCTCTCTCGATAACCACCGTGAATTCTCGCATACCCCATCTCCTCTTTCCGCTACTCACATCGATTATAGTTTAACACAGCTACTGCCAGAGAAATTCACCACTCCCAAACCCCACGAGAAAGGAGAAAACCCCAACACCATCCTACTTTTATTTCGGGGTCTCACTTTTACGTCCCAGATTACCGCCACAAAGTGGTATCGATACCAAAGCAGTTTCGTTTTCCACCCAGGACCGTCACTGTGAACTTGTATTTTCACCCCAACCCGGTCACTGCGAGGTGGTATTTCCGTTTCCGAAGCAGTCTCGCTTTTTCCACCCCACTCGGTCCATTGCGAACCTCGTATTCTCGTTTGGTGAAGCAATCTCGTCTTTTTTAGAATGTTAAGGTTGCTTCGGGGACTTCTGCCCCTCGCAAAGACCGGGTGGAGTGGTTACCGCGAACTCGTATTCTCGTTGACGAAGCAATCTCTCTTTTCACCCCTATCGCTTCAGCGTCTCGTCTTTGCTTATACGTCACCCTGAATTCGTTTCAGGGTCTCGTCTTTGCTTATACGTCACCCTGAATTTATTTCAGGGTCTCGTTTTGAAAACCTGAGATGCTGAAACAAGTTCAGCATGACGAAGTGGTAGTAGCGTCACCCCGAACACCACCTATACGTCACTTTGAAGACTTCTTCATCACCCCGAACACCACTTTTGCGTCACCCTGAATTCGTTTCAGGGTCTCGTCTTTGCTTATACGTCACCCTGAATTTATTTCAGGGTCTCGTTTTGAAAACCTGAGATGCTGAAACAAGTTCAGCATGACGGAGTGGTAGGATGCTGAATCGGGTTCAGCATGACGGGGTAGTAGCGTTATTGTGAACCTCGTATTTTTGTTCGGTGAAGCAGTCTCGTTTTTTCGATAGAGCCACCAATTAACTCCTTTTAAAAAGTACGATTCCGTTTTTCAAAGCTTCCCGAGCAAGGGGGGTATGGAGCTCTTCTTGAGTATAAGGAAAGACGTCCACCGGAAAATCAATCCTGATTTTCATCAGCCACTCTCCTATCCTTTCCAGGAATGGTTTTTCAATCCGGGTAAGAATGATGAGAAGGTCGGCATCACTACCCGGGATAGCTCGCCCCTGTGCAAGAGAACCAAAGAGAATGATCCTCTCTATCTCCGGATTTTCTTCCCCCAGGCGCCGCGCCTCCTTTTTGAGAGACTCGAGGAGCTCATCCTTTTCCAACCAGAATACCTTCACAGAACCCGAGGATTCTTCGCGCACAAAAGAGCGCATGGTGCGCCTCCTTTTCGGTGAAATATTCCATGGGGCTCCCTTCACTGAAGCCGTTGGGGTATCGGGAGGGGATATAGTACCGATCGAGCGCCCGAGCACAATCTTTCATTTCCTCGTCAACGGTTACCTTTTGCCCCAGGATTTTTAAAAACTCCCCCAGGGAGTGCCCGAGGGTAAGGGCGTGCATTTTCTGAAAAACGGCTTTCAGCGCTTTCTCCGCACTTTGCTGCGCAGCAAAACAAGCCCACTCGTAAAAACCGTCCCTCATCATCGCTTCCGCTACCTCATAATCCCTTTTCGCCTGTTTCAACCAGTCGGCGCTCCGCTCAGGCATTGAGGAAACCCTCCAAGAATATCCCGGCATAACTCTCTCGGTTTCGATTATACCACCACAGGAAAAGGGGTGTTTTAAAAACCCCCGTCCCGCAACCCCTTCCTTTTCATTGAGAACCACCACCTACCTATAACCCCTCCAGAAAAACCAGAATCCCAGGGAAAAATAACCGTGGAATGCCGCACCTTCAAACCCCTTCCAGATTTCCCCACCCACATCCCCGCCACTCCAAATCCGATTCAGAGGCTTATGTTTGGAATCCAGAGCGTGAGGCTGCTTCGCTCAGGACGTTGGGAAGAGAAATCCCCCAAACCCCCTGAAAAAGGAAAGAAAAATAGACAAAGACAGAAAGGATGTTAAAACATCCTCGCAAGACAGAAAAAGGGGGTGAAGCAGTCTCTCTTTTCACCCCTATCGCTTCAGCGTCTCGTGTTTGCTTATACGTCACTCCGAATACCGCCTTTGCGTCACCCTGAACACCACAATCACTCTTACGTCACCCTGAATTTATTTCAGGGTCTCGTCTTTGCTTATACGTCACCCTGAATTTATTTCAGGGTCTCGTATTGAAAACCTGAGATGCTGAAACAAGTTCAGCATGACGAAGTGGTAGTAGCGTCACCCCGAACACCACCTATACGTCACTTTGAAGACTTCTTCATCACCCCGAACACCACTTTTGCGTCACCCTGAATTCGTTTCAGGGTCTCGTCTTTGCTTATACGTCACCCTGAATTTATTTCAGGGTCTCGTTTTGAAAACCTGAGATGCTGAAACAAGTTCAGCATGACGGGGTGGTAGTAACGTCACTCCGAATACCGCCTTTGCGTCACCCTGAACTTGTTTCAGGGTCTCATGTTTAAAATCTGAGATGCTGAATCGAGTTCAGCATGACGAAGTAGTAGGATGCTGAATCGAGTTCAGCATGACGAAGTAGTAGGATGCTGAATCGAGTTCAGCATGACGGAGTGGTAGTGTTATTGTAAACCTCGTATTTTCGTCTCCGAAGCAATCTCATCTTTTGTTTTTTCGGGTACCCTGGTTATTTGAGTAATCGGAACTACGAGATCGCTTCGGGCCTCCGGTCCTCGCAAAGACTGGTTGGGGGGGTCGCTGCGAACTCGTATAGTCGTTTGTGAAGCAGCCTCGTTTTTTCTTTTCCGAAAACACAAGAGCGCTCCTTGCGGTGGTGCAAAAAAGTCTCGCAGGGAAAAAGGATGCGTCACTCAGATACATTTTTTACTCTTCCAGCTCACGCGCGAGTTCAAGCAAAAACCCTCTGAAACCTTCCAACTCCTCACGGAAAATCCGGTGGGTTTCTTCCAGCTTCTCAAGCAAAGGGCGCATCCTTTCCCACTCTAAAAGGTACCCATAAACATTCCGGAAAACATGCCGGAATCTCAGATACTCTTCCAGCCGCTTTTTCAAACCTTCTGAAATCACCGCAGGACGTATTTCGGGGATAGCGATACTCATCCTCAAAAGAAGCCTCCTGTGCCAATCGAAGCTTTCCGGATTTTCGCTTCCATTCACCTCCTGGGAAATAAGCTCGAAAATATCCTCAACAATAGTGTAAAAATCATGGAGAAGGCTTCCCAATCCCCTGAGAGCGAAACGGTCAGGCTTCTGAGAGGAGTAGTACCCCATCCTATCTTTCACTTCATCCACCACGATTTTTAGGGATTGTAGCAAACTCTCAATCTCACTCAACAGTGAGAGAATCGCTTCCCTCTTCCCCATAGAGAAGAACTCCATTTTTGAGGATAGCTTCTCGTAGCGGCGCCGAACAGGATTGAAGGTCCACAAGATCAACCTCAAAATCACTCATCCTGTTCACTTCGGCGAGGATTTGAAAGTACTCTTTTTTAGGAAGAGCTTCCACCGCAAGATCGATATCCGAAGTGACACCAAAACGCTCCCCACCCTTCATCGAAAAAGCGAGCGAACCAAAGAGGTACACTCTCTTCGCCTTACCCTCTCGAACCAAAGTCTGTGCAATGGTCAAAGCTACTCTGAGAGCCTCCTTCGCTCTTCTTCTCCGCTTCCCCTCTTCGATTTCTATCCTCTTTTTCCACCCTGAAAGGTAGGGCTTGATATCCGGTGCTTTCATGAAATTCATTATACCACAGCCCAAAGACCCTAAACTTTCTTTCCCGCCACCGGAAATCCCTTCCATCACCCTATGCGTATTTCCGATTTTCAGATTCTCTACAGCTCGCAAGAGAAGCCGCAGCCTCGGTTTCCCCCAGGGTAATCACAACGAGGTGTATAGGCACCGAAGCAATCTTGCTTTCCCGCAAGTCTTGTCTCTGCGAGGTCGTATTTTCGCCCCCCAAATTTGTCACTGCGAACTCGTATTTTCGTTTGTGAAGCAGTCTCTCCTCTCTCCCCCCAGGATTTCAATCGCCAGAGTGGTCTGAACTACGGGACTGCTTCCGGCTGCGCTCCTCGCAGCGATAGAAAAGGGGTGAAGCAGTCTCTCTTTTCACCCCTATCCCTTCAGCGTCTCGTGTTTGCTTATACGTTACCCTGAACACCACCTATACGTCACCCTGAACTTGTTTCAGGGTCTCGTTTTTGCCTTTGCGTCACCCTGAACTTGTTTCAGGGTCTCGTCTTTGCCTTTGCGTCACCCTGAACTTGTTTCAGGGTCTCGTCTTTAAAACCTGAGATGCTGAATCGAGTTCAGCATGACGAAGTAGGAGGATGCTGAATCGAGTTCAGCATGACGGAGTGGTAGTGTTATTGTAAACCTCGTATTTTTGTTTCCGAAGCAGTCTCACCCCTCACAAAAATCGAAATTCCTCACCACTCCGTAGTTCGGAATGACTGGTGAGGGGGGGTTATTGCGAGGTGGTATCGGCGCCGAAGCGGTCTCTTCTTTTCAATAGGTCCAGAAGTGCAAAAAGAAACCCCAAAGCAACCGTGGCGCCCACACCCCTTGCTTCCTCTCTTTTTCACCCACTGACTCAACACAGGTACAGGAGATTTTGGGGTAGCCCCAAACACGAAGGAAAACCCTCAGTCACTCTCTTCTGTTCCTCTCCCAGACCCAGGGACCTATAGCTCCCCAAAGGTTTTTCACCACGCACTCAAAGAGAATCGAGCTTTACCTCCACAAACCCGGCGCTCTACAGCCTCCCTGTGGGGTACGCTCTCACTAAAGCCCCTGGAGTACCGAAGGACGGGATGGCGGTGATACCGATGAAGTACAGGGAGTAAACTCTCTCCATGTCACGATCCTTTCAGAACGACAAAGAAGGCAAAGCAATCTTAAAGTCAGACTGTTTCGTCGCTTCGCTCCTCGGAGGGACTCTCTCTTTGTCCCTCCGAGCTCGTCGTTCCATCTGCGAAGTAGCCTGAATCTAAGATTCTTCAGACACCGGAAAGGCCCGGAATGCTTCTCGGGTGTTCTCTCCATCCATAAATCCCACCCGAGGGGCTTCAAACGGCAGAAAAAGGGGGTGAAACAACCCGAGGACCAGGATTGTTCTGAAGGCCTTACTCCTTGCAATGGGGGAAAGGAGGGCCTTTACAAAGAAAGAAGAAAATCTCGCAGGGTCAGAGAGGAGTACCAGCGCGATGACCACGAAGGAATCCTTGTGCGACGATTCCAGGCTGTCGCCTCAAACGGGGTGACCGCCATCCCGAACCTGGTTCAGGGCCCTTTTCCGGGGGATGCAAGACTTTTGCTCCTGCAGGGCAAAAAGCTCGTCCCTGGATGTTTCCTCAGGGGTCTTCTTTCAATCACCGCAGGGCTGTCCATTCATTTCTGTGGTGGTCTCCGTCCCTCTCTGAATATAAAAAAGGCCGAGCCTTGAAACTGCCTCCCGAACCAGAACCACGACCGGATCTCTGGGGAACTCCTTCCTGAGGGATGCCTGGAAAAACAAAGGATTACCCGGTTAGGCGCAAAGGAAAAGGGGGGTCTTAAAACCTCTCAGATCTGTTCCACCTATGGAAAGTCTCAAGGAAAAATTATAAATTCCTGGATTTCCACCGCACTAAAGCAAGGAGGGAGTTAAGGAAGACCAAAATGGGGACGGAGGGATTTCCGTCCCCATTTTGGTCCCCGAATCACTCGCAAGCAGGAGCACAAACTCCCTGAAAGAGCAAGCAACCTGCGTTACAGGTGTTTGTATCACTGACGTTGTCAGAAGTCTTCACGATCGCATGGCCCTCTCCCGTACTTTGACCCTTGATGGTGATAGTAAAGGTTTTTTCATCACCCCATGACTTCTTCCATTCCCACTTAATGACATTTGACCAAACGCTACAGTTCTTGCAGGAACCGTCCTGGCCAAGGCTTGAGTAAGATGGGTTTGAGGAAATAATATCGTTCTTAGTGATACACGACGGAACAACCACGTCGAAGTGACTGATCTCGGGTCCTTCCACTCTTTGGACGGTATATGTATAGGTGGTTTGAACCTCGCCATTCACCACTGCACAGGTTGCCGAGGAGGTCACAGTGTATGCGTAATCTTTTGTTTTACCTCCTTGTTCGTACGTACCCTTTCTCGTAACCGTCCTCTCAGTACAGCCCTCGCAGACAGGGGTATAGGTGTTGGTGAAGGTGATGGTTCCAGGAGCAGAGAGGGATGCCGATTGGCCCGAACCGCTTGACCCACCCTCAACCTGCCAGGTGGTGCTCCAGCCTGGACCAAGTACGTTGGTCTCGGTGACGGTGTAGGTCTCCCCAGGGGTGAGACCGGAGATGGTCTTTTCGTAGTTACCATTCTCCGGGAGAGTGAAGGTAGTCACCTGTTGATTCTGGCTATCCTTCACCGTGAAGGACCAGCCACCTTGAGGAGTAGTACCACCCTCAACCACCTTCTTCACCGTGATCTGGGCAGGAGTTGGGGTTGGGGTTGGAGTTGGGGTTGGAGTTGGAGTTGGGGTTGGGGTTGGGGTTGGAGTTGGAGTTGGGGTTGGAGTTGGGGTTGGAGTTGGAGTTGGGGTTGGGGTTGGGGTTCCCCCTCCACCTCCACCGGTTTCAAAAAGGATTATCGTTCCCCCTCCACCTCCACCGGGAGCACCAAAGAGTCCGCCGACGATTTCGCGGGCTAAGCGAAGCACTTCTGCGTCTTGTTGAGCGTCTTTGCAGTTCGCTAAGACTTTTTTCACCGCTTCAAGTAGCTGTGGAGTGGGAGTGAAACCGGGGATATCGCTACACCTCACGAGGTCGGGGTAACTTTGTTTCGCTACTTCGTAAATAATCACCTGTGCGGTGGTATAGTAATTCGCTTCACCCACATCATTCATTGTACCGCTTGTGAGTGGGTAAATGCCTTTTTTCACCCATGTCTCGCCGTTTTGAATTTTTGCGTAGAGAATATAGCAGGAGTCTTCCAGATTATTTATCTCATACTTCCCGCACGCATCAGCATTGGCGGTAGCGTAAACCGTCCCATCCTCTTTTTGTAAAAGGATGCTCGCCGAAGCCGCCGGCTCACCTTCTGAAACCTGAGGATTCACACAATTATAGGTGTAGCAGTTATTCTCAGGCATCGCCACGATACCTTTGATACCCGTTTTCCCCGGAGCACCGAATTGCGCACCAGGCCCGAAACATCCCCCCGCAAAAAGCACCAGAAGCAACAGGGGTAACGACCACCAGAGTAATTTTTTGGAAATCATTTTTCTTTTCCTCCCTTCAAAGAGTGAAACGTGATACTCTCAGTGTAAGGGGGGAAGAGAGAGAAGGAAATAGGAAAGATTTCCTAATTTTGCGTCTTTGGATTCCTAATTTGAATGGAAAAAACGTGAGTGGTTTTTACCTCGCACACCCCGCACCAGCACCCCAAGCACCCATCATCGCTACACCGAACCGGTGTTAGTGGATAAAACTTCCAACCCCCAGAATCCCCAGCGCTGTCGCTACGAGGTGGTACCGACGCCGAAGCAGTCTCTTTTTCCATCGTTTTATATTCCCAAGGTTAAAAAGAAACTAAAAACTGCTTCCGGCTACGCTCCTCGCAAGACAGAAAGGGGATCCTCGCAGAGACAACAAAAAGGGGTGAAGCGGTCTCTTTTTCCACCCCTATCGCTTCAACGTCTCGTCTTTGCCTTTACGTCACTTTGAACACCACTTTTGCGTCACCCTGAACACCACAATCACTCTTACGTCACCCTGAACACCAACCCTACGTCACCCTGAACTTGTTTCAGGGTCTCGTATTGAAAACCTGAGATGCTGAATCAAGTTCAGCATGACGGGGTGGTAACGGTGTCACCCTGAACACCAACCCTACGTCACCCTGAATTTATTTCAGGGTCTCTTTTTGAGATGCTGAATCAAGTTCAGCATGACGAAGTGTAACGTCACCCTGAACTTGTTTCAGGGTCTCGTCTTTGCTTATACGTCACCCTGAACTTGTTTCAGGGTCTCGTATTGAAAACCTGAGATGCTGAATCAAGTTCAGCATGACGGGGTGGTAGCGTTATTGTAAACCTCGTATTTTTGTTTCCGAAGCAGTCTCACCCCTCACAAAAATCGAAATTCCTCACCACTCTGTAGTTCGGAATGACTGGTGAGGGGGATGTTACTGCGAAGTGGTATCACCGCCGAAACAATCACGTTTTTCATCCTTTCGTGGAAATAAGGGAGTCTTCTGGCTACGCTTCTTACAACCACGGATTGTGGGTGGTCACCCAGAATTTGTTTCAGGTTTTTTAAACCCGGAAAGTCGAGATACCGAATCAACTCCTGTATAACGTGATGGGGAATGGAGTATTGTGCGCTTCGCAAAGCAGCAGGTTTATAGGGGTTTATGGGAGGCCTAAAAGGTGCTCCAAAGTGAAAGAACGGTCACAGGGTTATAGAGAGCGCCGGAAATTCCGTACCATCAATCTTCGAGGAGTAATCGGATTTTTCGCAGCACTTCCCCGATAACCTCTTGCGGTAACGAAGTGATATACTCTGCTGCTCTTGCTCGCCAGTCAAAGCTTTTGAGCTGGTCTGAAAGAATAACTCCATGCACCGAACAAGAAGGAGGAAGAGCGACCTCAAAAGGATAGCCCTTGCGTTTTGAAGTTACCGGACAAAAAAGCGCCAGCCCCACCTTTTCATTATACACCCGGGGAGAAAGCACCACCGCCGGTCGCCGCCCAGATTGCTCATGTCCACTCTGGGGATTAAAATGCAACCAGACGAGGTCACCTCGTGCGGGGACATAGCGGTTTTCCACTACCATGTTTCTTTCCCCTGGGGCTCTCCGGTCTCGATTTCCCGGTGGAGTTGCTCCGGAGTCACCGTAGTAAGAAGCGTCTCCAGGGTGGAAACTTTCTTTAAAAAGAGCTTCCCCTCCTGCAACTCAAAATCGATTTCGGTACCCTCGGTAATACCGAAACGCTCGGCGATAACCTTAGGAATGCGGAGCCCCAGGCTGTTCCCCCATTTCCTGACACGCATATACTCATCCTCCCTATGCGTGGGATAAACTAAGTATACCCTGACTGCTTCCACCGTGCAACTTTCAAAACCGTTTCCCAACGTATCTTTTCAGGAGACCCCGGCTAAAGTTTATCTGGTTAACAGCAACATTTTGGGGGGTTACCGCTTCGTCGCTACACTCAGGAAGTTGGGGGATAAACCCCCTAAACCCCCTGAAAAAGGAAAGAAAAATAGACAAAGACAGAAAGGATGTTAAAACATCCTCGGAAAGACAGAAAAAGGGGGTGAAGCGGTCTCTCTTTTCACCCTCTACGTTTCAGGGTCTCGTATTTGCTTACGCGTCACCCTGAACTTGTTTCAGGGTCTCGTCTTTAAAACCTGAGATGCTGAATCAATTTCAGCATGACGGGGTGGTAACGTCACCCAAAACACCACCTATACGTCACCCTGAACTTGTTTCAGGGTCTCTCTTTTCACCCTCTACGTGTCACCGCGAGGTGGTATTTCCTTTTCCGAAGCAGTCTTTCTTTTTCGCCAGCCATTTCAGGTTCTCGCAAGCAAAAAGAAATTACGAGACTGCTTTGCTGCGCTCACAATAATCAAAAAGGGGGTGAAGCAATCTGAAATTGTTGCAGCATCTCCCCATCTCCCCAAAACACCAAAAAACAAAGACGTAACTCCAATTCCCCCTTTAACCCTTCCCTCTTCATCCAAAGTTTCATTATAATTAAGAAAGCTAAAAAGAGGTGTGGACAATCTATGAAGGCGATCCACAAAAAAGCTGTACAGCTTTTTAAAGACAAACTTCAGGAAGTCTATGGCAATCGCCTAATTGCGGTGATTCTGTATGGTTCATACGCAAGGGACGAAGCAAATGAGGAATCTGATATCGATCTTCTCATCCTTCTAAAAGATATCAGTGATTTCTGGAAAGAGGTCCACCAGATTTCGGAGATTGAATCAGAGGTTCTGGAGCTCCTTGATTATCAGGTCCTTATCTCAGCGATCCCAGCGAGAGCCGAAGATTTTTACCGAAAACAGTTACCCATTTTCATGAATGTGAAAAAAGAAGGAGTCTTGGTTTGAAAACCGAAATCGAAAGACTAACCAGAAAAGCCAGAGAAAGCCTTGAAGCAGCAAAAACGTTATTTCGAGAGAATTACTACGGTTTTGCTGTCTCACGGGTTTATTATGCTATGTTTTATGCAGCTGAAGCAGCCCTTCTCAAAAAAGGGCTTTCTTTTTCGAAACATTCTGGCGTGATAGCGGCTTTTGGGAAGCACTTTGCGAAATCCCAGGTGATTCCCAGCAAATACCACAAAATGCTTCGTGACGCCTTCCGAGCAAGGAACATAGGGGACTATGACTACGAAGAAGAGGTTACGAGAGAAGAGGCTGCAAATATCCTTTCCAACGCCGAAGACTTCCTGAGCGTTATCGAAAACTACCTCCAAAAAGAAGAGTCTTGAGCACATATTGCTGCAAACCCAAGAGGTTCTGACATCCTCCCACCCCTAAAGGGGTTGGGTTCCCCTTTAAAAGTGGTCGGTTTTATACTTCGCGGATGCTCAAACAGACCTAAGCGGCTTGCCTGAACGTCCCCTGTTCACGGCCTTTAGGTGT
>Ga0308390_1001057_pt1 | contig 18476 bp, 13 predicted proteins | sample Hotspr2Sample149_FD_202358 | JGI IMG/M metagenome (GOLD analysis project Ga0308390, IMG submission 202358) | Hot spring phototrophic mat microbial communities from Mushroom Spring, Yellowstone National Park, Wyoming, United States - 20040719_149 ...
CGGAGCGAGGGACGCCGGTTGTTGGGTTGGTCCCGCTGTTTGCCCTCTGGGCCAATCTGCATGGATCGTTTCTAGTGGGGCTGGCGGCTTTGGCCTGCCATCTGCTGGGCACGGTCTGGGATCGGTTGTGGAGCATCGGGGACTCATGCGGCTCGGCCACCGCCGGAGGCCGATGGGCTCGGCTGGTTCGGGACAAGGCGGTTTGGCGGGCCGCGGCTGCTTTGGCAGTGGCCGCACTGGCCAGTTGCTTGAATCCCGAAGGACCAAGACTGTTTGCCACGGTAGCCGCCTTCTCCTCCCATGAACCACTGCGAACCATCTCCGAATGGCGCCCCATGACCGTTCAGAGTCTGAGTGGGGCGTTGATGCTCTGCTCGGTGCTGGCCAGCGGAGTGCTTTTGCGATGGAGTCCCCGGCGGCTCTGGGCCAGCGAAGTCCTGCTGGGAGTGGTTTTCGGCGTGGGAGCGCTGACGGCCATTCGGATGTTGGCCTGGTGGGCGCTTGTTTGGCCGTGGTTGGCCGCTCCTCATGCGGCTGCCGTTACGTTGCTTTACGGCAAAACCCGGTCGCCGAAAGGAGAACCCGTCGGCGAACACGCAGCCCGGCGATGGGCAGCGGCTTTGGCGGTAGTAGGACTATGCCTATGGTGGTCGCCGCCGATCCATGCCCTGCTTACCGGCCAGAGCCGGGCACCGGAAAACATCCTTTCCAAAGATACTCCAGAACCGTTGGCCCAATTCCTGCTGGAACACAAGCTTCAGGGGCGTATCTATGCGCCCATGCCGTGGGCGGATTACCTGGTTTGGCGAACCGAAGGGGGGGTGGTTCCGTTGGTGCATTGCCATGTTCATTTGATCCCGCCAGAAGTGTGGGCGGACTTTTTGGCCTTGGAGCGGGCAAGCCCCCAGTGGCCGCAACTGGCCGACAAATATCAGTTGGACTATCTTATTGTACACCGGCAGGAGAACCCCCAGCTTGCCGCTGCCCTCCTGCGGCATCCCCGCGCCGAGGTGCTCTGGAAAGACAGCCAAACGGTGCTGGCCCGCTGGAACAAGGCCTTTTGAGCGAATTGGCTTGCCGTCTGATGGCGCTGCGTCTCTGCGATGGAGTGCTGAAGTTCCCTGGAGCCCAGTGGGTTCCCTGAGGTCCCGCCTCTCCTGCACCCTTCCGCCCTGTTGCATTCTGGGAAGCGGTCCCGTATACTGGCCAAAGAACGGAAGCAGCGGAGAGGCTCTCAGGAAGAAGGGAAGTATTTTTACTTTGTGGGTATGATTTTGGCCGAATGGAGGGCGATCTTTCCCCTCTCCCCTTTGCGGGAGAGGGCTAGGGTGAGGGGAAATCCTGGGAGGGCGGCTGTCTGGTCGCACTCCCAGTGGTCCCCATCACTCGGCCAGCCGCTCCCTTGCGGTCCCGGCTGGACCGGCTCCTCCCGCCAGGAGAGAGGCAAGCTCCTTCATTCGGCTAAAGGGTTACCTTTCTGGAGGATTCGCTCATGGCTTACTCGGTTTGGTATGAAAGAGTTTGGTGGGTTGGGCAGGCGGCGGCTCTGCTGGTGATTCTGGGGTTTGGCTTCGCCGAGGGCGAGAGGCTGCATGGGGCAGAGCCGGCTGAGGCGGCGGCCCAGCTTCGACTGGTCCCCTTCCCCAAAAAAGTGCAGCTTGCTGAGGGAACTCTAAGCCTCAAACGGCCCTGGGTTTTAGAACTCCCCGCCGATATGGATATATTAGCTCAGTCCATCGGCGAAGAAATGCGACGGGCCGGTTTGGACGAACCCCGCCGGCTCCAGCGCGAAGATAAGGCACCGATGTTTCGGTTGCTTCCGGCAGGCACGCAGCAGGATCGACCGGTTGCTGTGCCTCCGGCGTTTCGGCCCAATGCGACCGAAGAAGATTACTGGCTCCGGGTGGGGCCGGAAGAGGTGGTGGCTTGGGGCAAGGGACCGGCGGGGCTTTTCTATGCCGGTCAGACCCTATGCCAACTGCTGCGGGCCAACCGGTCGCCGGAGGATCGGATTGCCTGCCTGGTGATCGAAGATTGGCCCAGCCTGCGATGGCGGTGCTTCCAGGACGACATGACCCAGGGTCCCAGCACCAAACTGCCATCCCTTCAGCGTAGCATCCAACTGGGGGCGTATTTGAAGCACAATCTCTGGACATACTATATGGAATATCAGTATGCCTTCCGAAAGCACCCCGACATTGGCCCGCCGGACGGCTCGCTACAGCCGGAAGAACTCAAAGCCCTAGTCGAGTTTGCCAAAAAATACTACACCGACGTTCTGGGCAACCAGCAGTCGTTTGGGCATTTTGGCTGGATTTTGCGGCACGAAAAATACGCTCCTTTGCGGGAAACGCCTGATGTGCTCACCCCGGTCCGAGAAGAAACCTATCGGCTGCTGGATGATCTTTATTCGGAGGTGTGCCCGCTGCTGCCGTTTGAGATGTTCAACGTCTGCTGCGACGAGACTTGGGGGTTGGGCAAGGGGCCGTCGAAGGCGCTGGCCGATAAGATCGGCGTCGGCGGCGTCTATGTGCAGCATATCCGTCGGCTCCACGCCATCTTGCGCGACAAATACAAAAAGCGGATGATGATGTGGGGCGACATCATCCTCCAGCATCCCGACCAACTGGAACAAATCCCCAAAGATGTCATTATGCTCACCTGGGGCTATGGACCGGCGGAAAATTTTGAACATCAGATCATCCCGTTCCGAAAGGCCGGTTATGAGTTTTTTGTCTGTCCCGGCATCAGCAACTGGAGCCGGATTCTGCCGGATTTTGACGTGGCCATGAAAAACATCCAGAACTTCGTCCGGGACGGGGCCAAACACGGCGCCTTGGGCATGATCAACACCGACTGGGAGGACGACGGCGAAGCCCTGCAGGGTTACCGTTGGCATGGTCATGCCTGGGGCGGCGAATGCGCCTGGAACGCCGGCGCTACCCGACCGGAAGATTTCCAGCGCCGGATCGGCGCGGTGCTTTTCGGCGAGCGGGGGGATCATTTCGGCCAGGCCATCACCCTTTTGGCCCAGACCCATCGGCTCCCGGGCATGGACGGCATGAGCAATCGCCGGTTTTGGCAGAACGATTTTCCACCGGCCCGGCAGGCAGCGGCCATCCGCCGATCGGCCGATCGGCTTTTGGCCCTGGTTCGACCGGCCATCCAGCACCTGCAATCCTGCCAAAAGGAGGCTACCGTCAACGCCGACCTGTTGGACAGCTTCCTGCACGGCGCCCGGAGGATGGAGCTCATCGCTCAGCGGATGCTCGACGGTCTGGAAGCGGCCCAGGTGTATGAAAAGGCCGTAGCGGCACCGGCCGGCTCCGTGCAGGAAAAAGTGGCCCTGCTGGAAAAGGTGGAAGAAATCGTCCGGCGCAGTCGGGACGCCCACCAGGCGTTGGGCCAGGAGTTTGCCCGGCTTTGGCTGGCCGATTGCAAACCCTACGCCCTGGATTGGACCATGAAACGGTATGAGCAGATGGTGCGGTGGTATGATGAACTTTTGAACAAATTAGCCGAGGCCAAAAAGCAACTCCAAGCCGGGCGGGCATTGCCGTCGGCCGAAAGCCTCGGTCTGGTTCTGCCGCCGAAAGATTCCCGCCGAACCAGACCCCACCGGGTCGAAACCCAGGCAATAGAACCGGAATCGGCCTGGCTTGTGCCGGAGGCAAGTTATCGGTTGGGCCTGAGGATCGGCGCCGGCCAGGCCGATCGGCGGGAACTGCCCGTGCAAATCGATCTGAGCTTGCCGGAGGGTTTGGCCGATCGGGCTGTCCGAGCCTTTGCCCTTCCAGCCGGTTCTCCCAAGCCCGCCCAGCCGGCAGAAGCATCCGCCGGCTCGGCGATGCGGGAAATCCCCGCCCAATTGGACCCAAGCCCGGACAATCCTGGACAGGTTCGGCTCAGTATGCTCCTGCCGGGACCGATCGGTAAAGGGCAGTCCGTGGCGATCTGGGTGTATCTGGGACTGCCCGGGCGACGGGAAGCCTCGGACAGGCCCGTGGACAAGACGACAACCCAAGCAAACTCGGCCGGCCCATCGCCGACAGGAGAACCGCCCCCTGGGAGGTCCGCAAGCAGTTCAACGGCTGATCCGGCCGAGACAGCCGATCCGTATTTGTCCGGTGTACGAACCTATCCCGCTCCGGAGGGTGGCGTGTGGCTGGAAAATAGCCAGGTCCGAATCCTTCTGGGACCAGAAGGTGCACATATTTACCGATGGGAACTGAAGGGCCGCGGCGGTCGGGATATGACTTATCCGGGCCAGAGCGGCTGGGCGGGCTTTTCGGACCTGGGCGAGCCGAACCGATCGGCCCGGCATCAGTTGCAGCGGCTTGCCGGAGGGCCGGCACTGGTGCAGTACCGGGCTGTGGACCCCCAGGGACTGGAAAAAACGATCAGCCTGTTTGCCGGGACCAGTTGGGTGGAAGTGATCCTGAGCGAACCGGTCCGGTATTACTGGGATTTTGACGATCCGAAGAACTTTGCGGCTGATGGCCCCACATCGGGCCAATACCTTTTTTCTAACGGTCAGACCGGAGCGGTGGGTCGGCAGGCCGATGGGGTGCATGCTCAGGTAGCCGCCGCCGGCGTCCATTGGGCCATCAAATTCAACCCGCAAAAGCTGGCCCTGGGCATGGTTTCGCCGGAAACGCCTGTTATGATGAAGGTAGCCCCTGGGGGCGGGGCCGGCGGCGTGGGCATCGAGCAGTCGCCGCTAGCTGGCCATTTCATCACCTTTGCCGGCCTACTGCAACAAGACCCCAAAGACCTGATGGAGAGCCTCCGGAAAACGCTAGACTTCGGCCACCCGCCGGAGATAGTCCTCTACGCCCTGCAAAGAAAACCATAAACCTGCCAGATTTCCCCAATGGCCATTTTTGAAAGGAGGTTTTCCATGAGACGGCTGTATGTATTTTGGGCAGTGGTGGTTGGGATGGTGGGCGGTTGGTTGTTGGCGTCCGGGGCGGCCTGGTCGGCCGAACCGGTCAACTACGATGAAAGCAAAGTCCGGCCTTATACGTTGCCGGACCCCTTGGTTTGCCTGGACGGGACGAAGGTTACCGATCCGAAACTCTGGTGGGAAAAACGTCGGCCGGAAATCCTTCGGCTCTTCGAGGAACATATGTACGGTAAATCGCCGGGCCGGCCAAAAGACATGCAATTCGAGGTCCGCTCCGTAGAACCCAAAGCCCTGAACGGCCTGGCCACCCGGAAAGAAGTGCGGGTCTATTTCTCGGCCGATCCGAAAGGGCCGAAAATGGACCTGTTGCTCTATCTGCCCAATGGGGTGCCGCGGCCTGTGCCGGTGTTTTTAGGGATGAACTTCCACGGCAATCACACGATCCACAAAGACCCGGGGATTACGATCACCGAATCCTGGGTGCGGGACGATCCGGCCACAGGGGCGAAGAACCATCGGGCCAGTGCGGAAGGCCGGGGGAGCATGGCCCGCCGCTGGCCGGTGGAAAAAATCCTGAAGCGTGGCTACGGCCTGGCCACCATCTACTACGGCGATCTGGACCCGGACTACGACGACGGGTTCCAAAACGGGGTGCATCCGCTGTTTTATCGGCCTGGGCAAACCCGGCCTGACCCGGACCAGTGGGGAACCATCGGCGCCTGGGCCTGGGGATTGAGCCGGGCTATGGATTACTTCGAGACCGATCCGGATGTGGATGCCAAACGGGTAGCGGTGATGGGGCACTCCCGGCTGGGGAAAACCGCCCTGTGGGCCGGCGCCCAAGATCAGCGGTTCGCCCTGGTGATTTCGAACAATTCCGGCTGCGGCGGGGCGGCCCTGAGCCGACGCAATTTCGGCGAGACTGTCGAACGGATCAACAAATCTTTCCCCCATTGGTTCTGCGAAAACTTCAAAAAATATGGCGGCCATGAAGACCAGTTGCCCATAGATCAACATATGCTCATCGCCCTGATCGCCCCGCGGCCGGTGTATGTGGCCAGCGCCCAGGAAGACCTCTGGGCCGATCCGAAAGGGGAATTTTTGTCTGCCAAGGGGGCCGATCCGGTTTATCGGCTGCTGGGAACCGATGGCCTGGCCGTTCAGGAGATGCCCGAAGTCGATCACCCGGTAATGAGCCGGATCGGCTACCACATCCGCCGCGGCAAACACGATGTAACCGACTACGACTGGGAACAATATCTCCAATTTGCAGACAAGCACCTGCGGGGAAAATAGAGTGAGGTTTTAGCCGAATGGAGGCCCTCCTTCTTTCTCCCCTTACGGGAGAGGGTCAGGGTGAGGAGGGATAAAAAGGCGGCGATCTGCCTTCATATCCCCCTTGTATGTTACTGTCAGGAAAGTGGGAATCTCATTGGCCTTTCTGGATTCCTGCTTCCGCAGGAATGACACCTGCTGGATTCCTGCTTCCGCAGGAATGACACGCAGGGCGCGGGAAAGACACATGGGCCACCCCTCATTCCTTCGGAGCTTCCCCATGCACACTACAAAACTCCATTTTTCCTAAAACCCCCTTGACTCCCAACACAGTATCTCACCCGGCCAGGCTGATGCCTGGCCGGCCTCTCCCGCAGCGGGGAGAGGCAGAGAGGTAGACCTGAGAAGCAGTTTTTTTTTCAATGTGGGCCTCTGGAAATAGCCGCAATTGTACCGAGCCTGAGACGCAGGTTTCTCCGGGCGAGATTCCTTCGGCTAAAATGTTCCGAAAAGAGGGATGGCAGGGACTGCTTATCGGGGGGCTTGATTGGCCTAAAGGGGGGATTCCATTTCCAGCGGGCAGATGTTCTAATAAATAAAAGGTAAGCGAAAGGCTAGTTTACCCCAGCGTCGGCCGACCGGCAGAGAAGGGGCGCCGGAGCAGGGCCGATGTATGTGGTCCATCTGGAACAGAATCCGGTGATTCGGATGCAATTGGCCCGGCTGGTGGGGGTGACCGAGGGCCGATTAGGGGGATATGCGTATCTAGAGACCGAAGAACCGACGGATGTCCGCCGCCTGCTCCATGCCAATCAGGTCCACGTGTTGGTCTTGGATTTGGCGTTGAATCCGGCCTGGGATAATCGGCATTTGTTTTCGGTCCTGCGGCATTTGGTGGTGGGGGATCCGTTGCCGGTGGGAGTCCGGCTGGCGGATTGCCTTTCCCATGGGATTTGTGTATTAGCGTTTCAGCATCAAGTGCCTTGTGCCTTGTTGACTAATTATCTTCAGTACACGGCCGGAGATCTTCGGATCAGCGAGGAACGGATTCGGGAAGTCTTTCATGTTCGGGGGGTGTTTCCGAAGACCGGCGAAGGGATCGAACGATGCGCCCAATGGATGCGCCGGACCCTCCAAGGGAGCCTTTCGACATCTCGGCCCTAGCTGCAGTTTGGTCCAAGTTGGGATTTCTGTCGGGGGGGCAATGTTTTAACTCTTTGGAAATCCGGGAGTTAGACCCTATTACATAAACTTTTGTTTATTTATTCAGAAAACCCAACGAGTTACGGAAATTAGCCATGGGAACTTAGATGGGGGCGGTTCAAACTTCTGCTATAAGAAAGTCTCTAACAGTGGGCAGGTGGAGAAAGCCGGAGGAGAGACGGATGTGAGGAGCCGCTTGAACTCTGCCGGGCAGGTTGCCTTGGAGAGCTGGTTGTCGGTGAGGTGAAGCACGGCGATGGGGGTACCGCAGGTGGTTATTGTGGGGCGGCCGAACGTCGGCAAATCGAGCCTGTTTAATTGGTTGGCAGGCCGACGATTGGCCATTGTCGATCCCACCCCGGGAGTTACCAGAGATCGGCTGACGTATCTGCTGGCGATCGGGGATCGGTTCGTCGAATTGGTCGATACCGGCGGGATGGGGGCCGGGGAGGGGGATCTGTTGGCCGAGGAGGTCCAGCGGCAAATCGACCAGGCCTTGGACACCGCTTCCGTGATTCTTCATGTGGTGGATACCCAGGCGGGGCTTTTGCCGTTGGATCAGGAGGTGGCCAAGCGGCTCCGGTATGTGGACATTCCGGTGATTTGCGTGGCCAATAAGACCGATAACGCTGCCTTGGAGGCCCAGGCGCAAGAGTTTTATAAACTTGGTCGAAAGGTCATCTTGACCAGTGTAACCCAAAACCGGGGCAAAGAGGAGCTTTTGGAGGAGATTCGGCAGCGGTTGCCACCGCCGACACCGGAAGACCAATCCCTGCCCGAACCGGAAATGAAGCTGGCCATCGTGGGCCGGCGCAATGTCGGTAAAAGTACGTTTATCAATACTTTAGTACATGCAGAGCGGATGATCACCAGTGAAATTCCTGGTACCACCCGGGACAGCGTCGATGTGCGGTTTGAACTGGACGGCAAGGCGTTCATCGCCATCGATACACCGGGCGTCATCCGACGCCGAAGTATTGCTACGGACCTCGATTTCTACAGCCTCCATCGGGCGCAGCGGAGCATTCGCCGGGCCGACGTCGTGCTGCTGTTCCTCGATCCCACCGAGCATGTGACCAAATTGGACAAACAACTGGCCGACTACATCGCCCAGCAATACAAGCCTTGCATCTTTGTGGTAAATAAATGGGATATTATGGTCGGCAAAGCGTCCACCGAGAAATGGGCGTTGTATGTTCGGGATAGCTTTCCCATGATGGCCTATGCGCCGATTGCTTTCATTAGCGGCAAGACGGGCAAAAACGTCAGAGCCCTCCTGAATTATGCCCAAACGCTGTTTCGACAGGCCCGGCAACGGGTGGCCACCTCCCAACTGAACCAACTGCTTCGAGAGGCCATTGCGCACAATTCGCCTCCCACCCACCAGGGGCGAAAGCCTCGGCTTTATTACGGCACCCAGGTGGCTGTACAGCCGCCCACCCTAGTGATTTTCTGCAATCAGCCCCAATGGATTGCCGCTCCCTATCAGCGCTATCTGCTGGGCTTTCTCCGGGACCACCTTCCCTATGGCGAAGTACCGATCAAACTTTATCTTCGCCGCCGAAGCCAAGGGGACACCCGCGACGACATCCGCATCGAATAACCGCTTGCCGCCGAATTGCCGCCTGGTTGTTGGCCACTCCTTCCGCCGAGGGCCGGCTAATTTAGCGGCGGAAATGCTGCGCTTTGGGTGATTTTTCGCCTAGCCCCTTCGGCAACAGGAGTCCCGCTGGGGGAGCGGTTGTTCGCGGTAGCTAAGGTCCAAAAGGCTCATCGGGTGCATCACCCGCAGGGGCGCCCGATGCTGGCGCACTTCCCGCTGGATTTGCAGCAGACAGCCGGCATTGGAGGCCAAGACGATCTGCGCCCCGGTCGAAAGGATGTGTTGCAATTTTCGGTCGCCCAATCGGCCGGCTAGATCCGGGTGTTCCAGGTTATAGGTGCCCGCGGACCCGCAGCAAATTTCGCTTTCCGGTAAATCTTTGAGCACTAACCCAGGTATCTTCCGGAGCAATCGGCGGGGCGCTTCGACCACCTTTTGCGCATGGGCCAGGTGGCAGGCGTCATGATAGACGGCCACGGCCTCAATCCGTCCGGCAGGCGGCACCAGGCCCAGTTTATCCAGGAATTCGTTGACATCCTGCACTTTCGCGGCGAATCGGCGACGGGCTGGCTGTTTGGTATCCTGCCAATGCAGACCGTATTCCTTTAGCATCGCCCCGCAGCCAGCGTGGTTGACAAGGATGGCGTCGATTTCGTCCAGGTCGAAGGCGGCGACGTTGGCGTCGGCCAACCGGCGGGCCCCTGCCGAATCGCCGTTGTGGTAATGAATGGCCCCGCAGCAACCCTGGCCCGGCGGAATCAAAATGTCGCAGCCGTTCTGTTGCAGGACTCGGAGGGTGGCCCAGTGAACATCCCGAAACATCGCTTCGCCCACACAGCCGACGAAAAAGGCCACCCGAGCACGCCGTCGTCCTATGGCCGGCAAAAACCGGGGCAACCGAGGCCCTTGGGGCACAGGCGGCGGGACCAAGCTGATCATCTGTCCCAATCGCCCCGGTATAAGCCGCCATAGCCCCAACCGCTCCAAAAAATCATACACCCCGAACTTCTGCAAGAGCTGGATCGGCCTAACCGCCAGCCGAAGCCGCTCCGGATACGCCACAATCCGAAACAGAATAATCTGGCGAAACCAATCCCACCGCCAAAGCTTCCCCCTTCGGTGGTCCGACTGCTCCAGGGCCAGACGCACCGGCTCGATGAGCCGACCGTACCGAACTCCCGAAGGGCAGGCCGTCTCACAGGCCCGGCAATCCAGGCACAACTCCCAGTGCCGGCGCACCCGTTCGTCCAACGGCAGATGCCCTTCTCGGACCAGGCGCATCAGGTAGATGCGGCCCCGGGGGCTATCGTTTTCGTTGCCCAGTTCCGTATAGGTGGGGCAGGCCGCCGTGCATAGCCCACAATGCACGCACGCCTGAAGCACCTTCGGGTCGATGGCAGCGGCTGCCATCTGACGAGCGTCTCCATCGACGCCGCCCGGAAGGCGTGCCAAGTCCCAACTGCTTTTTCCGAAAGGTGAAGTATCCATAGATGATCGAAAATTTACTGAACGCCGAATCCCCATCGTCCTGGGTTGAGGATCCCGTAAGGATCGAACTGGCGTTTGAGGGCCTGCATGAGCGGATCGGCTGCGGGCGACCGGGACCAGAAGTCCGTCGGTGCAAAAGGGACATCCGTCGGTGCAAGCAACACTTGTGCATATCCTCCCTGATCCTCCACCGAAGGGAAGATCAGTTCCCGGATGCATCGTCGCCCGTCCATCGCAGAAAGGGGGAAATAGCCTATCAGGCTACCATGCCCGGCATGGGCCAGCACCGAAACGCCCGCATCCATCTTCAGCCATCGGCTCACCAGGCCGACCACCCGACCCGGAAGCAGGCTCGCCTGGGCCACCAAAAACCGCTCTTCGTGCAGGCGGGAGGAAACCGGTCGGCTCGGCGGCAAGCCGTTGGCCTCCGCATCATCCCAACCGGGCAGCACGGGAAACTCGGTGAGCCGACGCCACAGCAGTTCGGCCTGCGGCGGCCCAAAAGTTTGGACTTCCCGAAGGCCCTCTTGTCGCCAGGCGGATTGGATTTCTGCGAGCTGCCAGGCCACTTGTTTGGCCGAGCCTTCCAGGCCCACCAGAAGCCAGCCCTTTGCCGGCGGTCGGAGCGGACCTAACAACGGATCGGCCGCCCAGGCAGGCCCGGCAGCCAATTCTAGAGCCGTGGGCAACACCCGTCCCTGCATCAACCAGGCAAGCACACGCTCGGTCCGGTCCCAATCCTCTAGTCGGGCCACCACAAAGGCCGTGGTTTCCGGTAACGGTTGCACCCGGAGGGTCAACTGAGCGAGCACGGCCAAGGTGCCCACACTGCCGGCCAACAATCGGCACAGATTATATCCGGCGGCGTTTTTGACCACCCGGGCGCCGGCTGAAAAGATCATCCCCTGGCCGTCCACCGCGGTAGCCGCCAAAACCGACTCGCCCACCGAGCCGTAGGCAAATCGCCGAGGGCCGCTTAGGTTGCAGGCGACCAGGCCGCCTACGGTAGCCCGGTCCGGCTGGGGTACATCCACCGCCCACCGCTGCCCTTGCTGGGCCAACAGGGCCTGCAAGTCGGCCACCGGTAACCCGGCCTCCACGGTAATGGTCAAATCCCGGGCCGGATAATCCACCACCCGGCAAAGCTGCTGAAGACTCACCGCCCAACCGGCCCCACGGGGCCGACCGCCATACATCAGCGATGTGCCCCCGCCGATGGGATAGACGGGTGTGCGGCTCGAAGCGGCCTGACGCACCAGTTCGGCAAGCTCCTCCAGCCCCGCAGGCGTCCTCCGCTCCCAGTCGGGAAAGCACGGGATTGTCGGCGTTCCAAGAGAATAGGTTGGTGGCATGGTCTTCAAGTTGCGTGCATTTCCACACCGAATTCTTTAGAGGCTGTCCCGAAATTACCTGCTGGAGGCTATCGGCCGATCCTTCCAAAACATCCCCACTTACAAAAACAGCGTTTTGTGGGTTTTTCGGAGGGTTGCAGGTAAAAGCGGGCCCTTCTTCCCGGCTAAAAACGGAATTGCGGGCCAGCCTCTTAGACATTGGACCCTTTTGGTTCAGGCGGCTCTGGGCAAAGAATTGGGGATTGGTCCTGGACGGCGGGGGCAAACTCGGCGACCGCCTGGGCCGGCAGGACAAAAATTTTTCCATCGCCTTGCCGACCGGTCCGGGCGGTACGCACAATCGTCCGGACCGCCTTTTCCACCTCCGGGTCTTCCACCCATAGGGTGATCATCACTTTGGACAAAAAGGCGGTTGAATATTCGCTGCCTCGGTATTCATCCAAATAGCTCTTTTGCCGTCCGTAGCCTTTCACCTCTCGAACGCTCAGGGCCTCCCAGGAGGCCTCGGCCAGGGCTTTTAAGACCTTTTCGGCCATGAACGGTTGAACAATGGCGATGATTTGCTTCATGCCCGTCCGCCTAAAAATCTGGAACATTTTCGCTGAATGAAAAAACTCTTGGGGGACCTGCTTCGGAGGTCCGGCCCCTTGGAGGTGTCTGCCTTGGATGGCCGCTTTTGCGGGCCTGCCGAGCACGGCCCTCCATTCGGCTAAAATGTTACAAAAATCGAATACCCGAGGAACCTTTTCGCCGAGAGGAATCCTTTCCCCAGGGCACAACGCCTTGTTCCCGGGGCACAGCGTGTAATTCCCTGAGGACAGTCCCCAGTTCCCCGAGGAGGGGGCCTTGTTCCCGGCAAGCGGGGCCATGGGTGCGGCAAAGGCCGGGGGCCGGGTGGTTTACCTGCTCTTTGAGGGTGTTGCCTTTCGATCCCTGGAGGTTTTTCCTTCGGCGGAAAATGGACCCCCAATTTTTTCTACCCCAGAGGTTGGACGATGATCCTGTATTATATAGGATAATAGCCAAAGGCCGATTATGCAAAGGCAAGGAGAATTTCTATGAGCACCAATCCGAATGTGGTTGGCAGTTCTGAGGGGACTGTTTCCGGAGCAGAGGCCCCGTTGGCAGCGTCGGGCCGAGGGTGGACGGCCTTTGTACGTCGGTATCGGTGGGTGGGCTTTGTATTGCCTTTTGTGGTCTATATGGGGGTGGGGGCGTTGGAGCCGATCCGCCCGCCGCTAAAACCTAAACCCCGTGCTTCGGGCGCAGAGATGTCTGGCCAGGAAAGCCAGCCGGAAGCCGGCCAGCAGCCCCTCCCCAATCCCCCGGTTCCGCCTGCCGAACAACCCAATCCGCCCAAAGACGGCAGCGGCCAGGCAAAGGGGAATCCGGAAGCCAAACCCTCGGAGATCCCCACCGAGGCGGCTGATTCCCAGGCCGAGCCTTTGCCGGAGGCCAATTGGGCGGGCATCCCCTACGCCGCCTATCCGGCCGTCTATACGCTGAAAATCCTACTGACCTGTCTCGCCATGGGGTTGGTCTGGCCGGTGTATCGGGAGTTTCCGTTTCGGGTAAGCGGGCTGGCCATTTTGGTGGGTATTGGGGGCCTGATCATTTGGTTAGGTTTTGGGAGGCTGAATTGGGAGCGGAAATGGCTCGAACCGATCGGCCTGGGGGCTTTTCTTGATCTGGGCGTGCGCAGCGGCTTCGATCCCTTCCGGGCTTTTCCGGACCAGCCAGCCTGGATGTTGTGGGGATTTGTGGCCCTGCGGCTTTTCGGCATGGTGGTTGTGGTAGCCCTGGTCGAAGAGTTTTTCCTGCGGGGATTTTTGATGCGGTATGTCATCCAGGCGGATTGGCACCAGGTGCAGGTGGGCACACTGAACCTGGCCGCCCTGCTGGCCTGTGTGCTCTATGCGGTGCTCAGTCATCCGGGAGAACTTTTCGGAGCAACGGCCTGGTTTCTGTTCGTCAGCCTGTTGGCCTACAAAACCAGAAACATCTGGGATTGCGTGTTGGCCCATGCAACGACCAACGCCCTGCTGGGTGCTTACATTCTCCTGTTTTGGGAATGGAAGTATTGGTAGAAGAGCAGGCGGACGCAGACCCCCGACTGTATGAATTGCTCCCTTTTGGATAACTTCCCCAAACCGGTGAAACAAAACGGCGAAGGAAAAAGGGTGAGAAAACCCGGATGGGAGGAGGATTCACTCTTCTTCCTCCTCGAACAAGCGGCGTTGGCGGGGGCGGTACTGCGGCTGGAGGCAGTCCGGCTGGTCGTAGTCGGCCGAGTTGATCCGCTGGGAGACCGGATAGGCTTCCAAAAGTTCATCCGGATACGGCTGTAAGGCCTGGCCGAGCTTTTGGGCATCTTGCTGTTCCGGATCGAGCCACAGGGCATAATCCTCCGGCAAAAGCAGGGCAGGCATCCGGTCGTGGATCGGCCGAAGCAGTGCGTTGGCCGGCGTCGTCAGCACCACACATTCCGGCAGGAGCCAGGGCTGGGCCAGGTCGGGCGGCCTCCACAGCCCGGCCATGCCAAAGGGCCGATCGTCCCACCGGTGCACAAAATACGGCAAGCTGCCACTGCCGATCTTTTCCCATTCATAGAATCCGTCCGCCAGGATCAGACAGCGATGGGCCTCCAAAAGGCGGCGGAAGTTTGGGTGTTCCAGGGCGGTTTCTGCACGGAGATTAATGAGTAGACTGGAGGCTTGGCCGGCAGACGGTGCCGTTTGCCGAAAACCCCACTGCATCCAAACGACCTGCCGATCCGTAGCCGCCCGGACGGCTTGGTCCATCGGAGTTGGCCTGTTGGGAGAGGCAGTTTCCGGCCGGGGGGAATGGGGCTGCTCGGTTGGCGCCGGCGGGGATTCCGCCAGCCGGCCGATTTCGCCTGAGGGAGATAGCATGGACTGAGGTTGCCCGGAAATCAAAACCCGGTTGGGGGAAATCCTCTGGCCGGACGGGGATGCCCTGGCCTGGGACTGGCCGGGTGGAAGCGACTGGGGTACCGCCGGCTGGCCAACAGGCACAAGGACCAAAATGGCCTGGCTGGGGGCGATGTTATAGCGGGGCGGCAGTGGCTCCAACAGAATCACCAAAAACTCCCCCGCCACCACTTCCGCCGATGCCCGCAAGGTAAACCGGCCGCACATGCACTCCTCCTTCCCGGACTGCTGAGTTTTGTACCACTTTAGCCGAATGAAACCACCCGCCTCTCCCGCCAGGGGAGAGGGGAAAACATCGCCATTTCATTCGGCTAAAATGTTACTAGTTTTTTTCCGGTAGGCGCTTCTAGTTAGTCCTCGCAGGGCGGGGGTTGTTTGTCCATCTTTTTTCCGGCGGTGGGGAGGAACTGTTGGTAGGCGGCCACGGCCAGCCGATCGCACCGCTCGTTTTCCGGATGGCCGGCATGGCTTGGGATGTGGCGAACCCGGACCTGATGCCGCTGGAGCAGTTCATCCAGGCGTTGCCAAAGTTCCAGATTTTTCACCTTTTTCCAGCCGCTGGTTTCCCGCCGGCGCCAGCCCTGGGCTTTCCACCGGGGCAACCATTGAGCCAGTCCCTGGGCCACATATTGGCTATCGGTAACCAGTTCGACGCTGGTAGGGCGTTTCAGAGCCTCTAGGCCCCGGATCACCGCCATCAGTTCCATGCGGTTATTGGTGGTTTGGGGTTCGGCGCCGCTTTGTTGCATTTGGCGACCGGTTCGGCGATGCCGAAGAATAAAGGCCCACCCGCCCGGCCCCGGATTGCCGGAACATGCACCGTCGGTAAAAAGGATCACTTCTGTGGGTTGCTCGGAGCGCAGATTCACCGAAGAGCCCTCATCCATGGGTTAGAAGAATTGGGAAAAAAGTCCCGCCGAAAGCCACCGGTTCGGCCATGCCCATCGGAGGCCCCTGCGGCAAGGCTTGGCGGGCATTAGTAGGAAGAAGCCGAAAGGGGCAACCGGTCGGCCGACAGGTTGAGCCGGTCCCACACCGACGCATAGTTGATCGTGTTACTGACTTCGATGTGATTGCTGATCCAATGGACACTACCGTCGCAGAAGCAGACGTGGATGCCGCCCGGATGCATACTACGGGCTGCCGCTTGCCGATTGGGCGAACTGCCGGTACCTTCGTAACACCCCATCCGAAGTTGCATAATGCGGTCTCGGCCGACGGCCGCCACAATTTCCGCACAACCGGCAATATCGTCGGCGTTATAGGTGATGGGGTTCGGCCCGGCCGCATCCCCCACATAGCCGTGCGCCCAGCAAGCGCTGGGTCCAGCGCCGGACATGGCCCAGACGCCCCGGCAATCATTCGGGGCCACCCCGGCCCGTATCTCCAGGAGCATAATTGTCTGGCTTGTCCCATCCCGGATGTCCTCTATCCGGCAGGCGGCATTGGCGCCCATGACGCCCCGGATGCGATTGTCGGCCCACCCTTGCACGGAAGCCGCACAACCGGAACCCCCCGTGCCGTAGTCGTTGCAATGAGCGCTGTCGGACTGGAAACCCAGGGCGCCGTTGGCCCCGTAATTGCCGCGCGCCCAGTTCGGGCCGTGATTGCTGGTATGGGGGCTGCCGGGCGTACCGCTGTATTTGGTCCGGTTGAACGAATCCGATGGACAGAGCATGATGGGGATTTCAGTCGAGCGGGGACCGGCGTTCACATCGGCGTTGATCGGAAACGCCCGGTTGAAGGCGTTGTAGAGAGCCTGCTGTTCGATGAATGGCAGGATCAAAATCGCCCAGGTTTCCCGAAGGTTGGACTGGTTTTGGACATCGATATCGGTGCTATTTCGGCCGGGCCAAAGGTCGGCCCACACGGAAGCCGGGGGAAAACTCTTCTGCTGGTTTTCATAATTCAGGCAGCCCAGGCCGAGCTGTTTGAGGTTGTTTTGGCATTGGGCACGGCGGGCGGCTTCCCGGGCCGCCTGGACCGCCGGCAAAAGCAGCGCTATCAAAATCCCGATGATGGTAATTACCACCAAGAGTTCCACCAAGGTGAACGCATGTTTTGTTGGCCGAACCCCGCCCTTACCCTCTTCGCCCGACGAGGTTGCTGGCCGCCCACCGCCTTGAGGCCATGGAGTTCCCCTTGGCCCGTGCAGATAGACGCCAAGCCGCTCTCGTTCTCCTTCTGCCATCCATCCCATTTGTAGGTACGGCATCAGTACACCCCTTTCCCGAAAACAGAATCTATCCGCCACTTCGGACGCATCCGAATGCCCTTGCCAGGATCATGGGTTGGGGAAATTATCGTTTTGCTCCGGGTTTAGGCACCTTAATATGGAATTCCCGCTGGGAACCGACTTCGATCGTTAGCGGCGTGGTCGTTACATCGCTATATTCTTTGGGAAACAGGTGATAGACGGGCGAACCGTTTTGGTCAAACGCCTTGACCACCACCTTGTGCTGGCCCCGGATGGCCCCGTCGTTGTAGTCGTAGGTGGAGACGTTGGCGAAGGTGCCGTCGGCCACATTCACTTCGGCCCGGCCAGGACGGGGAAAGGTTTTAGGATCCTTGGGCTTTTCCTGGCTGTTAAACTCCAAAAGGAGGCTGTGGGCGGGGATCAAAGAACCGTCTTCGTAAGTTACCTTTCCGCGGATGGGGACGACGCCATACGGCTGGCCACCACAACCTTCTAGGAGCACCATGCACCCTACCACCCCGCATCCGACAGCCCAGCGATAGGGCAACCACCGGCTCTCGGGCCACCGATTCCACTGCCTTGCCATAGCTAAGTTTCCCCAACTAGTTTCCTTGTCTCGGAGTTCTTTTATCTGTCTTCCAGAATCTTTTTATGGCTTTTCCCTTTTGGGTTGGTTCTGCCCTTTCTTTTTTCTCTTATAGTTTATCCGCTGAAGAGGAAGTTCGCAATGCAGGAAATGGCGTTGGGCGGGTTATTGCCAGCCGAAGGTGTTTTGCCAGCCGGAGCGTGTCTTCCGACCGGAGGCCAGGGCCGACTGGATCATCATCCACTCGGCAATGTTTTCCAGGGTGATCAGGCCCACCAGGCTGCCTGCGCGGAGGACCGGCAAAACGGGGCATTGGCCCTCTTGCATCCGCTGATAGGTGGTTTCCAGCATATCCAGATCCTCTACGACCTGGCAGATGTGACGCATGAGGTCCCCCACCCGGGCTTCTCGGCGGCCTTCGCTTAAAGCTCGCAGCACGTCCGATCGGGTCAAGAGCCCAACCAACTGTTCCCCTTGCAGGACCGGAAAATCTTGCTGGTAGCCGGAGATTAGCTCCTCCAAAGCCCGCTGCAAAGGATCGTCGGCCGAAAGGGTACGGAATTGGGTGATCATGGCGCTTCGGACCGGCACACCCCGGAGCACACTGCGAATCTGCACGGCATAGGCCTCCTGCTGCGCTCCCAGATAGACAAATAGCGCAATAAACAGGAGCCAGAAGTTCCCCACCAGCAGGCCCACTGCTCCGAACAGGAAAGCCATCGCTTGGCCCAAGGTGGCTGCCCATTGGGTGGCCTGGGCATAGTCGAATCGGCTGGCCAATAAGGCCCGAACCACTCGGCCGCCGTCCATGGGAAATGCCGGCAGGAGGTTGAAGATCGCTAGACTGACATTGATCACCATCAGCTTGGTCAGGAAATTGCCTCCCAGCAGGCGCATATCAGTAATACTGGCCCA
>Ga0308390_1001067_pt1 | contig 18397 bp, 16 predicted proteins | sample Hotspr2Sample149_FD_202358 | JGI IMG/M metagenome (GOLD analysis project Ga0308390, IMG submission 202358) | Hot spring phototrophic mat microbial communities from Mushroom Spring, Yellowstone National Park, Wyoming, United States - 20040719_149 ...
AAACTTTTATTGGACTTGGTATAACCAGCTCGTTGCAGACACACCATTTGCTAGGGCTCATGACGGCAGTCCAGAAAAACTATATGTCAAGATAGAGGCATTAAGCTACGTTAAGAACTATGTTTCTAATATTGCCGCTAAGGCGTTTGGGAGCTACGATGCTCTATTAGATATTTCAACGCCTACGAATTTCATGGATCGTGCTGGTGAGTTATTGCATAAGGTTTTAGCAGCACTAAACTTTGTTCAGCTTTTCCCACCAGGAGGATATAACTTCATACCCAATTTCCCAGCATTAGTTGCGGCGCTATACAACAATAAACCCTGTGTTCAACTCACATCCAGTAGCGACGAGGAAACAGGCGAAGGCATAACATACTATGTAGGACACTACGGAATAGTATTCCGCAATATAGATAGAATGCGTATATTCCCAGTCAACGACGCCTCAAGAAATGGAATTTTCTACTTACTACCCACGAAAATAAACTTGCGTTCCTCTAAACATTTTACTTATTCATCTAACCCAGAAAGATATGGCGAATTTAGCTATCCTACATGGTTAGATATGGAAATAGATTTCACACCTATCAATACTTGGATATTCCTATACGGAAACTTTTTAGGGATTGAAAACTTAGCTAAGCTTTTAAATATTTTTAACGTTGATACTACAGGTGGGGATTCCGGAGGTTTAGTTCGTGATATAAAACCATCTGAAGCCAAAAAACAAGTAGCTGAAGTTTTGGGTAGATGTAGGCTCACCTAAATACCATCTCTCAATCCCTTATGAGTATATAAATAATAACTAATATTGCATAAAAATTCAATAGTCCTTTCGCTTATAGTATCTAATAACTCTCCCACAGAGTTCATTAGCCACATGACGTATAACAATAGTGGTCTAAAAAATAGAAATTGAGAACCAGTAACATAACGTTTATAGTTGATATTGTTTATGGCTTCTTTAAAACGGTCATCCTTCTTATACTTATCACTAAGTAATACTTCAAAATACGAGATCCATTTATCTATATCTTCATCATAGTGGAGACTAGTAATAAGTTTATGCTGTATGATAGGATAAAAATTAGTGGCCATTTCAGATAAATATCTGGCAAAAAAGGTATTACTGTAATCTGTATAGGTTTTAGAAATATATTTTTCGTTATTTTCAATAGGAGCCAGTAAATTAGACTTGACATAATCTTTAACCTCGTGATAGACTTCGTCTAGATTTGGGAGATCCTTATGTAGTGTTATATACAGCTCTTGCGGCTCCATCTGTATAATATAGGTAGCACACGTTGGTAGTATTACATTTGTAAGTAGGTCTTGATCTTCTAAACTTACAATGACAGCATAACTGAAAGACAAATAGCTGAATATAGTGTGTATATCAGTCATAGATTGTTTTATATATATAGCGGTAGGTGGTTTTAACCTGGCAAGTCTAAATAGTTCTTCCGAGTCTGTAATGATAACAAGATTAGTAACTATATTTCTGTTTATTTGTGGTTTAGGTTCTATATTTTCTAATAACAATCCCATGTTTTTAAGCTTTTATACCATTTCCAAGTCTATAGCTACTGTAACAAGTTCTATGTACTTTATACTTAGTGGCATTCTGACTATGATGGTTACATAGAGGTATCTATCGAAATCCCTATTATTAGTCTCATCGCATACGATGATGAACTCGTCTGGTTTGTATTCATGAGGGTCTATGATTACCTCTTTCATTCTCTTAATCAACGACACGACTTGTGCTCGAGTCTTATCAGTATTTTGCATACCTAAGAACTTCTTAAGAAGCTGCATTAATTCGCGTGCCACCGTATTGGCCAATCTACGGATGTTTTCCTCTTTGAATATCGAGTTATCTAGTGTAGCGGTTAAGTTATTATTAAAAGACCATGCCCCCTCGTAAGGTCTTAGGCTATTTATTCGCTTCGATAATAGTATTTCTCGTTCTCTCTCACTGTATATTCGATCTATTGGGGACAGAGGTATCAGAGGACGGTTGTATATAGGAGAAAACGCGTTCAGGATACTATACATACTCACTACCCGCTGCACGTAAAGAGACGATACAGGGAGCATAGTAAGGTACCCTAAACTTTCGTTCCTAAAATACCCAGCACATAAAAACGTACTAGATGCCGCAGTAGGCGGGATAGTATTTGTAGCTACAGAAGCCCCGATATTGAAGGGTAAGTTTATAACCGCTAAAGCAGGTACCTTATCTACATCTATTTTAGCAGCAAAATCGGCAATCTGATTAGCATACCCTGGATAATCAACTCTGGTAGCACAATAACCATTGTCAGTTATCAAGTCTGCCATGTTTAATAGCTCTAACGCTTCTGAAAAACTATTAGGATTATAATCATAACCTATTTTATATTTTACAAGATGCTTTATTCTCCCAATTGCGGCAGCATAACTTATGCTGACCACACCTGCATTTGAAACACTTATATCGCATCCTGAAATAGTATTCGTTAAGCTAACATTGTGACTTACGCTGCCCGCAAATGATATGGCTCCACACGGGTTGACTGTTGTTGTGGATAAAAAGTTGCCTGATGCTCCGTCATAGTCATAAGCACTCACAAGCCAGTACACACCAGTATTATCCTTGTCACACATAACTATAATATGATCCACAGGATAATATGACCCGCTAGCATTATCACGATACATATACCCGTAGAAAAGATTATTATAATCGTATGTGCCACTAAGAGTAGGATTAGCTACTATATAGCTCAAATGGTAATAGTATGTGCTCGGATCAGATGAGAATAAAGCATCAAAAGTAACTAATGAAGTACTATCAGGAGAAAAACTTATACTTATACCCATATCTACTGGTGTGATAGTTTCGGGTGTTGTGTCTTTATAGAACTTAATCCTTTGAATATTCATCATCGCGTCTCTTAACTGAGATAAGTCTTTATTTATTTTAGCTAATACTAATACTTTATAATTACTTCCTGTATTATCAATAGCTTGGAAAAAGAACAAGTATTCGTCTGTTAGGACTAATATGTGTGGGGTATCTTCGAACATTTGAGGTCTTGTATAGAATTCTACAAGTGCAGCTGTACGGATTGGGTAGACATTGTCGTTTATCCCTATGAATGCAACACTATGGCTGGAAGAACCTACTGTTACTGTTAACATTGGAGGACTAATAGAGATGCTCAGCCGACCATTAAACACGCCTTTAAAAATCGGAGAGCCAAACCATATACTGACATCGTCGCTATTATTAATCCAAAAACCTATAATTTCTTGATTTAGTTGAGAGTTTAATTTACTACGTACAGTAGTCGTAAAAAATGTAGCAGCGAACTTAACGTTATTGGGGTACCCATTAGGCCCTCCATAAGACTGATTAGCATAGGTCGGCGTAGGTATCTCCGGCGCTACATACAACCGCACACTACCAGCAAGATAATAACCATTCTTAAGAGATAAATGGTCGGAAGGTAGTATATAGTTACCTCTTACGATCTTAGTCAGATAATCCCGTTTAGAGCTTATCTCGATAGCCCTTCTATTGACCACTCGTTCCCTCTCAGGAAGACTATAATAATAATCTGCATAATAATCAGAACGTAGAACGACACCCACAATAGGTGTATTAGGCTCAGGCCTAAGATCAATGCTGCTGTATTGTACAGTTAAGTCTATCTCAACATAAGGCTCTCTAATTATATTCATGAGTAAATGTACTCAATAAATACAACTTTTTACTTGACATACATATGAAACTCGTATGAATTAAGGCAATCTTACTTTACTCTATAAGAAATACTCATGATAATACATTCTTATCCAGGTTCTTTATTATATGCTCTCTTATATCGTTAATAAAATTGTAACCACTCCTACGGTAACTAAGACCTGCCAATTTTATAGTCTCCTCACTAAGAAACAATTTATTAATCCAAGCCTTGAAATATTCTTTACACTCATCCCAGTTTTCGGGTTTTGATTTCAAAATCTCGTTTAGCTCTTCTATATATGAGTTTTGGTACATCTTAATCAAGCGTCTAATGTATCTGTTAGTGCTCATTACTAAATATACTAAAAAAATTATTTATACATTAGTAAATAACATTTTGGTATTTTTGTAAATTTACTTATGCCAAAGAAAAAAAGTGAAAACTTGTTAGAAGGTAAGAAAGACAACAATCAAAACAAATCAGAGCAATTGAGTAATGAGTTTAAGAACGATAGAAGCAACAGTTCAAATACTGAGTCTATTAATATAGACATTGAAAAGAGAGTTGAGGAGCTATCTAATAGAATACTGAGAATATTATACGCTACTTATGGTGCTAAAGATTCACATACCAACAAACATCTTTATCACTATGTTATGTTCGAAGTATCCCTCCTATCAAACGAAACAATAGAAGAAGTAATGCAAAAATGGCCTAAGTTTAATATTTTTAGTATATCAGAAGAGGTAAAAAAAGTTGTTAGAGAGGAGTTAGAAAATGATCAGACTATTATGTACAGAATCATTATGAATGATAGAATAATAGCTGATAAAGTACTGGCTAAAGTGATTACAAAGAATCTTGCACAATAATTACTTGATTTTATATATACATTGCCACAGTTACTTCATTCTGCTTATTTGGATTTTAAGAAAATGTAGCTTAATACTGCTAATGTTGGTTCCTACAACCATTTTGGTTACTCGAACTATATATAACCTCTAACTAAATATTCAATATATTTATATTCGATTGCAACTAAACAAATCAAAATTTACATTCACAAAATTAAACTTATAGATACGCATCACAGCATGTGATGTATAAGATTGCAATAGCGCCCAGTGACTACCCTTTTACATCCAATTGTATTTCTTTTTCTTATTAAATAATCGCTTGTTCTTAGGATAGCTGTTAGATGTTCCCTGCTTAAGGTTAACTTGAGCTTTATTATTGATCTGGTCTTTGAGCGGGCTTATTTGTACTTGCAGTTTAAATACTGGCTCGTTCATACCGCTCATTTCAAATGGAGCTAAACCAACTGGTAATTTCACGTAAAAGTTAGTAAAACCTGTTTTGTCGTCTAAATCAGCGCTTCCGTCTTTCTTGTTTCTATCAGCAAAGCTAATGCTAATCAATTTCAAATGGAAGCTTATATCTTTACCATCCACATCTCGTAAAGTAATATACATGTCCTCCGTAAATGAATAAGACTTTTTACCTTCAGCATCTACAAACATAACTTCAAAAGAGCCTTGGTTAATAGCATCTACTATTTTCTGTCTACTTACTCCTAATTCTTCGTATGCATTAGCTAGAACATGATGAGATATAGCCGCTATAATGAAATTCTTGAAGTCATTTTTAAATAAATCGGAATTTTTAACATTACTTGGCATTGTCTTTATTTCAACATACTGGTTTCTTAACATATAGTTATAAACTCTCTTAGAAGTTTTGTACGATGTCTCAGCCACTTTTCTAGATGTCAGCTTATCACTTGGGGGGCCACTTAAACCTTCGTGGAATTTTTCATAAACTATAAGTAATGTACTACCCACAGTACGTTCTATGTAGTCTATTATGTCTTGTTCATCTTCTACTCTTTTGCCTACCATCTTTTCTACTGATTCAATTTTATTTCTATTAGCTAGTACGTTTTGTAACATTTCGTTTAAACTCATATTCCCCTTAATTTTAGCAAGAACTGGTTGTATGCCCATTAAAGCAGCCATTAGGATTTTCCCAATCCTATTTAATGCAGCGTCGCCCAGATTTACATCAGAAAAAGATTTTTGTACTCTGCTGTAAATAGTACTACCACTTCTTATGCGTTCTGCCAATTTTGCTGCTTCTCTTTCACATTCTTCTTTGCTTATTACTGTATTGCATAATCCAAGTACATCATATAACAAATGCGTTATATTTTTTATTAGTTCATCATCTTTTATGTCCTCTGGATAAATTCCGAGTTTGCGATATCGTTCTAAAAATATTCTAGCTGCTCTCCTTAATAATTCAGTCTTCGCCTCGTCAAGTGTTAATTTCGGCCTCTCGTCTGAGGAAAAATTTCTGGGTTTTCTGTGGATTCGGCCATAATCGCTGTAAGCCTTAATAAGCTTAGTAATATATCTATTCTCCGTCATGACTAAATATACAAAATTAATTTATTATTTTCACATCCTGTACCACTTCAATAAGGTATTACCTGACGGACTGGTCAACCTTTTGCAGTTGAGCTTCCTACTTCGTCGCGTGATGGCTTTTTAGGTAGCCCGTTGGGACTACGGTCATCCACCAGAGCACGCTCCACAGGCTTCACTTCGGGCCGTCCTAGCCCTACGAAATAGAGGTTTATTGACGCGTTGACGTCTCTGTCATATGTTTCACCGCACGCTGTGCAGAACCACGTTCTGTCATGCAATGCCAAGTCTTCGTTTTTGTGTCCGCAGCGGTGGCAAAGCTTTGAGGACGGGAAGAACTGGTCTACCTGAATGAAAGTTCGTCCATACCACTCCGCTTTGTACTTGAGGTAGGTCAGAAACTTTGACCACCCGCTGTCAGAAATGGACTTGGCAAGTCTTGTTTTCAGCAGGCCTTTCACGTTGATGTACTCCACCACTACGACTTGGGTTTCGTCTATGATGGCTTTGGATAACTTGTGCAAAAAGTCATTAAGAGCGTTTGTGATGTACGCGTGCTGTCTGGCAAGTCTCAACTTCGCCTTTTCGCTATTTTTTAACCTTTTTGTTTTCATGAGAGAGAGATTTTGGAGTCTTCTCAACCGTTCCTCAGCTTTCAGAAGGTACTTCGGATACTCAAATTTTTAGATCACGAAATAATTATTTTAAATGTACTCATATACAAAAACATCTTTTTTAGAAATATATTTAAATATGAAGTTAACGAACACAAACATATTAATTAGACATTATATTTATCATTTCCTCTCCGTACTTTTCTAACATCTTATTATATATTTTTTTAGCCTCAAGATATTTCTTTACTTTAATATCCAGCCCATTACGTACTAGATCGTAGTTTTCTAACTTCTTATAGTACTCTTCGAATGCTTCTTGTAGTTTTATTTTCAAATCTTTTGAATACTCGTCTTCTATCTTTATGCTTTCAAATCTACTTCTAATAGCTTCAAACTTATTTTCAGCATATAAAAGTTGTTTTATGGCTTCCAGAAGTTTATTTAGATACACCCTCAATTCTATTGTTGCATCAGCGTACTGAATTTCTGCTTCGCGATAAGTTAGTTTTATATCTCTTCTTCTATAATCTATGGCCTTACGCCCTTCAGTAAGTATAGTATAATCTTCAAGAAGATATTCATAGTTGTCCAATGCTTCAATGTATTTTTTATAACTAACAAGTTGTTCTATACGTTTATTATTGTATATTAATATATTATCGTAAAGATGCTTTGTCAAGCTATATTTTCTTAGAAAAGATATATCAAATAAAGTGTAATCGTCTTCAATTCCTAATTCATAATACAGCATTGATTGTATTTCTTCAACTTCTTTTTCTACATATTGGAATTCTTGATAAGCCTTTTTAACTGCTAATTCAGCTTTGGCTATTTCATAATGTAGCCTTCTAATTTTAGTGTTTTTATCATTTTCTAGACTATCATCGATACTATTACTATAGCTTTTAAGTTTTTGCATTATTATGTTATTTATTCGTTTACTACTTGATAATAAATCTTTATGGCTGAATGACTTACCTATTCTTTTCTTATAATTTCCGTGTAATTTATTTGATTTGCTGTGCGTACGATAACCCTTTATTTTCAGAGTTAGTAGTCTCAAGTACTTGTTCATAGCGCGCTGGAAATATACCAAAGAGAACTTGATGTTACCGTGATGCTCGTATATAATAGGCAGTTTCATTTCGTTTCGACTGATATAAGCTTGTCGTAATTAGTATATTTACCTATGTCAGTCAAAGTTTATCGTTTCGGGGATAAGGAGTTTCGTTTAGACTTAGCTAAGGCGACAGAAGTACTCGAAGGCAAAAAAGTCATTAATGGGCGTGTTAACAGCTACTTTGACATTTTGCCTTTGAAGTATGTCTGGGCTTACGAAATGTATCGTAAGATGAAAGCTAATCATTGGGAACCCGAGGATATTCCGATGCATAGAGACATTCTCCAGTGGAGCAGTAAAGATATCACCGATGAGGAGCGGTGGGTAATCAAGATGGGTGTAGGTTATTTCTCTGCTGCTGAAGGTATCGTCGGGGATAACATCATAGAAGTAGTTCGCGATCTTGTAACTGCCAGTGAGTTGAAGCTTGTCTTAGGACGCCATGCCCATGAAGAAAACATACACGCAGACTCTTTAGTATATATCATCTCGTCCCTACAAATTGACCCTTTTGAATGCGAAGCAATATTTACAGACATACCAACCGTTCGCAGGAAAACAGAGTTCGTTCATAATATTACACGCGGCATGAGAAAAGATATGGATACTACTATAACCGAAAATAAACAAAAACTTGCTCATAACATCTTTACTTTTGGGCTTGTGATGGAAGGAACACAGTTCTATAGCCTGTTTGCCATGATACTGGCTCTATACCGTGCTAACAAGTTCCCAGGTATCGGCCAAATGTTCAGGTACACACTTAGAGATGAAAGTAATCACATAGAGCTGTTCAGAAGATTATTCTTAGAACTCATTAAGGAAAATCCTGATATTATGACAGAAGATTTCCGTAAGCTTATATATGATACTATGGCTGAGGGGGTAGAAATGGAGATCGACTTCATTAGAGACACATTACCTTCGGGTGGCATACTAGGTCTGAAGGCAGAAGAGTTTGAGGAATATATCCGTTACATATCTAATCGTCGTTTATCTTCCATTGGCTTTGAACCACTATACCCTAGTGCTCGGAATACGCTCCCGTGGCTATCAGAGGTTATAGACGTCATGAAAGAACAAAACTTCTTTGAGGGTAGAGTTACAGAATACAAGAAATCCTCTTCCCTGATTGGCATTAATGACCTCTAAATTGCCCTAGTCCATACATACTCATCGTTTCCTACTTAGACAGTAATTAACTACTTTGCACGCTTACTTAGAATACTACATTGAATTTATTGATTTCATTTATTATATCCTCAACTATACTGTTTTGCTCGTTGGGGTCATTAAGTATCGCAGCTAGTTGTTCGGCTGTCTCTGTTTCCTCAATAACTGTTGTCCACATCGTCGCTGTATAAAGTACTTTATAAATAGCAGCGACTAAGTAGTATCTATTTATTTTTTCGTCATATAAAACAAAGTAGAAAACACTAAAAGGCTTAGGTGTTTTGCTCCTAGTATTTTCAACTAAATCATGCAAGGAATTAATCATACTGTCGTCCATATAAAGACGACATCTATAGTTCCTAGCAATGCTCAACTTTACAGCTTTAATCCAATCTTTTAATGTATTAGATTGAATTATACGACGCAAGCAGCCTAGCACTCTGTCTCTCTGTCTATTTATCATAGCCTTAAGCAATGTTTTCGTTTCTTTGTACAATATTTTGGTACAAACTTCTAGGTATTGCGAACAAACCGAAACCGGTTTTTAAGAAGTCTTTGTTGAGTTCTAAAATGTCTTCAAATTTTTTAACTATTGTATCTATGGCTTGATCTAGATGTTCCATGTTATCTACTTCTAGATAACTCCATAGATTAGGGTATAAACCGTATTTCTTATAATGTCGCCATCCTGCGAGAGCAAATCCATAGATCATGGAGTTTTTCTTTTTAGAGAAACGAGCATACTTAAAAAATCGATAGCTGTATTTGGTTATGTAATTGACATCCATCTCTTTAGCTATTGCTAGTTTGAATTTTTTAGTCATTTCTGTCACTCTGTCGTCCTTAATAAGGTGCCAATTTAGATATTGGCGCACAAACTGAGAAGCCGAAGGCACCCTAAATCTTACTAATGTTCCTCCCATAACCGATTTTTATTTTTTTATTATCGAAACTATTCACTTAATATAGCAATTATGCTGGAGTTAATACTAACTATTACTTTTTTACTTTCACCTTCTTCTATCATCTCCACTTTTATGCCACTACCAGCAAACTTCGACTGCACGCTACTAACTAAATCTTCTAAACTTATAAAGTTATAGTTCATGCCAAAATCAGGTCTAAATGGCAACACACCTTCCGGTGTATTGATAAGATTATAATAGTAGTTTTTCTGGGACAAAAATAAAGAGTTAGTCTTTTCAAACTTACTAACACCACTATTCAAATCGCCAATCTGTTTAACAATAAGATACTTAGGCACGAATAAATATACTAATTCGTACATTTCATTATGTTCAAGCAGCAGTACGAAGGCTTTGTATTAATCATAAAGCCAAACAACAAAATAATATCGAGAATACCATGCACAACCCTCGAGAGATGTTATGAACTAGCCAAATTTGAGATACCTTTGAAGTATCATATGCTCATAACTGAACAAGAGTTCGAAAGAAGATTGAAAGAGTTCAACTATACTAACATAACCTATTTTAGAGATGAAAGAAGTGGTTATCGGATAGGACTGATTAGGTTGATATGTTGATTTGTATTTCTATGGTATCTATGATTCTATTGTCATAGAACAGGACGCTTAGTGTGATTTCTGTGGTAGGAGTATTTGTGGTATCATTTATTGTGCGTACTCTGTAGCTTAAAATGTCTGGCGCCGACCATGTGGTTAGATTATAAAAGTAATATCTCACAATGCCAGCATTTATGAGATATCTTAAGTACTTCCAATATAGGACTTCTCTGTAATAGACCTTTGTATGAGTATCTATTTCGGGTATTGGCGGTGTACTACTTGAAGTGTTAGGTATCATGGGATACTCTAATATATCCCTAGAGCTAATCAGATTACCGCCTATGAAGTTTTGTATAGGGGTGCTCATGTAGTCTAAGTTGACTACTGGTGGTGCGATTTCTTCCTGTGAATTCATTATGTTGTCTAAATCTAAGGGCATTATGGCGTCTGTCTGTGTAAGTAGCAAACGATTCCATATGTTATTATTTAACTCAACAGGATCTCGTATATCTATGTATGTAACTCCGCTATAATAGTATTCAACTGGATTACCACTGTTGTCGTCAATATCAGCTAAGTGTTTTACCCATCTAACCCTTACCTGTCTTTTAGTACTAGGATACCGTACAGAATTACCATAGATCAATACACAAGGGTGGAGATTGTAAAAATACTCGTCCATCACACTAATACCACTACCACTCAAATTCTCAACGTCTGGAACTCTATTCGTGCCATCATAATACCAATATAACGGATAGTAATCAGACAAAAACTCAACATATTTTTTATTACCTAGCGTGCCACTATTATTGGTAACATACATAGGATCATGACGGTAGGTGGGATAACGATTAACATTAAAAACAATCTTATTATTTAAGATGTCATCAAAATTATTTAAGATGTTATCAAAATACTTTCTTATAACTTCATTTATATTCTTATCCGCATACACTAATTTTAGGCGGTTACGAGACAATGACTCTATTATCTCACTTAATTGATATACGGTGTCAAAAGACAACTCTACATAGTTACCATGTTCTTCGTTGTAGGCTATAAGTATTTTGCCGTTTCTCTTAATTATAATGAAACCCTCTTCTTCTTTTTCTTCTAACTTAGTCTTGGCTGCGACGATGCCACCCCGATAAATCAAACTTTTTTGCACATAATCAACAGTATTTATATTTTTAAAATCTTTTATGTTTTCATTATATGTAATGTAGCATAGTATGTCATATCCTAAGTACTTATATAGTATAATGAATCTCAGGAATGCTGTTAATAGCGTGTGTTCGTATAATATACCATCTGTATTTGTTATAGATTCGCGACCTGCTATCGGATCTAAATTACTAATAAGTTCCGCGATGTTTCCCCCAGCGCTTTGAGTGACGAAACCAAAACCAAGAAGCCTTAATTCTTCGTAAGGTCTGGCAGTATCATTTATTGGGTTGTAGTCCAAATACAAAATAATACTATTCAAGTAGTTCTCCTCAAAAGTGAGACCATTACGTGTTATAAAATCCAGATTATCACGTAAACCATCCAAACTATTTTGAAAGAAACTAGTCGCACCATGATGTGTCCTATAGTTTAGAAATATTTTATTAGATGACATCGAGTCTATATATAATGAAACAGAGTTAAATGGCAAATTGGAACCTATAAAGTTATCCGTGTAGTTATGCGGTATCACGTTTGTTTGTCTTGTAAAGTGAATTATATTGCTGAAAGGTGATAATGCATCGTCGTCTGGTTTTTTCCGTAGAACTAAGGTTCCCCAACTGGCGGAATTTCGGCTTAAGATTAATTGTCTTGCGAAAAGGTAGGAGTTATAGTCGTCTACGTTATCGTACAAAAATACTACGCGATAACGTTCTATCTCTTGTTTTATATTGCCGTTGCGGGAGAGATTATTTTGTATAAAATTGGCTGCATGGTCTAAGAAGTAGTAAACATTTTCACATTTAGGTAGATCATCAGGTTTTATTTGTTGAATATTACTTTGAGTAAAAGCACGTAGTCTGTCGTTATATAGATACATGTTGATGAGATAGGATAAGTTATCGCCTTCTCTGTATTCGTAATCGTTATGTAATATGAGTCGGATGAACTCGTACGGGAGGCCTTTGATGTTTATGATATCTATTTCTTCTCCGTTGTTTGGTGTCTGTCTTATTTTGTACATGAGGCATCCGCTTGGTACAACAGCTCTTTTACGGAAAGGTGTATATCCAATTTCTCCACTGCCAGTGTAAGGAGCACCACTCAAAATAGTTGGGTCTACAAACAAAGCAATAGGCTTACGAAATCTCTCTTGCCTTTTACTTTGACTAATCCTAAAAGTAAGACTATAAGCACTCGCACGCATAGGGATTATTCCAATTGCACTTCACTTTCTCCTACAGTTGCGATTGTCGTCATTTTAGCAAGTGGATACAATGGGTTGTAGTAGAAGCCAATCTTGTCCTTATCCTCTGTTAGCGGCACACGAATGGGGTGATTGCTATATCCACTCGTCTTTACTCTTGCGTCTATAACAAAAGGATAACCCGTATAGAAACTAATAAAATGAAAGCTACCATAGTACCCTTCGCTAACATCATTAGAATTAGCAACCCAAATAAAACTACTAACTCTAAAATCAGACCAATTTTGATAAGTAGAACTCAAATCAAATATGTAATAGCCGTAATTTATATGTCCAGCATATCGGGCATCTTCATCTATGTAGAAAATATGTATAGGCGCGTTAGGATAGCATCGGTGTAGTTTTTGTCTAGTATAACTTGATACACTATCTAACAGATAATTCACTGACACGGCAGGAACGCTCGGAGGAATTGGAAAGCCAGGTGGAGGCGGATTCAGAATAGAAGTCTTTATACTATCGCTGCTGTTAGATACAGGTATATATATATTGTCCGTATGAAATGTAACAGTTAATAAAGCCTTTTCCTTTGCGTAGCTATTGGTAACGCCGTATAATATATTCGGAAGACCAGAGATATCTTTTTCAGTGGAATAGTGAAGGCTATACGGCCAATTGTAATAGTTGTATATAGTAAGCGTCTCGCGGTTACGAATGCCTCGGTTAGGCGAAGGCCAGCTCCCACCCAAGGGGACATCACAAGGCGCCACATACAAAATAGAATACTTTATAAAATCAGATGTCAAACGAATGACAGGATAACGAACGTTGTTCAAACTTAGAAAGAGATTATTACTACTGACATCTGTAACACTAATCATGTCGTCCTCCCAGTTATTGACATAATGCACAATGATGCCTAAGTAGAAAGGATTCAGAAAAGTATGAGTATAAGTACGCGTAACAACCACAGCTAATGTGGGGTTTAGGAAATGAACATAGTAAGTGTCTATAATCTCTTCTATAACGTTATTCGGCCTAGTTCCGCTATTATCTAGTCTGCGCATTATATAGTTGATGTATCTTTGCATCCAGGACCCTTGGTGTATTGAGACATTGATACGTGTTTGCCCGTTGTCGTTATATATCATAAACGAAGCACCAGGCATTTTCTTAAGTTCCTCCACTTCCAACGTATCGCCTAACCATATAGTATGATGCGATATAATCTGTTCTGGGGTTCTAATACGAAAAGACATGTCCGAATCTCTAATTGCGATATACAAGCTAAAGTATATAGGCCTTTGAGTGCTTTTGAGAGTTATGTCCGTCGAACCGCTAGTCAAGCAAAGCCATCTGTATAGTGAAAGACGTCTATTGAGATCTCCGACAAATCTGTTGTTAGCTATATCTATGTTGAAGAAAGGCAGTGGTGCCATCAGGTCGGGCGCACCTCCAAAATCATCAAACTTGAAAATAGACGCCGCCTCTTCAGTGGCATCAAAAAGTACCATAGGGAAAACATAGTCTGGCGAAGTCTGGTCAGCAAAGTAAGCATACCAAATTTCATCATACGTTCTGTGAGAACCTAAGTTCAGGCCTCGTGAAACGGTCATGATCAAATATACTAATATTTACCCTTTAGCCCCATATAGTTCTAAGACATAACTATCTATATCGTTACCATACTCTAATGAATCAGTCTTATATATCAACTTCGTTATTTCTATAATCTTCTCAGCCCAATTTCGGTTATTTTCTATTTTGGGTATGGGGAATTGCTTTATAGCGTAAATCTTCACTTCTCCTTCTATTCCACCTCCAGCATAGAATTTCCTGAAACACCAATCAAAAAATTTTGAATTGACAATGCCTAAAAGGTAATACAAAACTTCTTCATCGTAGTCTATTAGCTCCAAGATGTATGTAGTCTCATCGCCATAAGTATAGGAGTCAGCTAAAACGAACCCTATCTCAGCATTCAACTTGGAGAATATAATACGATATTTATTATCAGATGTACTTATAGCGGGTATGATGCTTTTAGGTAGCCATATAGAAGGTGGCTTGTGAAAGTACTTTTGTATATCACGACCTTTTATTATACCTATCCAGTCTGTGCCTTCCTGAGGAGTGGTAATAATTTCAGAAGCGTACTTCCGAAGCCTTATGCCAGTTGTGATTCTTATAGGCCATTTTGATATCGGAGTGCCTATTTTTTGAATTGTATAGTATATGCTCATTACTTCTGGCGGTTCTAAGTGCCATATTATATCCGTGAGCTGTGCACTAGGTATGTAATACCCTTCCTCTCGGACTGCACGCCAACGATAGCCAATACGAGGCTTGACCACCTTAACCTCAACCTCATAATCTTTCACGCCTCTCGCCTTAAGTGCTAAGATTATACATACCTCCATGTGCACTTCAAACAAACGAACTCTATAAGTATTCACAATTCTAACTACCCTAAAATTCTCCTTTATAAACTTACGTATCAAAGCACCACTTAGACTACTTAGCCACTTATTGCTCGTTACATAACAAACCACACCGTTTCCAATTAAGTAATCATAAGCAATACGATAAAATAAAGTTCCTATGTCTATATCGCCGTGAATATTGAACTTGTCTTTCATTAGATTCTTGTTCTTAATTTTGCTTATGTTTATGTATGGTGGATTGCCTATGATGACATCAAACATTTACTCTTAGAACAAGCTAGATTGCCTTTGCTTATTTTGCAAGCATCCGAATGGGTCGTCTAGAAGAGCATCTGCACAGACTATGTGCTGCTTCAAAATCTTAAGCAATTCTTCATCTATCTTCTCGTAATCATTAGCAGTCGCTTCTGAGAACAAACTTAGGAACAACCGCATTCTAGTCGCTGTAACAGCTAGCGGGTTTATATCAATACCATAAATGTTAGTAGTTATAATGTGTTTCTTAACATCAAAAAGATTATTGCACCCTAAACTTTTGGCTATTAATAATTCGCTGTCTATGTTATAGTATAGATGCATGAAGCGATTTACAATCCCGATATTGAAAGCTCCGCCGCCACAAGCTGGGTCTAATGTACGAATGTTCCATAGGGACTTCAGAACTTCTGCCCGCCTCTCCCAAGGGACAACCTCAGATATATTCAGATCATGCATCATGGCATCTGCCTCAGCCTCACTCAAAGTAGTGTGCGTAGCAACATACTGACTAAAACTCATCTCACACATAAACTCAACAATTTCTACAGGTGTGTAATAACTCCCCGTACTCTTACGCTTCTTGCTATCGTAATTCAATAAATACTCCAACATGTCAGCAATAAAAGAAGGTGAAATACCATAATCCACAAAGACTACCAAAGAATCGTGTAAGGTAAAATGTTTGTCTTGGTATATATTCATGAGTTCTTTCAATAGTGGATAATCAACATCATCGTAACGCTCTAAGTCGTTTGTTAGTTTTTGGGCTATCTCACAGGATTTGTCAAAATCGGTCATGTAACCACTAATTTCCAAAAACTTGGCAAAAAGAGACCACAAGACAGTTCTGATTTTACTTTCTGATAAAGCATCTTGACTTTTACTGAAAAGCTCATCAATAACTTTTTTAGTTTTTTTGTGCTCTTCACTATTAGTAATGCTATTCTTTATGGCTTTAAAAGTTTTGCTTTTATATATAATCCCATCAATCTCTTTGTCTGTTACTGCTCTACCATAGGCACGTATCCCAAGCCATGCGGGATGCTTGTGACGCCCGTCCTTCTCCGTTATAAGTAAGTATCTTGTTTCTCCCGTAAGACTCTTTACAACATGTAAATAGACATCCTGAGGCATTGAAGTGAATTGTTTCCTGATGCTGTATGCTATCTTTTTTATGTCATGAAATGAGTTTATGGACTCCTCAGCAATGTAGAAGTATGCAGTAGTCTCACCAATGTCTTCAAAACAAAAATTTCTTTCTTCAGCTATACAAAACATAATTTAGCATGGGGTCGAAACAAAAAAATCATCTTAGTAAATTTCGCTGATGTGGCTTGTACAACTATACAAAGCGAACGACGATGCACCAATAGAAGGTGTGTACAGCACCAACAGCTGTGAAACAGAGCACATAAGAAACTACATAGATCCTCAGGAGTACGAAAGCGAGCTAAGACTTTGCAACAATTGGGAATACGAAAATAAGAAGAAGATATTGATCTTTAATAAGCAACCCGACGAAATTATATTAAGTAGGTTGCAGAATGAGAGATTTATGAATTATCATGCTGTATTTTATAATTTTATATATACATTCTCAAATATTTTTTCTTTAGAGTACAGAGAAAATACCGATTTTATTGTAGACTTTTATGTTTCTACAGAAATATACGTTGTATTCAACATCCCAGATGAGATATCATCTGCTCCCAATATAGTAATCTCTTTTTTAAGATACATTAAGGGGAAAACTCTCAAAATAGGTGTTATTAATCATGAAACACCAAAGTATAGTTTTGTCTTTGATGATTATTGTAAATATTATTACTATGATATTCCAAATTACAATGTTAAAACTATTTTTCTCATAAAGAATCCATTTTTGGTTATTATGTTATTGTACCCTGGTGAGAGTTTTTGGGGCATGGTAATAGGCATGAAGCCAAGACTAATAGAAGAGTTTAATAATTATGGCAATAATTCATCTAATTACAATCCTGCTAACGATCAGCCCTTAAGAGTAGATGACATAATAAATCTGTACTTTGACAGTATTACTAAGGAAGGGTTATCATACAATAATGTTGACATAAATGATGATACTGATAACTTTAGATATAATTTGATTAGAGCCTTATTAGGTACTTTCGAAGATAACATATACCAAAATTATTATTTTAGTTTAGACAATGATATAGGGGATTCATATCCACCGGAAAATAGTTATATGCCATTAGCTGAAACACCAGTGTGCATTTACTTCCCGTTATTTAGACCCCAACTAGATAATAACAGACTTAACAAGATATGGCCTCAGTATAGTCCAAATGACACGAGTAAATATGTGTACGGCTTCTATTTAAATATAAGATTAAGCAATAGTGGAGAAGTTTTAGCCTCTGCACTTTCAATGAGATACGGCAATAGTTTAGATAACGTGATTCTTTGTAGTAACTTTCTTGAGAACCAGATGTCTTCATGGCGCTTTGGTTCTTGCGATCTTACACTTCCATTTAGATTCGTAGGTGTGGCTGACTGTACAGCAACAGATGACTGGAATAATGATACAATAAGACATAATGCTAACTACCTGTTCAGAATCGTTAAACCGTCATCCACTAACTCATATAATATGAAGGGCATAGGATGTGACGAATTAACAACCGAAATATCTAGCTTTAGCGAATTTAGTGCTGACTATGAATTTAGCAACTCTATAT
>Ga0308390_1001070_pt1 | contig 18338 bp, 14 predicted proteins | sample Hotspr2Sample149_FD_202358 | JGI IMG/M metagenome (GOLD analysis project Ga0308390, IMG submission 202358) | Hot spring phototrophic mat microbial communities from Mushroom Spring, Yellowstone National Park, Wyoming, United States - 20040719_149 ...
CTGCCTTGGGAAGACTGTGTAGAAAACGATACACAGGACTATGTTCTGATTCACTCCCATAGATTTTTGTTTCCCGCATTCGAAGGATCCTTCGGGGAGGTAGGGTAAACAGAGACAGAAAGTTTCTACGATCCTGCAGACCCTCCTGGCCTCTGCCTAGAAGGTTTTCATAAAAATAGAATGCCTGCTTTGTACGCTGTTCGATGGTATCTATCAGTTTTGTGGAAGGCTCAAGTTCCAGAGGCTGAAGGGAGGTCTCCTCTGATTCAGGAATCTGAAACTCTGGATGGAAAAGAAAGTCCCTTTTCAAAATGGAGGAGTCTAAAAATGGAGGACTTCCCACCGGAATGGGCAGAAACACATTTGCTTCCGTGGACCCAAGGGGTTCGTTGAGATTTTCCCAAGACAAGTTCAGAAGATTCGTATGTTTATTTAGGTCCCGGTCTATAATATGAAATAGAAGGGTAGAGCCGAAATAATTTGCGGCATCCTGGAGATCTCCACTGATGGTTTTTCTTCCACCCGTAAGGGATATGTACAACGCACCCTGTTGATCAGGAGGGGAGGAAGGTGCCTGCAGTTTTCGATGAGCATGTAGCACAAGAGAAAATAGAGCATTCCGGATATACCTGCACTCTTCTTCGGTGCGAAGATCCGAGATTCCTCTGCAACACCACCCTTTAATTAGGGGTGAAGAGTCTAAACGGCCTGCCCACCGTTTCATGGATGAAAAACTATCCTTCGATTTTGTATCCGTTGTGAGGAAGACCCAGAGTTCATCTATCCCTTCGATCCTGTGTTCCTGCCTTAATGCACGTATACGGGATGCTTCTGGATGGTTGCGATAAAAGTCAAACCGCTTGGGATCTACAAAACCCAGTACTTCCGGGAGGATTAACCAGGATTGTCCCAAGGAACTGATAGCGATACGCATGACTATCCTCTAGATACTCGATACCTACCTAATCCGAAGGCTGTATTCTTGCCCACATGGAAAAGCTCTCCAAAGCGTAGTAAAGCCAATTCCGTCGGACGCAATACCCCCTGAAGAGTGAATTCCCCTAGGATTCCCCCTAGCCGAAGAAGTTTTTTCTGCCGGCTAGAAAAGTACGGATAGTCTTTCCACTGGAAATCACGGGAAAGGATCCGTATTCCTGTCTTGGCAAGATCCAAGGTAAAGGATTCTTTCCCGTTCTCTTGTCCATAGAGGGAGCAAAGGATCTGTGCACGTCTCCATAATATTGATAGGAACTGCGGTGCTGTGAAGGAATCCGAGTATTTCCCTTCGATCCTTAGCCTTAGGGGTGTTTCTAGAAACACCTTGACCGATTCGGCTGTATCTTGGATATTCCTGTTTTCTTCTACCTGAGAGGGCATACTCCACTCCCTGATCCCATACGTGGGATGGAGGGAGTCGGTTCCCTGGAGAAGAGAACGATCTTCACACAGTACATCCAAGATTCGGTAAGATATCCTTTCCCGTAGTACACCGATTTCCCCAGCCCGACGCAGAGCGTAATACAGGTATGGGTAGTATTCGATGGCCTTTCCTATAACCGTAAGTATTAGGGTAATCCTCTGGTAGCTCTGGTGGGGAAAGGCATCCGTTGCTAGTAGGAAGGGATGACTGGCTCGATCCCTTCCTTCAAGTACGGGGGACTCCTTTTCAATGGGGGTCTCGAACATCCACGAGTAGGCGCAGGTGAACTTGAGTCCGCATTCACCGCACGGTCTGCCCCGGAAGATACATACCAGCCTCCGGAGTTCCTTTCCCAGGATGCTTCGGAATAGGAAGGTGGGAAGGGTAGGGAAACTAACGGGTTTTTCGAACTCTATGTGGTGCTGAATCTGTCGATACCGTAAAAGCATGTCGTATGCCTTTGCTTACAAGATCCATTCTAAGTATTGTATAGAGTCGAACAGGATGCAAGATTTTTTGCTTAAAATTCCCCCACAAACCCGAGGGATATCCCGAAGGTGGTGACATCCTCATCGAATGAGAGGGCGGGGTGCAGCACAAGGGTGCTTCGGGATGCGGTTTTTATCAGGAAGGAGAGGCCGAATCCCACGCTGGTTGCCGTATCTTTTTCCTCTACCGAGTTTCCATAGGAGTCTTCCACTGTCACCGTGGAGCGGGCATAGCTCAAAGACAGGGAAGGCTGTAAGGAGAAAGAGGGAGTAAGGTTTAGACGGTGATAGAGGGAAACTCCAAAACCTGCCGCGGTACCAGTCATCTCCCAGCCTAGGTAGTCCAGTGCATCCGATTCGTAGGCGGCAAAGGCGACCTCCCCGTGCAGGGCCAAGGAAACGGGAATGGTGCTGGACTGCTTGACGGGAAGGAGGGATCCCCCGAATTGGATTACGAAAGCCGACACCTCCTCTCCGAACAGTTTTTCCTCTAAGGACACGCCGCTGAACCCCAGGTTGATATCCGCCCGGCCCAGGATGGAAAACCCGAACCCTAAGTCGAGGGATGTAGCCTCCTTGTTAGACGAGAAGCCGCCGAAAATGCCTATCGCAGAACGATTATTGTACTCTATGTATTCGCTCTGCGCGTCCACCGCCTGGGTTGCCAGACTGAGGACGGCGGCGGTAAAGAGAACTGTGTGTGTTTTGCCCATCGATACCTCCTGCACGGGCTTTTAGTTTCATCCACAGAAAAAAGCAAAATACGTGCCAATAGATCCAATCGGTGTCATGGCAGGGGGGAAGTTGGTGCGTAAGGATCCTGATCTTTTATTATTTTCCGCAGAAAAGAGTTAGATGAATGGGTTATAATCGGGAGGGAAACGCTAGGGGAGGGTTAGCCAGGGTTAGAGTCCATAGGAGCTTCTCAGGTGCCAGTTACGTAACGAACGGTTATTCTCCGCGGAACAATGGTTACGGAACGACTGGCTGGCCCTTCTACCAGTGAATATCCTCCGCGTCCAGGATCAGGATTCCCGGCAGATTCACCTCGGGGCGTAAAAACACGGCAGGGTCTGGGTTATACAGGGGAATCGCTTTTTTGGCTCCTACCTGACGAATCAAGCGAAGATTTTCCTCCAGGGTAGGATGCGCGTTCCAGCGGATCCACAGCCCCCTTCCCGAGGTTACGATTCTTTCGGCGGTAGTGCCTTTTCCCAGGTAGCCGGTAAACAGGAATACCGGAGTGGTCTCCCGTTCATACCGAGTAATCCATTGCCAGGCTGAAGAGCCTTCCGATGCCTCCCCGTCGGTCACGAGGTGAATCCCCTCGGGATGAGAGACCCGCGATTCCCGTACACAAGCCAAAACCGATTCTAGCCGCTCCGCCACTCCTGGACGGAGGTATTCCCTGTCCTGATCTAGAGTCTGCCGCAGAGTAGTATAGATCCTGGAATCCACATAGATCGGATCGTACCCTCTTTCTTTCAGGAGTAGGGCGAACTCGACGCTTCTCCCCTCAGCGGGGACAGGCAATACAACCGAACCCCTCTGTAATACCTCTCTCCAGTGGGGAGCGTCGAGGGAGTTCTTCTCGTTGTACAGGCCGTAGGAACCGTCGAAGGCGATTAATGCGGAGGGCGGAGGGAGGTCGAAGGCGAACACCTGGGATTCTTCGGAGGAATCCCCCATGTACAGAAACCCTCCTTTTTGAGGGAACCGGATCCAGATCGAGCCGCCCGCGTGTCCTGTCCGGCCTGTCTGCACTTCCATTCCCAGCACGGTTCCCGTGCCCCGCGAGGGCAGAGGAATCCCCGTAGGGAGACCCAGGAGCCGTAACGTCGTTTCCGTGGCGTACACGGGGAAGGATCCCCAATGTTTAAGAAGGTGTATGGCCCCCGCGTGGTCCTTGTGGGCATGGCTCAAAAGGAGGGCATCGATGGGATCCAGGAACTCGAGGGGGGGGACCGCTCCCGCGTCGGGCCCTATCCCGGCGTCGATCAGGATCCTACGTCCTTCGATTTCCAGAAGCACACAGGCAGGCCCCTTGGAGGAACAGCCGGAGACGCAGGCCAACCGGTTCATGGGGTCCTGGGGATTACCCACCCGTCTTTCAGTTGGAAAAAAACCCTCTGCCCCGGGGAAGGGGGAGCGGATTCCACTTCCAATCGAAGTTCGGTAGTGCCGGCTTCTTCCCCCTCCGGAGAGACCCCTAAAAGAAATCCCTCGCCCCTGTAGGAAACCCAGCGGACTCTGCCGGAAAACCCTTCCGGAGCTGAGCCGTTTAGGAGGGCAAGGTTTCGGGATCGGAGGCAGAGCCGGCAGGGACCGGGCTTTAACCCAGGCGGGGTTCTGACCTTGACAGTTTTCCCCCATAGAAGAACCATGCCTGTCGTTTCCGAAAGGTATTCGAGAAAAATCCCGTTGAGGATCGAACCCTTCCCTATGAATGAGGCAACCATCTCGGTTGCCGGTTTCGCGTACAGCTCTTCCGGTTTTGCCGCCTGTTGGATCTTGCCCTGATCCATCACCGCGATACGATCGGCCAACGACATGGCTTCACTCTGATCGTGGGTCACAAAGAGGAAGGTGGCGCCGCTTTCCCGCTGGATGCGGCGGAGTTCGGTTTGCATGGATTCCCGCAGGTGAATGTCTAGGTTGGCCAGGGGTTCATCCAGAAGGACGAGGTTCGGCCTTAGTGCCAAACAGCGGGCTAGGGCGACCCGCTGACGCTGGCCTCCGGACAGTTGATCGGGGCGACGGTTATGTAGTTCTCCGAGCCCTACCCGTTCAAGGGCCTCCCTAACCTGAGCGTGCAGGGCAGTGCCGCGAATCTTGCGCACCCTTAATCCGTAGGCCACGTTCTCGAAAACGGAAAGGTGGGGCCATAGCGCGTAGGACTGGAACACCATGCCCAGGTTGCGTTCTTCGGGAGGAAGTCCGTATCCTGATTGGGCGTACAGGACTTCCCCCATCCTGATCACCCCCGAATCGGGGAGCTCGAATCCCGCGATCAGGCGCAGAAGGGTGGTTTTCCCGCACCCCGAGGGCCCCAGTAGGGCGAGAAATTCACCTTCTTCCGCCTCCAGGGTAACTGAATCCACCGCGAGGGTATGTCCGAAAGCTTTGGACACCTGCGTGAGGGTCAGCTTCGCCATGGGATCACTCCTTCCGGTAAGGATTTGCCTAGGTGGCTGATGGTGAGGGCGATGGTAAGCACGATGAGAACACTAATCATCGAAATTGCGGCAGCCTGCGGGGAGTTCCCTTCGTAGTGCATGGCGTAGATCATCACCCCGATCGTCTCGGTACCCGAAGACCAGAGGAGGGAGGAAACGGTAATTTCGTTTAGGGCAGCCATGAACACGAGTAATCCTCCCGAGAATGCGGAGGGGAGTACCGAAGGGAACACGATGGTTCGCAGTCGGCGAAAAGTACGTCCGCCGACTGCCGCGGCGGCTTCTTCCAAATCGCGATCGAACTGTTCCGCCCCTGCCAGAGTCGGCATGAGAGCAAGGGAGAGAAAGCGGGATGCGTACGCGACGAAGAGAATCCCCGCCGTACCGTACAGGCTTCCCAGGAGGGGCAAGGGTTTCAGGAAGGCAAGGATCATGGAGATGGACACGACGATACCCGGGATAGCGTAGGGGGCGTCGGCCAAGAGAACCAGAACATGGGAAAGGGGAACCTTTCGGATGGCAGCGCAGTAGGCCAGGGGAATGGAAACACCTACGCAGAGAAAAGCTGTAAAGGCGGAAAGCTTGAGACTTACCGAAAACGCTCGTACCATCGCGTCTTGGGACAACCCAGCCCTATAATTCCCCAGGGTGAAAGTATCGGGAGTCAACAGAACCCCCACGGCGGGAACGAATGAAGTAGCTGCCAGCGAAAGTAGGGGTAAAATGGATATGCACAGGTAGAAGAGGATCACCACCCCATCCACGGGAAGTCGGTATGTCCCTAAAGGAAAAAGGGAACGGTTGGACTGCGTTTTGGTATGAGCTGCCGATACCCGGCGGGAGGCGATAGATCGGATACTTAACCCCAGGCCTGCCAGACCCATCAGTACCAGGGAAAGGATGGCAGTTTCCCCTAGTACCGAGGGGCCGAAACCGTTCAACTTGCGGTAAATCAGGGTGGTCAGTACGGGGAACTTTCCCGGTATGCCTAGCAGAGCGGGCACTCCGAAGTTCCCGATCCCCGCTACGAATGAAAGAGCGAATCCGGCCATAATACCCGGAGCCGCGAGGGGTAGAATCACTGTTCGTGTGATCCTGAGGGGTCGCGCCCCCAGCACCCGTGCCGCCTCGACCAGGTCCCAGGACAATCCCTGCAGGCTAGCCCTTACTGAAAGGAAGACAAGGGTCGAGTGTTCGATTCCTAGTACCAGGATCACTCCTTCCCTGGAATACAGGGGGTTCGGCGAACCAGGCTTGGAAACGAAATCCACCATCATTTTCCACGCAAGGGCTGTAATTTGCGAGGGAATCAGCATAGGAAGGAGGATGAGAAAGGAAAGGATTCTTTTCGATCTTATGTCCGTGAGGGTAACAAGCAGGGCTCCGAGGGTCCCTACCAGAACCGACAGAGCCGAAGCCCAGAAAGCCGCGTCCGAAGTGTTTTTCAAGGCCCGTATCGATGCGGGAGATGAAAGAACCTCCTTTACAAAAGGGGGATTCCCCTTTACGGAAAGAAATACTTCCGCCAGGAGCCTCCCTAACGGCCATGCCGTGATAACGACAAGATAGAAGGTAAGTCCCCCCAGAAGAGCGTACAGGCCCCTATCCCGAGGGAGGACGAACCTTCTCATAGTTTCCTTATCCGCCGAAGAGGGTGGCAAAGATTTTTTTGTTGTCAGCATCCTGCTTGAGCATCAGAGCGGGGTCTGCGGATAGGATTTTGACCGTGGAGAGGGAAGGGTACCCGGCAGGGGGAGTGAGATTGGATAATACGGGGTAGTATCCCTGTTTCACCGATTGTGACTGTGCCGCTTCGGATAACTGCCAGTCCACGAAAGCTTTGGCGGCCGGGAGGTTTTTCGTGGTTTTCAGTATGGCCACGGGCTGGGTAATGAGGCTCACACCTTCCCTAGGAAACACGAACTCTACGGGAGATCCCTTCGCCTTCGCATTCAAGGCCATGTATTCGATGATGATCCCGTAGGCTTTTTCTCCCCGGGCTACCGCCTCGATTACTGTCCCGTTACCCTGACCGGCTACCGCGCCCTGTTTTGCCAGGGTTTCGTAGTACTTCCATCCGAAGGCCGGTTGCTGCACAATGGTTCCGATATGGATGGCCGCCGCTCCCGAATACAGAGGGCTGGGCATGATGGTAGATTTGGAGATGTCTGGTTCCAGGAGATCGAACCAGGAAGAGGGTACTTTTTTAGCCAGTTTCGTGTTGTAAACGATGCCTGTGGTGATGTACTTGGTTCCGAAGAAAGTCCTATCCGGGTCTACCAGTTCCTTGGGGATGCCTTTTACCGGGGCATCCGTGTAGGCATACAGGCGGCCCTCGAGTTTCAATTGGGTGGCAGCCACCGCGTCGGCGATCAGAACCACGTCAGCTCGGGGCGCTCCGGCGGAAAACTCGGCTCGCAACTTGTTCATGACCTCGGTAGTGCCCGAACGGAACAGTTCGATCTTTACTGCGGGGTAGGAAATGTTGAAGAGTTTGATCACCTCTTCCATCTGGTCCCGGGGCTGGGACGTATACACCTGGAGTACTCCGGAAGGCTCACCAAACAGAGTTGAATTTCCTAGTACCAGGAGTCCTGCCAAGAGACACAGTAAAAATGAACGCATCTGTATCCTCCTTAAGATGCGTTAAAGGGAAAGTTCGCCTGTTAGAGAACCATGAGGATACTGTTAAAATAGAGTTAAAAAAAACGCTGTAATCTTGACATCCCACTGTAATATCCATTACTTTATCAGTAAAATTTTATTTTTAAGGAGTAAACATGAAAACGAAAAAGATCCTTATCGTGTTCCTCTTGGTTACAGGGCTCGCTCTAACTGCCCTCTCGGCGCAATCCTTAAAGGGGATGAGCTTCAATGGGGCCACCGGACTCATCGCCATTCCCTCCGGTCAGATCGGCTGGGAGCGGACAGCCAACATCGGCTTCGATGTGGGCTACCATGCCATTATAGACGACGAAACCGCCCACCTTCCCAAGGCAAGCGTGAGTCTGTTCAAACTGGCGGAAATCTCCTTCGTGTACGATACCCAGTTCGGGAACGACAACGAGGATATCGTTCTGGGGGGTAAACTCCAACTGCCCACCACAGGTACCTTTGTCGCCATCGGGGTGAACTTCCAGATGCTGAAGCAGGGCGGCAACAATGACAACGTGACCCAGATTTACCTGGCGGCTACCTATCCGGGAAACTTCTTCGGGATGCCCTCCATGACCACCGTGGTGGTGGGAAAGTCCTTTGGCGACCCGATACCTAAATCGGACATCGATTTCGGGATGGGGTTCGATCTTCTCCTGTTCCCCAAGATCTTTCAAAACTACATTCACTGGGTTACCGATTTTGCCAACTTTTCCTACAGTGCCCAGGCTGTGGGGGCCAATGCGGCCCAGCGGGGAACCTTCAACACAGGGATCCGGATCGACCTGGGATCCATTCCCGCGTTCAGGAAGTACAAGTTCGTGATCGATGCCATTCTTACCGACGCGATGGACGACAACCGGGCCTTTGCGTTGGGAGTCGCCTTTGGCGCGCCTTTACAATGACTACCCTTGTGATGTAATTTCATAAAAAAATAGTTTAAGAAAAAGGGGCCCTTTCTCTGCGAAAGGGCCTGAATGATTCTGATGCGTTCCTTCGAACAGATCTACAGACGGATTGGGAATCTGAAGATAGCCCTCACTGTAACGCTTCTATTCACCTGCGCCTTTGCTCTGTGGAAAACAATAACCCTTCGTGAGCTGAACTCCTACATTACCGAAACGCTACAACTGGTGAATCAAATTATCCTAAATCCAGAAGAACCCATTCTTATCGAAAGACTCCAAGAAATGATCCGGCAAAGAAGATTCGAAGGCTCGTTCACCCTCACCAACTCCGCATCGGAACGTCTTGTTGCAAGTCGAGATTCCTTGCGTTCTTTTGCCCAGTATCTCCAGAATCTGCGTACAAAAGAACTGAACCACGTCACCCAAATCATTTTTTGGGTTTTAGGGTTCTCCCTGTGTGTACTTGCGGCGGAGATCCTCTTCTCACATATGTTAATGAAAACCATTCGCACCGAGAGGAAACGAACTCAGGATTTATTGAAAAGTTTGGAGGATATTTCGCGATTTAAAACCATACAGCTTCCTGACCCTGTGTTTAAAGAAGAGACTTCTTACTTAGAATGGGCCAAGCAAATACAACACAATATGGATCTTGTACGGATGTTTTCTACCCTTCCCCTCACTGCCACTATCGAAGATTTTATCCATGAAATCGGCATACAACTTGCTGGTGTTTTACCCTTCCACCGATTCTCTTTATCCTTCATTGATGAGGAAGCAAAAAAGGTAATTGCGGAAACCGCCTATTTTACCGACCCCTCCACACCCATGTTCCTGAAACCAGGATTCGCACAGGCTATCACGGAAACGTCCCTAAATGAAATGCTCCAGAAAGGAGTTCCCTATCGTATTATTCATAATTTGGAGGATCGTAAAAATTCAGAGTCTACTAAATTGCTCCTTCAGGAAGGGATGAAATCGAACCTCACAGTACCGCTCTTCCTCGGTGCTCGATGCTTAGGATTCATGTTTTTGTCTTCCAAGGAGACGCCAATCTATACCGATGCACACGGTGAGCTGTTCAGCTTTATCTGCAAGCTCCTTGAAAAACAGGTGTTCTATTCTTATTTGATTCAGGAAGCGATCTCCCAGTTTGGAGGAGGGTTCGTGAATCTGGTGGAGCTCAAAGATAACGAAACGGGAAACCATGTAAAGAGGGTAGCCTTGTATGCCCGACTTTTAGCGGAAAAGCTTGATCTTCACCCCAAACAGATCCGAATCATTTACCAGTTCAGCCCCCTCCATGATATCGGTAAAGTGGCTATTCCCGACCGTATTCTCCAGAAACCAGGGCCCTTGAGTCCAGAAGAATGGGAGATCATGAAGCGACATGTAACCTATGGGGAACAGGTACTGGGGAAATTGATCGAGCAAAATCCAAAAGGATCCCTCTATGCTCAATCCTTGACGTCAGCTTTACACATGATTGCCGATCACCATGAACGTTGGGACGGAACAGGGTATCCTCGAGGAAAGAAGAATGAAGAAATAAGCCTGGAAGGTAGAATTCTTTCCCTTGCGGATACCTTCGATGCCCTCACTACGGTACGCCCCTATAAGCCTGCCTTCAGTTTTGAGCAATCCTTACGGATTCTTGAGCAAAACAAAGAACGCCAATTCGATCCCCACCTTGTGGATGTGTTCATCTCCTTGCGGAAGGAAATTGAGCGTATCTATGAGAATTTGAAAGATTAAATATAGCCTCCACAGTTGATTTTTTTGCCGATTTCCACTAAACCAGAGCCATCTTGCTTTGCTTACAAATTAGAAGGAAACCCAGGAGGTGCTATGAAAACCTACAAGATCGCCGTAATCCCGGGAGACGGAACGGGGCCTGAAGTGGTTGCAGAGGGTGTGAAAGTGCTCACGGCAGCCGCCTCGAAGTACAAGTTCGCCCTTGACTTCACCTACTTCGACTACGGCGGGGATCGATACCTCAAGACAGGAAAGATCATTTCCGACGAAGAAGTGCAGAACCTGCGTAACTTCGATGCCATTTATCTGGGGGCCATCGGGCACCCGGACGTGAAGCCGGGGATTCTGGAAACCGGCCTTCTCCTCAAGATCCGTTTCGATCTGGATCAGTACATCAACCTGCGGCCGGTAAAGCTCTATCCCGGGGTAGACTGCCCCCTCAAGGATAAACGGCCCGAAGACATCGATTTCGTGGTGATCCGGGAAAACACGGGTGGCATCTACACGGGTCATGGTGGCGTAACCCGTAAGGGAACTCCGGACGAAATTGCCACCCAGGTAATGGTGTACGACCGTCGCACCGTGGACCGATGCCTCAAGTTCGCCTTCGAACTGAAAAAGCGGAGGAACTCCGAGCGGGAACTCTCCAGATCCAAGCCCCTGCACCTGGTGCACAAGAGGAACGTGCTGATGAACTGCGGGGACCTTTGGTTCCGAGCCTTCGAGGAGATGGGCGCGGCCTTGTATCCCGACATTTCCCGGGAATACATGCACGTGGATGCCACCACCATGTGGTTCGTGAAGAACCCCGAATGGTTCGACGTGGTGGTTACCGAGAATCTTTTCGGCGACATCATTACCGATCTGGGCGCCATGATCCAGGGAGGCATGGGAATCGCGGCCGGGGGGAACATCAACCCCGAAGGAGTGTCCATGTTCGAGCCCATCGGCGGGTCGGCTCCCAAGTACACGGGAAAGAAGATGATCAATCCCCTGGCCGCCATCGAGGCCGGCCGGATGATGATCGACTTCCTGGGAGAGCACCAGGCGGCTGTAGCCATCGAAAAGGCCGTTGCCCAGGCATGCGCCAAGCTAAAGAGCCTCTCCGCAGGCAAGATGGGGTACAACACGGAAGAAGTGGGGGACCTGGTAGCCCAGGCGGTGTGACACATGATTCAACCTTTTGCTATCCAATCACCGACGCAAATTTTCTTTGGAAGGGGAGAACTCGAGCGGATACCCGATATCCTGGGGCAGGAACGCCTCCGGGAAGGGGCCATACTCCTTCTCACCGACAGGGGGGTAAGCCCCTTCCTCATCTGCCGGTATGTGGTGCTGGATCCTTTAGCCACCCTGGGGTTGCCCCCTGAATTGACCGGATCCACGGGGCTGGATGCTCTGTGCCACCTGTTGGAATGTTACATCTCGAAGAAAGCGAACCCCTACAGTGATCTTTTCGCCCTGGAAGGGATACGGCTGATCTTTGCATCCCTCAAAACCGCCTTTGACAATGGACAAGATCTAGAAGCCAGATCCAACATGCTATTGGCAGCTTTTTATGGGGGGGTGTGCATCGCCTCTTCCAGTACCACGGGGGTCCACGCGCTATCCTACCCTCTGGGGGGCATGTATCGGATCTGGCATGGGGTGGCCAACGCGATGCTCTTGGCGCCCGTCATGGAGTTCAACCAGGATGCCATCCCGGACAAGCTGGAACGAGCAGCCAAAGCAGTGGGGATCGAGGGGGACGGTAGAGGTCTCGTTTCGGCCTTCATCCAAGCCCTTGAGGATCTGACGCGGTATGTAGGGATACCCCCTCGACTTTCCGCATTCGGCATCGAGAAGAAGGACATTCCCGAACTTACCTCCCGGGCGATGGAGGTGACGAGACTCCTTTCCAATAACCCGAAGCCGATCAGCCGGGAAGAGGCGGCAGCCATCTACGAGAGGATCCTGTAGGGCAAGATCGAAGCCTACTGGACAAGGGATGACTTCATAGTCGACCGGCGCTTGTAAAGTTCGTAAGAGGAGCAAGATTGAAGGGAAGGGGCCATAGCTATCCGTTCGGAATTCGATTAGTATAGGACGTCAACTGGACCAATACCAAATTACAGGAGGATATTCCATGACCGATAGACCTATCCTTGGCTTCACGATAGGAGACCCGTCAGGGGCAGGTCCCGAGATCTGTATCAAGGCGTTGAACAAACCGGAAATTACGGAGATCTGCCGTCCAGTGCTCTACGGGGACGAGAAAGTGATGAGACGTGCGATGAAGATCATACCTCCCCGGATGGATCTTCGCATCATCCGGGAGCCTGCGGAATACCAGGACGGCTTCATGAACCTCATTTCCCTCGACAACATGCCTGACCACTGGGATTACGCGAAAGTACAGGCTTCCTGCGGGAAGGCGGCTTTCGAGTTCATCGTACGAGCGGTGGAGGATGCCAAAGCGAAGAAGATCGAAGGGGTGGTTACGGGGCCCATCAACAAGGAAGCGATGAACGCCGCGGGGATCCACTATGCGGGGATGACGGAGATCTTCGCCGATCTTACGGGCACGAAAGACTATGCCATGCTCCTTACCGGGGGTCCCTTGAAGGTCATTCACGTCTCTACCCATGTTTCGATGAAAGAGGCGATCGAGCGGGTGAAGAAGGACCGGGTACTCCGGGTGATCCGACTAGCTCATCAGGCCATGCGGGAACTGGGAGTTGAGAAACCGAGGATCGGGGTGGCCGGCTTGAACGCCCATGCGGGGGAGAACGGGTTGTTTGGGGATGAAGAACTGAAAGAGGTGATACCCGCCATCGAAGCTGCCCGGAAGGAAGGGTTGGACGTCACGGGCCCCGTGCCCCCCGACACGGTGTTTTTAAAAGCGGTAAACGGGATGTTCGATATCGTGGTGGTGATGTACCATGATCAGGGGCATATCCCGTTGAAGCTTCTCGATTTCATGGGCGGGGTGAACGTGACAGTGGGAATCCCCATTCTCCGTACTTCGGTGGATCATGGCACGGTGTTCGGCAAGGCGGGGAAGGGCACTGCGGACGAGTCCAGCATGATCAAAGCGATCGAGTTGGCCGTGCAGTTCGCCAAGCACCGTCGATAACGGGAAAATAAAAGGCCCAGGGGCCGCTGCAATACTGCAAAAAAAGAAACGGCCCTCGGGGCCCTGGCAATACCCATTAAAAAAGCCCCCGGGGCAATTGCCCGCGGGAGCCGGGGGGAGAATAGGTTTCACTTTTTCTATCGCTCTTTCACCAACCCGATGAGGAAGTCGTTCCCGGAACGGTTGATTCGAATCATGAACTCTTTCTGGTTCGTATTGATCTCACGGTAGAAATCGGCCACCGAGTTGATCCTCTTTCCGTTGATTTCCCGGATAATGTCCCCTGTCCGTAGGCCTGCCGAGTCCGCGGGGCTACCAGAGGTAACGTTCCCCACGATTACCCGTCCTGCGTCTGCGCTTAGATTTAAGTTTCTTCGGATCCGTTCGGTCAGTTCCACGGCAGAAAAGCCAGGCCATGCCTTACGGGCAACCTTGTCCAGCTCGGATTCGGGTTTGCGGGCTTCCATCCGTACGGATAAGGTCTTAGTCTCACCGAATCGGATGATCTGGAACTCGGTAACTTTCCCCGGGCTCAGGTTTCCTACCAGGCGCACTAAATCGTTCGAACCCTTCACCTCAGAGTTCCCGACTTTCACGATCAGGTCTCCAGGCTGGATCCCCGCCTTGTCCGCCGGGCTGCCGAGGAACACATCGAACACGAAGGCGCCGGTAGAGGTTTTGATTCCCAGGCTATCCCGTAATTCTTTGGAAGGATCCCCAGAGTTGACCCCTAGCCATCCGTACTCCACAGAACCTTTGGTGATGATGTCCTCGATCACCTTCTTGGCATTGTTGATGGGGATAGCGAACCCCAATCCGATGCTCCCTCCGCTCTGGGAAGCGATCCACGTGTTAATGCCAATTACCTGTCCGTAGATGTTTGCCAGGGCGCCTCCCGAGTTCCCCGGGTTGATGGCCGCGTCGGTCTGGATGTAGTCGGTGAAACTCCCCACATCCATGCCCGGTTTTGCTTTGCGACCCACGGCCGACACGATCCCGAAGGTAACTGTGGACTCGAACCCGAGGGGGTTACCCACGGCGATGGCAAAGTCACCAACCTGCACCTTGTCCGAGTCTCCCAGTTCAGCCACGGGGATAGATTCTGTAGTTTCGAAGGAAACGAGGGCCAGGTCTTTTCGGGCGTCAGTTCCCACTAGTTTTGCATTGAACTGCCTGCCATCGGATAAGGTTATTTTGATTTCGCTGGCGTTTCCCGCCACATGGTTATTGGTCAGAACGTAGACGGTTTTCCCGTTCCGACGAACGATCACACCGGAACCCAACCCCTGTTTGCGGAACTCCCGTTCCTGTGGCTGGGTCCGAGGAGCCCTTCGATCCCGATCCTGGGGTCCAAAGAAGAACTCGAAGGGATTCCCGAAGAAGTCGAACACGGGAACCGGCTGTTTCACCACCTCTACCACATCGATTTCCACCACTACGGGAAGGACTTTCTGTGCCACTTTCCGCAAAGCGTTCTGGTAGGTTTCCAGGGTGCCCAACTCTGCCTTGCTGAGGGGGGAAGCCTCCGGTGCTTGCACCTGGGGCTGCGGCTGCGCTTCTACCGGTTGCGTGGCAGTAGGGCCACAGGAGAAGAGACTCAGGAGTAAGAGGAATGCCAGGGGAGTAATACCCCTTTTAAGGATGTTCTGGCGCATAGGATGATCCTCCTCACATCAGTGTTTTGTTTTATTCTGTGTAATTAATAATACTAATTTTTTACAGGGATCTTTCAGCTACATTACAATTTTGTAAGGAAGCTGTACTTCGAACACGGCTCCCCTGCCGGAAGGGTCGTTTGTAGCCGTCACCGTACCGTGGTGAGCTTCCACAATGGCTTTTACCAGGCTCAGGCCTAGCCCTAGACCGGGAATCTGTCGGGCTTGCTTTCCCCGGTATAGCCGTTCCCAGATATGGGGAAGTTCCTCCTGGGGGATCCCTTCTCCCTCATCCCGCACGCGAATGTGTAGAGTGTTTCCTCTCCCCTCGGCTTCCAGATGAATAGTAGTGTGGGGAGGGGAATACTTGAGAGCGTTGTCTAGGAGATTCCCTATCACCTGGCGGAGCCTATTGGGGTCTGCGCGGAAGGGAAGGGGATCATCCGGCAGGAAAAGGGTGATCCGGATATCTTTCTCCTCGGCAGCGAAGGAGTACAGGTCAGCCAGGTCCCGTAAGAGTTCCCCTACCTCTACCTCTTCGAGGCGGAGAGGCAGGGCTCCGGCCTCGGCTGCCGAGATATCCAGGATCGTGTTCACCATCCGGAGGAGCTTTTCCGATTCTTCGATCCCCTCTTCGAGGGCGGTTTTCCATCGGGTGGGGTTTTCAGTCTGAAGGGCCAATTCGAAAGCCCCACGAAACCGGGTGAGGGGAGTCCGTAGGTCGTGGGCGAGGGTATCGATCGTTTCCCGCATGCTGTGAACCAGGAGGCTGATTCGGTCGAGCATAGTATTGAACAGGGTCACCAGAGCCCGCAGTTCGTCCTGACCCCTCGGTGTGAGGACCCGCTCGTTCAAGTCGCCCGTGAGGATGATCCCCTGCACTCGATCGGTAAGGCGCTTTATGGGGGCGAGGATGCGGGAGGTAAGGAATGTCCCCACGAGGAAACTGAACCCTGCCAGGGGAACGAGGAGGAGGGAGAAGGTGCGTAGGAGAAGGGTAAGGGTCCATTTCCTTTCCTCGGTGGAAATTCCCACGTGGAGAAAAAGGTCCCCCGAAAGGGGAATTCCGCCGGCGACCAACGTGTAAGGTTGGGAGGGGAGCTTTAAGGTTATCAACGCCTCGGGATCCTGGGGTAGCGACTCCTCCGGGTGCTGGAAAAAATCTTTCCAGTTCTCGGGACGCACGAGGAATAGGGTGTTGTTCTTCGCGTCTGAAAGCCGGAGGAAGAAGGGGGTTCCCTCCAGAAGGATGTTTTCCGTTTGGATTCCCCTTAGAAAGGCCTCTGTCCCTTGAGTTTGCGACAGCGCCCAGTACCCAAGGAGTTTATGCTGAATGAACCCCACTTCCCGGGTGTAGAGGGTCCGGTCAATGAGAAAGAACACCACGCTGAACAGGGTGAGGATGGTCCCCAGGAAGAGGAGGGAAAACAGCAGGGCAATCCGAAGATTGATTTTGCCCGGGTGAGGAAGGATCCGCCCCAGGGTGGGGTTATTCTTTACGGAGCACATACCCGATCCCCCGTATGGTGTGGATCAGTTTCTGCGGGAAATCTTTGTCGATCTTCGCGCGCAAGCGGTGTACCAGTACATCCACCACGTTGGTCTGGGGATCGAAATCGTAGTTCCACACATGCTCCATGATGAGGGTCTTGGTGAGCACCTGTTCCGGATGACGGAGGAAGTACTCCAAAAGGGCGTACTCCCTCGGTTGAAGATCGATCTTGGTGTTACCCCGCTTCACTTCCCGGGTAATGAGGTTCATTTCCAGGTCCTCATACCGGAGGAGGGAAGTTTGGGTGGAAGTGAAGCTGGACCGGCGGATCAACGCCTGGAGCCGTGCCAGGAGTTCGGCAAAGGAGAAAGGTTTCACCAGGTAGTCGTCGCCTCCCTTCTGGAGACCTAGTACCCGGTCGTCCACCGAACGGCGAGCGCTTAGAATCAAAAGGGGAGTTTTATTCCCCCTGTTTCGGAGGGTTTCCACCAGTTGCAGTCCATCCATCCCCGGCAGCATGAGATCCACCACAGCCGCGTCGTAGGTTTTCGTTTCGAAAAGCCTCAAGGCCGCCTCTCCTGTTTGTACCGCGTCCACCGTATACCCCACCTCGTTCAACCCCTGGATGAGGAAGGAGGCGATTTTTTCATCGTCTTCCACCACGAGGATCCGCATACGCAACACTTTAGAAGATTCATCCCAAAAGGACAAGGAGCCAGGGCCAGCGCATAGAAACGTGCAATGCGGGCGGCGAGCGCGAGAAGGATTCCACTTTTACCAATAGAAACTTTTACCAGTAGACACTAGGCATGCTTTCGTTGAGTGAACGCGCCCCCTTCCTTAATCGATTCAAACCGTGGTACAGTACTGACCCATGAATGACAGCCCCTTGAATAGCTGGATAAAAGGGATATGCCTCCACTGGATGGAACGGTTGCCCCAGACATCGGCTGGGTTTGCCGAGAGTGTAGTCCCCCTAGAGGGCAAGGGAACGGAATGGAGAGCAGGGCCGGAAACGGCATTGACCATGCTAACCCAGGCGCGGATCGTGTACACCTTTCTACGATGCCATCCAGAAGAAAAGACCTTGCTTTTCCTCGATCGGATGATTCAAACCTTCTGGGATGAAGATGCGAAGGGGTGGATCCGATCCTGTACTCCAGAGGGGGCGCCCCTAGACCGTACAATCGACACTTACGACCAACCCTTTGGGTTACTGGCTCTATCCGAGGCCTACCGAGCCTGTAAGAAACTTGAGCTTGGGGATCGATCGGTAGGAGACAGGATCATGACTCACATCGCTACCTCTTTTCTTCGGGATCTTGCCTACGCCACCCTGGAAGGACTGGATCGCTTTGCACGGGATCCCCAGGGGGGAGGGTATTGGGAACGGCGGAATGGCACGACTCCCTCGCCCATGGTAGTATACCCCCAGTTTCGAAGGCAGAACCCTCATATGCATCTCCTGGAGGCGTTCCTCGCCTGGCAAGAGGTGGATCCCCCAGGACCCTGGATGGCTCATGCCCGGGAGATGGTGGAATTGTTCCGGAGGCGTTTTCGCTCTCCCGAAACAGGCTACCTCGCGGAGTACTTCGACGACCGATGGAACCTGGCAAGCGGAGATGCGGGCAGGGTACGGGAGCCCGGGCATCAGTACGAATGGGTGTGGCTCCT
>Ga0308390_1001074_pt1 | contig 18295 bp, 13 predicted proteins | sample Hotspr2Sample149_FD_202358 | JGI IMG/M metagenome (GOLD analysis project Ga0308390, IMG submission 202358) | Hot spring phototrophic mat microbial communities from Mushroom Spring, Yellowstone National Park, Wyoming, United States - 20040719_149 ...
GGCTAAATATTTAGGGGGTCTAAAACTGCAAAATCTTGAAAAAATGGGCTTAGGCAATATAGAGCAAATAGAAGGAGTAAAAGAGGTTGAAAATCCGATTGCCAGTTATGGAAAAATGGCGGAAGTTTCAAATGGAAAAGATTCGACAACAGGGCATTGGGAATTAGGCGGATTAAAAGTTGAAATTGTTTTTCCATATTATCCTAATGGTTTTCCTGAAGATTTAATCAGCGAGTTTTTAAAGGAGACAGGGCTAAAAGGAATATTAGGCAATAAACCAGCAAGCGGAACTGAAATAATAAAAGAATTAGGCGACGAACATATAAAAACCGGTTATCCAATAGTTTATACTTCAGCTGACAGCGTTTTCCAAATTGCAGCTCACGAAGAAGTTATTCCTTTGGAGAGACTTTATGAAATTTGCAAAATTGCAAGAAAAAAAGTTTTAACAGGAAAGCATAGCGTAGGAAGAGTAATAGCAAGGCCTTTTATAGGCAAAAATGGAAATTATCAAAGAACTCCAAATCGCAAAGATTATTCAATAGATCCTACAGGGGACACAATTTTAGACTTATTATTAAGAGCTGGAATAAACACGATAGCGATTGGAAAAATAAACGACTTGTTTAATTATCGCGGTATTAAAGAACAAATTTTAACTAAATCTAATGCAGAGGGGATGAAATATATTTATGAAAAATCTAAAATCGAAGAAAATTCTTTTATATTTGCAAATTTGGTAGATTTTGACGTTTATTATGGACATAGAAACGATCCGGATGGATTTTACAAAGCTTTAAAAGAATTCGACGAATTTTTAGGGGAATTTTTAGAGTCTTTATCCACTACCGATCAAGTGATAATAACCGCCGATCACGGCAACGATCCAACGACTCCGAGTACCGATCATTCGCGGGAATATGTTCCAGTATTATATTATAGCAAAGGAAAAAAGGGAAAAAATTTAGGCATAAGAAAAACTTTTGCCGACGTTGCAAAAACAGCTGCCGATTTTTTTGGAGTAAAAAACCAGTTGCAAGGAGAAAGCTTTAAAATATAATAAAATTTTATTATATTGTAAAACTAAATTTTTAAATATTTGTTAATAATTTTCGATTATATTTCGTTAAGTTAAACTAACATACGAGGAAAGTTTGATTTTAGGAAAAGTTATAGGTACCGTCTGGTCAACGAAAAAAGATGAAAATCTTATCGGGTGTAAATTTCTAATCGTAAGAGAATTAAATCTCGATTATACGGAAAAAAGCAATTTTGTCATAGCCGTCGACAGCGTCGGAGCCGGTATTGGCGAAATCGTGCTGGTGGCTACAGGAAGCTCCGCCCGTCAAACCACAATTACTAAAAATAGACCTATCGATGCAGTTATTATGGCAATTGTCGATAAGTTGGATATCGAACAATTAAAAAAACTGCTTGAACAACAAGAAACTTTATCCTAAAAATTAGATATGTATATAGGTAAAGTAATTGGAACTATTTGGGCTACCAAAAAGTATGAGACTTTAAAAGGGTTTAAAATGCAGTTAATGCAACCTTTAAATTCAGATTATAAAAATGTCGGCGATCCTATAATTGCAGTGGATACAATAGGAGCAGGACCTGGAGAGTATGTGTTGTATATTACAGCTTCTGAAGCCGTCATACCAATGAATGTTCCGATGGCTCCAGTGGATGTTTCAATTGTTGGAATTATTGATTATTTAAATGTTCCAGAGAACAATTAAAATTGAAAACAACAACATAGGAGCTATATAGATGAAAATTACAAAACAGTACACAAATCGCGAAAGCCAATCTCTTGACAAATATTTGCAGGAAATAGGAAAAGTTGATTTATTAACGGAACAAGAAGAAATCGAGCTTGCAATTAGAATAAAACAAGGGGATCAAGCGGCATTAGAAAAATTGGTAAAAGCAAATTTGCGATTTGTAGTATCTGTTGCTAAACAATACCAAAATCAAGGTTTGTCGCTTGGAGATTTAATAAACGAAGGAAATTTAGGATTAATAAAAGCAGCGAAAAGGTTTGACGAGACTCGCGGATTTAAGTTTATATCTTACGCTGTATGGTGGATAAGACAATCTATTTTACAGGCTTTAGCAGAGCAATCTAGAATCGTCAGATTGCCCTTGAATAGGGTGGGAGCATTAAATAAAATTGGAAAAGCTTACACCGCTTTGGAACAAGAATATGAAAGAGAACCTAGCGCGAGCGAGCTTGCTCAAGAATTGAATATGGATGAAAGCGAAATTGCCGACGCTCTTAAAGTTTCGGGAAGAGCAGTTTCCGTAGACGCTCCATTTGCTCAAGGAGAAGAAAATAGATTGTTAGACGTTCTGCCAAACGAAGGAACTCCATCGCCTGATCAAAATTTGATGGCAGAATCATTAAAGATGGAAATAGAAAAAGCTCTTTCAACTTTGAATGAAAGAGAAGCTGAAGTGATTCGTCTTTATTACGGTTTAAATGGCGAACATTCGCTAACTTTGGAAGAGATAGGAGAAAAATTTAATCTCACTCGCGAAAGAGTTAGACAAATTAAAGAAAAAGCTATAAAACGATTAAAGCATGCTTCAAGAAGCAAAAATTTGCGAGCTTACCTCGGATAATTTCAAAAAAATAATATTAATTTTTTTTGCTGCGGCGTCGAGCTTTTTTTTTCAAGCTTGCGCCGCTTCGTCTTTTAATGAAAGAATCGAGAAAGAAAACGGCGATGATAATGCGTCGGTTCCTTTTCGATTACAGAAAATTGAAAACTCTTCGTCGGATGAAAAAAATATAACGAAAGATTATTATGACGATTCTTATGTAGAAGAAGAGTCGAATGAAGACATCCCAAAAACAAGCAGTCCATCGTTATCTTCGGAGTCTATTTTAGAAAAATCGATAGATGAAATTCCTTCAAAAAATTTTACAAGCTCGGAAATTGAAGCGATTATACAATCTGTAAAAAAATATTTAAATACTCCATATAAATATGGAGCAAAAACTGCAAAAGGAATGGATTGCTCTGGATTCATTCTTACAGTTTATAGCGAAGCTCTTGGAATAAAATTGCCAAGAAGCGCGCGAACTCAATTTAATTTTGGACAAAAAGTTTCCAAAGAAAATTTAACTTTTGGCGATTTAGTCTTTTTTAATACATCTCGAAAATATAAACCGGGACACGTTGGCATATATTTGTACGATAATTTTTTTGTTCATTCAAGTTCTACGGCGGGAGTTATTGTTAGTTCGTTAGACGAAGATTATTACAAAAAGAGATATTATGGAGCGCGAAGAATTAGAGCGGACGGGTCCTAATAGTTGGATGTTTTTGTTATAAATTATATTCATTTCATATATAAAAGACAAATCAAATGCAGACTTATAAGCTAAAGATCGAATACAATGGAGCAAGGTACGGAGGTTGGCAGATACAAAAAAATGTCAAAACAGTTCAAGGAATTTTAGTCGATAAAATTAAAAGCATTATCAACGATAACAACATAGATTTGCAAGGGGCTGGAAGAACAGATCGCGGTGTTCACGCTTTAGAGCAAGTGGCTAGCTTAAAATTAAAAAAATTTATAAATTCAATCGAACTCAAAAATAAGCTTAATCATTTGCTCCCCAAAGACATTAATATTTTGTCAGTTGAAAAAGTCGACGAAAACTTTCACGCAAGAAAGAATGTCGAAGAGAGAAGTTATTTGTATCAGATATCGTTTAGAAAGACTGCGTTTGTAAAAGATTTTGTTTGGTGGATCAAGGAAGAACTTGATTTTGATTTGATGAAGTTAGCGGCGAAAGAATATCTTGGCGTGAAAGATTACAGGTCTTTTTGCGATGCAGATCCGGAAGAGAAATCCACTAAAGTTTTTGTGAAAGATACTGAGTTGTATTTAAGCGAAAATTTATTGACAATAAGAATTATCGCAAGTCACTTTTTATGGAAAATGGCAAGAAGAATGATTGGTTGCCTTGTCGAAGTGGGAAAGAAGAATTTATCAATCGACGAATTAAGCTCTTATTTTTTGGTCGAATCAGATAAGCCGGCAAAATTTACGGCTCCTCCTTCGGGATTGTTTTTAGAAAAAATTCTTTATAAAGGCGAAAAATATGATTATCCAAAAGAAGCTATTTTAAAGTTGTTATGATTAAGCTTTAGGTTCGACTTGATTTCCTATTAAATTTAGAAAGATTATTTGCGTAAGGAATGATATTTATCATTTCATAATTTATTTTCCTTTCTAAAATCTAAACCCCAATATAACTTTTCTCTGAGTATTTTAAAGTAATTTGAAGATTCCAGCAGAGCCAATTTTAATTTCTTTTTGCTTTTTTTTATTTCTACTTCAGCTGGGGAAGAAAGATGTATAATATGTTGTCCGTCGCAATTAAGTTGAATGCGAGGATGTGGAGAAATTGCGGCGACTTTAATTAGATAATCCGTTGAAAAAACAATAGGACGAATTGTTAAACTATGCGGAGATATCGGAGCTAAGCAAATTACTTCGGCGTCTGGCGTAATAACTGGTCCGCCTACAGAAAGAGAGTAGCCAGTAGATCCAACGGGGGTTGATACAATTATTCCATCGGCGATAAACTTGCAAACAAAGTTATTATCGGCAAAAATTGAAATATCGATAACTTTTGGCCATCCGTTTTTATCAATAACGATATCATTTACGCCGTAGAATGTTTCTTTTTTTTCGGTTGTAGCTTCTAATATCATTCTTTCTTTAATGACAACTCGATCGTTAATTAAGTCGTTGGCTAAAGTTTCTGTTTCGGCGTAATCTATTTCGGATAAAAAGCCTAATTTCCCATAATTTATTCCAACGATAGGGATGTCGTATTCTAAAGCAAGCTTTGCAGAACTTAATAAAGTTCCGTCGCCGCCTATTGTGGCGATTAAATCTACATTGTCTTTGAACGAGCTTAAATTGAGCAAATGATCTTTAAAAGCATTAGCTATTTTTGGGAAACTTTCGCCAAAAGAAGAATCGATATGGAATTTTACTTTTTTTTTTTCGAAGGTTTCGAATATTGTTGAAGAAATTCTATCGATATCTTTTTTATCTTTGTTTGGAATGAAACCGATTGTTTTAATTTTCATTTTTGCGCAAATTATTTCTATGAATTATTCTAATCAAATTTTTTGCTTCGAGAAAAAAATTGATTAAATTAAATGTTTAAATATAAACAAAGCGAGCGATAATTATGGAAAAATTTTTTTATCCTAAAAGCGTTTGCATAGTAGGGGCTTCGTCAAAAGAAAAAAGCATCGGATATGAATTATTAAGGTGCGTGAAATCATATGGATTTAAAGGAAATATTTATCCAGTTAATCCAAATGCCGATGAAGTGTTAGGTTTTAAATGTTATAAAGATATCGACGAATGCCCCAGCGATCTTGATTTAGCGATAGTGATGGCGCCAAAAAAATTTGTTAAGGAGTCTATAGAGAAATTGTTGAAAAAAAATATAAATGATATTGTTGTAATTACCGCAGGATTTAAGGAAACGGGACCGGAAGGGGAAAAACTTGAGAAAGAAATTGTGGAAATGATTAAAAGAGCAAACGGCAGAATGATTGGACCGAATTGTATGGGATTGATAAACGCTATGCCTGAAGTTTCGTTAAATGCGACATTTGTCGCAGAAAAGCCAGCATTAGGCAAAATTGGTTTTTTTTCACAAAGCGGAGCTTTAGGAGCGGCAGTATTAAATTCGCTAAGAGAAACAGATATAAGATTTTCTCACTTTATTAGCGCTGGAAATAAAGCCGATGTTAATGAAAATGATTTAATGGAATTTTGGAATCGAGACGATAATATTAAAATATTGACTTTTTACCTTGAAAGTTTTAGCGACGGCAAGAAATTTTTATCGAACCTGATAGAAAATAAATTAACAAAACCTATAATAATATTAAAAGGAGGAAGAACTGCAAGCGGTCAGAAGGCGGCAGTATCGCATACTGGAGCTTTAGCAAGTCAAGATAGGGTTGTGGATGCGATCTTAAAACAGTTTGGCGTAATGCGAGTCGATACCGTTAAAGATATGTTTAATTTATCTAAAGCGATAGAAAATTTTCCGGCTCCTAAAGGAAATAAAATAGCTATATTGACTAATTCTGGCGGTCCAGCTATTTTATTAGCTGACGAATGCGAAAAACGAGGATTGGAATTAAGTCAATTAAGCGAAAATACTAAAAGCAAATTAAAAGAAATTGTCAATCCTGAAGGCAGCGTTAATAATCCCGTAGATTTATTGCCGATGGGAGACGCGGAGACTTTTAAAAAATGCGCCGAGATATTGCTCGATGACAACAATGTCGACGGGTTATTTGTAATTTTTACAGAGCCAGCTATGTTGAAGCCGTTTCCGATTATTGAGGCTATCAATTCAGTAGAAAAAGACAAACCTATTTACTCTGTAGTATTTCCGCTGCCAGAATTCTGGCAATATTACAAAGAGAATTCAAAAACAAACAAGCCATTGTTTAAAAATGTAGAAGATTTGCCTGTCATTTATTCTGTATATCTTAAAAGTATAAATAAAAAAGAAGAACTGAAAAAATACTCTAATCGCGTCAAGGAAAACGAAGCAGTTTATGTCAAGTTTGATGAGAGCGATTTTAACGAAGCGAAAATTTTATCTGTTAAAAAAACGTTTGAGTTTGCTCTTCTGTCAAAACTGCCAATTCCAGAATATAAGATTTTGAAGATTGAAAACATTGATAAAAATAATATTTATCCTTGCGCAATTAAAGCCCTTCATCAAAAATTGATTCACAAAAGCGATTTAAAAGCCGTGGCGTTAAATATAAATTCAAAAGAAGACGCTCTCTTTGCCGTTGAAAAAATGAAATTGAATTTAAATAAGCATGGAATAGATCCAAAAGAATTTTTAATTCAAAAAATGGAGTCTATAAAATTTGAAACTCTTCTTGGAGGATTTAGAGATCCAAATTTTGGTCCGATGTTAATGTTTGGATCTGGCGGAAAATATGTCGAAGTTTTGGATGATACGGCAATAAGATCGGCTTATTTGACTAAAGAAGATATATTTGAAATGATTAGTGAAACAAAAATAGGAAAACTAATTCAAGGCGTTCGAGAAGAAGAAAGCGTAAATATAAAAAATTTGATTGATGTAATTTATCAGATCGCGTTTCGATTTGTAAATTCAAACATAATGGAGTTCGATATTAATCCTTTAGCGATAACGTTCGATAATCAAATTAGCGCCGTCGATATAAGAATTAAAATTATGTAAAAATTTTTAACTATATAATTATATTCGTTGTTTTTAAAGGTCTTATTGATTATAATTTTTTAATAAAAAAAATATTTTATGAAAAAGATAATATTTTTAGTTGCGACGTTATTTGGCTCTTTCGCTCACGCTCAATCTTCCTATAAATTTTTAACGGTAGATTATAGTCCAAAAGCGGCCGCATTAGGAGGCATATACGTATGCTCGACGGACGATCCAATAGCTTTTTTTTATAATCCCGCAAGCGTTCGACTAATAGAAAAAGGAACTACATCCTTCGCTTATTCAAAATTCTTGCTTGATATAAACGGAGCTTCCGCTGCGACTGTTTTTGAGGTCGAAAATATAGGCAAGTTTGCAACAGGCATACAGTATGTAAATTACGGCTCTTTTACAAAAGCCGACGAGAATGGGAATAAATTAGGGAATTTTTCCGCTAACGATATAGCTTTGAGCGCCGCTTATTCTTATGAATATTTTGAAAATTTTAATGTTGGAGTTTCAGCAAAAATTATCTATTCAGGCATTGAAAAATATTCGTCTACCGCGGCCGCTTTTGATTTTGGAATTTTATACTCTTTTGTTAAACATTTGCTTAACTTGGGCTTAAGTTTGAATAACTTTGGAACTCAACTCTCAGCTTATAGTTCCGTTAAAGAAGAATTGCCATTAGACTTAAGATTTGGCGTTACAAAAAAATTAGAACAAGCTCCTTTGAAGTTTTACGCGGGATTTTATAATTTGTTGGATAAAGATTTAAGTTTTGCCGATAAAATAAAACAATATGCGCTCGCTTTAGAATTCGATCCAGGCAAAACATTAGTTTTAAGATTCAGTTATGATGGAAATAAAAGAAATGATTTGAAAGTTGCTTCATCTGCTGGTTTGTCGGGAATTAGTTTAGGCGTAGGCTTGCGTTTTGAAAAATTTAATTTTGATTATTCATTTTCTTCATGGGGAGAAATTGGATCCGTTCATAGATTAGGAATAATGGCGAATATGAATGATTTTTAATTTAAGCTTATCGATTATGCCGGCATTTGAGATGATATTTCTAAATTTGTTATAAATTAAGAGTTATTCCGTTTTAAGCGTTTTATCAAAATTTATCCTTTAAGTTTTATATATTTCACAAATTATTTAACCTAAATATTTTTATAACTTCTACTCGTTTTTTATTACATATCTAAATTGTTTTTATTACAAATTTATGAGCTTATAAACTGTCAAATTTATAATTTGATATGTCTTTATTTTATTAAGTTTCCTTGTTTTTATTTTTGCGCGCGAGTATGCAGTTTTTTTTTCGACTTAAATAATTGCTTGCTTTTATCTGCAGTAAATTATTTAGAGCGATTTATTTTACTAAATCATATTTTGATGAATAATATTTGCGTTATGTGTCATTGTTATTTTTGTTTAAGCTAAATTTATTATTTTTTTCTTCTTTATTAATTTTATTAAATGAGATTAAAACCAAAAACAATTTGATATATCAACTTTTTCATACATTCTATGTAAAAAAATGCGATAGCGCTTTTCTCTATAAAAAATCTTTTCAGTAATTTACTGATTATATTTTAAGCTTGCTTAAGTAAACTATAATATTGTTTAATATGTTTTTTAAAATGTCCTTGATATTCTATTGAAACTTTGTTTTATTAAATTCCTGAAAGCGTTATTTATAATTTTTTTTTCGCCTATATTTGCTTATTTTATTCGATTAACTTGACATCGTAATATTCTAAAATTTGATTTCTTTTTTTGAAAGTTTATATGTTTATATACTATTTAGAAATTTAACCAAACTTTTATTAAGTTTCCCTTCTTTTTTGCATTTTAATTATTTTTATTATTATGGATATATTTTCATCTAAATGGGGTATCTGGAGAATATACAAATATTTATTTTGTACAAATTTTATCGATATCTTATTATATAATTATATGTTGTATTGACGATTATATGAAAAAAATTATTTTAATAAGAAGACAAATTAAAAATAGCAATATCTTTTTTTTGATGTTATTTCCTTTCTTTAGAACCGTTGAATTTAAATTTTTAATCTATTTTTGAAAAAAGCATAGAAATAATCGATCTTCGGTATTTTTTTATTTTGAGATTGGCGCTGTCGGCAAGATATTCAAATAGAAATATAATTTTAATAAATATTAGAATTTAAATTAATAGAAAATCTGGTTCTCGAATTTCCGAGAACTGTCCAAAAAAATTCAATTTTAATTGGGAAAAGAGGATGCCAGATAGCGAAGCCAGATTCAGCGTAAGGTTTGTTCCTATTTACAAAGTTAAACATAGCGGCTCTTTTAGCTTCTTGCCTTGAAAATTTTGCATAGCCAATTGAGGCTCCAGCCGAAAAAAATAAGTCAGTAAAACTTAGATATGGAAAGAATTTATTTTTAAATAACTTATCCTTAAAATTGATATTTAAATGCGATTGTAAAATAGTAGAGCCGACATATTCGGCAAAACGCAAATTCCTAAAAGTATAGTCTTTGCCTAAAGCGTTATAAATGCCCGGCAGCGAAGAGTAATATTGTTCAGGCAAATTAGAAAAAGAAAAATAAGAATCAAAAAATAAAGAAGTTTCGACGCCGTTTCCATAAAAGCGCGAGTAAATAAATTTAAATTTAAATAACTCAAAATGTTTTTCGCTTTTCAAAAAATCTTTATCGAAAAATTCAGCTTTCATTATTGCGTAGAAATATGAAGATCCAGATGATAATCTAAATCTTCTTCTTCCATTTTCAATTATGTGTCGACTGTCTACCATAAGTTCCAAAGACGCGCTGCGAGATAAAAATTCTTGAACTGGAAAGTTAGGTTCGAAAAATTTTTTTCTATAGAAAAAAGAATAATTTGTATTTGTTTTGGCAGAATAAAAACTTTTAGAAATAAAATTTGTTTGAAGCGATAAATATTCGTTTATAGGGGCTCCAAAGCCGAGTTCAAAGGCTCGCGAATAAAAATAATTTCTTGGATCTTTTTTAAAATTTAGAGCTATAATAGAGGACGAAAAATTAGAATATTTATAATCGTCAAAAAAAAGCCATTCGATATTATCGTAAACATTAAATTTAAAGAAATGATCTCTATAGTTTCCAAGCTTGAAAAGAGAAAAAAAGCCGGCTTTATATCTTTTGTCGTCAATTCCATATGAAATAAAAGCTTCGGCGTCGAATCTTTCTTCGAATAATTTTTTATAACTTGATTTTAAGTATAACGAATGTCCTTCGGTTTTATTAAACTTATAAAAATTTGCCAATGGGGAAATAGATAGCTCGCTCCATATTTTTATTTCGTTAAATGCGAAATCTGAAAGAGAAAAAGATTTATTTTCTATTTTTGCGAGGCTATCGATTCTTTTATAAGTTTGAATTTCAAATTCGCTTTGAGGCTGGAAAATTTTATTAGCCCAATATAATGAGTCTTTATAATCTGCATCGGGCGAAGTTCTTAATATTGTCAAGCCAAATTCATCGTCGTAAATTACGTCGTTAATTGTGTAGTTATGAAATATTGAATTTAAATCCAACGAAAAATTTGCTAATCCAAATGGATTTCCTTTTATATAAAAACGATAATCTATCGGCATAAATATAGAATCATTAAATATATCGAATTGTTGAATTATCTTAACTTGTTCGAAAAAATTTGCGATATTAGCGGCTTTGTTTATAGAGGCTTCTATTCTTGCGACATTGAAATCTATGTCTCTAACGAATAGGTTGCCGACAAATCCCGGCAAGTTTGAATTATCTGGATGAAATTTAATTTTAAAAATTTTTATATCGTTTAGAAATAAAGTATCGAGCAAATAAAAATCGTAATACTCAAGAGCGTCATAAGCGAGAGGGCTTTTTAAATTTGAAAAAACAAATGGAATATTTTCTTCGTAAAAATTTGTTAATAATCTAGCTCCCGTTATTAAATTTGCGGTAGCAGGTATATTTGCCGTTTGTCTTCGAGCTAAAATAGTTTCTGTATAACGGTCTGGTTTTTTAAATTTGCCATATCCGTAATTTTCAAAAAATAAAATCGCTTCTTCGTTGTTTTTATCGGCATTTGATGTGTCGGCGATTTTATGATTTATTACGGCGCCTTTTGTATAAATATTAAACTTATATGTAATTAAATTTGCTTCTCTAATTCTTTTTCTTTTTAATACTTTTTTTATTATATCGTTAGCCGGATTATATTTGGCGGAAACGAAAACTTCTTTTAATTTTATTTCAATTGGTTGCAGTTTAAAAAGCAAATTTGTAGATTTAGAATTTTTGGAAACGATAATTGTATCCGAAAGATAACCAATATAAGAAGCGACAATCTTAACAGTTTCTTCAGGTCCGTAAAATTTAAAACTTCCATTAACGTCCGATGCGGCTCCGAAAAAAGTTCCTATAATTCTAACGTTGGAATAACTTAAAGGTTTGAATGTTTTAGCGTCGACAATTTTGCCGGAGTATTCTTTCTTTTGAGAAAAAGCGCAAAAATTTAATATCGCAAAAAAGAGGAAGCCGTAAAAAAAAATTATTTTTATTTTTTTCTGAAACATACAATCATTTCTTCCGATTCTTCATTTAACCCTTCAGGGGGTATGCTCATGCCGCCAAAAAGATAAAATCCGTTAAATTGAGGGTTCAGTCTGTAAAATAAATCGTACTCTGAAGATAAATACCAACGATGCTTGCTTTTATTTTTTAAGATTATGGTTTTTTGATTTGGTTGTTTTACGATTAATCTTACGGTAATTTCCCATATTTGGTTAATATAATCGTATACATCTTTTGTGGTTCCAAACAAAGCTTTGACTTTAATGTCGTCTTTTTCTACTTCCCAAAAATTGGCTTCTTCTAGCGGAAAAAAAAATCTTGGATGAGCGTTTTCAATTATATATAATCCGCCGCGCTTTAAAGCTTTTGCAACATTATTCAAATGAAGAAGCATATCGTCGTTAGTCAGAATATAAGTTATACTTTCAGTAAAACATCCGATAACGCTGAATTTTTCTTCGCTTTCAAAAGTTATCATATTGTCTTTAATAAATTTAATTTGCGCTTTTTCTTTATCAGCTAAGTTTTCTGCGTATGCAATCATATCATCCGACATATCTAAAGCGGAAACCTTCCAGCCAATTTTAGCCATTGCGATTGAATGTCGAGCGGGTCCGCAGCCTAATTCTAAAAAATTTCTTTCTTCTGGATTTTCTTTATATCTTAAAGGAGAAAAATTTTCATAAACCCATTCTATAAACTTAGCTTCTTTATCAAATTCTCTTTCGGAAAAAGCTATATCATAGGCGACAGCTAAAGAGTAAAAGTTATCTTTATTCATTTGATTATTTAAAAAAAATATTTATTATTATTCTAATTTAAATAAAAACTTGACTTATGAAAAAATGAAAAAGAAAGTATTAATTGTTGGAGCAACCGGCTTAATCGGAAAAAATTTGGTTCAAAAAATTATCAATAACGACTATGACGCAATAGCGGCTACGAGAAATATCGATAAAGCTAAGGAGATACTGAGAAATAAAATAGAAATTGTTCCCTTTTCGGAAAATTCTGAAAAATTTAAAGACGCATTGATAAAGAGCGACGCAATCGTAAATCTTTCAGGAGCATCTATAGCTGGAAAATTATGGTCCGAAAGTTATAAGAAAGAAATTTATGAAAGCAGAATAAGATCAGTCGAAACAATATATCAAGTTTTATCAAGCATATCCGATTTTCAAAATAAAAAAACATTTATAAATGCTTCGGCTATAGGATATTATCCAAACAGCGACGAAGTTCAAGACGAAAATTTCCCTCCGGGCGAAAATTTTTTGGCTAAAGTATGCGTAGATTGGGAAAATGCCGCAAAAAAAATTGAGGCTTTAGGAGCAAGGACGGCGATTTTAAGAATAGGGATGGTTTTGGCAAAAGAAGGAGGGGCTTTAAGCTATATGAAACTACCTTTTCTTTTTTTTCTAGGAGGTCCTTTGTGTTCGAAAAAAAATTATGTTTCATGGATTCATATTGAAGATTTGACGAATATTTTTTTAAGAGCGATTGACGACGAAAATTTCCGCGGAGTATATAACGCTTCATCCCCAGGTTTTTGTTCGATGGAAGAATTCTCTAAAGCTTTAGGCAAGTCATTAAATCGTCCCTCCTGGCTATATGTTCCTGAGAAAATAATAAAAATTGTTTTAAAAGATGCCGCTGAAGCGGCATGTTCTAACCAAAAGATATATCCAAAAAGATTGCTTGACAACGGTTTTGTTTTTGAGTTCGATAATATTACTAAAGCTTTAAATCATTTATTTTCTTGAAAGTTTAAAAAGCTAAGAGATATTTTCAATAATGAATTGTTGTTTTGAGCGATTGTGATTTTCCCTTCTATTCGTTTCAGAAGCAATTCTAAATAAGAGAATTTTTTTTCTCCATTTTGTGGATAATTATCAATTTGACTGAAAAAGTTGCTGGCTAATGCTTCAAGAGTCGATGATTTAGTTTTATTTTTTTGACAAATTATTTCTAAAATATTCATATTTTCCTTTTTGTTTGCCGATATAATTAAAGCTTTTTCATCTTCAAATTGTTTCATCGCAAAAAGCAATAAATCTCTAACGATTAGTTTTAATGCTGACAAATTGCTAACAACTTCAAAATCGTCGGGGATTTCTTCCTTGATGGCAATTTTTCGAATTTTAATTTGTAAACTAAAGTAGGTTATAATATCGACGACAATTTTTTTTAACTCTATATTTTCAAAATTGCATGCGAAAGATAAAGTAGGAGCTTTTAAAATTTCGGATTCAATTTCAAAAAAATGATATGCGTCGTAGATTTCATTTAATATATAATTCAGATATTGACTTTCGCTTTGTTGATCGAATAAAGATTTATTTAGAATTAAATCTTTTAGCAGCGAAAAAGATTTAAGCAAAGTAGGTTGTAAAACTTTTGAATTTAGAGCGGCTGTTTCTCGACTTGAAAATCTAAGATTGTTAATTTCAAGATTGAGGTTTTCTAAAGTTTTATCTAAGAGCAGCATGGTTTTATTTAAATCTTCAACTTTGAGTTTATATGACTTTATTTTGTTGAGAAAAATGAATAGAATTATCGCAATTATTCCTATAAAGAAAAGGGCGATTAAATATATTAAACGAATAACATTTTCATTTTGATTTTCAAGTTTTTTAATATACGATTGATAGCGATTAATTTCTTCCAATCTATTTAGCTCGGTAGCTGAGACTATTTCTTTTTGTTTATCTTGATTTAATTGATTTAACAATTCATAACTTTTTTGAAGAAAACTAAGAGCTAATTTTTCATTATTAAGAGCGGCGTATATTTTCGATAGAGTGGAATAAATTTCTTGCTCGATATTTTTTTGTTTTAAATTCCGGGTTAAATCAAGAGCTTCTTGAGCGTAAGATTTTGCTTTTAAGTAATTATTTATGCTTAAATAATTTATTGACAATTTAGTTTTTATTAAAGCTGTTCTGCTTTTATTTCCAGTTTTTTCATAATATTTGACTATATCTTCAAAAATCTTGATAGAATTTAAATAATCCCCCTGTTCTGAAAAAAGCGTCGCTAAATTATATTGATTAAAAGCGTAGCCGTTGTCTTTATCGGAATATTTATAAGCTTCGATAGAAAGATTGTAATAAATTTTGGCGGAATCAAATTCTTTCAAATCAAAATAATAGTTGCCAATGCAGTTATAACAATAACCTAAACATATAGTTTCTTTAGGAGCTTTTAGCGCGAACTGCAAGGCTTCAAAGTGACTTTTTTTTGCCAAAGAAAATTGTCGATTTGATGAGAAAATTAGTCCGATATTGTTTAAGGTAATTGAGATTGTAACTGTGTCTTTTGCTAATTTTTTATTCTCAAGAGCTTTAAAATAATTTTCTAAAGCTTTGTCTTGAATATTCCACTGATAATAAATTGCTCCAATTGCGTTATAAGCAAGACCTAAGAGTTCGAGGTCTTTCAGATCATTGCCGTAATTAATGGCTTTATTGGCAAAATAAAAAGCGGAATCAAAAAGCGCGCGATTAAAGAAAATTCGAGCGGTTTTATAACAAAGATGTCCAAGCTCTTTTTTGTCAAAAGGGTTTTTGTTTTCGATTTGCTCAAAAAAGCTTTCTTTAATTTCTATTAATTTAGTTGCAGTTTTGGAAGCTTCGAAAAATCTATTATTTTCAAAAAAAACATCGGTAGCAAACTTTAAAGCTTCCATTTCAATATGACGAGGAACGCTTGATTCAGGTTCGTAGTTTATGAATATAGATAAATAAACTAAAGCGGTGTCGGTTTTTTTGTAGTTATAATAAAGTTTTGCTAAATTATATGAGCTTCTATAAATTCCCAACTTATAATTATATTTTTGGGACATTTCTAAAGAGTTTAAGAAATATTTTTTAGCGACATTAAAATTGCCTTGATTTTTTTCTCCTTCTAAAAGGGATAAGCTTACGTCTAATTTTACTGTGGGAGGGACTTCTTGCGGAAATAGAGGGAAATTTAAAGAAAATGTTTGTAAAAAAAATACGATAAGAAAAAAAATAAACTTATTTTTGAGCATATATTAAATAAAAATAAATTAAAATATATTATCAACAAAAAATAATTATTTTTATGGGAAGAAAAAAGCATTTAAAACAAGCGGAAGTAAGAAACCTTTTAAATGTTTTCGATCCAAGAATTGATGAAAAATTTAAACTAATTAATGAAATTATTAAAATTAAAGAGAAACGTTTTCTCGAGGTTGGTTGCGGCAAAGGCGAGTATTCTATATATTTTGCAAAAAATAATCCCGACGCTAATTGCTTTGGAATTGATAGAGCGGGAGCTCGCATTTGGAGAGCTTCCAAAAACAGCGCAGAAGAAAAATTAAACAATGTTTTTTTTATTTTATGTTATGTTGAAATAATAGAACAATTATTTCCTGAAAAGTCCATAGATTATATTCTGGTTCCTTTTCCTAATCCAGTTCCTTATTCAAAAAAATTTAAAAAAGTTTTATATAACGACAAGTATTTGAATATATATATGCGTTTATTAAAATCTGGCGGCGGTCTTTTATTAAAAACCGACGACGAGATATTTTTTTCATACGCTCTTAAATTGACTCAAGAAAAAAATATAAAGATTAAATTTCAAAGCGAGGATTTGTATTCTTTAAATTCTGATAGTTTGCCTTCTTTTTATTTTGTTAAAACGACATTTGAGTTTGAACATTTAAAAGTCGGGAAAAAAATAAAGATTTTAGAAATTTTTAAGGATTAGAATTTGTTTTGTTTTTTTCAAATTAAAAATTTACTTTGTTTAAAAAAAATTGCTTTTGTTATAACTTAATTTAAGTATAAATTATAATTTGAATAAAATTTTTGAAAATAAACAAAAATTAGGCGAGATTTCAAAAATTCTTAAAATAAGCTGTAAATTTCAATCAACTTGTAATCAAAAATTGCGATGCGAATTTTTTTAAAATCATTATTTTTTTTACTCATTTTCAATAACATTTTTTATTGTCATATTCCTTTAATAAGCAATTTAAAATTTGACAAAATTACTTCAAAAGATGGATTGCCTCATAATGTAATCTATTGTCTCTTTCAAGACTCCCGCGGTTTTATTTGGATTGGAACTCAAGATGGTCTTTCAAGATACGACGGTTACGAATTTGTAGTATATAGACAAAAACCATTTGATACTTTATGTTTGCAAGATAATATCATTCAAGCTATAGCGGAAGACAAAATTGGGAACATATGGATAGGAACGCAAAACGGCGGATTGTATAGATTTAATATTCAGAATGAAAATTTTAAACAATATAAATTCAATACAAAAGATAAAAAAAGTATTGGAGACAATAGAATCTGGCATTTGTATATTGATTCAAAAGATAGATTGATAATCGGACATAATAAAGGTTTTGACGTTTACGATTATAATAAAGATCAATTTGAAAGACAATTCGATGAATATTCCAATAAATATTATTCCGTAAATTGCATTATAGAAGATGAAACAATTTTTTGGATGGGAACTTGGGGCGACGGATTACATAAATACGATAAAAATTTTAAATTTATAAAAAAAATAAATTCAAGCTCCGCCGATGGCAAATCCTTTATAATGGAAAGAATTAAAATTATGGTAAAAGATAATAAAGGCTTTATTTGGATAGGAGGCGCGTACGGCGGATTAATTAAATTCGATCCAGTTTCTGAGACTTATGTAAATTATTTAAAGAATGTTTCAGATAGCTCAAGCATAAGCTCAAATTATATTTTATCGTTGCTTGATTGCAACGATTATTTATGGATTGGAACTCATGATGCCGGGCTTAATATTTTTGAAAAAAGTACTGGCAAATTTTATAGAAACATTATGGATGAAAAAAATAGCAAAAGCATATCTGATAATTGGGTGTCTGCTTTAATGAAAGATAAAAGCGGCATAATATGGATTGGAACTGGGAACGGAATTAGCTTATACAAAGAAAGAAAACAAATCTTTGATAATATAACTAAAGAAAATTCAAATCTTGTCGAATCGAACACAATAAATTGCCTTGAAAAAGATAAGGACGGCAATTTATGGGTTGGGACTTGGAATGGCGGATTAAGCGTTATTAATTTAAATAAAAGAAAAGCTAAAATTTATAGATACGATGAGAATAAAAAAAATACTATATCCAGCGATATTGTTTGGACTTTGTTTGAAGATAAATTCGAAGAAATTATGTACGTTGGAACATACAGAGGATTGAATGTATTTGACTATAAAAAAAATAAAATTTTTACATTCCAAGAATACTTTAATGTAAACGAGAAATTAGCTTACAGCAATATATCAGCTTTAACTCAAGATTCAAAAGGGAATTTATATATAGGTTTTTGGGGAGGCGGCGTATATTTCTTTGATAAGAAAGAAAAAAAAATCTTAGATCTCTTTGTCGATTACGAACTGCTTCCT
>Ga0308390_1001082_pt1 | contig 18220 bp, 18 predicted proteins | sample Hotspr2Sample149_FD_202358 | JGI IMG/M metagenome (GOLD analysis project Ga0308390, IMG submission 202358) | Hot spring phototrophic mat microbial communities from Mushroom Spring, Yellowstone National Park, Wyoming, United States - 20040719_149 ...
TTTGTTCTGTTCTTTTCTGGGCCTGGGCGAGTTCTTCAACTGCCTTCTCAAGCCTTGTGAGTCTTAGCTCAGTATTTTTCTGGGCCTGGGCGAGTTCTTCAACTCTTTGTTCTGTTCTTTTCTGGGCCTGGGCGAGTTCTTCAACTGCCTTCTCAAGCCTTGTGAGTCTTAGCTCAGTATTTTTCTGGGCCTGGGCGAGTTCTTCAACTCTTTGTTCTGTTCTTTTCTGGGCTTCCGCTAAATCTTCAACAATACCTTTAAGTTCCCTAAATTCCTGCTTGGTTACCACATTGGCAAGTTCCTCATAGACCCTGCCTATGGCATAGGCTATCTTTTTGGCTGCCGAGTCAGATACTTCTTCTCTTAGCTCTTCATATATCTTAAGGGTATCAATCATAGATAAATTATATCATATTTTTCAATGATTACAAGCTAATTAGGTTAACCTGAAAAAAACCCCATAAATTTCACCTCATATGCATCAGCCTTTGATAGAAGGATATATTTGAACAAAAAATTGGTATTATTCGTTCCCTTAAGATGCATAGGGGTAGAGGGGTATTTATTTGTTTTCTTCCATTATTTTTTTTAGTGTCTCTAATTCTTGCTGAAGGCGATTGTATTCTTCCATTTTTGTATGGAAGAACTGCTGGATTAGTCTTGCCTTGTCATACATCCATTTTGGGGTTAAAACGTATAGATATGAAATCTTATTATCCGAATCCTTAAAACGCTGTGCCTTGACATAGCCCTTTTTTATAAGTGCCTTGAGCACATAGTTTATGCCACCAAGGCTGAGCCCCACCCGTTTCGAGAGTTCTCTCTGGGTTAGATTGTTATTTGATGCCAGCTCAAGAAGCGTTTTGAACTCCGAATCATTCATCTGCCTATTTTATCAAAAATAGCATGGAGATGAAAAGGGGTTTTTTTAATCCTTTCTGTAAACATACTTTAGTTGACCGCCTGTTATAGCCATCTGCATAAGTATCTGGGTAATATCTCTGATACTGCGCATCCAGGCGATGGCCTCTAATTTTTCTGGCACCACAATGGTATCACCAGGCTCAAGCATCTTTCTCTCCTCGCCGAATGCTGTGAGTTCCCACCTCTCATTTGTATTGCTCCATGTTATAAACCTGCTCGGGATCTTTACAGCACTGCCGTCTACCTTTAATATGAACATATTTTTTGTATCAGCATATTTTGTGAATCCCCCTGCCTTGTTTATATACATCTCGTGGTCAAAGGATTCATTATATAAGAAACTACCGGGCATAGTTACTGCACCTGCAACAAATATGACATTATTCTTTGAAGGGATATAGAGGCTATCACCATCTTCAAGTTCAATATCAAACTCGCTTCCTTTTAGAAGTCTTGGGTGGGCAAGGCTAATCTGGATTCTGCCTGTGGCCTGGGCCTTTTTTGCTGCTTCGATTAGTTTAATTGTGCCTTCCTGCTGTGTCTTTATACCTAATACCTCTTCCTGGGATATGGCTGTGGATAGCCTGAGGGAACTCTCTGACATAAGGTCTTTCTCAAGCCTTATTGCCATTTCCTCAAGTGTCTTTTTTTGTAACTCCTTTACCCTTTCCCTTGTAAATACGGCACCTCTTAAATACGCCTTATCTGTATAGCCCCCTGCCCTTTCAATAAGGGATGATAATCTCTCACCCTTTTTTATTATATATCTACCAGGGAATTTCACCTCACCACCTACTGTTACAAACTGTTCCTTTCTCCAGTCCGGTATCTTTTTGACAAATACCCTGCAGTAAGGCATAAGGGTGATATTGTGATTAGGGTCATTCTCTAATGCCTTTTTAAGGTTTACACTTCTGTGCTCAATCCTTGCCGTATTATCCTTATCTATTATCTGAAATGATATATCTGCATTATCAAGATAGGCAGATTCTAAAACATTGCCAGAAGCAAAAACAAGGTCCTTTAAGGTCATGCCTTCTGTATACTGGTATGACCCTGGTTTTAATATTTCTCCGTCTATAGATACAGTCTTTTTATACGCATACCCCCATACAGAGTGAACAACAATCCTGTCATTATCTTTGAGGATAATATTACTATCTTTATCACCATCCATAGCCTTTTTAAGATCAATTTTATGCAATATAACCTTTTTTGATACTTCATCTGTCCTATAAAGTTCTGCCTCGTAGATATATGCATCTTTTGTCAGACCGCCAGCATTTAATATGGCATCCCTGACAGTCATATTATCTTTAAGGGGAATTTCTATAGATTTTTTTTGTATCTCTAATTTTGCCTCGTTAATCCCTAACAATTCCAATTTAGTAATCTTTTTAAGATTGCCTATTGTCCAATCGTTAATATTGATTATCCCGAGTCTTCTTGCTTCATCCAGATTAATGTCTCTTGCGTCTATAATACCTCGCTGTATAAGCTCACCAACCCTTAAAGTATCTTTATATTTGATCGGGATTTTTTTTACATCCTCTAAATTTATATTGGTGGTATCTAAAATACCCAATTTTCTTAATTCAGAAAACTTCATATTATTAATATTTTTTAAGTCTAACATTTTTATCTTATCCGGATTTATACTTTCCAGATTTATTATTCCTAAATTCTTTAAGACATCAAAACTCATATCATCTAAATTAGCCAAAACAACATCCCTTACCTCTCCCTCAATGGTAATATAGGGCCTGGGTTGAAAAAACCATTTTGAAAAAACATATACTGTATCCTTTGGTTTTAGTTCTATATTATAAGTTTTGTCATTTAATGTGAATAAACCCTTAAGATTGATAGGCAAAAAAGATACCTCTAATAATGGTGGCTTTAATCTTTTTATAAGGGCGTAGTCTAAATATGTCTCAGGTAGTAGGTCTGACTCATCCTTTATTAAATCCCTTATCCTCATGCCTTCTTTATATTCATACTTTCCAGGCCTTTTTATATTTCCATAAAGGAATACAGCATTTTCATCTCTATCTACAATAGAAAAAACCTTTATTAAATCCCCATCTTGAAGTAATATTTTTTTTGAGGCAGATAAATCCTTATCATTTATGTCTACTACAATCTGTTTTTCGTTCTTTACTATTCTTTCCACCTGAATCTGCTGTGTATATGCTGTTGGTATTATGCCTCCTGCAAGCTCGAATAGTGTATTGAGGTCAAATCTATCCTTTAGCTCATAAATGGCTGGCCTTTTCACATTACCGGCAACTCCAACAATGGGGCCAGCCACAGGCACAAATACCACATCACCGGCCATTAGGATTACATCCTTTGATTTATCACCATTAAGTAGAAGGTCATATAAATCAAAGGTCGAAACAACCTTACCGCCTCGCTTTAACTGTATGTTTCTCATTGTGCCTATGTCTGTTGGGCCTCCGGCTATCAAAAGGGCATCTGTGATAGTTGCAAAGGAACCTACTGTGTATGCGCCAGGTCTTTTTACATCACCTAAAACGAATATGGGGATGCTCTTTAATGCACCCATTGTTACATCTATGTTTGCACCTATAATCTGTTCAGCCTGTTTTATCAGGTGTTTTGACATATCCTCAAATGTAAGGCCTGCAACTGGCACTGGTCCTATCTGGGGTATGGTGATATTACCGTTTCTATCAACAATGAGGTTATACTGGGCATTTACCCTGCCCCACAGGAGTATCTTTACCTCATCACCTGGACCTATTACATATTTGCTCGGCACAGGAATATCTTTGCGGTCTGTTATAACCTTTACTGCTGCCTCTTTGAAAAAATCATAACCAAAGGGTTTAAGGTCAATGGATATATCCTGGTATGGACCAAATGCCCTTAATCTATCAAATAATGTCTTTTCCTCTTTTGTCTTCTCCTCAATAACTTTTAATTGTGTAGGTTCATAAAGCCTTTTTTCAGTATCTTTTTTTTCAAGGGCCTCTTTGCCTTTCATTACATCTTCTTGGGTTATGCCTTTAAATTCCTGCCTTGATTTTAATGCCTCAATTGCCTCAGGTGTTAATGTGCCACCTGATTTTCCAAGCTCCTGCTGGATAATCATCTGCTGCTGGGGGGTAAGTGTCTTATATGCATCTATCTGCTGTTGCGTTGGCTGCTGCTGAGCTGGCAATTGCTGAAGGGGCTGCTGTATTGATGGCTGCTGGGCCGTGATACCTGTTACACCTGGATAGATTGTAGGCTGACCAGGGATGACCAATCCAGAGGCAACCCCTGGCTGCTGCTGTGCGCTGGCAAGCCCAGAAAAGATAAAAAAGCCAATACAGGCCATTATAAAAAACCATCTATTCACAATCCTACCCCCTATATCCTTTTTCTTTTAAAAAAACGCATGCCTTTTAGCCCTGATATCTCACCGAGTTCTTTAATTGCATCTTTTTGCTTTGTCATGTACTCCCTTATAAAGGCGGCAAATATCCCCAAAAATAATGCTACCACAAAGGAAATAAGAACCATCTGTCGCCTTTTTGGTTTTGACCTCTTGTCAGGGACCCTTGGTGCATCTAAGACCTTAAAGGCAAAGTTTTCTTTCACCTCTGCCATCATGGAGGTCTCAAGCTGCTGGGCGATCAGGGCATAGAGTTTTGTTTTAATGAACGGGTCTGAGGTCTTATCTAATTGGGATTCTAAGTATTTCTTGTTTGTCTCTGCCACCCTTTTAGTCTCTGTGCTCATAAAATCATTGAGCTCGGTTAGGATATAATTAACAAGATCCTTTGCAATCTTTGGGTCTTTATAGCCTACAGTAATTTCAATGGTGTTGTCCTTTTGTTTAAAATTAATATTTGTCATCTTATCGAGCCTTCTTATGGCCTCCCATAGAAGTTCGTTTTCACTCTTTGTTTTTTTGTAATCTTCATATCTATCCTCAAGGAGGAGTTTTAACAGGTCAAATCTCTTTATGACCCTTTCTTTTAAAAGATTACTTTTTAGCAGGTTTACAATCTCTGTAGTTTGAGGTGTTGCAGGCGTGGCTATACCGAATTGCTGGGCAAGCATGCTGCCCACCCCTATGTCCTTTGTCTGGGTTGTGGGCATTAATACTGCCTTTGATTCATAAACTGGGGTCATAATAAGAGATACCACAGCAGTGGCTAAAACTATTATGCCCACGATCATATAAATTAGCCTTAGATTTTTAAATATTACCTTTATAAGGTCAAAGAGATTTATCTCATCCTCTTGATAAGCTATATTTTGCTGTGTATTTTCCATATAAAGTGATTAATTCTGCCTTTCCTGCAAAAAGTTATTTTGTAGGTCTATTATAAACCCATTTAAAGTAGAATTAATTATTCTTTTGTTTTGATGCAAAAGTCAAGTCTTTTTTACTTTGAATCTAATTTCTGTTTGATAAGTAGCAGTCAAATATATAAAATATTACTATCACTTTAATGGTTATAAAGGCTTTAAAGCTTATAAATAAAAAATATTTAATCTAATTTAATCTTACCCTTTAATCTTTCCCCTATTGCTACCAAAATCTTTTTTCTTTCTTTCAAGGCTTCTTTGAATTCTTTTTTTTCTGTCTTTACTATTTCAACTTCAAGGTGCATAAGATACCTATCCAGGACATTTTCAAGTGCCCTTGCCTCTTCTTTACTTAATTCAAGGGTTACCATTTTATACCTCCTGTTTTTGAGTCTTTATTAATCTATTAGCACATTTTTCCATGTTTGCAACATTCTGTAATGAAAATTAAAAATTATAAATTGACGATCCTTTTTTTATAAGCTAATGTATAAAAAGTGATGTTTATGAAATACAAAGATAATTTCTATAAGGCCTTATCTAATCTAAAAGAGATAATAGATAAAACTGGCATGAAAATCTGTAAAATCAATGGGGAAAATATGTCTTTTCAGGATGCCATGAAGGATGTAAAACGGATAAAATGGACAAAGGTCACGATTATTAAAAAACCCCCAAAAAAAGATATCTTTTTATCAAAAAGACGTAAAGATATAAAAATGGACGAATTGCTCAACAGAAATGGGTTTTTTAATGTTATCAATCTACCTGAATATATGGAAGGCTATGTTGAAAATATAAACCCTATGGTACTGGAAAAATTAAGAAACGGAGAGTTTTCAATACAGGATACCCTTGACCTCCATGGTTATAGAAGAGACGATGCCAGGATTTTATTTGAAGACTTTATTCAGGCAGCTGTTAAGCACAATCTTAACTGTGTAAAAATTATCCACGGAAGAGGGTTAAAATCAAAAGGGACACCTGTGCTTAAAGACAGTCTTGTAAAATGGTTAATAAAGGCAATGAATAGAAAATGGGTGGCAGCATTTGCAAGCTGTAGAATGTGTGATGGAGGCCCAGGTGCTACTTATATCCTCCTCAAAAAAAGACCTGAAAAGAAAAAAATATCTATCATAAAATAATACAGCCTTATTTTAAAACCTTTTTAGTGAACCTGTAAAAAACTGTAGAAGGCAGGCAGAAAGCATTAAAATCTATTTAAAATACTGCGCTTTAATTCGTCCATGACATTTTGTGATTTTACTGTTGACTATTCAAACAATATACAACAATATTAAGTAAACGCATGCAAAAATTATCCTTTATGAGCGTATCGCTCACATTTTCTGTGTCAATCTTAATATTTATCTTTTTTCCCATCCCTGTTAATGCTACTGATAACATTCATAATGCATCATTTATTCCGCAGTGGAGTCCTCAGGCACAGTTTGCAGGATACTATGTGGCATATGAAAAAGGAATATACAAAAGGTATGGTATAAATCTGAATATCCTTACGGGAGGCCCTTACACAGTACCATTAAAAATGCTTGAGGATAAAAAGGCAGATTTCTGCACTGCATGGCTTTCTACAGCGATACAGAAACGCTCACAGGGTTTAAAGCTTATAAACATTGCACAGATTGTTCAACGCTCTGCACTCATGCTTGTTGCAAAAAAAGAAAAAGGCATAACCAAACCAGAAGACCTCAATGGAAAAAGGATAGGGCTATGGAGGGATGAGTTTCGCTTACAACCCATGGCCCTGTTTAAAAAATTTAACCTGAATGTCACAATCATTCCCCAGGCACAATCAGTCAACCTTTTTCTCAGGGATGGCGTAGATGTTGCATCAGCCATGTGGTACAACGAATATCATACACTCTTAAGCTCAGGTATCAATACTGAGGAACTCACAAGCTTTTTCTTCCATGATTATGGTTTAAATTTTCCTGAAGATGGCATCTACACCCTTGAGGAGACCTTTAATAAAAACCAGAGCCTTGCCTGTAATTTTGCAAGGGCATCTATTGAGGGCTGGCTTTATGCCTTTAAACATCCAGAAGAAGCCCTCGATATTGTTCTTAAATACATGAAGACAGCAAACGTACCTGCAAACAAAGTCCATCAGAGATGGATGCTTATGAGGATGAAGGATCTTATCCTTCCCAGAGGCACTTTTGATTTATCTGCTGGCTTACTGAATAAAGAGGATTTTCTCCGTGTTGTTAGGGAACTCAAACAGAATGGATTGATAAAGACAATACCTGATTTTAATCTCTTTTACAGAACGTGTGGACAGCATGATAAAAAATAAAGGCATTGCCTTTAAACTGGTAGTATTTTTCGTATTGAGCAGTTCCTTTATATTCGCTGCAATCTTCAGCTATAACTATTTTGTTTCCAGACAATTGATTGTGAAGGCAATAAATGAAAATTCCCAGCATATTATTATGGCAGCCACAAACAAAATTGAGGCATTGCTTTCTGCCACCCAGAAAGTGCCAGAAAACATAGCATATTTTCTTGAGAATAGTAACAATGATGAAAAAGAACTCTTACAGGTTCTTTGTGCAGTGGTTGAAAAAAATCCAGAAATATATGGCGCTGCGATTGCCTTTGAACCATATACGTTTAAAAAGAATGCTGAATATTTTGCGCCATATATATACAAAACCCCTGAGTCAATAAATTTTAAATTCCTTGATAGATACTATAACTATTTTTTACAGGAGTGGTATCAGATTCCCAGGGAACTTAATCGTCCCCAGTGGATTGAACCGTATTTCGGCGAGGGTGGTGGCATTATCATGTCTTCCTACGCAGTTCCATTCTATAAGAAAATTGACAATAAAAGGCAGTTTGCAGGCGTTGTCGTTGTTGATATATCCCTCGAAAAACTAACTGAAATTGTCTCTTCCATCAAGATACTTCAATCAGGCTATGGATTTTTAATATCAAAGAACGGCACCTTTGTCACACATCCTTTAAAGGAATTTATTATGAACGAAACAATCTTTACCATTGCAGAGGCACGGGAAGATATGAAGCTCAGAGAAGTTGGTCGTAAAATGATAAACGGTGAATCAGGCGTTGCGCCCATGCAGGTTAAAAGTGCAGTAACAGGGAAATCATGCTGGATGTTATATGTGCCTATCGAAACAAGTGGCTGGTCCCTCGGTGTCCTTTTCCCGCACGATGAAATTATGAAGGGTATAATAAGTCTTAGTAAGATTGTTCTTTTCCTTGGCATCCTGGGTCTTTTTCTCCTTGCAATAGCCGTTGTCTTCATATCAAGGTCAATTACAAAACCACTGCGCCATTTATCAAAGGCAACAGAGCATATTGGTTCAGGAAATCTCGATATTGAATTACCACTGGTTAAAACCGGTGATGAAGTGGGAAAACTCACCGAGGCATTCATTTTTATGCGGGAATCACTGAAGAAATACATCAGCGAACTGACAGAGGTAACAAGACAGAGGGAACGCATGGAAAGTGAATTAAAAATTGCCCATGATATACAGATGGGGATTCTTCCGAAAAAATTTCCTCCTTATCCTGAACGAAAAGAATTTGAAATATATGCTACAATCAAGCCAGCCAGGGAAATAGGCGGAGATTTTTATGACTTCTTTTTTACAGACAATGAAAAGCTCTGCTTTGTCATCGCTGATGTCTCAGGCAAGGGTATACCTGCTGCCCTTTTCATGGCGCTCACAAAGACCCTGATAAAGGCAAAGGCAACGGCAGGCCTAAGCCCTGATAAGATAATCTCAAAGGCCAATGAAGACCTATGTATTGGTAATGATATGAATATGTTTGTCACTGTCTTCTGCGGTATTCTTAATGTAAAGACAGGGAAGGTCTCCTATACGAATGGCGGGCACAACCCACCGCTTCTCATTCGCAAAAATGGCGAGGTAACCTTCCTTGAGAAAACAAACGAACTTCTTGTGGGTGCCATCGAAAATGCCCTCTATACAACCAGGGAGATTACCCTCGGATCTGGTGATGCATTATTTCTCTACACAGACGGTGTAACAGAGGCAATGAATGAAATGGGCGAACTATTTTCAGAAAAACGCCTTAAGAAAGTATTACAGCAACTAAAGGACAAAAGCAACGAGGAGGTTGTAACATCCATAATGAGAGCCATCGAAGCTTTTACAGGCAATACACCTCAATCGGACGATATAACCATTATGATGATTACATATAAAGGTGATGGTTAGAAACAACTTTAAAAATTTATGAAAGGCAGGTTTATATGAAGGTACATTTCTGGGGAACGAGGGGGTCACTTCCTGCATCAGTTACTGAAGGGGCAGTGAGGGCAAAAATTAAAAAGGCAATAAAGGCATCTCAGGGCCAGATTTTCAATGATGATATTGCAATCAGTGGATTCGTAGACACACTTCCTTTCTCCATACGGGGTTGTTTTGGTACAAACACATCCTGCATAGAGATTATTGGTGGTGAGGATTATATACTCTGCGATGCAGGAACGGGCTTGAGGGACTTTGGCAATCATATTATACAGCAAGGGCCTCAAAAACAGCATACATTCCATATCTTTCTTTCCCACCTCCACTGGGACCATATCCAGGGTTTCCCTTTCTTTATCCCTGCCTACATTCCACATAACACAATAAACATCTATGGATGTCATGATTACCTCGAAGCATCATTTATAACACAGCAGGATTTTAAGAATTTTCCCGTTTCCCTGAAATCCATGGGCAGCAGTATAAGATTTATTGTGCTTGAGCCAGAAAAGGTCTATACAATAGGGGGTTTCACAGTAAAAACATTTCAGCAAAAACACCCTGGCCATTCCTATGGATACAGGTTTGAAAAAGATGGCAAAAGTATCGTTTATTCCACAGATGCAGAGCATAAACAGGATGTTGAAGATATAAGGTATCCATTTCTAAATTTTTTTAGAAATGCAGACCTTTTGATATTTGATGCCCAGTATTCTTTTTCCGAATATGCCCTTTCAAAAGAGGACTGGGGTCATTCAAACAATCTAATTGCCGTTGAACTGAGTGTCAGGGCAGGTGTAAAGCGTCTGTGCATGTATCACAATGAGCCAACCATGGATGATGGGAAATTAGAAGATTTTCTTGAAAAGACAAGGCGCTACCTTACACTCTATGCAGAATCCTATCCACTTCGCATAGACCTTGCCTATGATGGTATGGAAATAGAGGTTTAATCATGGGGCGTAAGCTTTATGACTAATTCCTGTATGTTCTTATTACCTTCACGCCTGTAACGGAAGTCATCTGTCAATTTTCTTATAAGGAATATACCCATACCACCAATCTGACGCATGTCAATGTCCTGTGTTATATCTGGTTCAGCCACAGAAATAGGGTCAAAAGGAATGCCTGTATCTGTAATTTCAATAATAAATGTGCTTCCCTGCCCTGTCTTACATACAACCCTTACATCTCCTTCCTTATCCTTATATGCATAATTGAAGATATTCATGAGGACTTCCTCTACGGCAATACATATTTCATTGATTCTCTTTTCGCTCAATCCCTGTTTCTTTGCACAACTGCCTATCATGTCTAATATGTAATTAAAATTTTCGAGTCTGGCAGGTCTCTGTATTTTTAAAAGGATTTCCACAATTTTAGATGCTATTTAATGCTGATGCATCAGAATCGTAGATTTTAAATAGTGAATAAAACCCAGAAATCTTAAACACCTCTTCGACAGCATCTTTGAGGCCAGAAAAATAGATATTACCCTGTTCTGTTTTTAGCTTTTTTGCTATGATGAGAATGCTACGGAGCCCGGCACTGCTAATATACTCTAAGCCATCGCAGTTTATGATGAAATTTCGTCTGCCCTGTGAAATGAGTTCTGATAGGTAGTTTTCAAATTCAGGGGCGGTCACACCGTCTATTCTGCCCTTAACTGTCACTATGGTTATATCTTTTTTCTGTCGGGTAGTAATTTCCATGATAGTATCCTTAAGGTTTTCTCATTGTAAAAAATTATTGATAGAAAATCAACAGAATTGTCGCAGAAGGCAATGGCATGCTTAAAGAAGTATAAAAAACCATTGACTTTAATACGATTTCCATTATAAAGTTCACATCACAATGCAGGAATCTTCATGAAAACACTCAAAATATCAACACCCCTTCATACAGATTTTCTTCCAGTTATTACCAATTTTATAGAAAACACCTCCTGTGTCTTTGGTATTGATAAACAGGGGGCACTCAAGCTTACCCTTGCTTCAGAGGAGGTATTCACCTATCTCTGTAATGTCATTCAAGGAGATAAAACACTTGATATCATATGCACAGGAGGTATCTATTTTGTAGCAGTTGAATTTTCCTTCGATAAAATTGAAATCGACCTTAAGGCATTTAATATTACCGCCACACCCTCTTCAGAAAGCGAGGAATCATTCAGGGAAATGGGTCTTCTTATTGCCGCCCGTTCTGTGGATAGTCTGTCCCTTGAAGAGGCTTCAGATGAAAGGCTTGTATTGAGACTTATAAAAGAAAAAAGTTATCCCCCTTCTGGGGCAATAGAATTACCTCATATCCCTCCCATGGCCTCATTTGCCCTGAAAGTTCCAATAGCCGATGAAATAAAGATGTTTTCTCGCCTCCTTCCAGTGCATTATAAGGATTACCCTTTCCCCGATGCCTTCAGATGCCCTGGTAAACTTGTAGATATGGTAACAAGTACTCTTTATGGAATATCCATTGCAACTGATGAAAGAGGCCTTATAGGTGGTGGTATCATATGGAAACGCATGAATGAAAAAATCGTTGAATTTTTTGGTCCATACCTCTTTAACCAGCAGGGTAACAATAAAATGGCTGAGTCCCTTATAAATGCCTGCATAGAGGGACTCGCAAGAACAGAAATAATAGGTGTATTCTGCAGATATCCAACAGAAGCATTTCCCACAGAATATTTTGAATCCATAGGCACCATTACATTCTATGAGCATCAACGAAATCAAATAGAATTTCCATGCTACTATTGCCAGCTCCACGAAGATACTGGCACTTACGTATATGTGCCCAGGAAAATAGCATCATTTATTGAGGCAGAATACAAACGGCTTGTCCTTCCAAGACAGGTATATCTCACAGAGTACTCTGGTGAGTACAGGGGAGATTATTCAGTATTTGCATCAGAATTCGATAGGGAACTTAATCAGGTCATAATACGACCTTTATTACCCGGGGAAGACTGTCTCAACAATATTTTGAAACATATGGAAATATTCAAAAAAGAACAGATTCTTAATTGTTTCTTTGAAATTGACCTTGGAGTTGTCTGGCAGGCATATGTCGTTGACAGCCTCATGGAGTGCGGTTTTAAACCCTGTTTAATAATTCCCTATGGAGGGAAATCAGACCTCGTGATATTCCAGTATACGCCATGAGACCGCTTGCTCTTAACAGGCTCGTTCCCTCCTATATAAAATCATTTGAAGCCTACATACCCAGTAAGCCCGATGAAGAACTAAAAAAGTTATATCACACGCCGTTCTTACACAGACTCAACAACAATGAAAATTATCTCGGACCACCACCTGCTGCACAGGAGGTTATTAAAAAATTTCCACCCATGCGGGCATCAATATATCCCAGTGGCGATTCTTATTACCTGAGGCAGAAACTTGCAAATAAATTTAACATGCATCCTGACCAATTTCTTATAGGAAACGGTGCAAACGAGGTAATAACCTTTGTGGTTAAGGCATTCTGCCAGAAGGGAGATAATATAATCACTGCTGATAAGACCTTCGCAGTCTATGAATGGGTTGCAATATTCTCAGGTTTTGAGGCAAGGCTTGTTCCCCTTCGCGATTATACCTTTGATGATGAAGGGATGCTTGAACGTATAGATAAGAAGACGAAAATAATATTCATCTGCAATCCCAACAATCCCACAGGCACATACTGGGATAAAGAAAGGATAAAGAGGTTTCTTGAAAGGGTAGACAACAGGAGTATTGTAGTTGTAGATGAGGCATATTTTGAATTTGTTGAAAAAGAAGACTATCCTGACTGCATCTCTCTCATCCCGGAATATCCCAATCTTATTGTATTCAGAACATTTTCTAAAATGTACGGACTTGCAGGATTGAGAATCGGTTACCTTGCAGGCAACCTTGAGGTGGTGAACACCGTACGAAAGACCTGTGTTGTCTATTCAGTAAATGCCATTGCCCAGGAGGCAGCCCATGCTGCACTTGATGATATGGAGCACATAGCAAAAACACGTAAGTATGTGAAGGAGGGGAAAGATTTTTTAAAAAATGAGCTAATACGCATGGGGCTTCCTTATATAATTGGCGAAGGAAATTACATCATGATAAAGCTTCCCATAAACGATACGCTTGCATATAGAAAGTTGATGGGTCAGGGGATCATGGTACGCACCATGACAGGATTCCGTTTCCCCAACCATATTAGGGTTACCATATCAGGACTTCCCATTATGGAGGCCTTCATTGAAGGTCTCAAAAAGATACTCTAAATGGAAAGCACGCACCCATTTTTTTCAAAACGTTTCCTTTTTTTAAACACAATCTACTTTCTCATCTTCAGTAACCTTGCCATCTTCTTTAACTATTACAATTATCTGAAGACCCTTGATATTGACCCGCAATGGTTCGGTTTCCTTGTGGGTCTTGATGCCCTTATAGCCCTCATAATTAGACCCCTCATAAGCCCTTTTTTTACTGCACGGGATGCACCTGTTACAATACTCTGGAGTGCTGGCCTTGTTTTTTTCTGCCTTCTTGGATATGCCTTTGTCAACACACTGATCCCTATGATTATTGTGAGATGCATCCATGGTGTCGGTGTTGTCATCATATCCAGCGCCCTCACTGCCTATACAGTGCTTTTTATACCCCATGACCGCAGTGCCCAGGCATTTGGCATCATATCTGTCAGTTTTCTTTTGCCCTATACTGTAATCCCATACGCAGTGGAATGGATTATTTATTTTTTTAAAAGCTATGAGGTAACATTCATATTTGCTGCCCTTCTCATGATCCCTGTATTCCCTTTACTTTTTTTTATCAATCAAAGGTCGTTCCATGATACGGGCATCGATACGGGACAGAAAGACAGGGTTTCTTTCAAGGACATGCTCAGTAACCTGAAGAATAGACGGGTTATGGCTCTCATTTCAGTCTCAGTGGTTACTTTTATCGCATTTTCTATCCTTTACTATTTCTTAAAAAGTTTTGCCATCCACATGGGTGCAAAGGATATTGGATATTTCTTTACCATCTATGCTATTACCATGATCTGTGTGAGGCTTGCTGCAGGACATCTGCTTGATAAGGCCAATAAATATGTCCTGTTTACTGTGGCCACTATCTTTACAGGGCTCTGCTATATATTCATAGGCATGGCTAATTCAATGAATATGCTTTATCTTTATGCCTTTTTTTTCGGTATCGGCATAGGCGTTATGTTTCCACTTATAAACGGGATTACCTTTGATATCTCAGATCCTGCTGTAAGGGGTATAAACCTTAATCTTATTATAGAGACGAGGGATCTTGGGTTTTTTATTGGACCCATTGTGGCTACGTACATTCTCAACAGATACAATTTCACTGTGCTTTTTTCATTCAGTGGTATCATTTCCATACTTTCGGTAAGCTTAATACCGTTGATTGCAAAACAGAATAGATAATAATGAGGTGCTAATATGTTAAAAGAACAGGGAATAACAATTGATAAATACAGACGTGAATACGGCAAGGGGATTGCTAAATGTTTCAGTGAGGTATATGGTGACGGATATCCAGTAAAGAGTGTCTATAATCCAGATATGCTGCAGGAAGAATTTAATAAGGGAAATTTCTATCCTGTTGTTGCCCTAAATGAAAGAGATGAGGTGATCGGGGTAATGGCTGTGTATCGCTCATCTCCAGTATATGATAAAATCTACGAGGCAGGTGCGGGCATTGTTTTACCAGCATACAGAGGTAAGAATATAGCCACCATGCTCTTTAAGTATCTGTCTGAAAAACTACCCGGGGAGGTTGAACTGGAAGAGATATTCGGTGAATCTGTCTGTAATCATACAAAGATTCAGAAGATGGTGGTTCAAAATGGATATTTAGAAACAGGCATAGAGATAGACCTTATGCCTTTTGAAGCTTATACTAAGGAAGCAAGCAGTCAAGGTAGGGTCTCTACAACCATACTTTTTTTGTGTTTGAAGGATAAAGCCCAGGACGTATTTTTCCCTGAAGTATACACAAAAGAATTAGAATTTCTATACCTAAATTCAAAAAGAAAAAGAACATTAAACCCTTCTAAGGCAGACATACCATCTGGTTCAGTAACAAAAGGGAACCATAACTTCTTTGAGTTTGCAAGGGTGAACCGTCTTACAATTACCACAATTGGCGAAGATATAGGCTCTTTTATTGACAGCGTTGAAAAAGGCCTTCTTGCAAAGGGTGTATATGTATCCCAGGTTTTTTTAAGACTTGATTGTCCATGGATTGGCATGGCAATAGATGTCCTTCGAAAGAAAGGCTATTTTCTTGGTGGAACCCTTCCGAGATGGTTTGATGCAGATGGTATCTTTATGCAGAAGATATACGGAAAACCTAATTGGGAGGGAATAAACCTCTACAGTAGCCGTGCAAAAGAGATTCTTTGTTTCATAAGGGCTGACTGGGAAAGGACACAACATTAAATAATGGCTTATTATATTTTTTTTCATTTTTTTTATAAGTATTATTTAAGAAATCTTTTGATATTGTCAATTTTTCCTGCCGATAACAAATTTTCCTTGACAAAAATGGTCATTGAATTATAAAATTGATATAGGTCAGACCTATAATAAATTATAAAGTATTTTTTATGAAAAAAATGTTTGAACCCTTTAAAAAAAGAAGATATTCAGAACAGATTGCAAGCCTCATTCAGAAAAAAATTATAAAAGAAGATATACTGGTTGGGTCAAAATTACCAACAGAACGTCAGTTAGCAGAAGATTTGAATGTGAGCCGTGCTGTTGTAAGAGAGGCATTGAGAATCCTTGACTCACTCGGACATGTGCAGATAAAAAAAGGACCTAAGGGTGGAATCTATGTAAGCAATGTATATCATAAACCCATAAGCGTATCATTGAAGACATTGGCAGATAATGGACAGATAACCATTGATGATATATGGGATGTTCGTTTGAATTTTGAACCTTATATTATTATGAAGGCAGCAAAGAATGCAAAAAAAGAAGATATTATTAAACTCACTTCTCTATTCAAAGATGCAGAAATGCATTTTGATGACCCTGTATATTTAAAAAATAAAAATATTGAATTCCATGTGATACTCGCAAATATGTCAGGAAATCCCATATTATCTATTTTTACAAAGGCCCTGCTTGAGATACTTGCTGAAGTGGCATTCAATTTTCTCGATCTTACATTTGAGCAAAACCTATTTAATATCCATAAAGAGCTTGCAGATGCCATATCAAAAAGAAAAATAAAGGAGGCAAAAAGATTATTCTATAAAGATATAGATTTTTTAAAAAATCACCTGCAAAAAGCCTTTTAACTAAAGAAAAATAAAGGAGGATTTTTATGGGAGGTTATCTCAAAAGGGATTGGGAACCATTTCCAATGGATACAATAAAAAGGGTGGATAAACCCACCACACGCATTGATGAAGATAAAGTCAAGAGAGTAAGTGAAAGAGAAGCAGGGTTCTGTAAGGCAGCAGCAGGTGATTATGGACCAAAACTCCAAAAAGAGGTAAGAAGGTTTGTTGAAAAACATCCTCTATCAGCTGCGGCGGCATCTATAAGATATGCCATGAGACCACTTGTTGATGGATTGGTGGCAAGCCATAAAGCCCCTCTACCAGATGATCCAGCAATCTTATCACGCCATATTAAAGAGACTGCCTATTTTTTAAGGGCCGATGCCGTAGGTATCTGTGAGCTTCCTAAATATGCAGTTAATTCAAAAAGATTTTAAGATGGAAAACACTTAGACATGGCAGCTGATGGACCTTACACAATTTTTCTATTGTCTTTAGCCTTGCTATTTGACAAGATGACCTTCTGGGGTATGGAAAACCCCATATTGATAAGCAATGGTGGTTTGATCTGAAAGAGGTGGATGGAGTTTTGATACCAAAATAATAAAAAATTAAAAAGGGGGTATACTATGAAGACAAAAGCTTACTTAAGGCAAGGTTAAGAAGAAAACTCTATTGGGAGAGTGGGATTACATGCTTATAAATAACAGAATCGCATTCTATTCACGGCATAACAGTTTTATAGATATTTACAATGTTTTGCCTGAAAAGTGTTCTTACAAAAAAATTAAGTTTTGTCTAATTAATAAAAAACTTGACATTGAAAGGCCTCACAGGAAGGGAAAAAAATCTCCATCAGTCGTGATACCGATTCACCCGGAATTATTGCCAGTTATGGAACAAACGATTCAGGGCAAAACACCGGAAGCTTATGTGTTTATAAATCCAAGAGCACAAAGGCCATACTCGCAACATGCCCTGCAGAGAATATGGGATAATGTCAGAAAGAAAATCAACCTCGATAAATCCTTCAGACTTTACGACGCGACGCGGCACTCCCTAGCATCGAACCTTGTAAACCAGAATGTTCCCATTTCAAAAATATTCAGGCTCCTGGGACATACAAACACCAGGACAACGGAAAAATATGCCCATGTAGATATTCAGAGTTTGAGGAAGGATATAGAGAAAGTCTCCATTATAAAAATGCCTGCCAGAAAAGAAAAGGTAAAAACACCGGTGGAAGGAGAGGGAAAATGACAGTTACGCTAAATAATTCATCCTCCTAACAAAATTCAGACCGGGACCGTAAAATCACCTCTGGGGCCTGTTTGGGGCCAGTTTTTCGGGGGTTTCTAGATACAGCCTCTAATGATTTCAATAAGTTA
>Ga0308390_1001085_pt1 | contig 18186 bp, 16 predicted proteins | sample Hotspr2Sample149_FD_202358 | JGI IMG/M metagenome (GOLD analysis project Ga0308390, IMG submission 202358) | Hot spring phototrophic mat microbial communities from Mushroom Spring, Yellowstone National Park, Wyoming, United States - 20040719_149 ...
GAAAAATATTATAGAATATAAAACAGATAACATTGCGTTTTACGACGATGCGTTTCTTTTCAATTTTGCTAATATAAAAAAACTTTTGTTTGAAATAGAAAAATATAATTTAAAATTCAATTTTCATACGCCGAATGGTTTACATATAAGATTTTTGACAGAAGAGGTTGCAGAAATTTTATTTAAATATAATTTTAAGACAATAAGATTAAGTTATGAAACATCAGACATATTAAGGCAGAAAGAGACAGGGGGTAAGACTACAACTGAAGAATTAAAAAAAGCAATAAAAAATTTAATTTCAGCAGGTTATAAGCAGAAGGATATAGAGGTTTATATACTTGCGGGTTTTGTTGACCAAACAGGAGAAGAAGTTATTAAGAGTATAGAAACAGTTAAAAATTTAGGGGCAGTGCCTAAAATTGTTGAATATTCTCCAATTCCGAATACTTTAGAATTCAAAAAAATTTTTGGAAAAAATTTTATTGACCCTCTTTTGCATAATAATTCTGTTTTCTATGTTAAGTTTAGCAAAATTACAATTGACGATATGATATTTTTTAGGAGTTATGCAAAATTGTAGCATATGTAGCATAGGGACGGAGGGAAACTTTGCAAAATTTATGCCTATTTAGGGCTTTAAATTGAAATTTTTACACATTTTGCCTAATTAAAAAACCGAATACTATTACAACTTTGCAAAATTTAATTATTCAATATTTAAAAAATATTTTTTTAATGAGATAAAACCTGGAGAATTTAGAAATTTTTGATAATTTTCTTTACTTGTTATAATTGCGAGATTTTTATAATCAGCAAATTTAAATCCGAAAAGAGTATTTAAAGCAGTTGAGGTTGAACCATCAACTATAGTATGACTGTTTAAGGAAAAAATAATTTTTTCATTTGGTCCTATCTTTTTAATCTTTGGTAAATCTTCTTTTAAAAATTTTTCAATTTTTTTATTAACCTCAGAAATAGTTGGGTTAACATAATGGCCTACTATGTAAACTATATTTTCTTTATAATCATTAAATTGGGTTTTATCTGATATATCATAAAAATTGCCATCAATATAAATTTTTGCATCTGAAATTTTATAAATTATTTTGGCTGGTTCAAAATTTCCATGCATTATTGGTGTCTGTCCTTTAGATTTTTCTGCAATTTCTGTTTTCTCCCTTGTTTCTAAAATATTTTTTAATATTCTTTCAAATTCATTTGTTGGCTTTATTACATCCTGCGATTCATCCACTATTATATAATCAAAATTGAAAATTTTTTTAGTCTCTTCAGGGTTATTGGCATAGAATTCTAAGATAGAATTTACTATTTGATTAGAAGTTTTAATATTTTTAAAGGCGAAATGTGGATAACTTTTATAAATTTCAAGTTCCCTTAAATCTTTTGATGTTCCAATCATTATTAAATTTAGTTTATGTTTGTTTTGAAAAAATTCAGATTTAGAATAAGTAGCAAGTGTTAATAAAAAAGTTCTCAATATTTTTTTATTATCAGGGTCAATTTCTTTGGGAAGTCCTGTTTCTATTTTATAATCTAATAAAGTTAAAAGAGGCGGTTGAGAATATTTCTTTATAAAATCAAAAAATGCAGTTCTTAAAAAAGTGGTATTCTGTGAGATTTTTAATTGCGTTTTTATTAGAGTCATATCTGCCAATAATGGGATATCATTATTTATCTCACAATTATTATTTTTTATAACATTTGAAATTGAGTGAAAAAGTCTTTTATTTTCTGTAAGAATAATTATTTTATTAGCTTCCATTGTAGCTTTTCTCCCGGTTAAGTTAGTTTCATAATAAAAAATTAATATTATTAAAACTGGATGTCAAGAAAAAATTTATTTTAATATAATAAAAATTAAATAAAGTTTTTGACACTATTTTTTAATCCATTTATGTCAAATCCATATTTTTTATACAAATCAGAAGTTGAGCCTGATTCACCGAAAATATCATTTAATCCAATTCTTTTTAATTTTGCAGAAATTCCATTTTCAGCCAAAACTTCAGCAACAGCTGAGCCCAGACCACTTATTATATTATGGTCCTCAGCTGTAATTATTTTTCTAATATTTTTTGCAGTTTCTATTATTAACTCTTTATCAATTGGTTTTATTGTATGAATATTAATAACTTTTACACTGATATTTTCTTTTTCTAATTCTTCTGCTGCCTTTAAAGCATTATAAACTAAAGCACCTGTTGCAAATATTGCAACATCCTTTCCTTCTTTTAATATAACTCCCTTTCCAAAATCAAATTTATAATTATCAGGATTTATCTTTTCAACATTTTGTCGGGTTAATCTTAAATATACCGGTCCTTTATATTCAACAGCAAATTCAACTGCTTTTTTAGTTTCAATATCATCAGCAGGTTGAATGACTACGAAATTAGGGAGCGACCTCATAAGTGAGATATCCTCAAGACCCATTTGACTGTTGCCATCTTCACCTATTCCTATACCAGCGTGAGTTCCTACAATTTTAACATTTGCAAGGTTATAAGCAACTGACATTCTAATTGTATCATATCTTCCTGTAACAAATACTGCAAAGCTACATATAAAAGGAATAAATCCTGTTAAGGCGAGTCCAGCAGCAACACCAATCATATTTGCCTCTGCTACACCCATAGGAAAAAATCTTTCTGGAAATTTTTTTTCAAACAAATCAGCTTTTGTTGACTTTGCTAAATCAGCGTCTAAAACAACAATATTTTTATACTTTTCGCCAAGTTCAGCTAATGCCTCGCCAAATGAAACTCTTGTAGCTTTACCCATTTTCTATCTCCTTTATAGCTTTTAAGGCTTCTTCTTTTGTAGGTGCAACTCCGTGCCATTCATTATTATTTTCCATAAATGAAACTCCTTTTCCTTTTATTGTGTGTGCAATTATAAATTTAGGTTTACCATTTGTTTTCAAATTTTCTAATACTTTTTCTATATCATTAAAATTATGACCATCAATTTCATATACATCCCAATTAAAAGATTTAATTTTATCAAATAGAGGTTCCAGCGGAGTTGTTTCATTTATACTTCTATCAAGTTGTAATTTATTGTAATCTAAAAAAACAATAAGATTATCAAGTTTCAATGAAGGTGCTTTAAGAATTGCTTCCCATATTTGACCTTCTTGAAGTTCGCCATCACCGATTAAAACATAAACTTTAAAATCACTTTTTTTAAGTTTAGAACCTAAAGCCATACCTAATCCAATTGAAAGTCCCTGGCCTAAAGAACCTGTTGATGCTTCAACATAAGGAAATTTAACTCTATCCGGATGTCCTTGAAGAGGTGAATTCAATTTTCTTAAAGTTAATAATTCATTTTCATTTATAATTCCGACTTCACTTAAAATAGCGTAAAGTGCAGGAACCCCGTGCCCTTTTGATAATATGAACCTATCTCTATTTTCATCTAATGCATTTTCACGGCTTCTTTTTATTTTTTCTATAAATAGGTAAACTAATATTTCAACAATTGAAAGTGACCCACCAGGATGTCCACTTCCAGCTTCAGAAAGCATTTTTATTATATTTATTCTGACACGCTTTGATATATTTTTTAACTTTAATTCTTTATCTTTTTCCATAAAAATTTACCCTTTAAAAAAAGTTAGGGACGGAGCTAAACTTTATAAACTCTTCCATAAAATTTACCTTTAAACAAAAATGAAAATTAACTATATAAAATTAAATTTTAATGTCAATCTAAAAAAGTTAGGGACGGAGCTAAACTTTATAAACTCTTTGTAAAATGCTAAATTAAATAAAAAAGTGATTTTGCTTTATTACCCCCACTTTTTTGTCTATTGAATCTATAATTATAATTTTATTTTTTCCAAAATTTCACTTAATTTTTCTTTATCTATAAGCTCAATTGCTCTATTTCGTGTAAATAAAATTGCATTTTCAGTGAATTTAGATGTGCATATACAAATACCACGATAAATTTGTAAATCCTGCATCTTTGAATTCATTTCTCTTAATGTAAGTTCTCCTACCTCTGATTCAAACCTAATAATTTCAATTAAATAATTTTCTGTTCCTTTCTCTTCTTTTTTAAAAGCAATTATATCCAATATTCCATCTTTTCCCAAATTAATTTCTGAAATATTAAAATTTAAAAATTCAACTATTTTTTGGGAAATTTTTATAAATTCATCTTTTGGTGCCTTTAAAAATCTTGTAAAAATATCCACATCTTTTAATTCCTGATAGCTTAAAATTTTATCTCTAACATCTCTATAATTTGGATTTGTATTATATATACTTTTATAATAACTCAAAGCTTCTTCAAATTTATTTAATTTACTATAGCATTCAGCAATTAAATATTTAATTTCAAGTTCTTCATTTTTATCCTCTGTTCCAATTTCTAATGCATTTTTGTAATTATTTATTGCTGTTTCATATATTCCCTTAAATTGAAATATTTTACCTTTCTCATAGCTTGCTAAAAATTTGTAGTTTTTATCTTTTTGTGGATATTCTAATTCTTTTAAAGATTTATCATATTCACCTTTTTTTGAAAAAATTAAACCCAAATAAAGATGTGCTTCACTTAGTTGATTATCTATTTTAATTGCATTTAGTAAATTCGTTTCAGAAAGATTTAATTGTTCAAGGCAAAAATATGCTTTTCCCAAAAGGAAATAAGCAAAAGCAGAAGTTGGGTCAATTTTTATAAATTTTTCAATATAATTTATTGCCTCTCTATAATTTTTCTTTTCAATTAAAATTTCAGCTATTTTTATATAGACCCGAATATCAAAATTCTCAAATTGTGTTACAATTATAAACTCTTTTAAGGCTTCATCTATTTTTTTATCTTTATAATAAACATCTCCGAGTTTAATTCTAATTTCCGGTTCGTTTAATCCGAAAGCAAATTTTTTGAGCGCTAAAACTTTATTATACTCTTGTTCAGCAAGTTCATAAATACCTTTCTTATCGTAAATGTCACCTAAAAGAAAATGAATTTTAGGATTATCTTTATGTTTAATAACTAAATCCTTTAAAATATTTAAAGCTATATCCAAATTCCCTTCATTTATAAAATATTCTGCCTTTTCTATTCTACTATTAATATCTTCTCTAAAAAATAGTCCATAAATAATAAAAATAAATATAATCGTTATAGGCACTAAAAGCACAAAAACTATCATAATAAATTTATACTCCTTTTATTTTTAATCGTCAATTAAAAAAAATTTTTTTATGACGATAATAAAATTGAACTATGAATGAAGATATTAAGAAATTGTGTAAAATTTTGAGCGAAGAAAATTTTATATTTAAACAGTTGTTAAAAATTGAGACTTTAAAAAATGAATTAATAATAAAACAGGATATTGAAAAATTAAAAGAATTGACAGAAGTGGAGAAAAAATATTTAAATAATATTGAATTAAAAGAAAAGGAGAGGGATTTAATAGTTGATTCTATATTTGAAAGATATCAGATTAATAATGAAAAAGTTCTTACTGTTTTAATAAACAATTTACCTGAGGATAACAAAGAAGAAATTGATTTAATTAAAAAAGAGCGTGAAGAATTGTTAAAAAATATTAAAGACTTAAAAAAGATAAATGAGATAAATAATAAACTTCTTTCGGAGTCAATTAAATTTTTTAATTCCGTGATAAAGAGTTTAGATTCATCTGATAATATAACATATCACAGAAGCAACACAGGGAAGGTTCATCTTATAGACCAGAAAGTTTAATACAAGGAGGTAAAATATTTATGGCTTCAACTTTTATGGGGATAGAATTGGGTAAACGCGGAATTATAGCTCATCAAACTGCAATTCAAACTACATCACATAATATAACAAATGCTGAAACTGATGGATACAGCAGGCAGAGAGTTATACTTGAAACTGAGCATCCTCTTTATTCACCAACTTTATCACATCCTCATCAAGCAGGTCAAATTGGGCAAGGAGCAATAGCAGCAAGAATTGAAAGAATTAGAAACGCTTTTATTGATGATAAAATTATGGATTCACTTGATTCATTGGGTTATTGGAAAACAAGAAGTGATTATATATATCAAATTGAACTTGTTCATAATGAACCATCGGATATAAGTCTTCGTTCAATTCTTGATAAATTCTGGGCAGCTTGGGAAGAACTTGCTAATAATCCATCTGAAATTGCTACAAGAAAAGTTGTTAAAGAACAATCAGAAACTTTGGCTAAAACTATAAATCATCATTTTGAGGAATTAAAAGCTATTCAGAATAACATTGAGAATGCTATAATTATTAAAGTGAAAGAAATAAATAACATAGCGAAAAAAATTCGTGACCTCAATGTTGAAATTCAAAGAGCTTTAAATTTAGGTGATAATCCTAATGACCTTATGGATAAAAGGGATTTACTTATAGAAAAGCTTTCACAGATTGTAAATATAAATGTTGAACGGAACGAAAAAGATGAATTTATAGTATATATTGGAAGCGAACACCTCGTCCAGGGTGAACACTTTGAAGAATTAAAAACAGTTTCAAATCCTAAAAAATTCGGTTACTCCGATATAATTTGGGCTGAAACTAAAATGAATGTTACTATTAAAGGCGGTGAACTTAAATCTTTATTAGAATTGAGAGATAATATAGTTCAATCTCAAATTGACAATTTAAATAATTTTACAGTTAATCTTATTGAATTAGTAAACGAAATCCATAGAGACGGTTTTGGCCTTGATGGATTAACTAACAGAAATTTCTTCAAATATATTCCAAAAACAAACGAACAGGGCTTATATGATAGAAATAACGACGGAATTTTAGATTCAACTGCTATTTTTAAAGTTACAGGAAATAAAATTTTAGAACCAAAATCAAAAATTGGTGTAAGAGGAACTATTACTTTTGATTCAAATAAAGTTGGCAGCAATCCAATTACTATAAATTATAACGAAAATGATACAGTTGAAGAAGTAATTCAGAAAATAAATAAATCAGGTGCAGAGATTGTTGCTTATCTTGACCACAGGAATAGATTAGTTTTAAAGGCAACTTTATCAAGTGACAAAAATAATCCAGATTTTGTAATAAGACATATAGAAGATAGTGGTGATTTTTTAGTAAATTTTGCAGGTATCCTCAAAGCCTCAGGCAATGCAGGTGCTTATGATTGGAAAAATACTAATGCTTTGAATTCCCTTGCAGTGAATGAAAATAATTATACTTTCACTCCTCTTTCTGATATTTCTTCCTGGATTGATTTAGATGAAAACATTAAAAATGATGTTAGAAAAATAGCAGCAGCTTCAGGAACTGACACGACTGGTAATGGAGATTTAGATGTACCTACTGGTGTAGGGGATGGTTCAAATGCTTTAAAAATTGCTGAATTAAGATATAAAAAAGTTATGGTTGGTCAGTATGCAACTTTTGATGAATATTACACTGCTGTTATCTCTGAAATTGGTGCTTTGGGTGAGCAGGCTCAATTAGAAACTCAGGTAGCTGAAAATTTGATTAATAATTTTAAAAATTTGAGACAATCTATTAGTGGTGTAAACTTAGATGAAGAAATGGCTAATTTGGTTATGTTCCAGCACGGATATAATGCCGCAGCAAGAGTTATATCTATTATGGATAGAATGCTTGAAACAATTATTACAAGAATGGGAGTTTAAACTGGAGGTGATTAATTTATGATAAGAATTACTCATAATATGATGAAAAATGATGTTGTTTATAATATTGAAACTCATCAGGAAAATCTTGATAGACTTCAAAATAATTTATCAACAGGTAAAAAAGTTAGAATTCCTCGTGAGAATCCGATTTCTGCTACAAATGCTATGTTATATAGAACAAGAATTGAAGAGATAAAAAAATTTATTGATAATATAGAAGAAGGTGAGGCAAGATTAAATTTCGCTGAAAATGGTATAAGAAGTATTGTTGACATCTTCCATAGACTTGAAGAATTGGTCGTTCAGGGTGCAAATGGTATTTATTCAAAAGAAGATAGAGAAAAAATAGCTGTTGAAGTTGATGAATTATTAAAAGAAGTTGTTCAGATTGCTAATTCAAAATTTAAAGGCGAATCAATTTTTGCAGGTTATCAAACTAATATAGAACCATTTGAAGTTTTAAAAACTAAACCCGCTTTTGCTGATAGAGAAGTTATTACAAAAGTTTTGTATAAAGGTGATATCGGAAAAAATTTAAGAGAACTGGAACAGCAAGAATATGCTCCTGTAAATTTGGCAGGTAATGTTCTGTTCTGGGCAACTAATGAAGTCGTAATTGGTAATCAAGATGTTTCAAATTATGTTGCTAATAAAAATCATAAAATTAGAATTGACGGTAAAGAAATTTTAATTCAATCAGGAGACAATATAAATGCAATAATTGAAAAAATAAATAATGCAAATATTCCTGTTAGAGCCTCTCTGCGTGATAATCAATTTGTAATTGAGACAACTTCACCACATGAGTTATGGATTGAAGATATAGAAGGTGGAACATTTTTTCAGGATATTGGTTTAAAAATTGCTAATCAAAGACCAAATGAATTCGCTAATAATGTTCAGAAAATCGGTTATAATATTTTTGATGTTATTATAAAAATTCGTGATGATTTATGGAAAAATGATGTTGCATCTTTAGGAAGTGAGGATTTAAATAATTTACAACATAGTTTAAATAATCTTCTAACAGGTTTAGGCGAAATAGGTGCTCGTTCTGCAAGATTTCTTTCTGTAAAAAAAAGATTAAATATGAACGAAGTTGATATGACTGATATTTTATCAAAAACTGAAAATATAGATATAGCAAAAACTGTAATGGATTTACAAATGCTGGAATATATTCATCGCTCAGCTTTGGCCGTTGGCGCAAGAATTATAAGACCAACTTTAATTGATTTTCTAAGATAATTAAGGAGTGATAAAAAGTGAAAAAAATTTTGACAAAACCATTCGGTGAAATAGAAGTTGATGAGTCTCAAATGATAATATTCCCAGATGGACTTTTTGGTTTTGAAAATTATAAAAATTATTTCCTTTTAGAAAATCCAGATTCTCCATTTTTATGGTTACAATCCGCTGATGAACCAACTCTTGCTTTTATATTAATTGACCCATACTTATTTAAAAAAGATTATGAATTAAAAATTTCAGATGAAGAATTTTATGCTATCCAAATTGAAGATAAAGAGAAAGAACTTTTACATTTTGTTATTGTAACTGTTCCTCCAGACCATCCTGAAAAAATGACTGCAAATTTACAAGGACCGATAATCATAAACATAAATAAAAAATTAGGTAAACAAGCAATATCATTGAGAGATGATTATACTGTTAGATGTTCTATTTTGGACGAATTAGAAAAAAGTTCAAAAATTGAACAAAATTCAAATAAAAAAGTTGAGGCAAAATGAAATGCTCGTTCTTTCAAGAAAAATAAATGAAAGTATTATAATTCAGAATGATATTGAAATTGTTATACTTGATATTCAGGGGGACCAGGTAAAAGTTGGATTAAAAGCACCAAAAAATATAAAAATATATCGCAAAGAAATTTATGATGCTATTCAACAAGAAAATATCAGAGCATCGCAATCAAAATTACCAAAAGATTTAAAAGGTTTAATTGAAAAATAATTATAAAATTTAAACTTAAGATGAAAAAATTTTTAAACAAAAAGACCAGAAGAAAAAATTTAAAAAAATTTTAAACTTTAGCGCTTAACGGAAACAAAAGTAATACTCAACTAAAAGATTCCAAATCTTAAATTTGAATTACAAATATTATTGTTTAGAATTTTGGATTTGGGTTATTGAAATTTGAAAAGATAGTAAAAGGATTTGGACTGCCCCACTAGAAATGGAATTTCTAATGGGGCGTCAAATACCTCAAAAATTACCTATCTTTATTTATTTTAGGAACTCCATCTAAATTTAAATATTAAAGAAAATTTTTTGATAAATTAAATTTACGGCGTTTTCTGTCCAGTTGCTGTTTTTGCAGGAGTAATTTTCCTTATTCTTGCGTTTTCAAGGTCACATATATAGAAATTTCCTTTGCCGTCTCCAAAGATATCAACAGGATGTGATAAGAAACATTTTTCAGCTGATGAACCATCGCCTGCAAATCCAAATTCACCTATTCCTACAAATGTTGAGATTTTATTTGCAGATGTATCAACAAGTCTAATTCTTGAATTCATTGAATCAGCAACATAAACATTATTACCTTCAGCGTGAATTCCATAAGGGGTGTTTAATTTCTCTTCTGTTGCTTTTAAAACATCACCATAATAACCGGGAATACCAGGTAAACCAGCAACAGTTGTAATTATCCCATTATTATCAATTTTTCTTATAATATGATTATTTTTATCTGAAATGAAAATCATTCCATCTGGCGTAGCGATATCCCATGGATAATTTAAATTTGCAAGAATAGCCTGAGATCCGTCGCCACCATATCCAGCTTGTCCTGTTCCTGCTATTGTATATATAAAACCATTTTGAGGATTTTTAATATGAGGTGCTCCTACTATAGAACCAGGATTTGGAAGATTGTTTGGATTATATACCACTCTTATTCTATGATTATATGTATCTGCTATATAAACATTACCCGCTTTATCAATTGAAACTTCAGAAGGCCATGCTAAATCAGCTTTTACAGCAGGACCATTGTCACCACTAAAACCAAATCTACCACTTCCGGCAATTGTTCTCATTATTCCAAATTCATTTACCATACGAATACGATTATTTCTTGTATCAGCAATATAGATTCTAACAGCTTTCTTATCAGGGAAGTTAGGGTCAGGTTTATCTAATGTTTCAACTGCAACTCCCTGTGGATATGCAAAACTTGCTTTAACAGCTTTTTGTTCATCGCCACCGTAGCCAAATACTCCGTTTCCAGCCACAGTATGAATTACACCCATTTCATCAACCCTTCTTATTCTGTTATTATGTGAATCCGCAATATAAATTCTTCCCATTCCATCAACCCAAACTGACATTGGTGAATAAAGTGATGCATTTACAGCTAAAATCCCGTCTCCATTATAACCACTCACTCCATTACCTGCAACAGTATCAATAATATTTTGTGCATTAATTAATTGTGAAAATAAAAATGAAATTTGTAACAACATAAAAATTGTTAATATCTTTTTCATCTTTTTCTCCTCCTTGTAAAAAATTTTAAAAATCTTTTGCATAAAATCTGAATTAAAAATAATATATTAAAATTTTAATGTCAAGTTTTTTTAAAAAATTTTTTAAAAATTTTTATTTTAAACTAAAGTTATGGATTTAATATTCCGAAATATTAAGATAAGGTGAATTGTAAATTTATTTTAGAAGGAGGTGATAGCTAAAGATTGGTTTATAACATATTAAAAGTTTAAGCAAGGAAGCTTAAACTTTTAAAAATTAAAAATTAACAAGGAGGTTAAAAATGATAATCAACCACAATTTAAGTGCTATTTATGCCCATCGCCAGTTAAAATTTATTGACTGGGATGTAAACAAAAACATTGAAAAGTTATCATCTGGCTTGCGCATAAATCGCGCAGGCGATGATGCTTCGGGACTGGCAGTTTCTGAAAAAATGCGGTCCCAAATAAGGGGGCTAAAACAAGCCGCCAGAAATGCTGAAGACGGTATATCTTTTATCCAAACTGCTGAAGGTTACTTACAGGAACAACAAGATATTCTACAAAGATTGAGAGAACTTGCTATTCAAGCTTCTAATGGAATTTACACCTCTGAAGATAGACTCCAAATTCAAGTTGAAGTCTCTTCTCTTATTGATGAGATTGACAGAGTAGCATCATCTGCTCAATTCAATACTATGAATATGCTTACAGGAAGATTTGCAAATCCTGCATTAGGAGGTCAGCCGACCGCTTCTATGTGGTTCCATATCGGTGCTAATATGGACCAGAGAGAAAGAGTTTTTATAGGAACTATGACTGTAGCAGGTTTGGGTTTAAAAGAACTTTCTTTATCTACTCCAGAAAAAGCTAATGCAAATATAGCGGTTATTGATGCAGCCTTACAGAAAATTTCAAAACAAAGAGCGGATTTAGGAGCTTATCAGAATAGGCTTGAATATACAACAAAAGGTTTAATGGTCGCTTATGAAAATACTCAAGCTGCTGAATCAAGAATAAGAGATGTTGATATGGCAGAAGAGATGGTTTCCTTTGTAAAAAATCAAATTCTTGTTCAGTCAGCAACTGCAATGCTGGCTCAGGCTAATCTTAAATCTCAATCTGTTTTAACTCTTTTAGGCGGATAAATTTATAATTAAGGGATCAATTGCTCAATAGAATTACAAGGATAACCCCTGAGGTCCTTGTAAATTTCTATTGGGCAATTTTTCTTAAATCCGGCAAGGATGCCGGATAAAATTTTTATCAAGGGAGGGATAAAACTATGATAATCAATCACAACATTAGTGCTGTGTTTGCCAATAGGGCTCTGAAGTTCAATGACCTCAATGTTTCTAAAAACATTGAGAAACTATCATCTGGACTGCGAATCAACAGAGCTGGTGATGACCCTGCTGGACTTGCAGTTTCTGAGAAAATGCGTTCTCAAGTCCGTGGCTTAAGGCAGGCAGCAAGAAACGCTGAAGATGCAGTTTCCTTTATTCAACTCTCTGAAGGATATCTTCAAGAACAACAGGATATACTTCAGAGATTAAGGGAACTTGCAATTCAGGCTGCCAATGGAATTTACACGGCTGAGGACAGAATGCAAATCCAGGTAGAAGTTTCATCACTTCTACAGGAAATTGACAGGGTCGCCACATCAGCTCAGTATAATGGTATGCGAATTTTAACAGGCAGATTTGCTAATCCTGCAGGAGGTGGAACCCCAACCGCTTCTATGTGGTTCCATATCGGAGCCAACCAGGACCAAAGAGTTCGGGCGTTTATCGGAACTATGACAACCCAAGGACTTGGAATCCAGGGATTGTCACTTTCTACTCCGGAAAATGCCAATGCCTCTATAGCAAGAATTGACAGTGCTTTAGCAAAAATCAGCAAACAGCGTGCTGATTTAGGTGCTTATCAAAGCAGATTTGAAAGCACTGTCAAAGGGCTTCTGGTTGGCTATGAAAATATGCAGGCTGCCGAAAGTCGCATACGAGATGTTGATATCGCAGAAGAGATGATAGATTATGTTAAAAATCAGATTTTAACTCAGAGCTCTACGGCAGTTTTGGCGCAGGCAAATATGAAATCCGCTTCGGTTCTGTATTTGCTGCGCTAAATTTTATCGCTCTTTGAAAACAGGACGATTATAAATGGAATTTGAAATATTATGGTAAATCAAATCCCTGTATATTTTTCCCTCTAAAAAAGAGGGAATTTTAAAATTTTAAAAAATATTTTTCTCTTTATCTTCTATGTTTCTCTGTCAAAATTTAAAGGCGGCTGAGGCTTTATTGAACAGAGAACATAGTAAGATAAAGTAGAAAAATTTTAATTTAAAACTTACAGGGATGTAAGTTTTATCTCTCAGGAGGGAGGAGATAAAATGAGAATTTACCATAATATTTCAGCTGTTTTTGCGAATCGGCAGCTTTACAATACGAACCTGGAGCTATCCAGGTCAATTGAAAAGCTGTCCTCAGGGGTTCGCATTAACAGAGCATCAGATGACCCAGCAGGTCTGGCTATTTCAGAAAAAATGAGGTCTCAAATCCGTGGGCTCTATCAAGCTGGTAGAAATTCCGAAGATGCCATCTCTTTTATTCAGACAGCAGAAGGCGCACTTCAAGAAGTGCACTCAATTCTGCATAGAATAAGAGAGCTGGCTATTCAATCCGCAAACGGAATCTATACCACAGAAGATAGAGCTCAAATGGAAGTTGAGGTCTCACAACTTTTGCAAGAGATTGACCGCATATCTACTAGCACGGAGTTCAATAAATTTAAAATATTGAACGGTTCCCGTGTTAGTATCCAATTCCACATAGGTGCTAATGCTGACCAATCAGTTAAAATGATGGTTGGCACTATGAATACCCAAGCTTTGGGTATTAAGGCAATTACGCTTTCCACACCGGAAAGTTCAAATTCTGCCTTATCCTATGTGGATAAAGCGGTTAATACGGTATCGTTTCAGCGTGCCCAGCTTGGTGCAAGCCAGGCACGGCTTGAACATACTGTTAAATCTCTTGCAGTTGCCCATGAGAATATGTTAGCCGCTGAGTCAAGAGTTCGCGATACTGATTTTGCATCAGAGATTATTCAGTTTACAAAGAATAAACTTCTGATGCAAACAGGAACCGCTATGCTGGCTCAGGCTAACTTGAATCCCCAGACCGTGCTGGAACTTTTAAAGTAAAAATTCCATTTATAATTGTCCCCTCAGCCGCCGATATATTATATAGAAAAATATTTTGAAAAGTGAGGTGATTTAATATGCCAATTCATCCTGTAAATTCTTTTGAAGAAATAATTAGAAATCAAAACCAAAATTTAATTGGACTGGAAAATAATTTTTCGAAAAATAATGAAATTGAGGCAAAGACTATACCTAAAGATAATTTAATAATTTCAAAAGAAGATGTCGTGGATGCTCTTGAAAAATTTGCTCGTTCAATTGAAATATTTAATAAAAAATTAAAATTTGATATCCACGAAGAATCTAAAAGAATTGTAGTTAAAATACTTGATGCAGACAATAATAAAGTTATAAGAGAAATCCCTTCAGAAGAAATGTTAAAACTTATTGCAAATTTGCATAAAATGCTTGGTATATTTATTGACCAGCAAAAATAAAAAAATTTAATTGTTTTTAATTTAAAAATTACTTATATTTTAAATAGAGGAGTTAACTAAAAATGCCTGTTCCAATTTCAGGACTTGCAACTGATATTGATGTTGAAGGGGTAATTCATAAACTTGTAGAAGTTGAAAGAATTCCCATAAAAAGACTTGAAGAAGAAAAAAATATAAAAGAAAATGAAATTAAAGGTTGGGAATTTTTAAAAAATGAAGTTAATAAATTAAACGAAATTTCAAAAAATTTATACGGTTATAAAAGTGTTTTTAAAGAAAAATCAATAATAGATAATCAATATTTTGTTTTAAATCCTACAAGAGGTGCAGAAAGGTCTAAACATAAAATTGAAATATTATCATTAGCACAAAATCACAAAATTTTAACTGAACCTTTAAATTCAAATAATAAATTATCATCTGCAAATTTTGAAATTCAAGTTGGTTCTGAAAAAAGAAATATTCAATTTAAAAATCAAACAACCCCAAAAGATTTAGTTGATGCAATAAATAATAATTCCGGAGATATCGTTAATGCCCAAATCATAAAAACAGAAAATAATAAAATAAGAATTTTAATAGAATCAAAAAAAACTGGCAAAGAAAATAGAATTTTTTTTAATGCTTTGGATAGTGATTCTGAAAAACTTTTTAATGATATTGGTTTATATTCTGAAATAGAAAAAAAAAGTATTACATTAGATTTCAATGATAAAAAACCTGAAGTTTTTTATTTTTACGAAAATGGTTATGATAACACAGTTTCAGCAATTTTTCAAATTAAAAAAGAATATCAATTTGTTCTCCCACAAAAAGAAGAATTAAAAAATGGTAAAATAAAATTTCTCTATAAATCATTTTCAATTCCTCAAGAGATTACTCAAGCAAGTAACTTAATTCAAAATTTAACTACTAAAAATATTGGAAATGTTACAATTAAAGATGTAACAGTTAACAGTGCTGATATTATACTAAATGAAATTAGCGAGGAATTAAAAGAAGAAGCAAAACAATTAAAAAGTATTTTTGAAGTTGAGCTTTTTGATGATAAGGGTGTTTCACAAAAATTTGAAATAAATTATAGTCAGGATTGGCAAAGTTATGAAACTGATATAAAATTAGAAAATATTGCTAAAATAGTTTTTAGAAATTCTTCTGAGCAAAATTTTTTAATAGATAATTTTGAAATTTTCTTTAAAAGTGGTGAGAAGGAATTTAAGAATATAGTTCAGGAGCCACAAAATGCTAAAATAAAAGTTGATGGAGTTCTATTTGAAAGAGACAAAAATGAGGATTTAAATGATATAATACCGGATTCAATTCTTACTTTAAAAGAAAAAACTGATAAGCCAGTGGAAGTTGAGATAAAAGAGGATACAGAAAAAATAAAAGAAGAAGTTAAAAAATTTATTGAACAGTATAATAACCTTTTAGAAACACTTTCAGAGCTTTCAAAGACATCAACTGGTGCTAAACCAGGAGATTATAAAAAAGAAGAGAGAGGATTACTTTCTAATGATATAGCACTTGTGAATTTACAGAGTAAATTGAGGGCAACTGTTGTTGACTCATATCAGACCTCGCTTGGAAGAAATCTTACAACTCTGGCTCAGATAGGAATCTCAACTGGTAAATGGGGTTCGGACTGGAATAGTATTAAAAAAGGACTTTTACAAATGGATGATGAAATTTTCGCTTCTATGTTAAATAATTATGGCGATAAAATTGGGGAAATATTTGGTTTTGATTCAAATAATGATAAAATAATTGATACAGGAGTTGCTTTTAAATTAAATGAAGTTTTAAAACCATATAATGCTCCAAAAGGCTTAATTGATGGAAGAATTAAACTTGCAAAAAAAATGATTGAAAATACAAAAAAAGAAATAGATAAAAAAGAGGAATATCTTAAAAAATATGAACAGCAATTAAGAGACAAATTTGGAAAAATGGAATCCTCAATTCAACAATATAAAGGAATGTCAGAAGCTTTAGATAATGCACTCGGGAATATAAATACAGGCTCAGAAGGGAAAAAGAAAAATAAAAACGAAGAGTAAATAAGGGTTTAAAAGTTTTAATTTCGTCTTGACTTTGTAACGCAAAATAATAAATTTTTTAATATGAAAAATTCAAATACAATAATAATAGACAGGATAAAAATAGAGCCTCCATATCTTGTAATAAAGCCAAATGTGAGTGAAGAGGAATATTTTAAAATGACAGACGAGGACTCACATTGTGAATTATTTGAAGGAGAAATAATTATGGATACACCAGCGTCAGCAAGACATGAAAGAGTTTTTAGATTTTTATTTTTTATAATTAATGGCTATGTAGAGTTAAAAAAACTTGGTGAAATAATAGGCTCACGATATCCGATGAGACTTGAAGAAGGGACATTAGTTGAGCCTGAGATAATTTTTATTAAGAAAGAGAGGTTAGGACTTTTAGAGAAACAATATTTAAACGGGCCTGCTGATTTGGTTGTTGAAATACTTTCACCAGCAACTTATAGATTTGACTTAAAAAATAAGAGAGAAAAATATAGAGAGCATAAGATAAAAGAAATTTGGTTTATTGATATAATAAAAAATAGGATAATAGTTGATTATTTAACAGGTGATGAATATAAGACAGTTGAGACAAGTTCAGGCAGGATAGAATCAAAAGTTATAGAAGGGTTTTACATAGAGGCTGAATGGGTTTTAAAAGAAGAGCCCCCAAATAGTTTTGAAATATTAAAAAAGATAATTGAAAAGAATTGATTTTGATTTTTGTTGGAGGATATATGAAAGATTCAAATACAATAATAATAGACAGGATAAAAATAGAGCCTCCATATCTTGTAATAAAGCCGAATGTGAGTGAAGAGGAATATTTTAAAATGACAGATGAGGACTCACATTGTGAATTATTTGAAGGAGAGATAATTATGGATACACCAGCGTCAAATAGACATGAAAATATTTTTAGATTTTTATTTTTTATTATTAATGGATATGTTGAAATAAAGAATCTCGGCGAAATAAGAGGTTCACGATATCCGATGAGACTTGAAGAAGGGACATTAGTTGAGCCTGAGATAATTTTTATTAAGAAAGAGAGGTTAGGACTTTTAGAGAAGCAATATTTAAACGGGCCCGCTGATTTGGTTGTTGAAATACTTTCACCTGCAACTTATAGATTTGACTTAAAAAACAAGAGAGAAAAATATAGAGAGCATAAAATAAAAGAAATCTGGTTTATTGATATAATAAAAAATAGGATAATAGTTGATTATTTAACAGGTGATGAATATAAGACAGTTGAGACAAGTTCAGGCAGGATAGAATCAAAAGTTATAGAAGGGTTTTACATAGAGGCTG
>Ga0308390_1001086_pt1 | contig 18186 bp, 14 predicted proteins | sample Hotspr2Sample149_FD_202358 | JGI IMG/M metagenome (GOLD analysis project Ga0308390, IMG submission 202358) | Hot spring phototrophic mat microbial communities from Mushroom Spring, Yellowstone National Park, Wyoming, United States - 20040719_149 ...
AAATCATCGACATCACAGAATAAAACGAGTAAACTGTCCATTGAGGGTCTCCTGGGGTTTCAACTGTTGTTGTGGTAACAAAAGTTTACTCCCTTTTGGAGATCCTCTCCTTATCCCGAACTCACGTCTATAAGGATTTGACAGGATGATCGTATTATAGCAAAAACAGAATTGACGTTATAATCATTTCAGGAGGATGGGCGGCGTGAAAAACAGCGTCTTACAAAAACTGATTGGGATCATGGAGAAGGCGCTTACCGAAATGGAGGCAGTCATCTCTCCTGATGCGCTGGAGGCGCTGGCAGTCACTATCCATAAATCCATGACCTATCAGGCGCGCCGCTTTCACAACTTGGACCACGTTCTGGCTTTTTACGACCCTGCTAACCCTATTCAGTCGCTGGCGGCGCTTTATCACGATATTGTCTATTATCAGGTGGACCGCGGCATTCATCCCGACATCTATCGGGTGCTGGCGCCTTACATTGAAGAGCGGGATGGGGAAATCCGCCTGAAGGAGAACATTCCCCAAAGCGACCGGCTTTATCACCTGGTGCTGGAGATTTTCGGCTGTCAGCCCGGTCAGCGGTGCACGCAGACGGATGGGGTGAATGAACTGCTCAGCGCGCTCTTTATGGCGAAAACGCTGCAAGGGATTGTGCCGGAAACGCCTCTGCTGAAGATGGTGATATGCGTTGAAGCGACCATTCCCTTTCGCGGCGTAGAAGCGGACGGCAAAAGCCACTTTGAGCGGCTGGAAGAGCGGCTGATGGACATCAGCCGCAGGTACGAATTGGGCTGGGAAGCGCAAGACATCATCGCCGCGCTGCATCTGGCGGTGGCTTTTGCCAATCGGGACGTGGATAACTTTGCCGCCCGCGATGCAGGTACATTTCTGAGCAACACCTGGAAACTACTGCCGGAAACCAACATGCCCTTGCGCTCGCGCGATATTTACACCATTCGCGAATACCGTCAGGCGCTGCAAAAGATGGAAGCCTTCATGGGATGGCTCAAGCCGGAAAATGTGTTTCACCAGTATCGCGGCGTGCCGCCGCGGCGAAAACTTGCCCGTCTGATCCGGCGCACAACGGAAAACCTGAACACGGCGCGCGCCTATCTGCAAATCAAGTTGTTAACGGTGGGCATTCTGGAGGCACTGGCTGAAGTCACCGGCGGAGATGCGCCGCTCTCGCTGTTTATGGGGGATGTGGTCAGCGGGTCCTCGCGCCGTCTGGAAGATTATTTACCCGCCGAAGTGAACCCCGACTATGCCGAGCGCAACTCTGCGCTGTACCGCTTGCTGGATCACCGCGAGAATGAACTCTCCGATTTTGACACAGAGCGTTCGCCGCTTTCACTGTTTCTTTACCGCAGTGTTTCCCCCGAACAGCTCAGCCGCTATTGGCAGGCGGCGCAGGAGATGTTCAACGGCGACCTGACCGCCGAAGCGTTCCTCAAACAACTTGATCCACAGATACTTTCCATCGTTGCCCGCGCTGCCGCCGAGATGGTGAGCACACGACGCAAGCAGTTGCTGCATTATGCAACCAAACCCCGCGAGAATATAACCACCGGACAAGTGTAAGTTTTTGCCCCGCCTTTTCCATAATCCAAAAATCAGTCAGCGTTTGCGCTTGAGAGAAGGTCTCACCTTCACGGCTTCACTGCCCGCGTGGCGATAAAAGTGGGTAAAAATTCGCGCAGTGGGCTATCATCTTCGTCATCATAATCCTCGTAGAAACCGGTCAGGATAAACCCAACGGCAAGCTGTCCACCAATCTGATCCTCGAGGGTATGCCCAAACTCAAAGGGCATGCCCTCCTCCCGATAGCGACGCCGTTCGTCTTCGCTCAACTGCTCCGGATCGGCATAGGGCAGGCGATATTTGACCTGCAGGACGCCGCTTTTTTCCCAGAGCGCATAGTCGAAAAGATAAACCACCGGGTTGGTGATACCCGAAACCATGATCCCCCCATGCCGCAACACCCGAAACGCCTCACGCCAAACCGGGCGAACATCCGGCACAAAGATATTCGAGACCGGATGAACAATATAATCAAAACTCTGGTCAGCGAACATGGACAGGTCTGCCATATCCCCCTCAACGGTAGCGAGGATCAAACTCTCGCGTTCCGCCACCAGACGATCCTGAGCGAGCTGTTTGGGAGAGTTATCCAAAACCGTGACCTGAGCACCGGCAGCAGCCAGAATCGGCGCCTGCTGACCACCCCCCGAAGCCAGGCAAAGCACCCGCTTTCCGGGTAAATCGGGCAACCATTCATGCGGCACCGGTCGGGTCGGCGTCAGGACAATTCGCCACTCGCCCCGTCGTGCCGCGGAAATTTCTTCCGGGCTGGCGGGAATCGTCCAGCGGTTACCTTTTTCGACTTGTTTGTCCCACGCAAAACGATTGTGCTGACGAATGTTCATGATATTCTCTTTAGAGCCGCCTTTCATCTTCTCAGATCATCTCTCAGGGTGTCAAAACTCTCCTGCCAACCGCCAGATCCGAACAGTGCCATCTCCGGCGCCAACAGCCAGCAACCGACCGTCCGATGAAACATCCACATCGCCTATATTCGGGGCGCTTCCAATCACTCTTAGAAAGCCGCCATCTGAAGCCCGAAGAAGAACCAGAGTGTCACCAGAGGTTGCAACCAAAGTCTCCCCATCCGGCAAAAAACTGAAGAAGCTAAGCCCTGTGTTTGGGTCAGGGCGAGCAAGTGTGCTCAGCAACGTCCCATCAGAAACTCGCCAAAGGAACAAATCGAACCAATCGGACGTGACCAGTGTGCTCCCATCCGGCGAGAAAGCCGCGTCACTCAGCCGCGATTGATGTGCCAACGTGTGCAGGAGAGAGCCATCGGAAACCCGCCACAGCCGCACGGTTTCATCCTGCGAACCGGATGCCAGCATCTGCCCGTCGCGGGAAAAAGCCAGTTTCTCAACCCAATCTGAATGATCCTGCAGTGTGTGTAAGAGTGTGCCGTCCGCGAGACGCCACAAACGCACCGTTCCATCTTCCGTACCTGAAGCCAGCAGTTCGCCATCTGGAGAAAAAGCCAGGGCAAACACAGTAGATGGATGTTTCCACTGTGCCAGAAGGGAGCCATCCGAAACATTCCACAAACGCACATGATAATCCCATGAACCCGTTGCCAGAATTTTTCCATCAGGAGAAAAAGCCACACTTGCCGCTCCCATGTCATGACCTGGAAATGTATTCAGCAGTGTACCATCCGAAGCTTGCCACAGATAGACATTTTTGTCTTGTTGTGCGCCTGAAGCAAGAAATCGCCCATCGGGAGAAAACGCCACACTCCTCACTGCGTCCGTATGTTTCCGAAGGATGAGTGTGGTATCCTGCGGTTCAATACGACAAATGGCACGAAGCCAGTCCTCAAGTTGAACGTACTGAACCCTTGCACCGGTTCTCCGCCCCTTAGAGGATGATTGAGGAGAGGCACTATACAATTGATTCGGAAAAAATGGTTCGCCTCCACGGAGGATACCATTGCACCGCTCGTTTCCATTGTGCGCCTCGACCACTTTGACTTGCAGGTCAACACGATACCCCTCTACCAGCAAAGGACTTCCCCCCTCCTTAGGGCGGTACCATGCGGTCGCAACAAAAACCTCCTGCTCGTCAAGCAGTACAACAAGCTCGGTTTGATTCACCGATGAGGGCAACCAGTCAGTTGGAAGATATCTGTTCCACTCGTGTCCCTCGCCCGTGATATCCAGAATCACCAGACGGTGCAGCCCGGGATTATCAGGATCATACACAGCCGCTTCAGAAACACCCTGTCCCAAAGATACAGAACTCATCATCTTAAGAATACCGGGGAGGGCAGGAGTCGGTGTGAAAGCAGGCGTGGGTGTTCCAATTGGCGTCGGAGTTCTGGTGGTGGTTGATGTTCTTAGAGGCGTTAACGTGAATGTCGGCGTTGGCGAGGAAATCATATCTGAAAAAGGACTGCAACCTGCCAGCAAAAGGAACAACGAGAGAAACATCCACAAACCTGCACGGAACACTTTCTTCCACATCATCCTGTCCTCCTCCCACGACTCTCACAAAAAATATTGGGTTGCAATAGAAGGGAAAAATGGGTAAACGTTTCGCGGTGAGCGGAAAGCACGGCACAATTCTCCTGCGAAAAGCCCGGTGTATTCTTTTTGTGAACCAGACTTTCTGGCGCGCACATATGAGTAAACACCATGGTAATAAAATACCATTGATGAGAGTTTATTGCAATGCAATTTTTTGTGACGTTTGGTTTCAAAAAGAAGAGCTTATCTCATCAGCGCAATCTTGCAAAATCTTCACCTTCGCGCCGCGCGCTCGGCTGCCAGCACATCCAGCCAAACTTCCTCAAGACTGCGGAAGTTCATTCCCAGTTCGCGCTCCGCTTTGGCAGCCGTGAATTGCCAGTTTCCAAACGCCGTCAGCGCAAATTCGCGGCTGAACACCAGCGGCAGCCCGAACAGCCGCTCAATCGGTTCGGCAATCCGGTTGAAAGGCATTGCCATCCATTTGGGCATATACAACAGGGTGGTTTTGAAGCCGCCGGGGGTCTGTTTCCACAAGTCAAATTCGTCTTTGTGCCGCATATTTCCGTTACTGAGAATATACGTTTCACCGATGCGTCCGCGCTCCACGCAGCGCACGATTCCCTCTGCCGTGTCCTCCACGTGCACACTGGCGATGCGCCCGTCTCTGGCAAAGAGAACCGGCGGCAGGAAACCCCTGACATACATGCGCACCAGAGAGCCGGAGCTGGAAGGATCGCCGGGACCAATCACGCGCGCCGGGCAGACAATCACGATCGGCGCGCCAGCTTCCTGAAGCTGCCGCACGCAGGCATGGGCTTCGGTCTTGGTCTGTTCATAGGCGCTCTTTGGCGGCGCGCTGCGCTGGAAGCTCTCGTCGGCAATCCTGTCGCCGGTATCGCCGAAAATCAGCGCAGTTGAAGTATAGACCATTTTGGGAATACCCAGCTCAAGCGCCAGCTCCAGTGTGTTGATCGTGCCTTGCACGTTGATCAGGCGCATCCTCTCCAATGCGGCTTTGGAAACGCCAAACTCATACCAGGCGGCGTTATGGATGACGGCATCCGCCCCCTGCATGGCGTCTTGCATGGACTCACGGCTGGTCACGTCCCCCTGAGCCAGTTTTGCCCCCATCCTTTGAATAGCTCTGGATTGCGGGCTATTGGGGTTGCGCACCAGCGCAGTCACCTCCCAGCCGCGCTCGATCAATTTACGCGTCAGCGGTTGACCGATAAAACCGGTTCCGCCCGTAAGGAAAATTTTCATCCCCGCCTCCCTTGAACTCTATCTGCTGCCCAACGAAACATGCCCGACGGTGACATTGCAGCGGCGAAACCGGCTATCGCTATTTGATTATCGCGCAATGTTGATAAAAAATCAGCCGTCTTAATACGGCTGATTGCAAATCACTGTTCTGCCTCGTTGCGCAATCCCGGCTGTTCTCAACAGGGCTGAGGAATTACCAATGGCTAGCCGATGACCTTTTTCCCGTCAATCCACACCGTTGGCTGGGTGAGCACAAAATCCTCATGCAGGTCAGATTCGGTTACCCCGCCGAGGTGGGAACTGTCGCCGACTGCCACATGCACGGTACCCTTGATCTTCTCGGCTTCCAGCACGTTATCCGGTTTTCTGGCGTTCGGATTGGTGCCGATGCCCAGCTCGGCGCAGTTGCGGCGGTGGCGCTTGCTTTCATCGCCAAAGGCGAAAATCTCACGGAGATGCTCGCCTACTTTGCCGCCGCCCTCGACTGCGGTCACATAGCCGTTAGAGAAGGTCAGGGTCATATTTTCGTTCAAACCGGGGTGCCAGCCTGCCGGGACGACCAGTTTGCCTTCCGCTGTGCCTTCCACTGGCGCTACGAACGCCTCGCCTCCGGGCAGGTTGCCAAAGGCGCCGCGCTCGTGCAAAAGCCCGGTATCCGCCCCGCCGCTGCGTCCGGCGATGCTGAAGGACAAATCTGTGCCGAATGGCGTTGTAATGCGCACCTGATTCCCGTTTGTCAACAGCTCGGCGACGGCGAGCGTTTCGCGGGTAATGGTCTGGTAATCTGCCGCCATTGGACCATCCGGGGCGAACATCGCCGCCTCAACGCCCGGCATACTGGCGATGCGGGCGCCTTTCCTGCTGGCGTGTTCGCGGGCGTTGGTATGCGAGAGCGAATGCGTCGTCATCATGATCAGCACGTCATAGTCCAAAAAACGGCGGGCGGTCTCTTCAGAAGGTTCGCGCCCGCTCTGCCCGGTTTGCGGGTAACAGATCAGGTCAAAGGTGCAGGCGGGAAACTCCTCGCGCATCATCAGAAAGACGGCTTTGGTCATCAGCGCTCGTCCGGTTAACCGTTCCAGCTTTGCCGCAGGCAGTTGTTCCCAATCGGCGGGCGTTGGCACATCGGAAACAAAAGCCACGCGTTCGCCATCCTGCAAATTCATATTCACTTTGAGCATGTTGGCGGCAGCCTGCCGCAGTTCCTCAAAATTTGCCATAGGGTTTTCCTCGATTTCTACGAATGGGTTTCTTCAATTGGCTGATACTCGATAGCGAATCCGAAATGTTTTGGACCGAACAGTTCCAGTCCGCGCCGCGTGCGCCATTGCGCAGGCGCCGGCAGTCCGATCACCGAGACTTTCAGCCCCTCATGGAAGAAGGGGTTAAGGTTGGGGTCATTGCGATCATCATCAAAGACGCAAATCAGGTCCGGCACAGTCACATCCACCCTGCCATCGCGCCAGGCGATAATGTGTTCGTTCTTGAACCAGATATGATACTCGCTGCCGGCATACCCGCCTTCGCCCTGAATGTACACATCACCGACGGTAAACCCCTCCACCGTGTCATAATGATGGCGGGAGACGGTGCCTTTGAAAAGCACAAAGCCCCCGGCGACGGCGGCGATGTGCGGCGCCGCCAGCTCTCCCCGTTCCTTCGCCTCACGGAACGCTTTGCCGATTTTCCAGGCGTGGCTGATTGCCCCGCGGATGACCGCCTCGCGCAGCACTTTTGCCTGCGCAGGGTGGTCGGCAACGCCCATGCGGTTCTTGCTGACCACCGCCATCGCCCGCACCAGCGCCTCCGCCCGCAGGTCGTTGACCACTTTGGGCAGGATGGCAACATCGCCAAACTGGTTGGCGCACGCCATCGGGTAGATGGGCAGGTCATAGATGCAATAGGTGGAATGCTGCAGCTCCGGCACCGAGCGCCCGGCAGGGTCGGCGTCAATGATATAGCGGTCGAGCAGCGCCGCCACATAGAGCGCCTCGGCGGTATTGCCCCCGCCCAGTTCAGTGGAAATCACGCCGTAAAACTCTTTTCCAAAGTAGGCTTCCAGCGCCCTGTAAGCCAGATAGGGTTCAGGTTCGTCCAGTTTTGGCAGGCTGGCATATTGCGCCTCCAGTTCCGGCGTGCTGGGCGAGATGCTGCCGCACATATACGGCGTGGCAATCCATGCGTCTCCTGGCACTTCGGAAAAATCCACCAGACGGAACTGCTTGCCTTTGTTCAGGGCATCCTCAATCAGCGCCAGTCCTTTTTCCAGCGAACCGCCCCCGCCCGTGCCGAGGATGGTGCAGCCATAAAGAATATCCAACAGGTCTTGTCGAGTTAATAATTTCATTGAATGCTCCTTTATCCGTGTCTGCCAACCAGCGGTTCAGCTAATGCCTTCAATTCGGGGTGGACAACAACACCTCTTTCCAGAATCTGGACGCCATCCAGCCAGACCGAAGAATTCAGGCAGATACCGTCGCAGTGCGACTTTGCCTGAATGCCGTCCGGCGGAGCATCCACCGGGCTGAGGTAGCCCAGTCCCCACTCCGTACAGCCCCAGATGCGCTCATCTTCCAGCACGTTGCCGCACAGGCGCGCCCCAGGGTTAAAACCATAACTGCCATGCGCCAGGCGGAACATATTCGGGTCATCAAAGCTCTCCAGCCAGGCGCGCAGTTCGTCTGCTTTTGCCCCGCCGCTGATCCGCACCACACGCCCTTTTTCCACTTCCAGCACCACCGGCTCTTTGAGGAAACCACAGGGCGGCGCAATGGTGCCGTCAAACACCAGCCTGCCGTTGATGGACTCAAAATCCGGCACAAAGGTAATCTGACCGCCCAGAAAGTGCATCCCCGGCGTATCGCTCAATCCATCATCGCAACTGACCTGCCGTTCTTCGGGCAGAAGAGTAAATGAAAGGTCGTTGCCGGCGGGGGTGGTGATGCGCATCTGGCGGGCGTTTTGGGTCATCTCTGCCACGCGCCGCATAAAGCGGGAGAGCGCTGCGGCGTCAATCCGCCCGATCAGCCGCACCATCATATCCGCCGTCATCTCTACCAGACACAGATAGCGCAGGCGTTTGTTCTGCGCCATGGCGCGCTCAAAGGGCGTGGAATAAAGCAGCCATTGCTTGTTAAACTCCACCCAGGCATCTGCATTGCACAGCGCTGCGGTCAGCGCCTCAACGGGCAGGAGCGGGTCGGCGGCTTTACCTACCCCCAGCGGCGAAGCCACCGTGATCACCATTGGAATTGCGCCCAGCGTATGCGCCGCGGCGGCGACCGCGTTCACCACCCGCATATCGCTTTGTGTATCGGCAGTAACGACAAAAGTCTCCCCCGGTTTCAGGCGGAACATTTCCGCCGTCAGGATGTGAGCGGCGCGTGCCAGCTCATATTCATACAATTCGGTCATGGTATCCTCCTCAATGCGTTTTCGTTTGAAGCTTAAGGTTGCTCACACAACCGGCGTGCTGCCTGCCGGCTGGTATTCTTCCATCAGCAGATAACAGGCAGCCTCGTGCCGTTCGCCCACCGTAACCGGACGCGGCTCAGCCGTACTGCAAACCGGCATGGCGTAGGGGCAGCGGGTATGGAAGCGGCAGCCGGGCGGCGGGTCAATGGCGCTGGGGACGTTCCCCTCCAGCGACTGCAATTCATCCAGACTGTTCATCTCCAGCGAGGGGATGGCGTTGAACAGCGCCTGTGTGTAGGGGTGGCGGGGCTGGGTGAACACTTCGGTTGCCGGTCCCTGCTCGACAATCTTCCCCAGATACATGACGATGATGCGGTCAGACATGTAATGTACTACGCTCAAATCGTGCGAGACCAGGATATAGGTCAAGCCCATTTTTTGTTTCAACTGCATCAGCAGGTCCAGAATCTGCGCCTGCGAAAGGATGTCAATGGACGAAGTCGGCTCATCCAGCACAACCAGCTTTGGCTGTAAGGCAAGGGCGCGGGCGATGGCAATGCGCTGACGCTGACCGCCGGAAAATTCGTGCGGGTATTTATACAGGCTGTCGCGCGGCAGACCGACCATCTCCAGCAGGCTGCCGACTTCTTCTGCCAGTTCCAGCGTGGACAGCTTGCGATGCACGGTCAGCGGTTCGCCGACCACGTCACGCACCAGCATGCGCGGGTTGAGCGACCAGAACGGGTCTTGAAAGACAATCTGGATATCCTTACGCACTTTCTGGCGCAGTTCTGCCTGCGAAAGGTGGGTGATGTCCAGCCCGTTAAAAATCACTTTGCCTTCGGTCGGCTCCTCCAGGCGCAATAAAACATTGACCAGCGTCGTCTTGCCGCAGCCGGATTCACCCACCAGCCCGATGACCTCGCCGCGCTGGATTTCCAAATCCACCCCGTCCACCGCCCGTACCCAGTTCTTCTTGGCAAAAAAGGCATCTGAACGGACGGGGAAATACTTTTTCAAGCCTTCGACTTTGACCAGCGGTTCGCTCATTGCTCACCTCCTCCCTGCCAGAAAACAGGCAGCTTTATGTTCGCCATCCAGCCGTTCCAGCATCGGCTCGCGCAGTGTACAGCCTTCCTCGCCAATCGGACAACGCGAATAGAAAGGACAACCCTTTTCCGCTTCCGGCTTAATCACCAGGCTGGCGAACTTCAGCTTTTCAGACTTATTGCGCGGGATGGCGGAGATAAGCGTCTCGGTATAGGGATGCAAGGGCTGACGGGTGACCATGCTGCTCGGTCCTTCTTCCACCAGCTTGCCGCGATAGAGAATCCCTACATTTTTGCAGAAGACATTGACCAGCCCCACATTGTTGGCGATGAACAGCACGCTGATTTTCAGTTCCTTTTGCAGTTCGCCAATCAATTTGAGGACGCCTGCTTGAATGGTCACATCCAGGTTGCGGGTGGGTTCGTCGGCGATGAGAAACTCCGCACCGCAAGACAGAGCAATGGCAATGATCACACGCTGACGCTGACCGCCGCTCAACTCATGCGGATATTTTTTGAGGACGCTTTGCGTATCGGAAAGTTTGACCATTTCCAGCAGCTCCAGCGCCCTCCGCGTGCAGGCGGCGCCTTTCAAGCCTTGATGCTGCTCAATCACGCGCGCAATCTGCTGACCAACCGTAAATACCGGGTTGAGGGTGGACATCGGGTCCTGGAAAATCATCGCCAGACGCTTGCCGCGGTAGGTGGAAGCCATCTCATGCTCGCTCTTTTTGAGCGGGTCTTCGCCATCCAGCCAGATTTCGCCGCTGTGGATGATGCCGGCAGGTTTGGGCAGCAAACCGAGGATGGTCAGCGCCAGGACGGTTTTGCCGGCGCCGCTCTCGCCAACCAGACCATACGTCTCACCGCGTTCGATGGCAAGATGTTCGATATTCAACACCGGGCGGATGCCTTCAAAGGTTCTGAAGCCCACCGAGAGGTTTTTGATTTCAAAATAAGCCGCCATGTCTGCCTCCCTAGAATTTGCGCGTACGCGGGTCAAGCACCTCACGGATGCCGTCGCCAATCAGGTTGAAGACCAGAACGGTCAGGAAAATGGCGATGCCCGGAAAGGTGCTGTACCACCAGGCATTTAGAAAATAAGTGCGGCTGGTGGAGATGAGCAGTCCCCATTCGGGCGTAGGCGGCTGGGCGCCCAAGCCCAGAAAGCTCAACGCAGCAACGGTCAGGATGACGCCGCCGATGTCCATTGAAGCCTGAACGATGACCGGCGCCATTGTGTTCGGCAGGATGTGGTGGAAGATGATGCGCGGCATGGGTGTACCAATCGCCAGCGCTGCCCGCACAAACTGACGCTCGCGAATCGAGACCGCCTGCCCGCGGATGATGCGCGTGTACCAGGGCCACCACGAGATGGCAATCGCCAGCATGGCGTTTTGCAGGCTGGGACCCAGAAAAGCAGCGATGGCAATCGCCAGCAAGAGCGGGGGGAAGGAAAGAAATACATCGGTGATGCGCATGATGATCTCATCTGCTGCGCCGCCCAGCCCGCCGGCGATGGCGCCCAGCGGTACACCGATCAGCAATGCCAGCCCGACCGCAATCAGCGCGGTTTGCAGGGAGATGCGCGTGCCGAAAATCACCCGCGAGAGCAGGTCGCGCCCAAGTTCATCCGTCCCAAACCAATAGCGGGAAGAGGGCGGCAGCAGTTTATCCTGCGGGTTGGTCTCGCTGATGGCGTGTGAAGGGAAGGGAGCGATCCAGGGGGCAAAGATGGCGATGAGCACCAGCAGCCCGATCACGATCAATGAAATCCGCTGTAATGCATTGCGGTTGAGCAGATAAAACGATAGCCGAAACTCACGGATGGAGGGCTGAAGCGTCTTATAGTAGTCGGATAACCATTTCATGAACAGCCTCCGCTATGTCCGCACGCGCGGGTCAAGCGCAATGATGATGTCGGCAATCAGGTTGAGGATAACATACGAGAAAGCGGAAAAAATGGTGACGCCCATAATTGCCGGGTAGTCCAGCCCGATGACTGCGGTGGCGATGTAACTGCCGATGCCGGGCCAGGTGAAGATGGATTCGGTCAGAAAGGTGTTGACCAGCGTATAGCCGATGGAGAGCGCCACTACGGTTGAGGTGGGTCCGATGGAATTTTTCAGTGCATACGACCAGAGGACGACGCGCTCTTTCAATCCGTAAGAGCGGGCGGCAGTGATGTAATCCTCGCTGAGAATCTCCAGCAGCGCCGAGCGGGTCATGCGTGCCACCAGCCCGACCGGATATAAGCCGATGGTGATCCCCGGAAGTACCAGGTGCCATAAAGCATCAACAAAGATGCGAAAGTTGCCGGTGATGAGCGAGTCGAGCATCAGAAAGCCGGTGATGCGCGGAATTTCCATGGTGATCTTGATTTCGGTGCTGAGCTGTCCGCCCATTGGAAACAGTCCCAACATGCGGAAGAACACCAATTGCAGAATCAAGCCAATCCAGAAGGTGGGCAAAGAAACCACTCCAATGGAAAACAGGCGGCTCAAATGATCCACCAGCCGGTCTTTTTGTTTGGCGGAGATAACGCCCAGCGGGATGCCGACAAAGACCGCCGCAAAGGTGGAAATCAACACCAGCTCAACGGTTGCCGGCAAGCTTTCCATCAGTTCCAGCGTTACCGGGCGGTGCGTGCGCAGGGAGTAACCCAGATTTCCGCTTACCAGGTCAACCAGATATTTGCCAAACTGAACGATCAAGGGTTTGTCCAGCCCCAGCTCCAGCCTGGCTTTGGCGATTTGCTCGGGGGTGGCGCGCGGTCCTGCCCATTTTGCCGCCGGGTCGGATGGTACCACGCGGGCGACAAAGAAAGTGATCAGGGCAACGCCAAAGAGGACGATCACGCCCAGCAGCAGACGGCGGAGGATGAATTTTCTCATTCAAACTCCTTTTCAATGAAGTTGATTCGGGAGCAGTGCTTATCCCGAATTCACATTGTAACACCAGTATCGCGCGTTGGAGCGCAGAGATTTGGGCAGAACGACGCCCCCCATTCTCTGCGCCCCAACGACGAATCGAACGACTGGCTCTACACCCTGCTGAGCTTACTCGAGGGTCAACTCGTGGAAGAAGACCACCGTCGGGTAGGCAGGGTTGAATTTGAATCCTTTCAGGTTCTTCACCGTCACCCAGATGTCCTGACGGTCATAGATGAACAGGGAAGCGGCATCCTCCAGCAGCATCTTTTGCGCGTCAATGAACATTTGCTCGGCTTTGGCGAAATCGGTTGAAGTCAGCTCGTTTGCCTGATCAATCAGTTGATCGAACTTCGGATTGGAATAGTATGCCAGGTTGAAGAGCGGCTCTTCTTCAGAATGGAAGGTGCTGTACAGGAAGGAATATGGGCTGGGCAGGTCGGGCCACCAGTACATCACAAAGATGTCCTGACGGTTCTCCGGAGCGCCTTTTGCCAGCTCCCACTGGCTGTCCCAGGGCATACCGCGAATTTCGAGATCAATGTTAAGCTTTGCCAGTTCGGCTTTGTACAGCTCGGCGGCACTCTTCTCCGCTTCATTGCCGGCAGTGTAGGTCAACAGCAGTTTAAAGCCGCCCTTTCCATAACCGGCTTTTTCGAGCAGTTGTTTGGCTTTTTGCAGATCGTATTTGTACTGCGGCAGTTTATCGCTCCAGCCCCACAGACCATACGGCACCATGCCGTAGGATTGGCGTCCATAGCCGCCGATAACGGTGTTGATGACCTGCTCATACGGGAAGGCATATGCCAGCGCCTGCCGCACCTCGACCTTATCCAAAGGCGGCTTCTGGGTGTTGAACATGCCGATCAGGTTTTGCAATGAAGGCTCGACATAGACGGTGACATTGGGATTGTTCTTGAGGGCGTTGACATCCGAGTAGGGCAGTTCAACGGTGATGGCCGCTTCGCCGGTTTCGATCATCTGCCGGCGGGTGGCGGGTTCGGCAACTTTCTTGAAGACGACGGTGGAAAAGCTGTTTTCCTTCCAGCCGCCCCAGTAATCGGCAAACTTTTCCAGAATCACCTCGTCGCCCCATTTGGAGCTTTTCAGCATATACGGACCGGTGCCGCAGCCTTTGGCTTCTTCAATCCACGAATTGTCTTCCTTGACGCACTTTTTCGAGTAGATGAACGCGGCGTAACCGGTAGAGGCGACCAGGTCCAGCGGCGCTTTATAAGCCAGCTTGAACTCGACCGTCTGCGGGTCGACAACGTTGATGGATTCAACTGCCGACCAGATATAAGAAGCGCCGGCGCCGAGCTGCATGGTGCGCTCAATCGAGAATTTGACCTCCTCCGCAGTGAGTTCATCGCCGTTCTGGAACTTGACGCCCTTGCGCAGTTTGAAGGTCCAGGTCAGACCATCCTCTGAGACGGTATAGGATTCTGCCAGCAGCGGCATCACCTTTTTGCCAATGGCATCGTAGCGCAGCAACTGCTCATAGATGTTGTTATCCACGTGGATGCCGTTGGAGAACTCAATGGCTGGGTCCCAGTTGGTCAGCGGCTCGCTGTTCAGCGCGTAGACTGCAAACTTGGGGGTCTCTTCTGCCGGCTTGGCGGGCGCGCCGCCGCAGGAAGCCAGCAGGGTGCCGATGAACACCATGATGACGACAAGAACAAACGACTTTTTCATGCTTTCCTCCAAAGAATTAGAAAATCCATCGTTCTGTGCCGTTCGGATTAATGCCGGCGCTCTTGAAAATATCGCGCCGGGCGTGCAATCCTTTTTTGCTTTCCCGGCACAGGCGGATGGTTAAACAAAATCAGGGGCGCCTGATTTGCTTGTTTAATTGAATATTCACCGAACTGATGCAGAAAAGTTGCCGCGTTTCGTCAGACGTATTAAAGCAAAGGTGGGCAAAAAAGTCAATGCCATTTGTCAATGGCTTTTGACTCACTTTCCCAGCACCTTGTTCTTCACCAGCCCAGCCAGCGCTTCCAGCGTGATGCGGCGCATCAGACTGTTGCCGTCGGTATAGATTTTGGGGAACGTCTTGCGCCAGGTCAGGGTAAGGCTTTGGGTGGGGCATTGATACACACAAACGCCGCAGCCAATACAGCGCTCTGCGTTCACGCTCACACTGCCGTTCAACGAAAGGGCGCTCATCGGGCAGACCTCAACACACACGCCGCATCGTTCGCAGGTTTCGTCATGATACGTTACAATGTAACGCGAAACATTGCCGGCATTGCGTCCGCCCATCGCCATGCTTTTCATCACTCCGCAGGCGTGAATACAGCAATTGCAAATACTGCTGATGCGCCCTTCACAATTGCTGACCGAATGCACTAACCCGGCATTCGCCGCCATCTTTAAGATTTGGAGGGCTTCATCAGCGTCAATCGGGCGGGCTCGTCCGGCGCTGACTTGAAACGAGGCAAGCTCGTTGAAGTAAAGACAGGTTTCAGTGGGGTGATTACAGCCTTCGCCCATGATGATCTTGGTGCGGCGGCAGTAGCAATCGGCGACGGCGATAACGCGCTCGCTGCGCACAATCTGGGAAACCACATCAAAGGGCAATATCCGGCGGGGGTCTTCGATTTTCTCGCCCACCTTGATGACCTCACGCTGGGGAGCTTCCGGCAGGGTTGCTTCCAGCGGGACAACGCGGTAATAGGGGGTGCGGGTGGGGATGGTTGTGCCGCCGCTTTCGATCATGGCATTCATCCAATGAGCAGCCGCCTGGCGCATCGGATCATGCTCTGGTTTGCGCACCTGCAGCTCGGTCATGCTGACGATCTCGCCGCGCATATAGACCCGCCCTTTACTGCGCGGATTGGTCAGCGGTGCAGGCGCGGGGTAGGCGCGCCCGGAGCGGTCTTTTTCATCGCTGATGGTATAGGTGCCGATAAACCCTTCCGGCACCAGTTTCTGGATGATCTGATCCAACCGCTCTGGGGGAATGCCGTGTTTGCGCGCTTTGCGGGCAAAGGTTTCATAATTGACTTCACCAAAGAATGGCAGGAGGAGAATCACCCGCACCTCTTCTTCGGTGAGGGTCTGCCGAATGGCGTCTTTGAATTCCTGGCGGTTTGGAATTTTTCCAATCATGAACTCATAGTATTTCAACAGGTCCTCATATGCATCCCGGCTGGGCATGGCTGCTCCTCCCGTGCAAAAAATCAGGTTTTCGAACGCATTGCTATCACTATACAACAAAAATGTTCGCCTTGTCCAGCGGTTTTCAAAAACTTTTCGGCGGCTTCGTGATATACTGCTGGAGGACTGGTCTGTGCAACATCTTTGTTGATCGCCCTGTGTCCGAATTTCTTTCAGGAGGAGAAAAGCCATGAACATCCGCGTGATTGTGCCGGTAACCAGTACGACGATGGTGGAAGCGACGCGCCTGGCGTATAGCGAAAAAGCCCGCCCGGATACGGTGATCAGCGTCGCCTGTCTGGAGAAAGGACCCGCTTCTGTCGAATGTTTTTATGAGGATGCGCTGGCGGCGCCGCAGGTGATCAGCCGCGCCATTCAGGCAGAGCGCGACGGCATGGACGCGGTGATCATTGACTGTATGAACGATCCCGGCATGGAGGCGGCGCGTGAGGCGGTCTCCATCCCGGTGGTTGGTGCGGCACAGTCGGCAATGTATTTTGCCTCCTTGCTGGCGCATCGATTCTCCATCATCGGCACCGCGGCGCGGGATGTTGTTCCGAATGAACATCTGGTACGGCGCTATGGGTTGAGCGCCAAATATGCCTCGACGCGCTGGGTGAGTATTCCAGTGCTGAAACTGCGCGCCGATGAGGAGAAACTGCTCAGCGCGTTGGTGGAAGAAGCCGCCCGCGCGGTACGGCAGGACGGCGCGCACGCCATTGTCTTTGGCTGTACCGGGATGCGCGGCATGGCGGCAAAAGTGCAGGAACGCCTGAAACAGCAGGGGCTGGAGGTGATGGTGATTGACCCCTCGCTGGCGGCGCTGAAATGGGCGGAGATGCTTGCCGATCTCAAACTTGCTCCCAGCCGCCGCACCTACCCGCGCCTGAGCGAGGCGGTCATCGCCGCGCACGAGACAGTCGGGCAGGTGATGGACGCCGGCACGCCGGGAAGACTGCAAAATGCTCCCAATATTCACGTACTGGTGCCGGTCACGCAGGGGTACCGCAGTGCCGACTGGCTGGAGGAAACTTTGCGCGCCTATGCCGCTTATGCCAGAAAGGGAACGCGCTTGCAAGCCGCTGCCATTCAGCGCGGCTCGGCAACGCTGGAAACCCGCTATGATCTGGCGATGGCGGTCCCGGAGATGTTGCGGCTGACCCGCAAGGCGCAGGATGCCGGCGCCACCGCTGTGATTATTGATTGCATGTGCGACCCCAGCCTGCACGCGGCGCGTGAACTGGCAGCGATACCGGTTATCGGTCCGGCGCAGACTTCCGCTTTCGTGGCGGCTTCGCTGGGACACCGCTTTTCTTTCCTCGCTTCGCGTGAGGATATGGAGCATAAACTGGTCAAGCAGATGGAAGAATACGGCATCGCTGACAAGCTGGCCTCTGTGCAGGCGACCGGTCTGACCGTGCAGGAAATCGAAACCAACCCCCAGCGGCTGGTTGAGGGGTTGATCCGCGTTGCCGATTTCGCCGTGCGCGAAGATGGGGCGCATGTGCTCATTCCCGGCTGTACCGGCATGATTGGCATTGCCGCCGCCCTGCAAAAGGCGCTGGCGGAGCGCGGCTTTTCCATCCCTGTCATTGAACCACCTGCCGCAGCGGTCAAGCTGGCAGAGCAGAGGCGCTCAGCGATCTGGGGCTGGCGCAGAGCAAGCACACTTATCCGCCGCCGCCCAAAAAGGCGCTGTGTGGTTATGAAGACCTGGAACTTTGACCGTTTGCAGCGAGGAATATGTGATGAACACACTCGAAGCCATCCACACCCGCCGCAGCATCCGCGCCTTCACCTCCGACCCGCTTGGCGATGATGAGCTCCATACAATTGTCCGCGCTGCGGCTGCTGCTCCCAGCGGCGGCAACGCCCAGATGTGGGTCTTTATTGCTGTGCGCGAGCCAAAACGCCTGATGGCGCTGCGCTCGCTCTCGCCGGGCATCATTGCCCGACCGGCGGCGGTGATCGTTCTCTGTCTGGACCGGCGCCGCAAAACCACTCCTGAGGGCGGATTGGATGAAATGGTTTGTTTTGATCTTGGCGCGGCGCTGCAAAACATCCTGCTGACAGCCCACGAGCTGGGACTGGGCGGCTGCGCTATCGGTTCGTTCAACAAACAGGGCATCGCTGCCCTGCTCAATCTGCCGCCGGCAGTTGAACCCAAATTGCTGGTGACAATCGGCAGACCAAAGTTTATTCCGCCAGCGCCGCCCAAGCGCCCGTTGGAAGAAGTCTTTTTTGAAGAAACTTATCGGGGGGAATGATGGATCAACAGACTTTGCGGGAAGAGCTGTTCCACCTGATTGCCT
>Ga0308390_1001089_pt1 | contig 18177 bp, 17 predicted proteins | sample Hotspr2Sample149_FD_202358 | JGI IMG/M metagenome (GOLD analysis project Ga0308390, IMG submission 202358) | Hot spring phototrophic mat microbial communities from Mushroom Spring, Yellowstone National Park, Wyoming, United States - 20040719_149 ...
TGCTCGACACAGGAGAAAGAAGAAACATTAACGATTGATACGACTGGGACGACTTTCCCAGCAAGGGTAATATTATTCAACGACGATATTCATACATTCGAAGAGGTTGCTTTGCAATTAGTGAAAGCAATTCATTGCACCTATGAGCAAGGATTGGATATTGCTTGGGAAGTTCACACAAAAGGGAAAGCTTGTGTTTACGAGGGCGATATTGCAGAGTGCCTTCGAGTTAGTGCCATTCTCGAAGAAATAGCATTGCACACGCAAATTGAATCTTAACTACTCGAATTCAAAATCGATATGAATAATTTCGCCGCATTTGCACTGCACTTCAATTGCAGTGACTTCGCCTGCAGCATCGCGAATTATCTTGGGATATTCATTCTCGCTCCCGCTTTCAAATGTTGCATCCAAAGGAGTTGCTTTAACATCCTCGGGATTTTCAATAATAGAACTTTTCCTCCGTGAATATTCCCCCGAAATTGTTTTTGCAACAAGAAAATCAACAAATTTTTCCGAGGGTTTTACCTTTGTTTCTTTCTCTACCTCTTTGCCAAAGAAATCCTTAAACTTTTTCTGTTTTTCAAGTCTTTCATTCCTACGAAGAAAATAATTTTCCAAAATCTGATGAATTTTAATATGCTCATCCTCGGAAATCTGGTCTTGAAAATTTAATAACTTATCGACAAGGTCGGGAACTTCGGACTCCTTCAAGTTTTCGAAAAAACTTTCTATTTTATATTTCTGGGCCTCTTCTTTGGGAATAACGCTGGACTTCACTTTTTCCCTCCGAGTTCAGCAATTACATTGGGAATTTCTTTCAATGGCACAATTTCGTTAGCAATTTTTGCATTTATTACCGAGCCGGGCATACCAGCAACAACACAGGTATCGGGACTTTGGGCAATCACATAGCCACCTTTTTCGCTCAACAACTTTAAGCCTTCGGTGCCATCATTTCCCATTCCAGTCATAATAAAGCCAACAGAATGGCTACCAAAAATCTCGGCAACAGATTTGAACATCACGTCGGCAGAAGGTTTGAAAAGCATATTTTTTGGTTCTTCGGAAATCACAATTCTTCCTTGCTTGTTAATTGTCATTTGAAAACCGCCCGGAGCCACATATGCTGTGCCATCTTGAAGAATATCCATATGTTCAGCTTCTTTTACATTAACTTTCGACAATGAATTAAGTCGATTAGCAAGGGAGCGAGTGAACAAAGGCGGCATATGCTGAACGATTAGAATTGGAAAAGGTAAACCTTCGGACAGTTGGGAAAAAACTTCTTGGAGTGCGGCTGGTCCCCCAGTTGAGATACCAATTCCAACAACATCGATTTCATTTGGCAAAGGTCTTTTCCGTTGTAAAATTTCGTAATGGCTTTCAACAGCAGGAGCAACAAGTGTCGAAGCCTCGGTTGAAGGCCTGGCTTTTTGTGTTTCCTGCAATTTTTGAAGCAATCGCTTGCGTATCAAGCGATTTTTTATATCAGAATTACTGGCAATATTTCTTACTTTGCTTAGAAGCTCATCCTTTAAAGAGCCCATTTCCGTGAAGTTGCTCTTCTTCGTTACAAAATCAACAGCACCAAGGGAAAGTGCTTCCATTGTGGCTTCGGCTCCTTCGGATGTCAATGTGCTAACCATAAGAACGGGAATAGGATTTGTCTTCATAATTTCCCGAAGGGCTTCTAAGCCATTCATCACCGGCATCTCAATATCCATCGTGATAATATCGGGCGACAATTCAGCAGCTATTTGAACTGCTTCTTTCCCGTTCCGAGCCAAACCAACCACTTCGATGTCCGGTTCCGAAAAAATCTTTGCAAGGGCTTGTCGCATAAAAATTGAATCGTCAACGATAAGTAATTTTATCTTTTTGTCCATTTCAATCAGCGATAAAAGTTAATTCCTATTATAAACTAACTCACCAACATCAATAATAATAACTACGGAACCATCGCCCAGAATTGTTACTCCCGCAATTCCGTCGATGTGTCCAAGAAACTCACCTAATGATTTGATTACAATTTCCTGCTGACCCAATAGTTCATCGACAACCAAGCCAACACGAAACTCCCCAATCCCAACAACGACAACGTATTTATCGTCTAAGCTCTCGTTCTGACCATTAACATTTAATATCCGACTAAGCCTTATCAAAGGAAGAATGTCGGAACGAATTTTAATAACTTCCCGCTTATTTATTGTGCTAACTTTCGAAACATCACAATCAACAACTTCGAGAACGCTAGCCAACGGGATAGCATAAATTTCCGAATGAACTCTTACCAATAAACCTTGTATTATTGCCAAAGTTAAAGGCAATTTGATAATAAAAGTAGTTCCAACTCCCACTTCGGATTCGATATCTATCATCCCCTTCAACTTTAAAATGTTTGTTCGAACCACGTCCATTCCGACACCGCGGCCCGAAACATTAGAAATAATTTGAGCAGTACTAAAACCGGGCTGAAAGATTAATTGATAAGCCTCTTTTGTAGTCATTTGTGTAGCTTCTTCTGGGGTTATTAAACCGCGCTCAATGGCCTTTGCTTTAATCTTTTCGGGGTCCATCCCCTTGCCATCGTCGGAAATGCGAATTACGATATTATTACCTTCCTGCTCAGCGCCAAGATAAACAGTCCCAACCTCGGGCTTTCCCAAGCGAATTCGTTCTTCGGGGCTTTCAATACCGTGGTCACAAGCATTCCGGAGCATATGCACCAGCGGGTCGCTCAACTCATCGATAATACCTTTATCTATTTCTGTTTCTTCGCCTTCCATAATCAGCTGCATCTTCTTATTAAATTGTTTGGCAAGTTCGCGAACAATTCTCGGAGCCTTCTGGAACAATTTGCCGATTGGAATCATTCTCATTCTCATAACCGAAGCCTGTATCTCCGAGGTGATAAAATCAATTTGCGATGTGGTTTCTTCCAATTCTTTGAGTGTTTCCTTTGTCACATCGCCCGAAAGTAAATTCCTTGTGATTTGTTCCAAGCGATTTCTACCAAGAACAAGTTCCCCCGACAAGTTCATTAAATTTTCCACTCTCGTGACATCAATTCGTATGGTCTCGGCACTCGAAGCAACCGATTGTTTCGCTACCTCTCGAGTCTTCGCACTTTCCGTCTGTGCAACTTTTGTTTCAGTCAAGGGCTTCCCAACGGTTTTATCTTCGTGCTGTTCTATTTCAGAAGTTTCTCTCTTATCGACAGAAACTAAAACATCAGCAGTTTCCTCTTTTTGAGTCGAAGTTTTAAAAAGCACCTCTGCATCGACTTTTGCACCAGCCTCCGCCATCAAACTTTTGTTAACTTCTGCAAATGCAGCATTAATTAATTCATATTCTTCGGGCGAAAAATCACCCGGCTTCGATACAATTTCACCAGCTATACTCAAAACTTCTTCAACTTTTGAAGATGACTTCTCTTCCGAAGAACTGACAGCTCCGCTTGCACCTTCGGTAATTTTCTCCTCGGCTGGTTCAACAGTTCCTTGTAAACTTCCGCCAGACTTCAAGATATCAATTTTTTTCAAAGTATTCGTATAATCAACATCAGAAATATCTTCACCCTTTTTAACACGTTCGACCATCAATGTAAGAAAGTCGTAAACTTCCAAAAGAACATCAATAATTTCTTGATTAACTTTAAGTTCGAACTTTCGCAATTTATTGAGGATATCCTCGGCAGAATGAGTTAAAGTTGCAATTTTATCGAACCCCATAAAGGAAGAAGTTCCTTTAATGGTATGAAAAGCCCTAAAAATCCTATTAAGAAGCTCCTCGTCTTCGGGATTATCCTCGATAAGCATTAAATCTTGAGACAAGTTTTCCAGCAATTCCGTGGATTCTACAACAAAAGCCTCAAAAATTTCCTGCATTTCAGGGTCGTTATACATACTCCCTCCGTATTATCTTTTAGGAATTTTGATTAAATAACTTATCAATATCATCTTGGGATATTTTCTCTTCGGAATCCAATGTTTCCGTACTTTGTGCTGTTTTATTGTCAGGCTCTTTGGAACTCGAGGTGTCTTCTATTGTCTGTTGCTCGAAAAGTTTATCGATTTCATCTTGCCGAGCGGCGTTATCTATCAAGCTCTCTACTGCATCAGGGTCGAAAGCTATTACTCGGTGTAGTTCGGTTACATTTGTTGTTTGCTCTTGAACCGTTGCAACTTTTGTTATTTCACCCGATTGGAACTTACTAATTAAAGAATTTAACCTCGTCTGAACAGTATTCAGCAAATGATTGACAGCAGCAATCTGTTGGGATGTTATATCTTGAACTTGTAGAGCAAGCATAATCGATGAAGAATCATTCCTTATATTATCGATCATTTCTTTCATCGAGTTAATCTTCGTTTCAACAGATAATATATCTTTCGACTTTGCTTGCAAAGAACTAAGATTCAACTTTAAATCATCTAAGGAAAAAGAGCCGTTATTAAATTTACCAACCAACTTGTTAAAATCCTCGAAAAAGTCTTTTAAGCCGAGCTGGCTACTTTCAAATTCTTTAAGTGTGGAGCTAAGAATATCAAGTTTATAAAAAACACCGTCAACGATATCGAGTATTTCATTTGTAGCCAGTTCGGTGGCTTCGGTTACCTTCGAAAGTTGTTTCGATAGATTCGGCATCTTCGAAAGGTTCTCCTGAATCGAGGTATTTATCTCCTCGAGTAAAGGTTGGATTTCACCTACAAAAGCAAACAATTCTTCGAGGAAAGGAACTACCCTTTGCCCAAGAATAAACAGTGCTCTAAGCTCTTCCGCTTTTTTTATCAACCCTTTAATGTCCATATCTTTCATTTTTCCCTCCAATTTACTTTTCTCCAGCTTTCAGAACTGCAGTTATTTTTTCCTTAAGAACTTGCGGAGTGAAAGGCTTAACTATATAGTTATTCACTTTCGCCTGTAAAGCCTGAATAATATCTTCTTTCAGCCCGCGAGTAGTGACCATTAGTATCGGGAGATTTTTCCACTGCTCCGAAGCTCTAATCGCTTTTGTCAAATCCAGACCGCTCATATTTGGCATATTCCAATCGGTTATGACAAAGTCAATTTTGTGAGTTTGAAGTTTCGAAAGAGCATCCTGTCCATCTTCCGCTTCGACAATATCTTCGATACCGAACGATTTCAATGCATTAATTACAATTCTTCGCATTGTAGGAGAATCATCAACAACAAGAAATTTCATAGTCCATCCAAAATTTGTTTAACACCTAATCACTTGCAGTGCCTAAATATTTCGAAATCTCATATTGGATTCTTTTAGCATTGAATGGCTTGATGAGATAAGAATTTGCACCAGCCTCGAAACCTTTCTTGATATCCTCTTCCTTTCCCAAGGAAGAAAGAATTATAATCGGTAGTTCTTTGTACTGTGGATTTTCGCGAATAGTTTTAATCAAAGCAAATCCATCTACATTGGGCATATTCAAATCGGTTACCAGCAAATCAATTTGATATTGGGGAAACTTTTCGAGAGCATCCATCCCATCGACTGCGGTAATTACCTCGAATCCAGCCAATTTCAATGACATCGAAATGAAACGCCTGATTGTTTCCGAATCTTCCGCAACTAAAATTGTTTTTGGCATAACCCTCTATTTGTTTTTTTTCTATTCTTTTTTATATGCAATTGCTTTTGGTAAATGCACTAACTTAAATGCTTTCGAAATTCCATGCAACGACTCGGAATAACCAACAAAAAGATAACCTCCAACATTTAGTGCATCGTATAAATAAGAAACAACTTTTTGCTTTGCTGGAATGTCGAAATAAATTAAAACATTAGCACAAAAGATTACATCGCAATTGGAAACCATCCTAACTTGCGTAGCGTCAAACAAGTTAATGTTTGAAAACCTGACTAATCTTTTAACATCGTCTTTTAAATAGAACAAACCATCTTTTGAAATAAAGTATTTCTTTAAGTAGAGTTCGGACATATTACGAACGGAGTACTCCTTGTAAACACCATTCCTTGCCACTTCGAGAACCTGATTACTAATATCGCTGCCAAGTATTTGGAACTGAACGTTTGGATTAAGTGGCTTAATCTTTTCCAAAACAATCATTGCAATAGTGTATGGTTCTTCGCCTGTTGAACAGGCAGCACTCCAAATACGGATTGTTGGATTGGGGGTTCCAGCCTTGTTTTTTATCAGTTCAGGGATGATAATCTTCTCGAGAGATTCAAATTGCTGTTCTGCCCGAAAAAAATATGTTTCATTAATTGTAATTGCATCAAAAAGATTTTTTAACTCACCCCTGTTAGCAGGATTTTTAATAAAATTCACATAATCGTAAAGTGAGTTTAGTTTTAGTGCTTGAATACGCCTTAAAATTCTGCTTTCGAACAAATACTTTTTACTTTCGGTATAAAAAATACCGCTTGTCTTATAAATTATGTCTCGAAGTTCACGAAATGCTTCGTCGGTCAAAGTATATTTTGATTCAACTTCTGGACTCATTTTCTCCGAAACTCTTTATTAAAATAAATATTTTTTCAAAATAGTTCATACCGCAATCCAATCTCTTCCAATTTTTCTCTATTTACAAATTTAGAACTTTTCAACAAATTCTCAAAAACATTTTTGAAAAGTTCTGCATCTCTGTATACAAAAAAGTCGTAAAAATCATTTTGTACGGATTCGGGAAGTTCATCCGAAAGGCTAAGAATTGATTCCATCAAAACCAATTTAACTGGTTCTTTCAATGCATCCCATTCACGGAAAACAAATTCCAAAAGACTTGAAAAGAGTTCACCATTGTCTTTTTGGAAGGCAATTTTTTCCAAAAACTCGCTCAATACCTCGGGTGGAGAATTGTGAAGAACATTGGTAAAAATCAAATCAACATTTTCGGGGTTGAAACGAAAGAGTTCGATAATCAAATAATCCAAATCAAGGCTTTGATAAACGTTTCCCAAAGCGTTAAGAGCCGCTTGTCGAATCTCTATATCTTCTTCCTTCAAAGCCTCTCGAGCTATCTGCCTAAGATTTTCGGGGATAACTTTTGTTTCGCAATATTTTTTGCCAAGATGGCAAAGACCTTTCAAAAAGTATGGCTGAATCTGTTTTGGAACAGTTGGAAGTTTGGACATTAAGTAATCAAAAAACTCCTCATCACCATCGATGTAAGCAAGGGAATCTATTGCTGCAAGCTGTAAAAGCTGGTCTGATTCATTGCTTAATGCCTCCGAAATTAACTTTTTCGCCTTTTCCCCGCCAATTTTTGCCACCGCATTCAAAACAAAGGGCTTATATTCATCATCCTCTTCATACTTTTTAATTAGGTCGTCCACAACATCGGGAACTTTAATATTTCCCAATGCCATTATGGCAGAAACAACAACATTTCGATTATTATCATTCAATAAGTAACGGACTGTTTCCCAATCCTTTTTGCTTCCAATGGCACCCCAAATATCGAGTGCAAACTGGCGAAAGTCTGCATCGGGGTCGAGTAAGAATTTCTTCAAATGTTCATAACAAACATCATCATACTTAGTAAGAATATCAGAAACAATATTTCGATATTCAATATTGGGGCTCCCAATTAAAGGAACAAGGTGTTTCGAGGCTTCGCCCCTGAATTCCTCGGGCAAATTTGCTAAACAATCAATTGCCAGGCTTTGAACGCCTTTGTCATCGGAAGTAACAAGGGAAACAACCAATGCTACTATTTCGTCATCATAGGTTTTATTATCAAAAAGATAGTACAATGCATCCTTGATTTTCGAAATATCACCGCTTTTTAAATTTTCCTTGATTTGTTTTGTATCCATATTAAATCTAAATTAATTAATAATCTTCCCCGAAATATTAATACCCAGTTGTTCAATTCTATAACGAAGTTTTGCACGAGAGATGCCCAAAATTTTTGCCGCTTTTATCTGATTACCATTAACAAGTCGAAGGGTTTGAATGATTAAATCCCGGACAACATTGTTCATTGTTGCACCTTGCTTCGAAATTATCAACTTGTGCTCGCCGGGTTTCAATTCAGGAGTGGCTTGCTCACCCAAAGAAGTTTGAGGTACCGAATCAGAAACCTTGAGAAAACTCAATGAATCTTTTGAGATAATATCCTCGCTTTCAAGAAGCACAACGCGCTCAATAACATTCCGCAATTCCCGAATATTTCCTTTCCACTGGTAGTTTCTCAAAATATTAACTGCCTCTGGGGTGAATCCCGAAACCTTTTTACCAAATTTCTTGTTAAACTCTTTGACAAAAGCAGTAGCCAGAAGCATAATATCATCCCCTCGCTCTCGAAGTGGAGGCAATTCAAGTCGGGCAACATTCAAACGATAAAACAAGTCCTCGCGAAACTTCCCTTGCTCAACCAAATCTTCAAGTACTTTGTTTGTGGAGGCAATTACACGAACATCGACCGAAATTTCTTTGGTTCCACCCAACCGATAAAACCTGCGTTCCTGCAAAACACGAAGCAATTTTACTTGAAGTTCCAAACTAAGTTCCGAAATTTCATCCAAAAAAATTGTTCCGTGATTAGCAAGCTCGAATTTCCCTTGTTTGAACTTTTCTGTCGCTCCCGTGTATGCTCCTTTTTCATAGCCAAAGAACTCGGACTCGGCAAGGTCTTTGGGGATGGCCCCACAATTGATTGCAATAAATGGTCCACGAGCCCGGGGTGAATTGCGATGAATGTATTTAGCCAGAAGTTCTTTGCCAGTTCCAGTCTCACCAATAATTAGAACAGTGGAATCGGTTCCAGCAACAATCTTGGCAATATTCAAGACCTTTTTAATTTGCTCACAATTGCCGATTATTTCGCTTGGTTGTTCCTCTTTCAGTTTGTCGGTTAGAATTTCGACCTGGCGCCGTAAGTCGTAATTCTGCAATGCTTTGTCGACTGCAATTTCAAGTTGTTCAAGGTCCAATGGCTTAACAATAAAATCTTCGGCGCCAAGCTTGATGGCTCGAACAGCCATCTTAATATCGTTCGTTGCGGTCATTATGATTACAGGAACTGTATATCCTTGACTTCTCAACTGCTCGAGTATTTCTAAGCCATTGTGCGGACCCAGAAAAATATCAAGCAGAATTATATCGGGAGAAATCAAATTGATGTCGTTTAATGCTTCCCCAGCATTTAAGTAGGAAAACACGCGTGTATATTTTGTTGTCAAAGCATCTTTAATGGTTTTGTTCACCAGTGGGTCGTCTTCGATAATCAAAATTGTATAATTTTGCAACGCCATCGTAAATTAAAAATTTAAGTAAATCAAAAATAATACTTTTTTTTCAATTAGATTAAATCAACTTTGAGGAAATTTAATTGTTATTGCCGTTCCTTCGCCTAACCGACTTTGAACTTCGATAGTCCCGTTGTATTTATAAAGCAATTTCTGCGTAATTGCTAAGCCAAGCCCTGTTCCCGAAGGTTTTTTGGTAAAAAAGGGATTGAATATTTTATCCAAATCTTCTTCGGCTATTCCAACCCCATCGTCCTCAACCGTTAAACAAACCAACTTCAAGTTATTCTCGGGGTAATCTTCCACATAGGTTTTCAAAGTGATAGTCCCCTTTTTTTCGATTGCATCAATTGCATTAGTTATCAAGTTTACAATGATTTGTTGCAAATGTTTGGAGTCGGCAGATATCAACGGCAGGTCATTTTTTAAATCAAACGACAGTGTTATTTCCTTTTTTCTAAGCAAATGATTTATAAGGTCAAGTGTGCTTACAACGACGGTGTTAAGGTTGAGTTTTTCGATGAAAGGCTCACTTTGGCGCGAAAAACTCAATGTAACATCAATAATTTTCGAAATTCTTTCTACTCCTTGAAGCGCAGTATTAACATACGATAGCAACTCTTTATTTTCGGAAAGTGCACGCGAAAGAAGCTGCAAATTAAGATTTACCGCAGCCAAAGGATTGCGAATTTCATGCACCAATGAGGCGCTTAGTTGCCCAAGAAGAACAAGTTTATCGGCTTGAACAAGTTTCTCGCTCATCAAATATTGGTCAGAAACATTTTTGACTGAAGCAATGATTATTTGCCTGCCATTGAGTTCCACAATGCGAGCGAAAATATCAACGAGAATTTCCCCAACTTCAGGACTGTCCAAAGTAAGTTCCGAGAAAACGCTTGGAGAATTTTCCTTCTTTGCTAACTTGATTATTCTGCGAAACTGTGGAAAAGAAATCTTTTCAACGTCATCTTCGGTGATTGCAAGAAGCTTTTTAGCAAACTTGTTCGCCGCCAGAAGTTTCCAATTGCTGGCATCGACCATCAAAATTGCTTCGTTTGCTTCTTGAAAAAATAACTTATAAAAATCGGATTTTTCGAACTCCATTTTTATTTTTTTGGTTTTTCAGGTTCTACATCAGGATTAGTCGGCAATTCAATTTTTGTGGAATCAGGCTTAGGTTTAAATTCATTCAAAGGATTCTTTGGCAAATCGATATTGGGTTTCAGGTTATCGGGCGAAAATATATCTTTAACATCTTTAAGCATTTTGCTTGGGTCTTTGAAATATTCTAAAGGATTTATTCCTTCGCTCTTGGTTTCTTTTTCGGTATCGGGTTTCAGAGGCTTTTGGGTTTGGGGAGCAAGTTCAAGCCCTTTCAATGGTGCGCCGGGCACTCGTGGAGGCAAAGTTCTTTCCTGCAAGGAATCCGGAATTGGTCCACCACTTTTCACAGCCAAATAGTAAGCAACAGCGTGATTAATATCCTGCGCATAGATACTTCCGGGATATTTATCCAAAAGAAGTTTATAGTAATAAAAAGCACTATCATAGTTAAACAATTTTCTTTCATAAAGGTAACCGATAACATACAATGCTCGCGGAGCAAATGGATGTTCGGGATAATTCAAATATAAATTTCTAAGTTGTGAAATCCCAAAATCATATTCCTTATTCTTTATAAGTCGCAAGCCCGACATTAAAAGCTCTTTCGTTGTATCCACAACAAAATTACTCGTATAGCCAAGCTCTTTCAAAACCTCCCTGCCAAATTCCGTAGTTGGATACCTCTCCACTATCAAATCTTTTAAGCTATCGGATAAGAAGAGATTTTTGTCTTGTACTACTCTTGCATAAGAATACAAATAGCGAGCAGAGTTTGTATCCTTCACAGGAGCAATAATTGAAGCAAGACGAAAATAGTACTCAGTTGAATCAACAAAGCCAAGCCTTTCGAAATTCGCTCCAAGTTCAAACAAAGTTCCAGCAAGAAACATTCGGGAAGTATCGCTAAGTTCCTCGCCTTTTTGATAACGCAAAAGTAAAGGCTCAGCAAATTTATATTTCTGCTCCCAGTTGTTCAAAAGATTATACATTTTATCCGCAGAAGCATAAACAGGAGTTCGAATGTTTCTGGCTCGGGCAAAATATTTTCGCGCTTCAAAATATTTCCCAGCATAATAATCTTTCAAACCTTTCTCGTAATAAACTGCCATCAATGGTGGAGAGGTTCGAAATGCAGAGTCGGCTTGGATTTCCAGCTTCTTAAAAGTAGCAGAATCGCCTTTCAACAAGGCAGAAAGCATAAATCCTGAGTGAGTATATTCTTTCCACTCCTGATATTTGCCATCGTTTTTGAGCATTTCTAAAATTTTTTCTCCTTCTTCGTATCTCCCAAGTCGAATATTCGACAATGCTTCGTAATATAGAGAAGAATACAGTGTTAGATAATCGGGAGAGAAATTTCGAACTTTTCTAAAATTATTCAGAGCGTCTTCCCAAAGCCCAAGCCGATAGTAAATCGAAGCCAATTCGAGTTGCCATCGAGCCCGAATACGATTGTCATCGCTCTGCAAAATTGCTTGCTTATATGGTTTTATGGCTCCTTCGATATCATTTTCGTAAAGTGCAAGGTCTGCTTGAAGACGAAACGCTTCCGAGAGTATATCGTATCGTTCCTTTTGCCAAGCAATATCAATTGTACGGGAAAGAAGAAGTTTGCCACTATAAAATTTTTTCTGAATCAATAAATTCTCGGCAAAAAGCAAGTGGGCATCGGGAGATAATTCTCCGTTGGGAAATTTATCTATCAATTCGCTACATTTAATTTGCGATGGGAGCCATTCGTTTTTGTAAAAATAGGACTTAGCCATCAAATACAATGAACCTTCGACATAGCTACTCTTGGACTTTCGCGACAAAATCTTGGAGCCTTTTATAATTATTGAATCCAACTTGGTCTTTACTGGCTGGAGTTTCATCGGTGGGACAATGAACTCCTGCATAAAAGGCGGTGGACCCGTCGTTATATCTTGAACAGGCTGTAATTCTTTGATTGGGAAATATACCTTTGGAGCAACTTTGATTTTCGTCTCTTGATATTCAAATTCATCTTCGGACTCTTTCATCAATCGCTGGGCGTTGTAGTATGTATTGAAATAGGTTGTGAAATTTTCATAATGGGAACAACCAAAAAAAAGATATATCGCAAAACAGCAGGCTAATATTACTTTTCCGTTCATTTACACCGAAAATTAATTAAGTAAGACTGCAAATTAACCAAAATATTGCTTTCGTTAAACTTTGACGAAGAAATAAGAAAAATAATACATTTTAAAATGACTTCATTACGTCATAACCAAAATCAGTTTTAATTTTGTTTTTTTGTTTAAAAATGAAATTAACATTATCAAGTGCCGATATATTAGTGTTTTTAATTTTCTACTTCTGTCTAACATTTCTTGGCTTTCTACCATTAATACTTAAAAGGATTAATACCAAAAGCGAAGATTTAGAATTCATCTTTGCTGGAAGAAAATTAACGCTACCTTTTTTTGTTGCATCGTTGGTTGCCACTTGGTATGGCAACATTCTTGGAATTGGTGAATTTGTTTATCGCTATGGTCTTGTAGCTTGGTTCTGTTTTGGGATCGTCTATTACATTTCCGCCTTTTTCTATGCCTTGTTAATTACCAAAAAAGTGCATTTAGCGAATGCATCGACCATTGCGGAACAAATTTCTATAAAATTTGGCACAAATGCAGGGATTTTTTCTGCCATTGTTCAATTAATCATCTCTTTTCCAGCAGTGTATGTTCTTATGGTCGCTACTTTTATCAACTTACTAACAGGCATTAACCTATTCCTTTCCCTATTGATTGGAACTTTTCTGAGCTTCATTTACATTGGCTTCGGTGGGTTTAAATCCAATATTCTAACAAACACTTTTCAATTTTTTATTATGTATCTTGGATTCGGCATTTTTCTCTATTTCTCTTTACATTCAATTCACTTTGATTTGGGCTTTCTCGCTAACCTTCCTCCAACACACAAGAAATTTTTTGGTGATGTTTCGTGGCAATTTGTCTTCTCTTGGTTCTTCATTTCACTACAAACTTTTGTCGACCCAAGCTTTTACCAAAGATGTGTTTCGGCAAAATCAACCAGAACAGCAAGGAATGGCATTCTTCTTTCAATTGCCTTCTGGTTATTATTCGATTTTATGACGATAACCATTGGACTAATATCGCGGGCAACCTTGCCAAACATAGAACCTCTCTTTGCCTATCCATACCTGTTGGAAATAATCGTCCCCAGTGCTTGGAAAGGGTTTGTTCTCGTTTCAATGCTCGCTACCATAATCTCGACGATGGATAGCTACATCTTCCTTTCGGCTTTCATAATTGGCAACGATATTCTTGGTAAAATCTCAAAATTCAAAGCACAGAAATTATCCACAAGAACAAAATTTGGTTTAATCATTTCTGCTGTGTTTTCGACTGCTTTTGCTTTCTTTATTCCTTCAGCCATAGATTTAATATACAAAACCTCATCTATTGCAGTTCCTGCTCTTTTCTATCCGCTTTTGTTAAGCTTTTCGAAAAAAGAATTGCTCACAAATAGCCAGGTAACATTTTTGATTGCTTCATCTTCAATACTTACTTTGCTTTTTCTTTTATGCAAAGAATTTGCCTGTGGAAGCCTTTTGCCTTATCTTTTAAATCAACTATTGTATTTCGAGCCAATGGTATTTGGCTTTCTATGGTCAACAATCCTATTCGTATTTATGATTATTTTGAACAAAAAAGCAAAAATTTTTACCACCACCATTCAGGCTTAGTTTGCCTTAACATCAAATCATTCAATGCTATCTTTGGGTCAAGATTTTCGAATAATATTTCATAAACTTTTTTGGTAATTGGCATTTCCACATTTTGCTTTTGTCCAAGAAGATAAGCCGAAACAGTTGTATCTACCCCTTCGGCAACTGCATCCATATTCGAAAGGATTTCGTCCAATGTTTTGCCTTTGGCAATATTTTCGCCAACAAATCTATTCCTACTGTGCCTACTGATACAAGTAACTACCAAATCTCCCAGTCCCGAAAGCCCCGAAAAAGTCAAGGGGTTGGCTCCCAATGAAACTCCCAAACGGCTTATCTCTGCCAAGCCTCTTGTTATTAATGCAGCTTTTGTATTGTCCCCCAAATTCAATCCATCTATTATTCCCGCTGCAATTGCTATTACATTTTTCAAAGCACCGCCCATCTCGCACCCAATAACATCTTCGGATGAATAAACACGGAAATACGCATTGGAAAGCAAAGTTTGGACGGTCCGAGCCAACTCACGATTTTCCGAAGCCACAACTGTCGCTGTTGGGATTTTTGCCGCAACTTCTTCTGCGTGACTGGGTCCAGTTAGAACTGCGTAATTCTCCTCGGTGCAACCAAAATCCCACAGAATCTCAGAAATTCGCTTCAAACTAACCTTCTCTATTCCCTTCGCTACGTTCAAAATTGGTTTGGAACTCAAATTTACTTTGTTTTTTTCTAGGGTCTGGCGAATATATTGAGTAGGAGTTGCCTGAATTATAATCTCAGAATCAATTATTTCTTCCATACAATCAGTATATTGGATTTTGGAGCTCACAGGAAATCCGGGGAGATACTTTGTGTTTTCGTGCCTTTCGAGAATTTGTTCGATAGTGTCCTTTTCAAACGACCAGACCACAACTTGATTTTCTGTCTCCGCTATTAAATTTGCTATTGCTGTTGCCCAGGCACCTATACCCAAAATTCCAATTTTCATTTTAATTCTTGTTTTTTCTTAAACTTTATTAAATGGAACTTCTCGAATCTATTTTCAGTCCCTTGAATTATTCTTTTAACATTTTCCCGATGTGTGTAAAAAACTAATCCACAAAGGAGAATGGAAAAAACAATAAGAACATTAAAATTATCATATTGATAATTGAAGGCAAATTTTCGCAACAAAATTATCATTGGATAGGAAAAAGCAGCAGTCAAAGAGCCTAAAGAAACCCAACCGGAAGATAAAAAGAAAAATAGAAAAACCACCAAACAAATTCCAACTTCCAAAGGTGTGATTGCCAATAAAAAACCCAAAGCAGTATTCACTCCTTTCCCACCCCTAAATCCAGCAAAAACAGACCAAATATGACCTGCAATAGCCGAAAAACCAATTATTATCTGAATTGTAAATATACCCCCAATGGATGAGGCAAAATCCACACCAACTTGCGACAAAATAAAGCCCGATAGAAAAGCTACCGGCAAATATCCTTTCAATATATCGACAATTTGAACAAGGATGCCCCAAAAAGCACCCAATTGGCGAAAAACATTTGTGCTACCCATATTCCCGCTCCCGCGAGTTCTTATGTCGAACCCAAAAAACATCCTGCTAACAATTATAGCCGTAGGAAATGAGCCACACAAGTAACCAATCACAGCTCCCAAAATCAACCACAATAAACTTGTTATCATCTCTAAACCAGCATAAAGTTCTGCATATTCATTTAAAAACTCTTAACTTCGCTCAAATAATTTTACAAAAATAACATTTTGAAAAACTCCTACTTTAAATTTTGTGTAATGAAATTAAAAAAAGTAAAAAAGTTTTTTAACTAATTTTTTTTTTAATTTGTATTTTGGTAACCGAAGAATTTTAAACTGAGGTTTCGTTATGAACATTCTTGACGAAAACTATGCTTTTGTTGTTTTGCTTCTCGCCCTTCTCAACTTTCCACTTTTTGAAACCAAAATTTTTATTAACAATAAAAAAGGAGGTAAACAATGAAACTTAACTCAACAACTTCCTGCATTCAAGCAATTATTTCGCTTGTTTTAATTTTCATTTCAACTTATCTTTCCCTTTCACAAACTCAAGAATGGATTGGCTTTACAAATGGGAAAGATATTAGGTGCCTTGCTGAAGAAGGTGAATATCTTTGGGTAGGCACAGCTGGTGGTGGTCTTGTTAAATTAAACAAATCAACTGGTGAAATTATAGTTTATGCCAAATGGAATTCCAAATTACCCGATAACTATGTTCGTGCAATAGCCATAGATGGACAGGGCAACAAATGGATTGGAACAGGTGTTTTTATTGTTGATGGGCCTGGTGAAGGCCTTGCAAAGTTTGATGGTGTGAATTGGACTTTTTATAACACTTCAAATTCTGGATTGCCTGATAATGATGTTTCTGCAATAGCCATAGATGGACAGGGCAACAAATGGATTGGAACTTGGGGTGGAGGTGTTGCAAAGTTTGATGGCGTGAATTGGACTGTTTATAACACTTCAAATTCTGGATTGCCTTATGACTACGTAAATGCAATAGCCATAGATGGACAGGGCAACAAATGGATTGGAACAAGTGGAGGGCTTGCTAAGTTTGATGGTGTGAATTGGACTGTTTATAACACTACAAATTCTGGCTTACCTTATGATTTGGTTCTTGCAATAGCCATAGATGGACAGGGTAACAAATGGATTGGAACAGGTGAAGGGCTTGCTAAGTTTGATGGTGTGAATTGGACTGTTTATAACACTACAAATTCTGGCTTACCTTATGATTTGGTTCTTGCAATAGCCATAGATGGACAGGGTAACAAATGGATTGGAACAGATTGGAAAGGCCTTGCTAAGTTTGATGGTGTGAATTGGACTGTATATAACACTTGGAATTCTGGTTTGCCTGACAACAATGTTCGTTCAATAGTCATAGATAGGCTGGGGAACAAATGGATTGGAACAAATGGTGGGCTTGCTGTATTCCGAGAAGGTGGAGTTAAACTCAAAAAAAGTAAACGAAGGAGCAAATGATATTCCAACAAGGTTTTCTCTCTATCATAATTATACAAATCCATTTTACCCAGCTACTACAATTGAATTTGAAATACTGGAAAGAACGAATGCAAAACTCGTGGTTTACGACTTCCTCGGCAATGAAGTTGAAACTTTAATCGATAGAGAACTTGAAGCGGGGAAATACAAACTGAACTTTGAATCAAATGGTTTACCAAGCGGTGTCTATTTCTACACTTTAAAAACACCCAAATCAATCCAAACAAACAAAATGCTTTTGATTAAGTAATTCCATTTTTTTCTCCCATTGGGAGAGAACAAAAGCACGAAGTTCTGTTTGACTATTGAGATTTAAATATGGACTTTGTATATGGTGTTCATTTAAAAAAACTCTTTACTACGCTCAAATAATTTTACAAAAATAATAATTCGAAAATTTCGACTTTGATTTTTATGCTGAACGGAATTTTAAAAAAGTTATTCTTTTACTGGTTTATAGTAGTTTCTATTGCTGTAAACTTTGAATTTTTTCATTTCCACTCCTTCCGTAATATAACTTCAAACTCCAAAGAAATACAAGAAAGTCGGTTGAATAGGACTTTTGTCCCAATTCACCAATGCCTACTCGAGGAGTTTATATTTTTACCAAAGAGCAATTCAAATGCTGATGCCAAAATAATTTTCTTGTCAAGTTCTGAATACACAACTTCTCCGATAAACACAACCTCTCTTTTTCAAAATCCTACTTTCCATCTACATCTTCGAAGTCCCCCAATTCAATTTAACACAAATTCTTAACCTTTAATTTCCCATTTTGTTTCGATAAAATTTTAAAATGAAAAATCTTTTGTAAAAATTTATGTTTAATTTTTAATGGAGTTAACAATGGATAAATCTATTTTAAATCGGATTTTGGTTCTTTCATTTTTGATTATTTCTTTAATCGCTTGCAACGAGAAAAATTCGCTCGACAACGACAGCGAACACACAGAAGCAATTGGATTAACTATTTATTATCAAGGGAAACCATATTTCAAAGTGCTAAACGCTAAAATTGATACAACCCTTGCCCCGAAATTTTACCTACAGAATGGAACCGAAATGCTTTTCG
>Ga0308390_1001106_pt1 | contig 17979 bp, 12 predicted proteins | sample Hotspr2Sample149_FD_202358 | JGI IMG/M metagenome (GOLD analysis project Ga0308390, IMG submission 202358) | Hot spring phototrophic mat microbial communities from Mushroom Spring, Yellowstone National Park, Wyoming, United States - 20040719_149 ...
CCGTCAGCCAAGTAGTCCATCCCCGTTTGGATGCTCCACTTACAACGAACCGGTCGAGGGTCTTTCCGGCGAGTTGGGCCGCGGCAGCGGTAATGGTATCCATGGCGCGGACGGCCGCTTTTACCATGGGCAGTAACACAGGCCATTCCGGATCAGGGGTTCCAGTTTCGTATTTGTCCAGGAATTTATCGAAAGAGTAGGCAATGATTGCGTCTTCCGAGCGACTGTTGCTTTCATCCGCGAACAGCAAAGGCTGATTTGGAATGAACTGGAGGTAGGCCAGGCAACATCCCATCAGGCTGGCCAGGAACGCGTAATCGCTGACGTTGGCAGGGGTTCCCCAGGTTCCCGATATACTGCCGCCGTTAATAATCAGCAGGCAGAGGTTTGCCGATGGCGTATTGGGTACGCAGAGCTGCACCCAGTGATTCCATTGGGTCCGATTAACCTCGCTGGCGGACCGCCAGGTCTGGGAAGTCATCCGCAGGGTGTATATGGTGCCCAGGGCTGGTCCTCCCCCACCCATTCCGTAGTAGGGCTGAGTCTGGTAGAGGCTCCATGAATAGGATGGGTCCGGCTTTTCCACGTATTCGTCCAGTGCCGTCCGGACAGCCAACGCGTGGAGGGGCAAAAGCAAAAGTCCAAACATAAGGAGTACGCAGGCATGGGATCGCAAAGTTTCCATGCCTATATCCTTGGTCTGCTTCTATAATACCCTAAAGTTAAAAACCTGCCAACCGCTCCAGTTCCCAATGGGAATATCCAGATTGAAATTTTCAGGCTGGATCTCAAATCCTATAGACTGAAACTGTTTGAATCGGTTACAGTCTGATCAGAGACCTCAGATCAACGGAAAGGAGATCAGAACCATGATGCCCAGGATATTGATGATGTCGATGGCCTTGGTATTCGCGTGCGGCGGGTATGCCGCGGATCAGAAAGCGCTGAAGATTCTCTTCCTCAGCAAGTCATCAGGTTTCGAGCATAGTGTGATCAAGCGTGAAAACGGTCAGCCCAGTCTGGTAGAACGGGTGCTGACCACCCTGGCACCAAAACTGAATGCCGAAATCGTGTGCACAAAAGACGCGGATATGTTCACGCCGGATGGGCTGAAAAACTTCGATGTGATCATCTTTTATACCACGGGGGATCTGACACAGCCCAGCGAGGATGGCGGCAAGCCCATGCCCCCGGATGGACAGCAGGTGCTGCTGAACTGGATCAAAGCCGGCGGCGGATTTGTAGGATACCATTCTGCCAGTGATTCCTTTCACAGCGACGCAACCGGGGTCAGTCCTTACATTGAGATGATTGGCGGGGAGTTCGATACGCACGGCAAGCAGTTTAAAGGGAAACTGCGGATTGCCAGTCCCGGACATCCAGCCATTTCCAGCCTGCCGGACGGGTATGAACTGTGGGACGAATGGTACGTCAACAAAAATCTGAACAAGGACGCGATGCATGTACTGGCCATTCTGGAACTGGGGAAGGAACGGGAACGTCAGCCAGACAAGTACAACAGACCGGATTATCCGATCATTTGGTGTCGGGAGTATGGAAAAGGGCGGGTGTTGTACAATGGTCTGGGACACCGCGAGGAGGTGTGGGAATCCGAGGTGTTTCAGCAGGTGGTAATGGACAACATCCTCTGGGCAGCCGGCAAGGGGGAAACCATGGCGGAGCCGAACTACCAGAAAGTGGTTCCTATGGAAATTCCCGCCAAATAGTCCGTTTTTTAGAGGTAGTTTTTCAGCAATTTGCGTGAACGCTCCGGTAGGCCCGGAGCGTTTTCAACATGGCGGGGCGTTGTATGCGGTTTGAAATTGAAAACAGAGATCCGTCGTGTGCGGCCAGAACGGGACGTCTCGAACTGCCGCATGGTACGGTGGAAACCCCGGTTTTCATGCCTGTGGGTACCCAGGCCAGCGTGAAAGCCCTTTCCTCTGAAGATCTGCTCGAACTGGGGGCTTCCATTATTCTGTCCAACGCCTATCACCTGTATTTACGTCCCGGTCCGGAGATCCTGCGCGCCGCCGGCGGCATTCACCGGTTCATGAACTGGCCCAGGCCGGTCCTGACCGATTCCGGGGGCTTTCAGATCTTCAGTCTGAACAGTTTCATGAAACTGACGGACGAGGGGGTACATTTTCGGAGTCATATCGACGGATCCCGGCATTTTTTCGCGCCTGAGACTGCCATCGACGCACAGGCCGCGATTGGTTCGGATATCATGATGTGTCTGGATGAATGTCCGCCGTGGCCTGTGGAGCGGGAACGGGCAGAACGGGCGGTGACCCGCACCCTCCGGTGGGCGGAACGATGCCGGAAACATTGGGGCAGCACGGTGGATCGGAGCCGGCAGCATCTGTTTGGCATTGTCCAGGGAAGTGTCTACGCGGATTTACGTCGGGACTGTGCCCGACGGCTGGCGGAGATGGAATTTCCCGGTTATGCCATAGGCGGGGTCAGTGTCGGGGAAACCAAGGAACTCATGGAAGAAGCGGTGGCCTGCACTGCTCCGGAACTGCCGGAATCCGCGCCGCGGTATCTCATGGGCGTAGGGCCGCCGGATGACGTGGTGATGGCGATCGGCTATGGGGTTGACATGTTCGACTGCGTGATGCCCACCCGGAATGCCCGCAACGGGACCCTGTTTACCTCCATGGGCCGGGTGAACATCAAGAACGCGGTGCACGCCCGTAATTTCGGGCCGGTGGATCCTGATTGTGGGTGTCCCGTGTGCCGGCGATACAGCGCGGCGTATCTGCATCACCTGTTCAAAAGCGGGGAAATTCTTGCCCTGCGGCTGAACACTTTGCATAACCTGTGGTTTATGGTACAATTAACCTCCCTTGCGCGTGAAGCCATCCGAAACGGACAGTTTATTCCGTTCAGGGATCGGATTCTGCGACAATGGCGGACCGCTGGCGGAGCGGATGATTCCCCCGTCTCACCCCCGGAGTAACGCCCATGCTGGAACATACGATCATGAACCTGTTTATCACAGCCCAAACGGCCGCTCAGGGCGCCCCTGCTCCTCCCGGAGGAGGTGGTCCTCAACTGAACAGCCTGCTGTTCATGATTATCGCGATGTTCGGGATCATGTATTTTTTCATGATCCGTCCCCAGCAGAAACGCGAACGGGAACGGCGGGAGATGCTGGCCAGTCTGAGCAAAGGGGATAGAGTGGTTACCAGCGGCGGCATATGCGGCACGGTAGTGGGGCTGAGTGAGGATCGTGTGGTCCTGAAGGTTGCGGATAATGTCACGATTGAGTTTCTCCGCGGGGCGGTGGCTCAGGTGTTGAGTCGGGACAAGGAAGGAAAAAAGGACTGAAATTTGGAACGCAGGTGACGGCTTGAGACCGGACCGGCACGGGAGTTTTCCATGAGCAGGAATATTCAGCGAACTATTATCATCTGGGTTGCACTTCTGGCTGCATTTTATTACGTCTATCCAACAGTTGGGTGGATGATGCTGTCTGAGTCGGCGCGCCAGGAGCGCCTGGAACGATGGAAGCAGGAAGATGATCAGTTGGCCCGGGAGCGTGCCGGCTACTGGAAGCGGCAGTTCGCTTCCTGGAAACGGTGGTTGGAATGTGATCGGAGTAAAGTGATCAATCTCGGTCTTGACCTGCAGGGCGGGATTCACATGGTAGTGGGTTTTGATATCCATGACCTGCCCGAAGAAAGGCTGAAAGAGTATCGGGACGCCGGATACTCCGACGCGGATATCGAGCGGGAAATCCAGCGGATCGTGTTGGAGCGCATTACCACCCGCATTAATGAATTTGAGGCCAAGGAACCTATTATCCAGACTCTGGGAACCAATCAGATACAGATTCAATTGCCCGGCGAGAAAGACGTGCAGCGCGCGAAAAGTCTGATTACGCGAATGGCTCAACTGAATTTTCACATTGTGGCCGGACCGGATCAGGCTACGCCGGTGTTCAGGAAAATCCGGGACGCGTTTCCTGAGGATTTCGTGCCCTTTGTGAAGATGTCTCAGTTGCGCAGTGATACCCTGACCGTTTCGATGGAGAACTACGAGCGGGTCAAAAACGTGATAGAACGGGCCACCGCAGCCAACATCATACCGCCGGACAAGATGGTGGCCTTCAGTCAGCGTCCGAAACCCTACGAAAAGCAGGAGTACCAGTTGTACGTGCTGGACCGCCAGCCCATCGCCAGTGGCGAGGGATTGGTGCGGGCGAATGCCATGCCGGACCAGTCCAATCCCGGCAAGTGGATGATTCTGTTTGAATTCAATGCCGCATCCAGCGCTCATTTTGCTGAAGTAACCGGCAACAACGTGGGGAACGCGATGGCCATCGTGCTGGATGGCGTGGTGGTTTCCGCCCCCACGATTCAGGAACGGATCTCCGGCGGCCGCGGTCAGATCACCGGCAACTTTGAAGCGGAAGAGGCCAAAGATCTGGCGACGTGCCTGAATTCGGGTTCTATGGATGTGCCACTCCGCGAGGAATTCACCCGTACAGTGAGCGCCTCGCTGGGCCGGGAGGCGATCCGCAAAGGAGTGCTTTCCTCCCTGTGCAGCCTGATTATCGTGGCGGCATTCATGATGGTGTATTACACATGGGCCGGTGTGCTGGCTGTGATCGGCCTCGCGGTCAATGCCCTGTTTATCATTGCCGCCATGGCGTATTTCAACCTGACGCTGACGCTCCCGGGTATCGCGGGTCTGGTGCTGACCATCGGTATGGCGGTGGACGCCAATGTGCTGATTTATGAACGTATCCGCGAAGAACTGAAACTGGGGCATACACTGGCGTCTTCGATTGAAAACGGCTTCCGGCGTGCTGCGACAACTATTCTTGACGCCAATATTACCACCCTGATCGCCGCTGCCGTACTCCTGCAGTTCGGCACAGGACCGATCAAGGGGTTCGCGGTAACGTTGAGTATCGGTGTATGTACCACCTTGTTCGTGGCTCTGGTAGTAATCAAAGCACTGTTCGATTTTGTCATGGACAAACGGATGTTCCGTAAACTGGTCATGCTTCAGGCCGTCCCCGCCAATCCGGGCATACCTTTCATGGAATGGCGTCGACCGGTGATCACAATCTCAGTGCTGGCTATCCTCGTAGGTATGGGGTGGTTTACGTTCCGGGGCATGGACAATTTTGGTGTCGACTTCCAGCAGGGAACCAACCTGGTGGTCTGGATTGACAATCCTCAACCGGTTTCAGCGGACGCGGTGCGGCAGGCGCTGAATGAAGCCGGATTCAACGGCCCGGTGGTTCAGGAAACCCAGGATGAACAACACGCGATGAACCTGTTCAATATCCGGGTAGGTGACGTAACCCGCCAGCGCAAAGCAGGAGCACCCGCAGATGCCAGTGCGTCCGGGGAACTGGCCACAGTAGCCGACCGTATCCGGACAGTACTGGCCAACCTTCAGGCCGACAAGTCGGCAGACAAAGTGGTGGTGGAAGACGAGCAGACGGTGGGACCGGCGGTGGGCGCGCAGTTGCGCTGGGATGCGTTGCTCTCGATGTTCTGGTCTTTCGTGTTCGTGATTATTTACCTGTGGGTCCGCTTTGAACTGCGGTTTTCTCTTGGTGCCGTGGTGGCGACGCTCCACGACATGCTGTTCACCATGGGGCTGTTTTCCCTCATGGGCCGGGAGATCTCCATGGGAGTTATCGCCGCCCTGTTGACTATCCTGGGTTACTCGCTTAACGATACGATCGTCGTGTTTGACCGTATCCGTGAAGAAATGCAGTTGTCCCGCGGCAAAGGCGTGAAACTGATTGACCTCATGAACAAGGCCATAAATGTGACGCTGAGCCGTACGATTCTGACTTCACTGACTACCCTGTTTGTTACGGTGGTCCTGCTGTTTTTTGGTGGCGATTCCCTGTTTGATTTTGCCCTTGTGCTGACCATCGGGATTGCGGTGGGTACCTATTCGTCCATATTCATCGCTTCGCCGGTGGTGTTGATGATGGAAAATGTCCGTCTGGCTGCCCGGGCGCGGCAGGAAAACGCCAGCGGCCGCCGGGTCAAGGCCGAAGCGGGAACCGGCAAAGCCCGGGCGTGACCGACCCGAAACGGTTTTCGTGGCGACTCGACGGGGAACGCGAGGAGACACCGATATTTCATGACATCCCCAGGATGGGCTGAACTGGCGGAACAGGGCAGAGGGGTGTTCATCGCGCTGTTCTTCATGCTGGGCGCGGTGGTGGGCAGTTTTTGCAATGTATGTGTAGCCCGATGGCCCCATGGACTCTCGGTGATCAAGCCCCGATCCCGATGTCCAAAGTGCCTGAAACCGATCGCGTGGTATGACAATATCCCCATCCTCAGTTGGTTTGTGCTGCGGGCCCGCTGCCGACAGTGTGGACAACCCATCAGTTTCATCTATCCCCTCGTGGAACTGATTACCGCTTTGCTGTTTGTGGCGGTATTTCTGCGGTTCGGGCTGGTGCCGGCGACACCAGTATACCTGGCTTTCTGCGCCGCCATGGTGATCGTGACGTTTCAGGATCTGGCCGACTGGACAATTCCGGACGAGATCACCCTGCCGGGAATTCCGGCGGGATTGCTGATTGCTTTGGCGGGTACTTATTTGGGAACGGATTCGGAACTCCGGGTACTGAACGTACTGGACGCCCTGGGTGGGATATTACTGGGCGGTGGGGTGATCCTGGCCATGGATCGGATTACCGTGTGGGTCCTCAAAAAACCGGGCATGGGGTTCGGAGACGTGAAACTGCTGGCTATGGTCGGCAGTTTTCTGGGATGGCTGGGGGCTTTTGTCACGCTGATGCTGGCTTCTGTGTTCGGTAGTGTGTTCGGACTGCTGATGATATTGCGAATGCGCATCAAAACGGGATCGGGTAAACCGGCACCGGTGGAAACCGTTGTCCCCGGCCGTCAGGATGCCGGAAAGAAAAAAACGGAAGGAACCCAAAAACAGGCGGCTTCAACTGAAGACGATGAAGAAATCACATTGGAGGGCCATTATCTGCCTTTTGGCCCTTGGCTGGCCCTGGGTGCTTTGGTCTACCTGTTTTTCGGACCGGAACTGATCGCCTGGTACATCCACCGGGGGGCGGTGCTCCAGGGAACCACGGTATATCTGCCATGACCTTTCTTGGCCGGTCAGACTGGCTCGTCGCGCCGATTGCTCTCCCTACCCCCTTCCCATTCGGAGAGGTCAACGTCTACCTGTTTCGCGGAGAACGGCTGACCCTGTTCGATGCCGGGGTAAAAACGGAAGAGGCCTGGGAGGCTCTGGTCCGAAAACTCGGTGAACTCGGATATTCTATCAGGGATATCGGGCGTATCGTGCTCACCCATCATCACTTCGACCATATTGGACTGCTTGGACGGCTCAAACGGGAATGCCAGGCGGAGGTATGGGCCCATCCGGAAACCCTCCTGCAGATTCAGTTTCATTACGGATGCGACGACACATACCGCGCCTACTACAGAGCCCTGCTGAAAGAATTCGGCGTGCCCGAGCCGCGGATAGCCGCCTTTCTGGAACAGCGGGAAGTGAACCGTCAGTACCTGGATGTTTATACCGTTGACCGGGCTCTGTATGAAAATGATCATTTTGACGGGTTCCGGGTGATTCACGTTCCCGGACACTCCCCTACCGACACGCTGTATCTGCATGAGTCGGGCGGCTTTACTATCACGGGCGATCATATTATCCAAGGCGTGAATCCCAATCCGATCGTGCGCCGTCCACTGCCGGGTCAGGTGCGCCAGCCCAGTCTGGTTCAGTACCAGCAGTCGCTGCTGCGTACCCGGTATCTGCCGCTGGGATGCTGTTATCCCGGACACGGTCCTGCTTTTTCCAATCACGTGGCCTGCGTGGATCATATTCTGGAGCGGCAGGAACGGCGCAATGAAAAAGTGCTTGAGGCCATGGGTGTTGAGGCATGCACCCCATGGCTGGTGGCGCACCGGATGTATGGCAATATGTCGACAGGTGACTTCATCTTTTGTGTGTCGGTGGCCATAGGGCATCTCGAACTGCTGGAACACCGGGGACTGCTGCGGTCATGGCGGGACCACAGTGGAGTATTGTGGTATCAGCGAAAGACGGTTACGGTTCGGCATGCCTTCAGTAGGTCCGGAGATACATCGGCAGGATGAGCAGCAGGTTTCGTCATCTTCCCCTCGCGGCCGCCCGGCCTGTATTGTTTTCCCGTCCCTGGGGCGGTCGGCGGTTGCCGGACTTGTATACCCCCTGGCTGGATATATCCGGGATCCCGATCAGTGAACCGGTGGGCGAGGCGTGGCTGGTTGCCGATCATCCTGAGTGCGAAAGTTCACTTGAGGTGCCGGCGGCGTTCACTGCAGACGTCATAACCCTGCGGGACTGGATGAAACAGGATGCGGACTGGCTTCTGGGGACCCGGGCGCAGCCCACGCCGGCCGGCCGGTTTCCATTGCTGCTGAAACTGATTCACGCTACCGAGTGGCTGTCGGTACAGGTGCATCCGGATGACGAAACCGCCCGCAGGCTGGGAGAACCGGATGTCGGAAAAACCGAGATGTGGACGTTCATAGACACGGCGCCGGAGTCGTTGATTATCGCGGGGCTTCGGGAGGGTGTTTCCCGTCAGGAGGTCGTCGAGATAATCCGCCGGACGGACCGGGAAATAGAACGGTACATGCAGTCACGCCGTCCGCGGCGCGGAGAGAGCATCCTGATCCCCGCCGGTACACTGCATGCGATTGGTCCCGACCTGTTGTTGGCGGAGATTCAGCAGAACAGCAATATTACCTACCGCGTGTATGACTGGGACCGGGTCGACGCGCGGGGCGGCCGCCGTCCCCTGCATCCGGAAAAAAGCCTGGCCGCCATCCGGTGGGATCTTACCGCGCCTGTCCTGACGCCGGGCGAGACCTATCGTGAAGGCGCTGTGACCCTCACGACCCTGGGCTGCTGTCCGTATTTTCGCGCGGAACGGGCAGAGATATCCTACTCCACAGACTTTTTTACGTCCGGTGAATCCTTTCACCTGCTATTGAGTTTCGCCCATGCCCTGACCGTGCGCGCCCTGGATTGTACGCTGACCGCGCGTCCCGCCCAGGCGGTGATTGTGCCGGCGGGGGTGAAACATTACCAGGTGGAAGGCGCGGCAGCCTTCTTCCGTTATTATGTTCCATAATGGAACAATTGTTCCGGAACCTCCAGGCTAACCCGTACCTTATAATCGAGGTTAGCATGGCAGGTGAGAAGGAGCGGAAGAATTGAATGATGCAGAGTGCGTAAGACGGTGTCTGGCGGGAGACGCGGACGCTTACGCCGTGCTGGTGCGCCGCTATCAGGGCGCGGTATATGCCACGGCCCATTACTACGCCGGACGGTATAACGCGGCCGAAGATATTGTCCAGGAAACCTTCTGGGCGGCGTACCGCAGCCTGCGCATGCTGAAGGAGCCCGACCGCTTCGGACCCTGGCTGAAGTCGATCGCCGTGCGTACGTCGGTTAACTGGCTGCGGCGGCATCTGCCCCGGTTGCGTCGGGAGACTCCTCTTCCCCACCGCCGTCAGCACGCTCCTGAGGAAATCCTGGAACGGTACGGTCCGGTGAGTACGACGACCGACCGCGTGGTACTCATGGACTGGATCCGGGATGCCATCGATACCCTTCCCGAGGATCTGCGGCTGCCGGTGGTCCTGCGGTTTCTTCAGGAGATGACGTACGACGAGATGGCGAGGTTTCTGGGTGAAGACGCCGAACTGGTACGCGCGAAAGTGCGCAAGGCATTGATCATGTTGCGTGAAGTCATGGAACCGGTGGCGCATCACCAGGATACCGGCGAGGAAGGTATTATTCAGTGGCCCCGTGTGGAGAAAAAATGAGGGAACTGATTGCCGCACTGGCGGACGGTTCCATAGAAGATCGTGACCGCAAAGCGGTCATGGAACATGTGGAGGAGTGTGTCTCCTGCCGTAATGAACTGGAACGGATGCGGGAGGCAGTGGGCATTCTCCATCGGGGGTTCAGTCGAGAACGGCTGGTTGCGGATCTGACGAGCCGGGTGATGATGTACCTGCCGGAAATGGATCCGGAACTGCCGGCCTGCGGGCACGAGTCCACCGCGGGGCGCGCGGAAAGCAGCGGATACCTGTGGGCGATGGTGGCTGGCGTGGCAGCGGCTCTTCTGCTTGTTGCCGGCCTGACGTGGCTGACGTGGCCTGAGGCGGGAAACGAGGTGAATGCTGTCTTGAGTCAGCCCGAGTCGGCCGGTATTATTCTGGGGGTGGCCAAAGGGGTCACGGCGATCCAGGGAAATGAGGGGGCGTCGGTGCGGGTGGCAAAAGCCAGTTACCCGCTGGAGACGGGCGGCCGGTATGAAACCGGAAGCGGTGAGGGAGCGGTGCTGGGTCTGCGGGATGGCTCCCGGATCAGTCTTTTGGAGCGATCTTCCCTTACGATAATCAGCGGCCGGGAGATTGCCCTGAACAGCGGTCATGCCTGTTTCGATATTACCCATAATGGCGAGCGGTTCAGGGTGAAAACCCCGGATGGCCTGATTACGGTGATGGGCACTCTCTTTGGCGTGGCGGTGGACCAGGGGCGGACCACCGTTACCGTGATCAACGGGCTGGTGCAGGTGGAAAATGCCCAATCGTTTGTACTCCTCTCCAGGGATGAACAGACGGAAATGGGTGCGGCGATCACAACGCTGACGGTTCGTAAGAACCCGGCTGATGTAGCCGCATGGCGGGAAAAAGTTCAGTCCCTGGGGGTCGACCGCGGTCTGGAACGTGAATGGATACGTGTCGCAGGGAACAGTACGGTGACTCATCCGGTCCGGGCCGAACGGGTATTCGTGGTGGATGTCGGCTCCAGGAAAGTATCCGGTTTACGGGTGGAATGGGATCCCAACGCGGTCAGGCCGAAACGGATGGGATACACCATCTATGTTCGGGATGGCTCGCTGAAACCCGTGGCAAAGGGATATATTCCCGGCCATGTGTTTGCGGAAGCGAAGAGTTCGTCCTTCGACCTGTCCCTGCCTGATCAGGTACGGGAGACCGGATCGAGTCTGTTGCATATCAGTGTTGTCCCGGATGTGGATTCCGGCGTTAATACCACGGAGTTTACTGAGGTATACGCGTTAACGGAGCCCTGACCATTCCAGAGGTGTTGATTGACAGTTGAATAAAAGAGCATCGCCACAGCGGCGAAAAGTCTTAAGGGGTGGTGCGCGCTCGTGTGAAACATTGCCTCACGTCACTCCTTCCCTTGTGTGCCTGCCTGCCTGCTGCACAAGCGCACATTACCCCATGGTCTGATAGATCATGATCATACCGCCGCTGTGTTGACCGTAACAGGGGCGCTATCCAGCGGAACCGGTTACGGATTTGCTCACCCCGCCGGGAGGAGCCTCCCACATATCCCAGGTCGAACCATCTGCCTCACGTCACTCCTTTCTCAGGAACCTGCCATTTCGACCTGCCTGCTCCTCCCGGCCATTTTTATCTGCTTTCCAATCAGGAATATGTTTCATTTATCCGGGTAAACTTATGAAAAGGACAAGTTGATTCATGAACACGCTTATGCTGATCCTTTCCGCAATCTGCTGGGGAGTTCCCGTTATGGCGCAATCCAATGACGTCAGCCTGGTACCGTTTGAGCGCCAGGTGATTCAAGACAAGGCAACAGAACCGCCCTTTACCGGGATTTTCGAGGCTTTTCAGGGTAAAGGTACGTATGTCTGCCGGCGTTGCAACGCGCCGTTGTACCGTTCGGAACATAAATTTCACTCCGGGTGTGGATGGCCGAGTTTCGATGATGAAATTCCGGGGGCGGTGGCCAGGAAGCCTGATCCGGACGGGATGCGTGTGGAGATCGTGTGCGCACGTTGTGGGGCCCATCTGGGTCATGTGTTTGTGGGCGAGGGACTCACCCCTAAAAACACACGTCATTGTGTCAATTCGGTTTCCATGGCCTTTGTGCCGGATCGGCCGAAGATTTCTTCTGCCTCATCCCTAACGGATCAACCCGGACAGGCCGAGGATGTTTCGGACGCCGTGCGGTCCGGACCTGCTGCCGAGGCTTTTTCCCAGGCTGCGATGCCGCTGGAACGGGCGGTTTTTGCCGGCGGCTGTTTCTGGGGCGTGGAACATCTGTTGCGTCAGGTTCCAGGGGTAGTGGAGACGCGGGTCGGATACACGGGCGGCCGCAAACCGTACCCTACCTACGAAGAAGTATGTACGCACACGACCGGTCACGCTGAGGCGGTGGAAGTGCTGTTTGATCCGGCTGTAGTGTCCTTTGAAGCGCTGGCCAGGGTATTTTTTGAGATCCATGACCCCACCCAGTTGAACCGCCAGGGCCCGGATATCGGAGATCAGTACCGCTCAGCGGTTTTCTACACCACACCGGCACAAAAAGAAATTGCCGAAAACCTGATCCGTGAACTGCGTGATAAAGGGTTCGAGGTGGTTACAGCGGTTGAACCTGCTGGTGTTTTCTGGCCAGCCGAGCCCTATCATCAGCGGTATTATGAGCGAAAAGGAACCCGTCCCTACTGTCATTCCAGGGTTAAACGGTTCTGACGGAAATTGAAGGTGTTACCGGATTTGGTGCGGTCCAGGGCTGAGGTATAGACTTTCAACCAGGATTGGCATCGGAATCCGGAGACATGGTATGCGGGGATATTTGATGGCTTTTTGGCTCTGGGGACTTATGGCGGAATTGCTGGCGGCAGGCGCCTGGGGAGGTGTGACGGAATTACAGCAACCGCACACATCCGGTCCGACCATACCGGTCACGGCAGCCGGTGCGCCGGAAGTCAAGGGGTTGAGCCCTGTTGGGGTTGCCCTATTCTCGAAACAGACTGATCTGTATGAAGAAGAGGAAACCACAACTGTCTTGACGACGGACAGTCAACCCTCCTGGCTGGAATTGTATTTGGCTCTGGGCGGCATCATTCTGGTGGCGCTGGGTATAGTCCGGCTGGCTGAAATCCGCAGGGTCGATGATCCCTGTTTCATTGCCACGGCGGCATGGGGTACGCCACTAGCCTGGGAAGTGAACCTGTTGCGCGGCTGGCGGGATAAATACCTGCTGACCAGTGTGGCGGGGGTGGCGTTTGTGGATATATATTACCGCGTGAGTCCGACGGTTGCGGAATACGTGGCGCGTTCCCCCTTCCTTGCGGCGGTGGTACGTCTGGCGTTGCTGCCGGTTGTGCTGATATCCGACGGCATACTTTTCATGGCAGTGGCGGTGCCGATTTTTCTGGTTACGTTTTCGGGTATCACTCTGATCGCATGGTTCCGGCGGCGGAATCGTCATTCCGTTCCGCCGGCCTGAACGGATAATCCGTTCCCCGGATCGATGTATACCGGATCTCCTGTCTCACATCGGTCATAGAGAGTGATCACGTCGTCATTCAACATACGCACACATCCGTGGGATGTTGGAGTACCGATTCGGTCCTCATCGTTTGTTCCATGGATGTAAATGGACCGGGTCTTCGAGTCTACAGAAATTCCTTTTTCATTCCGGCCGGTGTTGATGCCCTCCTCCAACCCTTCCAGCCAGAGGATTCGGGTCAGCACCAGATCTTCCGTGGTCCTATCGCCGGGTTTCCAGCATCTTCCTGTATTGATCCGAGAACGGAAAATCGTGCCCCAAGGTGCCCTTTCCCCTATTTTTTCACAGATGCGGTGCCAGCCAGGCGGAGTCTGTTCCGAATTCACTTCGGCACCAATCCCTTTAGCCGCGGTAGAGCATGCTGCCTGCCACACAGGCTTACCGTCTTCGATCAGGTAAAGCCGCTGTTCCGTGACGGATATCAGAACGCCTCTCCCTTTCCCCACTTTTTCGGTCCATTTCGCTCGTTCAAGGGCTTCGGTAAGTTTTTCATTCATCACGGGTTTCCTGAAAGATATCCTCCCTGTTGCGGAGATTTTTGTTCCCTCCGGCGGGAGGGTTTCGACGGGAATTCCTTCCGGAGTTATCGCGCTGTATGTGCGGGTATTCGGGTCCCACGATACCTGTATGGTACCTGTGGCGAGTGGTACCCGGATGGACAGGGCCGGAAGCCCGGGGATGCACGGCGGTGCCAGCCGTATGGCCTTCCATCCTGGGACGGCCGGTCGGATGCCCAGAACGTATTCCGTGATCAGGTAAATGGGACTGGACGCCCAGGGATGGCACCAGCTCATGTTCTTTTTCTGATCCGGATGCCATACTTCAGTGCAGGTTGTGGCGCCCTGACGTAGCATTTCCCGCCAGGAGTGGTCCGAGTCGTTGGTGAGCAGTTCCCAGCCCAGTTGCGCGGCATCCTGCAGGAAACACGCCTCGATCACGTACGAGGCGATGTAGACGCCGCAATTCAGTTTCTTTTCACGGATGAGACCAAGCATTTTTTCCCGGTCGGCGCCTTCATATAGCCCGAAAGCGAGGGGCACAGCGTTCGCGTGCAGGGAACTGTGGCGGGATCCGGGGGCGTCCACATAAAGGCCGGTTTCCGGATCAACCAGATATTCCGCGAAACCCGCGGCAACTCGGTCCGCCCGCGTGTCATAGCGGATACCGTCCCGTCCCACTTCACGCTCTATACGCGCCGCGGCACGTAAACTGCCGTAATAGAAGGCATTGAGGACTGCGTTGGCCTTGCCTTCAGCGTACTCATAGTCGAAGTTATCCCTGAGGTCGGCGGGCCAGTCGACCAGTACCCATTTTTCTTTTTTCTTGTGGAATCCCTCGAGCAGGCCCTTGTCCGACTCAAACCGGGAGAAATATCCGAAGAGTTCTGGCAGGGCTTCATCTGCTGCCCGCCGCAGGAGGGCGCGATCCCCCGTCATTTCGTAATATTTCCATACCATCAGGGGAAACTGGAGGGAGTACTCGGCGATTTCCTGCATGAAACTGCCGGGGGCTACGGCCATCATACCCGGGCAGATCCGCTGGGACTCCATGAATTCCAGCAGGGCTTTCCGCGTCAGGGATCCGTCAGCGGTAAGCCAGAGGTGGGAGCGGGAGGTAATGACGGCATCACCGAGATACTGTCCTTTTTCCCGGCTCGGACAGTCCAGCATGCCCCCCTGACAGCCCATTTTGACCCCCTGCGCGCACAGATCCCAGATTGCTTTCAGGTTTGGATCCGCACAGGTGAATTGGACTGCGTTGTCATTGAAAGGATGATGACGGACGTCCACCCAGACGTCCGGTTCAGATGGAGCATCCAGAATTTCCATATAGCGGAAGGCGCGGTAATCGAAAAATTCGATTTCATCTTCACCGCCGGACAGAACAGGCAGTTCTTCATAGCGGCAGTTGGCCCGCATTTCGTAGCGGACCCGATAGGGCTCGATCAGTTCCTCGCCGTGGCGTACCGTGAGAATATCCCCCGCGTTGCCCCGGATGCGGATACGGGTATGGCCGACGATTTCCCGGCCGAAATCGCAAAAATAATGACCCATTCCGATTTTCCGGATCTCTTTCGGCCGGACCGGATATACCTGCAGCGGCGGGGTTTCCTGGGGTACGAAAACATGGTCCTGCCACTCGGAAAGGGGTTCGCACCACTCCTTATCGTCAAATTCAGTAGAGGTCCAGCCTTTTGGAATCTGCCGCATATCGATATGCTCGAGAAACTGGGTTTTGTATCCCGTGGTTTCCTCTCCGGTATACGCGGTCAGGGGCAGACAGTGCCATGTCGGATCGGTGGCGATGATGTCCGTGCTGCCGTCGGCGTAGGTGATCCGGAGGACCGCGGCGAATCCTGACCGGTTGTCGCCGCTGCACCATACCCGGTTGATGAGTCCCTGGTAAAACAGGTGGACACCCAGGCAGTTAACACCCGCGCGCAAGAAAGCCGAAATTTCGAGCGTCTGAAATGGATAGGCCCAAGGGTATCCTCCTTCCGGCCCCTGACCGACCCGCTGACCGTTACAGTACAGTACGGCATAATCGTCAGCCGAGAATACGAGAATGGCGCTGGCTGGCGTTTCCCGGAGTTCAAACTCGTGACGGAACAGGGTGTGGAGATTCCTGGGCCCTTCCGGCATATCTCCAACTTTTTCATTTTCCCGGTGGAACACATTAACGATCTCATATCCGCCATGCCGGGGATCCCGGAGCCACGCCGCGTCATCGAATGGAAACACTCCTCCCGCGTACAGCCATGTCGCGATGAACAGGCCTGATATCATTCGGGCGTTCTCCGCTGTTGAAATCTGTTGGGACGTAATCCGCCCCGTTGCGTAAGTGTAAAGTGGGATAGACGGATTCCGCAACTCGCGCCGGATACAGGGCGTCAGGACGTTTCCTTTTCAGTGTTACAGTCCTGCAGGGCAGCTTTGACCGTGTCGATTTCAGGGTGCTCCGGCCCCAGCAGGTGCAACAGGGCTTCAAACACCTCCCGTCCTTCGGTTCCTCGGCCTTCCGCGCACAGGATCCTGCCCAGGTTGAAACGAGGCTGGGGCAGGCTGGGATTGGCCTCGATCGCCTGACGGAAAAGCGTTTCCGCATCCTGGTTCCGGTGCTGCTGTGCCGCCAGCATACCGAGGTTATTCAGGGCTTCCGCGAAATCCGGTCGCAGTTTTAATGCCTGACAGTAGGCCTGTTCTGCGGCAGTGAAGTCCCGGGCGGCTTCCCGAACCCGTCCGAGGGTATACCACCACGCGGCAGAGGCCTGATCCGGATGGAATCCTTCCCGCAGGCTCCGCAGGGCTCCGTCGGTGTCACCTCTGGACAGGCACGTTTCGGCCAGGTTGATGCGGGCGGTTTCGAATTCGGGCTGGATTCGCAGGGCGTTCCGCAACTGCTCCTCACCTTCTTTGGTCTGTCCCGAAAGCACCAGCATCCATCCGAGGTTATTCAGCGGTTCCGCCGTTCCCGGCAGCCGTTTCACGGCCTTGCGCGCCCAGAGCAGGGCTGTTTCCAGATCTCCCGCCTGATAACACGCGCGGGAGAGATCATAGGCGATGCTTCCGTTTTCCGGCTGCAGTTCGGCGGCCCTTGACAGCCACTCCACAGCCTGACGGTAACGTCCGGCATCCATGGCGATGCGGCCGCCTGTAGCCCAGGCCCATGGGTTGCGCGGATTGTCGGCGACGGCCTGCCCGCACAGTTGCAGGGCCTGATCGAAGTCTCCCGCGCCCGCTTTCAGCCGGGCGAGGTTGCATGCCGCGAAAACGTTGCGCGGATTGGCTTTCAGGGCCCGACTGAACAGATCTTCCGCCTCAGCGGTACGACCTTGCCTGAGGGCGATATTGCCCAGGTTATTCCAGACAATGGCAGGGTCGGCGCCTCCTGCCAGCGCCATGGTATACCGGTTTTTGGCGGTTTCCACGTCTCCGACTGCCGACGCCGCCATGGCCTTTCGCAGGTGCCAGGTTGCCGCGGAAGGCGTGTACCCGGTCCAGTTCACGCCGGCCAGGATGGCCGCGGAAGCATATAGCAACAGGGCAGTCACTACGCCACGCCACTGTCGAAAATACAACCACCGCAGACAGATCCACACCCCCGTTCCCGAAAAAAGCAGGAGTACCGGAACAATCTCCACCCGGTAGCGGCCAGCCACAAAATACGGCAGCACGGAAAGAAAGCAGGCCGCTACGAACAGAAGCAGTCCGACTGCCGGAATTCGGCTCTCCCGAACCATCTGCTCATATCGCTGGGTAATAACCCATAACGCCAGTCCTGCCAGAGCAAGCGTCAGCATCACGGAAAATCCGGGCAGTATGGCGTACAGCGGCGAAGCGGTCCGGTCAAGTTCGGGAACTGTGTCGTTGGTGATTTCTGCAGGCCCCCAGAACAGCAGCGTTTTGCGCCATAGCGCCCGGATAAAATCGAGGGGATGACGCCAGATCCAGACCAGACCCTGGTGATAAAACCACCGGTTGGCCTCACTGAACCGGATCGGTTTGCCCAAATGTTCTCCCAGTCCGCGGACAATTGCCGGGTAATCAAAGCAACTCCAATGTTCGATGCCCGCGAGGAGCGGCAGTTCAGGGATGTCCG
>Ga0308390_1001116_pt1 | contig 17865 bp, 19 predicted proteins | sample Hotspr2Sample149_FD_202358 | JGI IMG/M metagenome (GOLD analysis project Ga0308390, IMG submission 202358) | Hot spring phototrophic mat microbial communities from Mushroom Spring, Yellowstone National Park, Wyoming, United States - 20040719_149 ...
TACAGGACGCTTGCAAAATTATTGCAATTAAAAGGGTTTGCCGTTACACGGTTTGTTACGTATGGCAGTGGCATTGGCAAACCGGGAACATTTGTGCGGACAATTGCCGACAAAGCAGCAAAAAGGTTATATTTAGGTGACATGATGCTCATCGCAGCACGGAAGATGGTAGTTTAATTTTTTTTAGGAGAATATCTAATGAAAATAGTCAATACAATTAAAGATTTGCGCAATGAAATTGCTCTGCAGCGGCGTAATGATAATAAAATAGGATTTGTCCCCACAATGGGATACCTTCATGAAGGTCACCTGAGCCTGGTTGGAATATCACGGCAGCATTCTGATTATCAGGTTATGAGTATATTTGTGAACAAAATGCAATTTAATGACCCCAAAGATTATACCACCTACCCGCGGGATTATGACCGGGACTTTGCCCTGGCCAAAGATGCAGGTGTTGACTTGATATTTCTTCCTGATGATAGCGAGATGTATCAAAACCGCCTGACCTATGTTGACATCGAAATGATGACCAACCATTTATGCGGTGCAACCCGTCCCGGCCATTTCAGGGGCGTGCTTACGGTTGTGGCAAAGCTTTTTAATATTGTTCAGCCGGATGTTTCAGTATTTGGACAGAAGGATATACAGCAGGCTGTTATTATACAAAAAATGGTAAAGGACCTGGATTTCCCTGTTACTATAATCGTTGCACCAATTATCCGTGAACCTGATGGGCTGGCAATGAGCTCACGTAATGTGCACTTAAAAGGCGATGACCGCACCAACGCCGTTGTTATTTACAAGTCATTACAAAAAGCTGAAGAGCTCATACATCAAGGTATAGTGCAATCACATACACTGATACCAGCAATTACTGATATAATTACTTCAGGTAAACCTAAAAAGATTGATTATGTTTCCATAGTTGATTATGAAACGCTTCAGCCTATAGAAACACTGAAAGAAAAATCCGTTATTGCTGTTGCTGCATTTTTTGGACCCACACGCTTAATAGATAATATGATAGTTGAAAAAAGGGGAGAGATGTACACATGCGTATATTAACATATATTGTAATTCTTATTATTGGTTTTGTTTCCTGCCAGCCATCAAAACCACTTACGCCACAGGAGGCATTTAACGCACTTAAAGATGCCTATACACATAACAATATGCAAAACGTTGCAGCGTTGTTATCTTCTAACAGCAAAAAAAAGATTGCTACGGTTATTCATAATCTGCAAACCATGAACAGGGCACAGATTACAGCATTTGCGCAATATTACAATGTTAGCCCTGATAGCATCAAAAATATGAATATACCTGAGTATCTCTTATTGCAGAAGAAAATAGCAGCGACCCGTGGGGATGATGTTCTTTTGACTGCGCTCAACCAGCCCATTGCACAGGTAACTATCGCCCAATCAAAAGCCACTGTTCAACTATATAATGGCATGAGTTTGCTTTTTGTCAAGGAAGGGCCATACTGGTTTTTTGAGTATGAGTAATACTACTGTACAGGCATGCCTAACAGCCGCGAAGCTTCTACACCTGCATCTTTAACTACTGAGATATATTCATCCAGCTTAGGGCATATCTGCTCACGTGAGCCTGAAATACCAATTGAATAGTCAACCACACCCCGGTGATTGAACACAGGCGCAGCAATGCACACAACACCTAATCTGTATTCTTCATTGTCAATTGCATATTTATTATGGACTACAGTATCAAGGTGTTTTTTATACGCACCAATTAATGTTATGGTCTTTGGTGTATATTTTTGTAATTTGATATTACACAGCAGCAATTCCTTTTCCTGGTGAGGCATAAAAGCAATGAGTACCTTCCCCAGTGCAGTGGCGCATGCAGGTTCACGTGTCCCTACAGATATATGCATGCTGAGGCTATTTCGTGGTTGTTCAACGGCTATGAATACCACATCCTGTCCATGCAGCATAGCCAGGTGTGTATTCTGTTGCGTTTTTTCACAAACATATTTTAGAACTGGCCGCAAGAAAGTTTCAATTTTAGTCTGTTCACCAAAAGCTCCAGAAAGCTCCATTATCTTTAATCCCAACATGTATTTCTTTGTATCAGGATCCTGATGAACAAAGTTATTTGCAACCAATGTCCCCAAAAGCCTAAATATTGATGATCGGTCAATATCAAAATGCTCTGTTATTTCATTCAGTGAAAGGGGCCTGTCTGATTTTCCCAGTATCTCCAAAATCTTTAATCCCCTGTCAAGCGACTGTATCGTTTGTGCCATAATGTTCCCCAATTGTGTTTCATATTGTGCAATGACAACCTATAAAAAATGTCAACAAATAAATACTTGCTGAAATGCAGATTATGGGTAATTATATTATTAATTTCATAATTTTAGTTTGATTTTCACTGTTAATTCCTAAATGTATTTTTGTGTACAAAAAAATAATTAATGTACACTCCCGCCGCCTTCGGCGGCTGGAGTGTACATGTATTTATGTTAAATTTTTTTTAAGGAATAAATACTGTTTGACTTTTAAATTCATTATTTTCTTCTTATTATAGATACTGTAAATAATGATCAATAAGGTAATAGGCATGAAAAAATTTCCAGAAGATTTTGTATGGGGAGTTGCAACCTCGGCATATCAGATTGAAGGCGCCTGGAATGAAGACGGCAAAGGCCTATCAATCTGGGATGAATTTTGCCATAGAGGAGGTAAAATCGCCAATGGTGACACTGGTGACATTGCCTGCGATCATTATCATCGGTACAAAGAAGATGTGCAGATTATACAAAAGCTCAATTGCAAGGCATATCGATTTTCCATCTCATGGCCGCGCGTGCTGCCGGAAGGGCGCGGGAGGGTCAACGAAAAGGGATTGGATTTTTACAAGCGCCTCATTGATGAGTTGTATGCACATGGCATCATCCCATTTGTGACATTGTATCACTGGGATTTGCCGCTTGCGCTGGAAAAGCAAGGCGGATGGACAAAGCGGTTTATTTCAGATGCATTTGCCGAATACGCTGAAATTATCGTAAAGTCTTTAAAAGATAGAGTGAAGCATTGGACGACGCTGAACGAGCCGTTGGTAATCTATGGTGCGGGATATTTTTCTGGTGTTCATGCTCCAGGATATAAAAGCCTTTATAAATCAATTAAAGTAATTCATAATCTGCTTTTATCGCATGCCAAAGCATATCATGCGATAAAATCGATTTCACCAAGTGCTCAGGTGGGAATCGTCAACGCGCTATCGCCGGTTGTTCCTGAAACCGAAAAAGACAAGAAAGCGGCGATGTTAGCTGAAAGCTACACGCAACGCATTTTTTTGGATCCATTTTTTAAAGGGGCATATCCTTCCCTTATAGATAAGAAATTGCAGTTTTTGAACCGCGATATTCGCGACGATGATTTTACATTAATGAAAAACACCTGTGACTTTTTGGGTGTAAATAATTATACCAGAATGGTGGTAAAAAAGACGTTTTTACCAGTTCCGGGCTTTGCGATTATTAAATCAAAATCATACCCCCTTACCGCCATGGGCTGGGAGATATATCCCGAAGGAATTTATCGGCTTTGCACGTGGATAAAAAATGAGTATGGCAATCCTCCAGTCTACATCACCGAAAATGGTGCTGCATTCGACGATGTGATAAATGATCAGGGAGAAATTGTGGATACTCAACGCATTGAATTTTTAAAGAGCTATTTGTCTGACGTACATGCGGCCATTCAGGATGGCTGTAACATCAAAGGATATTTTGTATGGAGCCTTATGGACAATTTTGAATGGGCAGAAGGCTATACAAAGCGTTTTGGCATTATATACGTTGATTACGCCACACAGAAACGAATGATCAAGCACAGTGGCACATGGTATGCGTCAGTGTGTGCACAGAATGGATTTGAATGATAATGCATAAATGGGGTTGTTACCATGAAAAAGCAATTAAGTTTTAAAATGCGCATTCTCATCATTATTTTGATGTCGGTAAATATCATTTTTCTCACTGCGGATAAAAATATAATCAGTGCCGTGCTCATCGAGGTTGAGAAGGAGTTTGGTGTTGATTCATCCGATATTGGTTTTATGTCGTTTTTATTCACTATGATTGGAGCAGTAGTAAGCATTGTCTGGGGATACTACACCGATAAAGTAGATAGAAAAAAATTATTTGCGCTTTCGGTATTTGCCGCAGAAATTCCCTGTGCGCTTACGTACTTTGCACCTAATTTTACTATGTTTTTTATTCTGCGAATACTTACCGGCATTGGTGTAGGTGCGGCATTCCCCATCGTATTTTCAATGCTGGGAGATATCTTCGATAAAAAAGGACGGACGATTGCGGCAGCAATACTCACCACATGTTGGGGAATCGGCGGTCTTTTAGGTGTCATGGTGGCGGGATATTCGTTAGGCGCAGGACTTGGATGGCGGCTACCGTTTGTGCTCATAGCAGCACCAAACTTTTTACTCATAGTTTTGTTTTATTATATTATTCCAGAAATTCCCAAAGGAGCTTCCGAAGAAGCCTTGAAAGAGTTGATACAACAGGGATTGCGTTATCCTGGCATTATAAAAATCAAAGACTATATTCGATTGGCTAAAATTAAAACCAATCTTCTTCTTTTTGTGCAGGGACTTGCAGGCAATCTTCCGTGGGGTGCGCTTTTTTTGTTAATAAAATTTCTTCAAACTGAGCGCGGGTTTGATGTTAATACAGCAACAACAATATATGGAATATTTGGCATCGGCGCTGCCACCGGCGGGATAATTGGTGGAGCGATTGGAGGAAAATTGTTTATGATCAAACCTTCTTTCCAGCCACTATTTTCAGGGATTTCGACTATTACGGGTGCGTTTGTCACGTTAAGCATTTTGTATTTAGTGCCTAATGATTTTATTATCGTGGCAATAACCGGATTTTTTGGTGCAGCATGGGCTTCAATCACCGGCGCTAATATTCGCAATATGCTTCTCAGTGTAAATCGCCCTGAAGACCGCGGACCTATTTTTTCAATTTTCAATCTCACCGATTCAGTTGGTTTTGGAATAGGTGAATTCATAGCTGGATCTCTTTCCGTAACAATTGGCATCACGCATGCATTGGGAATTTCCTTTGGATGCTGGATTCCCTGTGGCATTATCATTATTATAGCAGCGCTTTATTTTGGCAGCGATGTGGCAAAGCTCGATGCCAGCATGCAGGAAATGGCTGAAGTAATGAAACAGGAACAACAGAAAAGCACATAGCATATATTATCAAAGAATCTGCGCGTTCTATTGTATATCATTTGCATTTTTATGACTTTGTTTTTGAAAACTTGTTTCCACATATAGTGAATCAAAATACTCAACAAACTTATTGCTACCATCATAATGGACAACTGCAAATTTTCTTTATTTATTGGATGCTGTATAGCGTTATTACGATATTTTTATAAAGACTATATTTAATGACTGTCCTTTGTGCCATCACAATCCCATTTTATATTATCTTGTGTTTTCATTTAAATATCCACGCTATTTGCAACTTTAAAGATTTAAAATTTTTTAACTGTTAATTCATAAATGCATTTTTATGTACAAATAATAATTAATGCACACTTTTAATATTAAATTATTTTTAAGGGATAAAGACTGAAATTTTTCAATTTCGTTCATTATCTAATTATGAACACAGATATTGAAAAAATTCACTGTTAATTCCTAAATGTATTTTTGTGTACAAAAAAATAATTAATGTACACTCCCGCCGCCTTCGGCGGCGGGAGTGTACATGTATTTATGTTAAATTTTTTTAAGGAATAAATACTGGAAAAAATTTATAAAAAGTTATTGACAATAATACAATATCATTGCATTATATACAATATAAAGGAATTATTATGCTTGTGAAATTTGACACTATACAAGGTTCAAAGATTAATAAGCCTTTTGAACGCGAGTTGAAGGTGCTGATGTCGCCTGATAAAGATGGTACGGTAAAAGAATTCACGTTTCTGCTTTCAACATTGGCGCCGAATGGCGGTTGTACAGATTGGCATTCGCACTCCGAATCAGGTGAACTCATGATATTTCTATCCGGCAAGGGCAAAGCATGGCTTGAAAATAATGAATTTACTATAGAGCCTGGAACTGCCCTATACGCTCCCGCAGGGATGAAACATAAAACACTGAATACCAGTAGTGAACCATTGCAAATTGCATGTATTTTTATCCCTGCAATCTCAACTAGTTACATACAAAAAAGCATTGAAGAATCAGAAAAAGCACGGGGTAACACATGAATTCCTTTATTGACTTTAATAGTGTTCACACAAATTGTATTAATAATAATATATTTGTACTATCAGAAATTGAATCCAAATCAATTCTTTCAAAATATGGCATTCCAATTCCAAAAGGCGAATTAGTAAGAAATCATAACGAAGTTTTGGAAAAAAGTGCACTGCTGACATTTCCTGTTGTAGCTAAAATCTCAGCACAGGGATTATTACATAAAACCGAGTATGGCGGAATCATTACAAATATTAATAATAAAGAAGAACTCATTATTGCATTTAATAATTTGAATGAAAAAGTAACAAACCAAAACATTAAAGGATATAATGGTATACTTGTAGAAGAACAATGTTATGGGCAGGTTGAAATTATTGCAGGATTTTCAAATGACACTGTTTTTGGTCCCGTTCTCATGGCTGGTATTGGAGGAATTTATACCAATCTTTTAAATGATGTTTCATTTTGCATCCTCCCTGCAACAGAAAAAGAAATTTTTAATATGTTAAAAAAACTAAAAGGCTATCCCCTTATTGAAGGCTATAGAGGTAAAAGAAAAATTTATTTCAAAAGGCATACCTATTTTTACACAGATTGACCATTGGGTAACTGCAGCATATGCGGTGATGCAGTGGGGAAGAAAACTGAAACAGGAGTCATAAATGGAAAAACTCATAATCACAGCAGCACTCACCGGCGGCATACATGGTAAAGAAGCAAATCCTGCATTGCCCCAACAGCCTGATGAAATTATTCAGGCTGCCTATGATTGCTACAATGCGGGCGCTTCAATTGTTCATATCCATGCTCGCGATAAAGAAGGAAAGCAAACTGCTTCTAAAGAGATATTTTCTGAAATAAACGAAGGCATTCGTGCACGATGCCCGCTCATTATACAAAACACAACCGGTGGCCCGGGGCTTCCTATTGAAAAAAGGATCTCGTCACTTGATGCAAATCCCGATTCCGCATCGTTAAACTGTGGTTCAGTTGTTTTCTTTTATCAGGGCAAAGAGCTTCCATTCATTAACTATCGCTCAGAAATTGAAGCTTTTGCTAAAGCAATGCTTAAACGCAATATCAAGCCAGAACTTGAACTGTACAATCCATCAATGTTTTTAGAGGTTGTAAATCTTATTCAAAAACAATTGCTAAAGCCGCCATATTATATAAATTTAGTTATGGGAGTAAATGGCATGGGTGGTTTTCCTGGAACCACTGAAAATGTATTAACAATGATACGATGTCTCCCTGAACATAGTATATTTAATGTTTCAGGAATTGGCAAATGCCAGCTTGCTATGAATACTATAGCTATCCTTTTGGGAGGGCATGTCCGCACTGGCCTTGAAGATAATGTTTTTTATAAAAAGGGTCAGCTTGCATCATCCAATGCACAGCTGATAGAACGCATTGTTAAGCTTGCAAACGAATTGGGAAGAGATATTGCTTCACCATCTGAGGCACGCAACATACTTGGTATTGGAGATAGATCATGAAAATAGCAGTCATTAATGAAACAAGCGCCGCGGATAAAAATAAAGATATCATTGCTGCCCTTGAGGGCAGAGGGCATGAAATCATAAACGCAGGCATGACGCAATCAGGTGCAAAGCCTGAACTGACATATATCCATACAGGTTTTATGGCAGCTTTACTTTTAAATGCTAACCGAGTTGACATGGTGGTTGGTGGATGTGGTACCGGGCAGGGATTTTTAAATGCAGTTATGCAATATCCAAAGGTTGTATGCGGGCATATTATAACGCCGCTGGATGCATGGCTCTTTACGCAGATTAATGGCGGCAATTGCGTTTCGCTTATGCTCAATCAGGGCTATGGGTGGGCTTCCCAGCAGAATCTAAAATTTATTTTTGATGCACTCTTCAGTGTTGAATCAGGAAGTGGATATCCGGAACAAAGGAAAGAATCACAGAAGCAATCACGGCAATTGCTCAATACAATTTCATGTATAACGCACCAATCCATGGCACATATTATACAGGCTTTGCCAGATGACGTAATTCAGCCAGCACTTCATTACCCTGGTTTCCTGGATATACTAGACGTGAAAACTCTGGAAGATGAAGCATTAAAAAATGCCATGCAAATGAGAATGTAGCAAATAGTAAATCTCTTATCCTTAGCAAGCATAGGAAGAGATAGTGATGTTCAATAATTTTTTTTGGAGTAAACCAATGGCCACTACAATAGAAAAACGCGCAGAATCCATTGCAAAACATGGTACTATTGAAAAGGCAATAGAAGCTAATGCTATCGCACAATACCAGACAATAACGGTATCCGAAGCTATAGTCCTTGGCCTTTTACGGCAACGGGTAACAAAATATTTTGGCATCTTTGGGCATGGCTCAACGGACATCGCTGAAGTTTTACGAGTATATGAAGAGCATGGATTGGTGACAACATATAATGTTCGCCACGAAACAGCAGCAGCACATGCAGCAACAGTGCTGAATATGCTCACAGGAGAAGTTGGTGCAGTTGTCACTTCAATTGGCCCGGGAGCGCTTCATGCGTTTGCTGGTTCACTTGCGTCAGCTTCTAACGGTGTTGGCGTATATCACATTTATGGCGATGAAACAACGCACGGTGAAGGCTTCAACATGCAGCAAATTCCAAAAGATGAACAGGGTTTATTTCTTAAATTGTGCAGTGTAATGGGAAATGCCTATGCCCTTTATGAACCATGGTCAGTGACATCTGCATTAAAACAAGGAGCGGTTACCACTGGCGTGCCGTTTGCTCAGCCGTTTTTCCTGCTTGCACCTATGAATGTGCAGCCATCGGTTCTGCAAAACTTTAACTTGCTGCAGCTACCTTCACCATACCAGCATACACCCTGTGAGTGTAGCGATAAAGATGTATTCAAGAAAGCCATTGATACTGTTAAGGCTGCACAGCGTGTTACCATAAAGATTGGCAATGGTGCACGTGGATGCAGCAAGGAAATATGTGAGCTAGCAGAACTTTTAGATGCAGCCATTGTGAGCGGGCCATCCAGTACCAGCATTGTGCCATACTCTCATCCACGGTACATGAGCGTTGGTGGCTCTAAAGGTTCGCTGTGTGGCAATTATGCTATGAATGAAGCTGATGTGGTGATAGTTATCGGTGCACGTGCTGTTTGCCAATGGGATTGTTCCGGGACAGCATGGAAAAAAGCACAGGCCATTATTAATTTTAACACCAATCCTCACCATGCATTTCACTATAATAAATGCATTTCCATAGTTGGCGATGCGCAACCAAATCTCAGGCAGTTTATTAACTACATAAAGGATTCAGGAATTATAAAAGGCGATAGTTCATCGCAGTGGATTGCTGCCCTGAAAGAAAAAAAAGCACAGTGGCAATCATTCAAAAAGCTTCGTTTTGATAACCCCACGCTGTATGATGATGCATGGAAGCGAGATGTTCTCACCCAGCCTGCTGCAATAAAAGCCGTGTGCGATTTTGCTGATAAACATGATTACGCTAAAATATTTGATGCCGGAGATGTACAGGCCAATGGATTTCAAATAGTTGAAGATGAACATGAAAAACAAACCATAACCGATACCGGTGCCTCGTACATGGGATTTGCATCATCTGCGGTTCTTATTTCAGGAATTATTAATAAGCGGGTGATTGCATGTTGCGGCGACGGCAGTTTCATGATGAATCCTCAGATACTCATTGACGGTGTCGAGCATAATGCTAACGGAATAATCGTAATATTTGATAACAGGCGGATGGCAGCCATCACCGGGCTACAATATGCACAGTATGGCAAAGAATACAAAACATCTGACACCGTTGAAGTGGACTATGTGGCAATGGCAAACTCAGTGAAAGGTGTAAAAGGAATGTTTGGCGGATATTCTATCCAAGAATTGCAGCAGGCATTACAGAAGGCGCATGAATACAAAGGGCTCTCAGTTATCCATATGCCGGTATATAGCGGCAGCCATGAATTAGGCGGCATGGGCGTATTTGGCGATTGGAACGTGGGCAACTGGTGTGAGCGCGTCCAGGAAGAATATCACAGGCTGGGATGGTGAAGATGTAAAAAGATTACTTCTTCATATTATTTCATCTATGGTTTCAAATTTATTTTTTCCCTTTTTCTCCTTTTTTTCAAAAGCATCTATTATCTCACGGTCTTTAATATCCTCGTACAATTCCCACAACGACTTTTTAATAAGAGTTGAAGCATCACAACCATAGTGTTTTTTAAGAATTTTCAATATCTTTTCTTCTTTTGCGTTAAAGCGAACACTTGTTACTGCCATTTATCATATACCTCCTCTCGTTTACCAATATATATTACATAATAATCTTCGTCTTCAATATAAAATATTGCACGATATTTTCCCTTCCTCATTCTATAGTAATCTCGTTTAAAGTTACCTTTAATTTTTTTAATATCAAATAAATTAAAATCCTTTGTTAAATTCAATGCTAAAAAAGCATTATGAAATTGTTGAAACACTCTCAGTGGAAGAATTCCTTTTTTTAATGATTTTTTGACTTCTCTTTCATAATAAATCATGTAAACAATGTACTACAAAATATTATGAGGTCAAGTTATTTTTTATTTTAGTGTAAATCAAATGATCATATTTTTTGCACAATGCTCTTATGCATTTTTTCATCTATTGGGTAAAGGCTTATAAAAACAATCCCGCAAATCCCAAAGGCAGCCCGTAATTTCAACGCCTCTTCAGATTTCCCTTCAATCTTTATGAGCCCTTGAAGATACGCCATCTCTATTCTCTTTTTCCTAAGCAGAATTGCTGCCCACAGGCCTGCAGGCACCGTTATCTTCATATCCCATTTTTGTGGCAGCACTCCCTCTTTAGCTGTTAAGACACTATTATTAATCATTATGCTGTAACAAAATCCTTTAGCCTCACCTTCAGGTTCAATATTCAGGGCGATAGTAACTGTCCATTGTCTCACTGCATCAGGATTATACCGTTTTAAAAATTCTTCAGTCAATTCCTTTGCTCGTGGCGCATATTGAGAAGTATTGCCACGCAATCCAATGCGCTCAAAAAAACTCTTTATTGGCGATTTTGTTGCTGCAATGTCTTTGCGATGCCGCATATAATAATATAGCGATGGAAATGGCGCATCAAGCTCCTGTGTATACACCTCCCTGTGCACTTTAGCTGACTTTTGTATTGCTAAAGAAAAGCGCAAGATATCCCGTGCATTAGCACCTGATAGCATTGGTTGTGTTTTCCCAAGTATGGATTCAATAAAATTATGCGTTGCGCCAATAAAGCCTAAAGCCCAGTCAGACTTTTCATTATAGTGTTTCCATCCTTTGCTGGTAAAAACGCTTACTGCAGGCCCTTTGACAATAATACCCGTGCATCTGTGTATAACAACTATGCCTTGAGTTCCGCTCACCTCTATCCATACATCATTGGCATAATATTTAGAAGGGATTTTAAGCGCAGGCATATGCACAAACTCAATTGATCCATACACACCGCTGGTGTGTTTCCATATCATCACGGAAGGGGCATCAATAATGCCATCAATTGAATCAATCCAGCCACTGGCACGCTCAACACTTCCGCACAAATACCACGCTGTAGTCCACAGGTGATGCCCGTGGTCAAATGTATCAAAACCGCGAATGCCGCCGCTTTCAGTGTTTTCTTTTAAACGCCACTGCCATGCTGCAGGCGGCACATACCACCCACCACTTCCACCACCAATAAATTTTATACGGATGGAAATGGGGCTACCTATCTCCCCGTTTTCTATAATTTTTTTGGCCAGCCGTATGGGTGGGTAAAACGCATAGTTATCGGTCACCTTAAAGATTTTACCGTGCTGTGCTGTAGCTTCAAGGATGCGGTCAGCACTTGCAAGGTCAACAGTCATAGGCTTTTGCAGCGCAATGTGCTTCCCTGCCTTTGCAGCGGCAATGACCACAGGCTCATGAAGGGAGTGCGGAGTTAAAATTTCAACCGCATCAATGCGCGGGTCTTTTAGCAGGTCATTATAATCAGTATACGAAACAGTTGCATGCCACTGTGTAGCCCTTTGTTCTACCAGCGTGGGATTAATATCGCATACTGCGTACAGTTTTGCCTGTTTATTATTCTTGTACCCCAGATAATGTAAATCGGCAATGCGTCCCAATCCAATGAAACCAATATTGATCTGCTTCATGTTCGTCCTCCGATTATTGCGTATTATAAAATGATATTGCATATATGTCAATCTTTTTTAATCCTATTTTCTAAAACGCAATGTTTCTCTATAAATATACAAAAAAATATTTAATTTAATAATCTCTCCATCAGCATTAAACTCATAGCATTAATAGGGAATGTTTATTAGCTATTAATGAATTTTTTCGTAAAAAAATATTGATATTGACACTTTCTTAGAGTATCTTATTCTGGTAGTATATATAATTGCTGTTTTTAATATTTTTGTTAGCATGTAATGCTGTAATCACCTGCCTAAAGCTACCAACCCACAGGATTATTGCATTAACATACAAAAATTGCAGCAATTACCAATTAAAATATGTAAGGAGTTTTTATGGTAACAGAAGGTAAATATGTCGCCATTCATTACACCGGAAAGTTTGATGACGGCCAAGTGTTTGATTCAAGTTTAGACGGTGCACCTTTTGAGTTTCAGGCCGGGGCTGGCATGGTTATTCCTGGTCTAGACAGAGCTGTTTTAGGCATGAAGCTTGATGAAGAAAAAGATATCGTTATTGCACCAGAAGATGGTTACGGGGATTATGATGATAATCTGTTATATGCATTTCCACTGGAAGAAGTACAACAGCAGTTTAAGCCCGAAATTGGGATGACTATAGGCCTGCAGATGGACAACGGTGCACAGATCCCTGCAGTAATAAAAGAGATAACCGATGACGAGGTTGTTGTTGATATGAATCATCCACTGGCAGGCAAAACATTACATTTTCATGTCAAAGTTGTCAATATCAGCGATGAGCCTGAGTACAGCGGCGGTTGCGATTCATGCGGCGGCTACAGCGACGGCTGCAGTTGTTAAGGACATATGAAAACTAAAAACCCACAGCAAAGCTTGTGGGTTTTTATTAATATTTACCTTGCCATTCTGGCTTTTACTCCAACAAGAAGGTCCTCGGCCTTTTTATACTGGCCCTTAAATATGTACAGCATACTCAGGCGAGTATACTCGGACAGGTTGGGCTTTTCTTTCATTATCTTGTGTTCCAACTCTTTTATCTTGGCATCAACATCGCCAATTTCCTTTACTTTATTTTCATAAGTTAAGCTTTCCAGATACGCTTTAAACTGTGCATATTTGGGGCTGCTAGTCAACGCGGTGGTCAGGTACTTAATTGCCTTTTTAAAATCGCCCATGTGGTAATAGCAGAAACCATAATACCTGTTGATAAACATCTTATCATCAGCAATATGGGCAATGCGGTTTAAGCATTCAATAACCTTTGCATATTCCTTGTTTTCGTAATAGATATACGCTAAAAGATAATTTGCCTTAATGTGAACCTGGTCAATGGCAACCGTTGCTTCAAAGAACCGCAGCGCATTTGCATAATCCTTTAGGTTGAAATACCCCATACCTGTATAAAAGTTTCCTTCAATAAAATCGCTTTTAAGCTGCAATGATTCATGAAAATATTGAAGCGCTTTTTTGTAATCACCAGCGTTATAATATTCAACACCTAAGTTAAGTAGCACCTTATGGTTCTTTTTTATTGATAACGCTTTTACATACACCTGGATGGCTTTTTCGCTGTTGCCCATCCTAGAATATATCTCGCCAATGTTGTTATATGCCTCAATAAATTGCGGGAACACTTCAACCGCATGCAAATATTTTTCAATAGCCTGTGCATAGTTTCCCTGATTGGACAATGCAAGCGCCTGATTATATATGCTGGCAGCCTCAGTTGGTACACCCATTGCTTTCATACCAAAACCTCTTGCTTAGTAATATGCAATTATCATCTATCTATACCTATCGGTAAAAATTCTATTTTCATTTAGAATTTCATCAAAGTAGTTTTTAGCTTGGGCGATAGTTACTGTTGAAGAGCTTAATATATAATACGTTTGCCATCATATGTAATCTTTTCTTTTTTCCCCGAAGCGTAATGAAGCAGAATCCCATCATCTTTAAAATGATAGTAATACAGGTCGCTATCTATCTGGTGATACCACAGCTTGGTTCCTTCTTCACGTTCCACTTTAATCAAAAAATATCTATCGTCTTCATCCACAAAAATAAGATACAGAAAACCATTGTATAAAACCTCTAAGAACGTCCGCCCGGGAATAAACCACATGGTGGAACCATTACTCCGTGCTACTGTCAAAAACATGCCTTCGGTATCGCCAATTCTGCAGGCAATATAATAAAAACGGTCATCAAACAGTACATTCTGTATAGCCACAGGTTCAGAAAGCTTTTTAACCCATAGCTTTTTGCCATCAGGGTTGCTCACGCATAGTACTGTAAACTTTTCCGGATTATAGATAATTGCAGTATCGTTACAGGTAAATGTCAGCATATCCGGTATGTCTATGCAAAAATCCCTTTACGCTTCATGGCATCAATGATCAAATGCGCCAACTCATCAACAGCAAAATTTTCATTATTAATAACTAAATCATAGTTATGGGGGTCTTCCGGGTCAAATTTAAGGAAATTTTTTATAAAGCTTTCCCTGTCTATTTCCTTTTTTTCAATTATCTCCCGTGCCTCATTTTGTGAAACCTTGAGCATTGCTGCAATACGCTTAACCTTATAACTCATAGGGGCAACAATCCTTACATGTAATCCATACGGCATACCGCGGGTTATAACGTTACCTGCCCTGCCTACTATCACCACATGCCCATTAATTGCTAATGTCCGCACAACTTCAGCTAATTTTCTATATACAGCCACCTGTGGCGGGAATTTACTAAATGTTGTCTGGAAAAGATCAGTCATCTTGCTTCGTGCAGTGTGTGTCAGCGTTTCGGTTAATGCTTCCGTCAATCCTAAATCCGAAGTAATTTTATCTAAAATCTGTTTATCATATGCTGCCCATATTGGAGTTGAATGATATTCCTTATTCAATATGTCAGTCAACTTAACAGCAATATCAAATCCGCCACAGCCATATTCACGCGAAATTGTAATAAAGGGGAGCGTATTGGCCTTTTCCCTGTCTTCGACCACATGTTGTTTCTGCCGCCGCCAGTACTCTATCTGCTTGTAGATTGCACTTTCCTTTACGGCTACATCTTTCATAGTGGCCTCCTTTTTGTCATACTATCACCTATACTATAATCAAAAAAAGGCAAAACAGCAAGCAAAAAACAAGGCAGCTGGCATATTTGCTTATAGTACAAATATTCCGGTTGACAAAATTATGTATTTCGGCTATTTTATATATAAACTGCAAAATGGACGATAGTATGTATGTTATCCGAACATTAGAAAAATATTTTATAAAAGCCTGCCGCCAATTCCCTGTAATGCTTGTTACAGGTGCTCGACAGGTTGGGAAGACAACATTTTTACTGCATCTCAGTAAAAAAAATCAAACATACATAACGCTAGATGATCCACTTATTCAAAATTTAGCCAAAGAAGATCCTGCGCTTTTTTTGCAACGATATAAGCCTCCCATTATCATTGATGAGATACAGTATGCACCTGAACTTTTACCATATATAAAAATTGAAGCTGATAGACAAAGAAAAAATAACCTTTTTTGGCTTGCAGGTTCACAATATTTTTATATGATGCAAGGTATCACAGAATCCCTGGCTGGCCGTGTTGGTATTATTAATCTTTTTGGACTATCGCTTCAAGAAAAAAAGGGATCCGGAAACACTGTAAAGCCTTTTTTACCACAGAATATAACTAACAAATGCAAAGAAAATAATTTACCAAAACTATCTCTTAAAGAATTATATTATAGTATCTGGCGTGGCTCTTTCCCTGCAATAGCACTAAACAAAGACATGGACTGGAATCTTTTTTACAGTTCGTATGTTCAAACATATTTACAGCGTGATGTAAGCTACTTATCTCAAGTGGGTGATATAACATCTTTTATGCGTTTTTTGAAAGCTGCAGCAGCCCGCACAGCACAGCTATTAAATATATCCCAGCTAGCACGAGATGCAGACATATCAGTCAATACGGCCAAACGCTGGATGAGTATCCTCATTAAATCGGGAATTGTATATTTACTTGAACCATATTACAGCAATGTAAGTAAAAGGCTTATTAAAGCACCAAAGCTATTCTTTTTAGATACTGGTCTTTGTTCATGGCTTACAAACTGGACAAGCCCTGAAACATTAGAAGCTGGAGCAGCATCAGGAGCCATGTTTGAAACATGGGTTATAAGTGAGATACTTAAAACTTGGCAGCATAATGGATTATATCCATCATTCTATTATTATCGTAATAAGGATCAAAAGGAAATAGATTTACTCATAGTTAAAGATGGTGTCGTATATCCTATTGAAATAAAAAAAACAGCTTCACCACATAAACAGGATATCCATTATGCTTCACTGACCCGCTTAGGTGTAAAGTTAGGACCAGGAATAATTATTTGTTTAGTTGAAGAACCTATCCCCCTTTCTAATGACATATATGCTATCCCCGCTAGTTATATTTAAAGGGGATATTTTAAAAATAAGCCAGAACCTCTCCCATTTTAACTTTTTTATTTTCTAAATCATTCAAAAATCTGCACGGTTTTTCGGTTGCAATTATGACTGTAGAACCCAAATGAAAAATACCTAATTCATCCCCTTTTGATATCGTAATACGCTTGCCTTCATCAAGCCTGACAAAATGTGGTTTTGCACACCAACGGTTAGTATACACCGGAGTATAGCTTAAGCTAATCCTGCCTACATTCATAGCTCCCACCTTGCATACAGCTACCAGCCCAAATGCTGTCTGTATATATGAAGTGATACGCTCATTCACAGTGAAAAGCCCTGGTAAAATCTTTACCAGCCAATCCTGCACAGTATATAGTTTTCCGGGATCATACTGATAACCAACAATTGTGCCACTCACAGGTGAATGTATTCGGTGATAGTCACCAGGAGAAAGGTACAATGTGATAAACGAACCACCAACAAACCTACTTTGCATTTCACCCGGCAGAAGCGATGCCACGTCGTAATTAATGCCTTTTGCCTGCAGCACTTGCCCGGCATTAATGGCACCGCAAGCGCTTACCATGGCATCAACAGGTGATACTAAGGCAAGCGGGTGAGGTTCTACAGAACGCATACCGCGTTTCAGATTACGAGTAAAAAATTCATTAAAATTTTTAAAACCGCCTGGAGGAATAAATGCTTCATCTAAGGACACATTAAACTTTTTACTGTACCATCCTATGAGCTTATTCATTATGAATGCTGGTAGTGGTATGCGAGCACAATATCCAAATAGCCTTGATAAAAGCCGGGTAGGAAGTATTTTAAACATGATAAATTTAAACGATATATTCAAATGATCCTCCTAATTGCACTATTATAATTTTGACACAATTTCTAT
>Ga0308390_1001123_pt1 | contig 17781 bp, 9 predicted proteins | sample Hotspr2Sample149_FD_202358 | JGI IMG/M metagenome (GOLD analysis project Ga0308390, IMG submission 202358) | Hot spring phototrophic mat microbial communities from Mushroom Spring, Yellowstone National Park, Wyoming, United States - 20040719_149 ...
ACTCAACTGATCAATGTGGCTATTCTGTTGTCTCAGGCCGCCGTGCTGTACTGTTTCGGACCGGGAATTCCACAGTTTCTGTTTATCTACGCTGTGGGAATCAGTATGGGCTTTCTCAGTCTGCTGATGATGCGGCGGATTCCTGGCGGCGCACCGGTCCGGTCGGCCACTGACCCGGAAAGCGGGTATTCCTATGGAGTGGCGTTCCGGGACCCCGCGTTCCGGAGGTACATGCTCGCAGCGTCCCTCGGCATTTCAGCAACCGTATGATTCAGTTCCACCGCCGTAATGTTTCTTCGGGACATGGCGCGGGTGCACGACAGTGTCACCATGACAGTCAGCGCGGCTTCCGCCATGGCAATCCTGCTGACCATCGGACGCTGGGGCAGAATCGCGGATATTATCGGCAGCGGACGGGCCATGATCCGAACGATCGGGGCCCACAGCCTGGTAGCGCTGGCCATACCGGTGGAAATGCTGACCGGTGTGGAAGGCGCCGCGTCCGCGGCCGTGGTTGTAGTTGCCGCGGCGGTATTCAACGCGGCCTTCAATGTCGCGGCCAACCGCGGCATGCTGAACCGGGTACCCGCGGAAAATCGGGTAGGCTATACCGCCGCGTGGACGGTAGCCACGTCACTGGCCCTTGGCGTCACACCGCTGTTGAGCGGAGGCCTGATCAATCTTTTCGGACGACCGGGGTACACCGCCTGTTTTGTGCTCTCCACCGTTTTTGGTATATATGCCGCGTGGTTCTGCCGGCCGTTCGCCATCCGGGATTCCCGAACTGCCCCTTCCCAGGAGGAACCCGAACCGAACACCCTGACGGCTGTGCCCTGAGACAACCGGTTTGTCGGCCAAAACTTCTCAGAATCCCTGTTTGTGTATGCCCTCAGAAACACGCAAGTGCCAGAAAGTCAAACCGAAAAAAATACAAAAAACCTGCCCTGGTCGCGGGTACCAGGTGCTTAGGATCGCATTCAGATCCCGCCGTCCGTAAGGAAATGTTTGCGACCGGGACCTTCCTGAACAATACCGTTAAACAGGGTCTCCAGAATAATAGGCAGTTCATCACGCAAAGAATAGGACATTCCCGCGCGGAACCATTTCCGGGCCACACCATCCATGAACCCCAGCACACCGAAAGCCAGTGTGTGAAAATTCATGGTTTTAAGCGCGCCGTTGCGGTTGAGCGCGGCGAGACGTTCCTTCGCCATGGGAAACGCTTCGATCAGTTCTTCATAAAAAACGGCCCCACCTTCCCCTCCGAGATAGGCGCCTTCGGTCTGCAGAATCCGGTACAGGGTTGGATTCCGCTCGATAAAACCCAGCCATGCTGTAATGAAAGATTCCACCATCTCTACCAGGTTGCCGTCCTGCCCGAAAGAGGTCCTGAACTGTTCCGCCAGTTCACGAGCCGCCTCACGGAACAGTTCCCGCAACAACTCCTCCTTGCTGGCAAAATATCGGTACACGGTACCCTTGGCAACCCCCGCCCGCTCGGCAACCTGATCCATGGTGGCATTGTGAAATCCCCGTTCACAGAAAATTTCCAGGGCGGCTGAGAAAATCCGGTTGCGCTTTTCATCGGGTTCACGGCGCCGCTGGCCGCCAGGGGTTCCACCCGAGTTCGCTCCGGCCTGCAGCACCCGGCGCAACAGGGCAGGCGGCAGGTTCAACTGGTCCAGACACAGGTTCTCGGCAACTTCCATTGCCACTTCCAGAAGCCGAACCGTCTGGGCACCCAGATCCCGTTCATCCAGGTAATCCACGATTTCAGCCAGATGCCTAGAAAGCCACGATTCGGTTTCCCGGCCCCCCTCCTTCTCCATGTGCTCCCGCAGTAGCGTCTCAAACTGGCGGCGAAACCGATCTTCGATGAAGGCGCCATCCGGAGTGAAATACTGTCCAAGTTCCTCGTAGAGGGCCATACGGCCGCCGCCGGACCGGATCCAGGTGACAGGCCCCTTTTTTCCGGGTGTTTTCTTCATGTGCGTTCCTTTTATGACTGACCGGTAAGTCATTATAACACCCGAAGCTTCCCGCCGCAAGACTTTTTCCTCCCCATTCGTGACCGGAATCATCTTCTTGCAGAAAACACCATATGTTGTGGTTTTTTATAATTTTTGTTTGATTCACCATAAGATATTGGATAAACTGGTACCTGGACAGTGTCGGTGTACCCCAAATCTGGCCAGCAGGAATACCTTGGAGGATCAATCATGCCGATGGCAACGGCGTCATGTTTGACAGACTCCCACCCTTCCCTGACAAATCTGTGCAAACGAATACCGGATAGATTGGTAACAGGGCTTGTTGGGTGCGCGGTACTGATTATATTCCTGCATGGTTGCGCTTCTACCGGCCGGCGAAGTGAACGGTTCAGGCCAGCTCCCCGAGCGGGGATCTCTCAGGAGCGGGAACTCCCCGCAGACCAACTTCAGATTGGAAAACCAAGAAGGTCTTATGCCCCGCTTCAGATCCCCGACCCTCTGCCTCCCGAAGTTAATGCGGAAATTGACGAATTGAAAACCCGTTATCCCGACGTATTTCAGCGCGGGCTCAACCGAGGCACCCCTTATATAGCGGAAATTCAACGAATGCTCCGTGAAGAGGGGATACCGGAAGATATGGTCTGGCTGGCCATGGTGGAAAGCATGTTCCAGATCAATGCGGTTTCTCCCGCGTCCGCGGTAGGGATGTGGCAGTTCATTCCCGGGACAGCCCGACTGTACGGTCTTCGGGTTGACCGCTACGTGGATGAACGACGGGATTGGCGAAAAGCCACCCGGGCGGCTATTGCCTACTTGCGGGATTTGCATGACCAGTTTAACGGCAACTGGGGACTCGCAATAAGCGGATATAACATGGGCGGAAACGGAATGCAGCGCATTGTCAACGCCATGGGCGGCGAAACAGATTTCTGGAAACTGGTCCGTACTCCACCCGCCTGTAACCGGATGAGAGAAGAAACACGAAAATATTATCCACGTCTGCTGGCTTATATCATCGTAAGCCGAAATCCGGAAAAATATGGTTTCACACGGGGAACCGGCACCCTGCCGGCTACAGAAGAAGTCCAGGTCCAAGGTATGTATGCCCTCGCGGATCTGGAACAGGCCTTGGGACTGCCTCCCAAAACGCTGGAGGAACTGAATCCGGACCTGGTCAGAAAAATAACGCCTCCTGCCGAAACGTGGAGCCTGCGTGTGCCGAAAGGAAACAGGGAGCGGGTCCTGGCCGCCCTGAAGAATATCCAGCCCCGGGTCTCGGCTGAGGAGGAACTCAATCCCGCGTCCAGCGGTTACTACACCGTAAGAAAAGGTGATACCCTGAGCAAAATCGCGGCCCGATTCAATACCACCCCAGAAGCCATCGCCAAGGCGAACAAATTCCGCAAACACGAAACCCTGCGGGTTGGTCGCCGGCTGAAGATTCCTGGAGAAGCCGTAGGCGGCCGCGTAACAGTGGCCGAAATGGTGGAGGCCGTGCGGACAGCCGAGGCCACCAAAGAAGCCAGTACCAAACTGAAGGCGTTGCCGCAGCCTGAACCCGAATATCACAGCGTCACAAAGGGAGAAACACTCTCGGCCATTGCCAGACGATATGGCACCACCGTGAATCAGCTGATCGCCTGGAACGGGCTAAACGCCAAAGGGACAATATATGTCGGGCAACGGCTGAAAGTGGGCGAGAGCACCCAGCACCCTTCTGAAACACCACCATCGTCTGGAAAGGGTTCCGGGGGAGCGGTGCACGTGGTGCAATCAGGGGAAACCGCCTCGGCTATAGCTGCCCGATACGGTATATCGCTCAGTTGCCTGCTGGAAGCGAACAACCTGAAGCGGAATTCCGTGTTGCGCGTTGGAGACCGGTTGACTATTCCTGGAAAATCCGACACCCAGACCGCAAAGACGGACAAAGCTTCTGAAACCCGGTCCGCTGAAGATACCTCAGCCACCACGGGGAAGAAAACTTCCGCAAAACATACCACGGAGTACGTGGTCAAAAAGGGAGACACGCTGTCTGGAATCGCCACATCTCACGGCATCACGGTAGCCGCCCTGCGCGCCCAAAACGGCATGGGTGATAAGGATGTGCTCCGGGAAGGGCAGAAACTGATCATCCCCGCGGCGGGCGCTGTAAGTGCTCCTGAAAGCACGAAAGCAGCCGAAAGCACAGCAGCATCCGAACGCAAGATTCAGCACAAGGTGGAAGCCGGACAGAACCCCACCATCATCGCCCGGCAGTATAAAGTCCCCCTTAAGGATCTGTTCTCCTGGAACGGATGGAATACTCCCCCAGTCCTGAAGGTTGGAGACACGGTCACGGTTTACGTGCGGGAATAACCGATAGAGTCAGTCCGTATCCTCTCCGGCATCATCACCACCGAGCAAGCCGTATTTCTGCAGCCGGTACCGGAGGGTGCGCGGCGTCAGCCCCAGCAGTTCCGCCGCCCGTTGCTGGGAGTTTTTTCCTTTTTCAAGGGCCTGGCGGAGATAGGACTTTTCCATTTCGGCCACGGCCTGTTCGAGGTCAATCCCCTCCGGCGGAAGATGGAACTCCGTTGCGGCGGCCTTCCCACCAGCGGTCGGCAACATCAGATCGCCGACATCCACTTCGGGCCCACGGGCCAGCGCGAGGGCCCGTTCCACCACGTTGGCCAGTTCCCGGACGTTTCCCGGCCAGTCGTATTCCCGCAGCATCTTTTCCGCCGCCGGAGTCAGGCGTTTGGGCGCGCAGCCCAGTCGCGCCGCGCCACGCCGCATAAAATGTTCCACAAGCGGCAGGATATCTGCCCGGCGCTCCCGCAACGGAGGAACATGAATAGGGATTACGTTCAGGCGGTAGTACAGATCTTTGCGGAACAGCCCCTGTTCCACCATGGCGGCCAGGTCACGGTTGGTGGCTGAAATCAACCGTACGTCCACCTTGATGGGCGCGGTGCCCCCCACGGGCATGACCATGCCGCTGTCCAGAACCCGAAGCAGTTTGACCTGAAGCAGCATCGGCATTTCGCCGATTTCATCGAGAAACACGGTTCCGCCATTGGCTACGACGAACAGACCGTCTTTGTCCTCAACCGCTCCGGTAAATGCGCCTTTTCGGTAGCCGAAGAGTTCACTCTCCAGCAGGGTTTCCGGTATGCCGCCACAATTGATCGCCACAAACGGTTTTTTGGCCCGCGGACTGTGTTCGTGCAGGGCACGGGCAACCAGTTCCTTGCCCACGCCGCTCTCTCCATAAATAGCCACCGTGCTGGGGAGCGCGGCAACCCGGCGGATAAGATCCTGGACTTCGAGAAATTTCGGACTGGAACCTACCATGTCATCGAGACTGAGCCGCTGCCGCAAAGCCCAACGCAATGCCGCCACTTCCCGTTGCAGACTGAGTTCCTGCAGGGCACGGCGTATCCGAATACGGATTTCATCATTCCCCGGAAAAGGTTTAAGAATGAAATCCACCGCGCCCTCACGCATGGCCTCGATGGCGGTATCCACCGTTCCATGAGCCGTGATCATAAGCACGGGCGTCCAGGGGCAGTTCTCGCGAACCCATGAAAGCACCCGGAATCCCGCCCGGCGGTCGTTCTGCATGTACAGGTCGGTCAACACCAGATCCGGAGCCTGCTCGCGCATGCGTTCAATCGCCTTATCCGCGCTGTCCGCGAAAATCAGCCGGTACGGTTCCGTGGAGAGCACAATTTCGAGCAATTCCCGAACGCTCGCCTCATCATCAACAATCAGCACCGTCTCTCCTGACATCGTTTCGGATCCTGTGGGGTATCGGCAATGTATTACTGTTATGCCACAACAGACCGCTCAAAAGGAACTGATCAGTCCGTCCGCGGCTTCGTAAGCCGGGAACCGGACCACCACAACCGCTCCACCTCCCGGGCGGTTGCCCAGGTGAATGGAACCATTTAACGCTTCTACAACGCGCTGACACACCGCAAGGCCCATCCCCGTACCCCCGGGTTTTTCCGAGTAAAACGGTTCAAACAATTTGTTGATCTTATCAGGGGGAAAACCCGGGCCATGATCCTCCACACGTATTTCCACGATGCTTCCGGCACGGGAGACCCGGATGATGGCTTCCCCCCGTCCTTCCATGGCCTCCAGCGCATTGTTGAGGAGATTCATGAACAATTGTTTGAGCCGCTGGGAATCTCCCGCCACGCGACAGTCCACGTTCTCCGGAACATCAACGGTAACAATCCCCTCGGGAAAGCGGTAACGTCCTGCCTCAGCTGCTTCCCTGGCGATAACCGTCACGTCAATGGGATCCCATGCGGAAACCTGGCCTGATCGGCTGAATTCCAGAAAATCGCTCACCACGTTATTGAGATGTTCCGATTCGCGCTGGATCATCCGGGCCAGTCGCCGGCCCAGTTCCGAAGTCTCGGCAAGCCGTGCCAGTTCCTCCGCGGCACCACGAATGGCGGTAACGGGATTCCGAATCTCATGAGCCAGTTCCGCGGACAGTTCACCCAGTACGGCGAGGTGTGCGTGACGCTGCACCTCTTCGCGCATGCGCGCCATCTCGGTAAGATCCGTGAATGACACAATGAGCAGGATTTCACCGGGTTTACCTGCGGGGGCAATCCGGTTGGTCGTCAGGCCGATCACCCGGGGACCATGGGGGGTAATGGCCGTAAACTCGTGGCTGATGTAATCAATCTCCTTTTTCAGGGCGGTTACCACAGGGCATTCCATACCGCTTTCAGGCACCATGATTTCATCAACTGGCCGGCCGATACAGGCGGTCGTCCGCAGTCCGAGCATCCGTTCAGCCGCATCGTTCATGCCCAGAACGCGGCCGCGGGCATCAACCACCAGGAACCCGTTGTTCATGCGGTCCAGAATATCCCGCTGAAACTGGACCATCCGGTTTAGCCAGTAATTCCAGAACCCGCTGATGAAGGCAATGGCAATCAGGCACAGAAAAATCAGGGTCAAATCGTACACATGAAACAGCCGTTCGAGTTCCCCCCTCGGCCACGGATATGAAGCGGCCCAAAGGAACAGGGCGGAAACAATGGCAAAAAAGACCGCCGGTACCACACCGAGAAACAGACCTGCCTCAAAAACAACCAGCAGTAACAGGTAGGTTGGTGGACCTTTGATGTTTCCGGTAAATCCCACGACGAGGCAGACCAGGGCCAGATCGAGAAAAACCTGGGCCCAGACCGCAAGCACGGGAAGACGGGTCTGGCGGCGCAGCAGGAACAGAAGGTACACCGCCCAACCCAGACAGATAAGGCCCGTGCCGAAGATAAACCCCTGAAGAAAGGAGTGACGGGGAATGATCGCGGTCAGTGAATTGGTCATGGCCAGCAGGATGACCAGGACCCGGACGGCGGCGGCAGCCGTAAGCCAGCGGTGCGGCGTGAAAGGGGAAAGAAACAGATATGCCGATCGAATCCCAGGATCCCGCGGTTCCGCCGGCTCTGCCGCCATTATTCCCGCATACCCTTCTCGATAAGACTCTGCAGACCTTCGGGATCCATGCTGCGTTTGAAGGCCATTTCCACGGTGATCGCGCCACGGCGCATGAGCCGGTACAAGGACTGGTTCATGGTCATCATGCCCTCACCCTTGCCGATTTCGATCATGGACGGAATCTGTTCCAGTTTTTCCTGGCGGATCAGCGACCGGATGGCCGTGTTGGGAATCATGATTTCCATGGCGAGCACGCGGCCGAGTCCGTCAGCGCGGGGAATCAATTGCTGTACCACCACACCTTCCAGGACGAAAGACAACTGGGTGCGCACCTGTGCCTGCTGCGAAGCGGGAAACACGTCGACAATACGGTTAATGGTCTGCAGGGCGTCATTGGTGTGCAACGTGGCGAAACACAGATGGCCGGTTTCCGCCACGGTCAGCGCCGCCTGAATTGTTTCGGGGTCCCGCATTTCGCCGATGAGAATCACGTCGGGGTCCTGGCGCAGCACATGCTTGAGCGCCGCGTTGAAACTCTTGGTGTCCGCGCCTACTTCACGCTGGTTGACCACCGAAAGTTTATGGGTGTGGAGGTATTCAATCGGGTCTTCGATCGTAATGATGTGGCACTTGCGTTCCCGGTTGATTTTGTCGAGGATGGCGGCCAGGGTCGTCGACTTGCCGCTGCCTGTGGGACCGCACACCAATACCAGTCCCAAGGGACGGTAGGCAAAATCAGCGATCACCCGGGGCAGACCAAGTTGCTCAAAAGACAGAATTTCGTAGGGAATCGCGCGGAACGCGGCCACCACTGATCCCCGGTCACGATACACATTCAACCGGAAACGGCTCAGCCCGGCGATTCCGAATGACAGGTCACACTCCTTTTCCGCTTCAAACTGGGCGATCTGATCTTCATTCATGACGCTGTAGATCAGATCACGGGTCTGATCGGCCGTAAGGGGCGGGTAATTTTCAATGGGTTCCAGAGAACCGTGGATGCGGAGCATGGGCGGCGCGCCGACCACGATATGCAGATCGCTGGCACCGTCCTGAATCATTCGGGTCAGCATTTCCTTGATACTCAACTGTGGGTGCATCATACCGTTTACATCTCCGCGATAAATCACGCCCGCGACAATAGTCTACCCAGCTCCGCCCCATCATGAGAAACCCTGATGTCCGGCCGGACGCGTTCCCATCAGTCCGCGATGGTGTGCTCGAGAACCTGCTCGATGGAAGTCACCCCCCGGGCCGCTTTGGCCAGGCCCGCCTGCCGCAGGGTCTGCATGCCGCACTTGATCGCGGCCTCCTTGATCTGCTGACCTGAAGCCCGCTTGAGCACCAGCGGCTGAATCTCCGGCCAGTTCAGCATGACTTCGATCACCGCGGTACGTCCTTTGTATCCGGTATCCTTGCATTTGGAACACCCGCGGCCGTGCACAAACTGGGGATTGGGAATGTAGTCAAATCCGCGGTACTGGATCCGTTCCAGCACATCCTCCGGCACGTCTATCGGTTCTTTGCATTCCGGACATACCCGTTTCAGCAGGCGCTGGGCCGCCGCAAGCGCCACGGAAGACTGCACCAGGAACGGCTCCACACCCATGTCAATCAGACGGGGGAACACGCCGGCGGCGTCGTTGGTGTGCAGCGTGCTCAGAACGAGGTGGCCCGTCAGAGCCGCTTTTACCGCCACGTCCGCGGTTTCACCGTCACGGATCTCGCCCACCATCACCACGTCGGGGTCCTGACGCAGAATCTGCCGCAGGGCCTCAGCAAAGGTGAATCCGATCTGCGGTTTCACCTGCACCTGATTGACCCCATACAGTTCGTACTCGATAGGGTCTTCCACCGTGACAATGTTCGTATCCACGGTGTTGAGTCTGTGAAGGGCGCTGTACAGCGTGGTGGTTTTACCACTGCCCGTGGGGCCGGTCAGCAGGATCATGCCGTGCGGCATGTTCAGCGCTTCTTTGAACGCGGACATGGCCTGGGGCTCGAAATCGAGTTTCTCCAGATCCAGTGTCAACTGACTCTGGTCCAGCACGCGAAGCACCACTTTTTCGCCGTATTTACACGGCAGGAAGGCCACGCGGAAATCAACATCCCGGCCTTTGAACCGCATCCGGCACCGGCCGTCCTGGGGCAGACGATGTTCGTCGATCCGACAGCCCGACAGAATCTTCAGCCGGGCGACAATATTCGGAAACACGCTTTTCGGCGGTGCTTTGGCCTCTTCCAGCGAGCCGTCCACGCGGTAACGGATCCGCATATTCTTTTCAAAAGGCTCGATGTGAATATCGCTGGCGCCCCGTTCCAGTGCGTTGAAGACAATCAGGCGGGTCAACTGCTTGATCGGCTCGTCCTCGGCGGAGGCCTCGGTCAGCGAGACATCTTCCACTTCCTCACCAGGAGCGGTAACCTCTTCCACTTCCGCCTGTCTGTCCAGGCCCTCGTTGATGGTTTTGAGGATGTCGTCCGCTTTGCCGCCGCCGTAATTCTGGTCGATGGCCTGATTCAGTTCGGACATCACGGCCACCATCGGCTCGATTTCGTGCCCGGTCACGATACGCAGATCGTCAATGGCCATGATGTTCAGCGGGTCCGCCATGGCCAGGGTAAGCACATCGCCCGTCAGGGACAGGGGCAGTACCTGGTACTGCCGGGCCAGGGCTTCCGGAACGGTTTCCAGGACCTCTTTGGGAACCCGGTAATTCAGCACCCGGATATGCGGAATCCCCAGGTGTTCACTCAGGGTAACCACCAGGTCTTCTTCGCTGAGGTATTCCTTTTCGACCAGCAGCTGAGGCAGACTTTTCCCCGTCCGGCGGTGTTGCGCCATACATTCCCGGATCTGCTCCGCCGTAACCAGTTGCTCTTCCAGCAGCATGTCTTCGAGTTTTTTTCGATGCACTTTCATCTTTGAAGACCTTTCCCCGGTTTCCCACGCACCCTCGCCACTTTCATTGAACGAGCCGGCACTATATATTTTACCATTTTTTCCGAATCAGGCCGCCTCCTCCGCCCCCAAATGGTTCAACATCTCCTGAGCCATCTCCACCGTCAGGTCCTGACCCACCAGTTTCGCGAAGGCCGCAATCTTTTTCAGCGCCCCGGTCATCTTGCGCACGTCGCCCGGTACCCGCATCGCGATCAGCCCCAGCACCTCTTCCGGCACCTTCACCCCCATCTCGCCCACCCGATGGCGCAGAATTTTCATCCGGGTTTCCCATTCCGGGGCCTTCAGTTCGGCCACGATGCCGCTCGCGAAGCGGGAGACCAGCCGCTGTTCCAGCATCCCCAGCCGGTCCGGGGCCTTGTCCGCCACTATGATAATCTGTCGACCCTGCTGATGTAAAGCGTTAAAAATGTGAAAGAACTCTTCCTGCGCTTCCACGCGGCCACCCAGAAACTGAATGTCGTCCAGGATCAGGACGTCCCAGTGGCAGTAATTTTCCCGAAACGCGTCCAGGGCGTTTTCCGCGGCGGCTTCCGCCAGCCTGCGGGCGAAGCGGCTTGCCGACACGTAACCAACCCGGGCCGCCGTCCCGTTTTTCGGTTGCTGCCGCAGAATCGCGTTACCGATGGCGCAGACGAGGTGGGTCTTGCCGGTTCCGACGTTGCCATACAGAAACAACGGATTGTACTCGTTCCCTGGCGCGGCCGCCACGGCCTGGGCGATCTTGAAGGTAAACGCATTGGCGGCTCCCGGGAAAAAGGTATCGAAGGTCAGCGTGGCCAGCGGCTGTTCCGATTCCAGGGCGGCGAGCATTTTTTCATCGGCCTCGGCCCAGGCCTGTTCCGCTGCCGCCTCTGCCGGCGGGGTGCCACCGAAAGGCGCGACTGAGGCCAGCCGGTCTTTTTTGCGACGGATCTGGTCCTGGCGGTTGGCCTCCTCCATCAGATGCCGCTCCAGCAGTTCGGCGACCTGCCTGGCGGACTGGCTGGCCGCCTCGGCCAGTTGGGCCAGCCGTTCCTGACGCTCGGTCTGATCCGTTCTGACGTCGGTCAGCGAAGCAAGGGTGGTTTCAGCCAGTCGGGCCAGCCGGTCCTCCTGGGTTTCCCGGGCGGCCCGGGCTTCCCGGGCCACGGTTTCCAGAGCTTCGCGCATGGCCTCGGCCAGGGCGGTTTCCCGGGAAACCTGCCGGTCCTCGACGGCACCTACCGCCTCGCGGACCGCGTCCTGGAGTCTCTCAGCCAGCAGGGCCAGGTCCTGCCGTTCCTGTTCCTGATCCTTATCCCGCTGGGCGAGGGCCGCTTTCATCTGGACCAGCATGGCGGACATGGCTTCTTCCACGGCGGTTCCCACGCCTTCCTGGAGGCCGTGGGCCAGTTTTTCCCAGTCCGGCTGGACCAGTTGTTCCCGCATACCGGCCAGGGACGCTGAAGTCAGGTTGAGGGTATCGCTCAGGGGGCCCATGGCCTCCCGCACGGCAGCGGACACAGCCTCCCGGGTGGACAGGGCCCAGGCATCCAAGTCGATCGGCGGGGACTGGGGCCGTTCCGCTTCCCGGGCCATCAACTGGCGGATCGGCTCGCTCAGGGCCCCCACTGCCTCCGTGATCGTTCCCGCGACGGTGGATTCCAGATTCGAGGCGATCTTACCCAGGGCCTGTTCCAGCCGCGCGCCGGAGTCGGCGGATTCGGCTGGCACTGGCGGCTTACTCAGGCTTTCCTTCAGCGGTGCCAGGCCTTCCCGAACAGCCTCCGCCACGGCCTGCCGCAGCGCGTTCAGGTCCAGGACGGGCGAAGGCGGTGCTTCTTTTTCCCGGGATTCCGGCGGCGCCGGGGCGGGTTCAGGAAGCCGGGCGCTCAAGGCTTCCGCCACGGCCTGCCGGATTTCGGCGGCCAGGGCGGAAAAGGTGCCCGCGACCTGGTCCTGAAAAGCCTCGAGGGCGGGCCGCAGCACCTCGACCGGATTAGGCGGCGGGGGAGCGGGAGCCGGGGGCGGTGTGGCTTCCCGGGCGGGAGGCTGCAGGGCCGGCCTGAGTTCGGCGAGGGCTTCCCGGAACGCCGCCTGGATCGCGGCCGAGAACGACCGGGTCAGGACTTCCGGGTCCAGTGTCGGCGCGGCCACCAGAGTTTCCCGCCCCGGTCGCGGCGGTGCGATCGTAATCCGCCCGATTTCTTCTTCCACCGGCTGGGCGGCCCGTTTCCCCAGGGGTTCCGTTCCGGTTACCTCGCCTGCCTCCGTTTCCTTCTTGGCGATAACAATTTTTTCTTCTTTTACCGGGGGGGTGGCGGCAGGCGGCGGTATTTCGGTTTTTGGCGCGGTTCCGCCGGGGAAACTGAGGCCGATGCCTTCTTTTTTCGGTTTTTTTCCGAACTGCCGTTCCGCGACGGTGGCGAAGTGGTCCCAGTCGCACAGGATTGGCTTGATCCGCAGGTTGGGGCAGAGTCCCCGGATTTCCTCGAGGGCCGCTTCATCCAGCGGGTCGATCATGGCCACGGTCAGGATGCGGCCCAGTTTATCGATGGGCAGCAGTTTCAGCCGCAGGCACACTTCTTCGGGAATGAGTTCCAGGGCCTGCTTATTGATGCTGTAGTCCAGCAGGTTCAGGTGGGGGATATTGAACTGTTTCACCACGAACTGCCGGATGGTATCGTGGGAAACGAAGCCGAGGGCGACAAGGCTTTGACCGAGAAATCCGCCGTTTTCCTGCTGATGTTTCAGGCCTTCAGCCAACTGCTGGGGGGTAATGATGCCTTCTTCGACCAGCAGTTCCCCCAGACGTTTATGTTCCCCTGAGGATCCGGCATGTGGGACAGTTGGGCGGCTCAACACCATGAACGCGGGCTCCGGTTCGGCTGCGTGACGCAGACACCACGGCTATTGTAACACGGAAAACGGACCGCGGCAACCGGACGGCAACTGTCGCCAGCCATCCGGACGGCGGGCGCGGACAGGGGGTGCCATCCCGTTATTCCAGATGGAGTTGGATGCCGAGGGCGTTACAGTTCTCGCGGATGACGCGGGCCGTAGGTTCGGGCAAACCCTCGGGCAGTTCGGCGTGGATTTCGAGGGTGATCCGCAGTTTGCCCCGGGTTTTCAGGTGTTGCAGCACCTCCTCATCAATTTTTTGGGTTTCCCGCGCGACGCGGAGGGGATCGATCTGGCGGGTGGCGTGGATCTGCCGGCAGACGGGCGCGGCAGGGGCGGCCGGTCCGGCGGATGCGGGGGAGACCGTGGATCCAGGCTGATATCCTTCCCGAGGCAGGGCTTCCTGAACGGCCGGGGTGGCGGAGGTTGGAGTGGGGGCCGATTCCGCCTGAATCTGGGCCCGGGCGACCTCCGGACGCACCAGCAGGCAGGGCGTATCCTCACTGAATTCGACCTGCGTGGCATACCTCAGGTTCCGGTAGCGGCCGGCGGTCTCGTCGAAACTGTCGGCGCAGGCGAATCCGTCCTGTTCCCAGCTCAGGGACGCCACGCCCTCTTTACAGGCCCGCAGCAGCACGACCGGCGAAGTCAGCCGATCCAGGTACGGGTAGGAGGCATAATAGTCCAGCAATTCTCTGATGGATACGTGATTGCCGCGCCAGAGAGGCACTTTGTCGAGGGTATCGCGCAGGGAGGACCCGCTCAGTTGACTGACGAGCAAGTCCTCTTCCCGCAGTTTCCGGACAGCCCGTCTCACAAGGGTGTCTTCCCGGCTGACCTGAAGCATGCGGAAGGTTACCTCGGCGGTGGCTTCCGGCTGTTCGGGCACCAGCAGCCATGTCCACACTTCCCGGAACTGAGCCTCGAAAGCCTGTCGGGTTTGCTCCGACTGATTTTCGGCCAGTTTTTTCTGGCTGGCGGTCAGGTCCCGTTCTTCATGTTCCCGACGGATGCGGTCCCAGGCCATCCAGCGACACGCGGCGTCGCACAGGTCCTTGAGCCGGGCTTCATCGGGGGCAAGGAAGACCAGGGTATTGCGGTAAATCCGCTGCAGGTTCCCGCCGCGTCTCTCAAAGATATCCCGGGCCGCATTCAGCGCCGGAGTATCCTTCTGATTGCGGACGTGGCCATGTGCCGGTCCCAGAATCACCAGCCGGCAGACGCGGCTGTCGGCGATTTCGCTGGCGTTTCGGGGGCAGCAGACCACCTCAACCTCGGCGTTGCGGCTATCCTTTCTGACGAGATCCTGCATGGCTCCTTCGATTTCTCCGAGCACCAGATCCCGCCGATTTCTCAGCTGGCTGGCCAGGTCCTGGGCCACCCGGGTAAGGGTGGGCCGGACATCGAACCAGTAGCGCCCGCCGTCGGCGTGGAGGTGATAGGCCCGTTCCTGGAGTTTGCGCAGGGCGTCGCCAAAGTGGGGCAGCGACTCGCCCGGCATGGCGCAGCCCAGCCTGACGCCGCGCTCATCGAGGCCTTTGTTGGGCCGGCCGAGGGTCGGGGCCGAGCCGAAAAAGACCGTCCGGGCGGCCCGCTGGGCGGCGTGGACGCGGCCAAGGTGGGGATATTCCCGGTCGATTTTCCGGGCGGTGGACTCGTTCCCGTCCACGTCGCTTTCCAGCACCCCGCTCCAGCGCTCTTCGAGGTACCGGCTCATCTCACTCTGAATTTCCTCGCAGTCCATGGGAATGGTGCAGGGCAGGATGAGGGGCGACTGATCATTGCTTTCCCACAGGGTATGAATCACCTGCGCCATGAACCGCAGGACGCCCCGGGTCCGCTGGAAGCGGGACAGGGCGCCCCAGTCCGTGAAAAGTCGGTCGAACACTTCGGGATGGATGGGATAGGCGGATCTGATCCGTTCCTCGTAGGCCGGCTCGGCGCATTCCGCCGGAAATTCGGCTTTGTTCTGGCGGTAATACTCGACGAAGGTCCGGGCGGTGTCGTCCCGGTACCTGAACCGGTCCGGGGGCAGTTCATTGAACAGCCGTTTGCGGACGATCAGGAAACTTTCTTCCATGGAGGCGGGCCGCCAGAAGGATTCCACCCGGCCGATGACGTGTTTGAGGCTGTTCAGGGCGACGGCGCCCCGCGGGCCGCCCACTTCCATTTCGTCAGCCGCGCTCAGGGTGTGAGGCGATCCGGTGGTGGCGGAGGCCGGCAGGGAGATGACGACCATGGCGTTGGGAACGAGTCTGGCCGATTCCGTGAGGGTCTGGGCGAAGGTGAACTGGGTTTCGAAGGAGCCGCCCGGCAGGTCGGGGGTGTCGTGCAACTCCCGCGCGTAGGCCACCCACTCATCGATCAGGATGAGGCAGGGGGCGTACCGGGCGATCAGTTCGCGCAGGGCGTCGCCGGGGCTGGTGGCCCGCAGGTCGTCTTCGGCGACCAGGCGGTAACCTTCGGCGCCTCCCAGCTGCCAGGCGATTTCGCCCCACAGGGTCCGCACTTCGGTGCCGTCGGGTTTCCGCTCGGGCCGGCCCGGGGAAAGCCGGTTGCCGACGACAACGACCCGGCGCACCGGCTGATCAGGCAGGGGGCCGGCTTCTCGCAGCAGGTCGTCGAGGCCGGGCAGGCTGGCTCCGCCTTCCGGCCCGAACAGGTGGTACAGGGCGAGAAGCGAGTGGGTCTTGCCGCCGCCGAAGTTGGTCTGCAGCTGGATGACCGGTTCGCCGCCCCGGCCGGACAGGCGCCGGACGGCGTTGAGCAGCAGCCGCCGGAGGCTCTCGGTCAGGTGGGTCCGCCGGAAGAACTCCCGCGGGTCCCGGTATTCTCCTGGTCCTTCCCCCTGGCAGACCTGCCACAGGTCGGCGGCGAATTCCGCCTGCTGGAAGTTGCCGGAGAGCACGTCCTCGTGGGGGGTGATCACCTCGCGCCAGGGCCGCAGGCCCGCCGGGGTGTCGAGGCCCAGGTCGGACCGTTTCCGGGCTTCGCTCCGCCGCTGTTCCTCGAAGACCTGCCGCTGGAGTTCCTGCCGCAGGCGGTTGATTTCCCCGGCCTGGTCCGCCGCGCCGACCACTTCCAGCAGCCGGCGGGCCGTGTCCAGGGCCCGCAGGGTGTCCTCGCTGCTGAAGGCGTTCTGATGGGCCCACTGGTTGCGCCAGTCGCGCATTTCGTTGACCAGACTCCGGGGCATGAACCCCAGGGCGGGCTGAAACACCTCGGGCCACACATCGTTCATCAGGTTCAGCTGGAACAGCGTATCCCCTTCCCGCAGGGCTTTGCCCTTGAGTTGAGGATCGTTCCGGAGCGAGGCCATCTGTTCCTCCGTCAGCCGCCCCTCCCGCAGGGCGGTTTCGAGTTCTCTTTCCACGTAAGGAGCCAGAACCGCCCGCAGCAGATCAAGAGCTCTTTCTATCCGTTCCCGGTTGGACATCTGCATGGCACGCGCTCCTGTCACATCAGATTCAGCTGATCGCCTTCATCCGCCCGTTGTTCGATATCTCTCCACGCCCGGATCAGGGCGTCGTAGAGCAGGCCTTCACCTGCCCATTTCTTCCGTTCGCACACATTATACAGCCGGTACGCCAGGTCCCGGACACAGGCGGCCCGGCTGCCCAGGGTTTTCAGCAGCCGCGCGGCGCCGGTTTCCCCGCCGGACTGGTGTACCCGGATCAGGTGGTGCAGCATTTCCCATTGGGGCATGCGCGGATCCTGAAGCGGGTCCCAGTCCGTCGGCAGTTCCTCGGGGCGGTACAGCCGGACCCGGCCCCGTTCCGCTTTCAGGATACCCGCCTCCTTCAGGCCGTCGACGCTGACGTTTCTGGCCTTGGCCAGGGTTTCCGCGCCGCCGTACAACCCTTCTTCAAAGCCGTGCTGTTCGAACCACGTGATGGCCCAGCGGGTTTCGGCGTCGAAGTCGCTGCCCTGTTCCGCCAGCACCTCATCGAGGACCCCGTTGATGATCTTCAGGGCGTCCCGGACGGTCATCAGGCGGCCGTTGGCGGCGCGGACCTCGGCGTAGCGGGTAAAGACGGCCATGCCGGGGCCGATGGCGGCCTGGGCCAGGTCCACCGGGGCGATGGCTGCCTCCCGCAGGCGGGCCAGGGCCGGGGGCAGTTCGGCCCGCAGGCGCTGGAGGAATTCCCGGTAGGTTGCCGCCGGGGCGTCCGCCGGACGGCGGCGGCAGGCCAGTACGATGCTCGACGCCAGGGCGTTGGTATCCCGGGCCACCATTCGTTTGGCCATCTCCGTGCGGACGGGCCAGGTGGCCGTCACGGTCAGGCCCGCCTTGATCAGGGATTCCAGGAAGACTTCCCAGCCCGTGCTGGCACGGTTTTCGGCGGCCGGTGCCGGTTCCCGGTCCTCCCCGTCCGCATCCGGCGCGTCTGCCTCATCGGTCTCGCTTTGTTTGTAGGCGTAGTATAGGGTGATGGGGAAGGCGGGGTGGGCCTGTTCGGCCAGCCGGGCCATGGCCTGGGTCATGGCCTCCAGGAAGAACCGGCGGGCCTGCTCCCG
>Ga0308390_1001124_pt1 | contig 17767 bp, 15 predicted proteins | sample Hotspr2Sample149_FD_202358 | JGI IMG/M metagenome (GOLD analysis project Ga0308390, IMG submission 202358) | Hot spring phototrophic mat microbial communities from Mushroom Spring, Yellowstone National Park, Wyoming, United States - 20040719_149 ...
TAAAACGGGAGACCCAAGATGGCACCCTACTACGGGGAGGCAGAAACCGCGGTTGATGAAAAAGGCCGCATTCTAGTTCCCGTAGCCCTCCGGCAAATCATGAAAGTAAATGGTCACGAAACGTGGTTCCTGACCCGGGGGTTCGACCGCGCCATCTTCTGTCTCCACCTGCCCATGTGGGAGCGCCTGCAGGAAAAACTTCCCGGCAACACCCTGATGCCAGGTCAGATCGATTTCTGGCGGGTGTTCCTCGGCGGGGCTTCCCGGATTTCTCTGGACGGACAGGGCCGGCTCATGCTGCCTCCGTCCTTGCGTCAGTTCGCCGGTATCGATCGGGATGCCGTTGTGATCGGTGTCCACGATCATCTGGAAATATGGAGCCCTGAGGGCTGGTCTCGGTTCCAGGAACAGCAGTTGTCGGCCTATAAATCCATGGCTGCCGAAATCTTCGGCGCTGGCCGGCCGGCAGTTGCCGAAACAAACGGAGGGAACGCGCGGTGTTAGCAATCGAACGGCTGGATCTGGGAGAGGTAACGGTACTCCGGCTTCGCGGGGAAATCGAGGAATCCACCCTGAATACCCTGTTGCTGGCGCTGGTCAACTGTCTGGAACAGCGGCGCTATCGGGTCATCCTCAACCTTGCGGGCGTCGCGTTTATCAGCAATAAATGCTGTGGTCCGCTGGTGGACCGGTTAAGCCGCTTTCAGGAGGCGGGCGGAGACATGTACCTTGCCTCACCCAACCTCTACATCAGGCGGCTGCTGCGGATGCTGAGCCTGAACCATGTATTCCACTGCTATGACACGGAAGAACAGGCGGTTCGCGGCATCAGCAACGCCGCCGCGGCCTGACCGGCATCCGGATCAGGATCACAAAGCGGTTACCGGACTTCCTGAACATGAATGGTCCGGCCATGTGCCGGTAATGGCCCGGGAGGTGATTGAACTGCTGGCGGTCCGACCGGGCGGTTATTACGTGGACGCCACAGCTGGCGCGGGCGGCCATGCTTCGCTGATCGCCGAACGGCTTGAGGGGCAGGGACATCTGCTGGCCCTGGATCAGGACCCCCATGCCATTGCGATGGCAGCGGAAAAATTGAGGGTGTTCCCTGAAACCCGGATACTCAGGGGAAATTACCGTGAACTCGGGCGGTGGCTGGATATGGTCGGCTGGACAGGAATAGACGGCCTTCTGATAGATGCCGGTGTGTCTTCAATGCAGTTGGACACACCGGAACGGGGATTTTCTCTCCAGGCCGAAGGACCGCTCGACATGCGGATGGACCCCGAGAGCGGCTGTTCCGCCCGCGAGTGGCTGGACTCGGTTTCACTCGAAAAACTCGAGCAGGTGCTGCGCGACTACGGCGATGTCAAACCGGCCAGACGGATAGCCAGACAGATTCTCGATCGTCGGAACCGAGGAGCCCTGGAAACCACCTTCGACCTGGCCCAGGCCGTACGGGAAGCCCTGCCCTTTGTAACTTCCGGAACACCGGATGAAATACGTCAGGTTTTCCAGGCCATCCGTATCGCTGTAAATGATGAATTGAATGCGCTTGAGGACTGTCTGGAAACGGCAGTCTGCCGGCTGAATCCCGGCGGACGGATCGTGGCAATCGCCTTCCATTCCGGTGAAGATCGGATCATCAAGCAGGTATTCCGGAAATACACCCGGACGGCCGTGGAACGGGACCCCGACGGTCGGACCCGTCGGGTGCGGCCTGCGGTACTGCGGGAGCTCTTGCGCACTCCGCTTAGACCCGCATCCGATGAAATTACCCGCAATCCCCGCAGCACCAGCGCGCGGATCCGGGCAGCGGAAAAACGTTCCTCCGAAAAGGAGGATCCGGCATGATCCGGCGGCGTTACCCTACTCCGCGAGAAATCCGGCGGGCCCAGTGGGCATGGATTCCACTGCTGGTACCGCTGTTCCTGCTGGCATGGTTTGGGTACAGGGACATCTCACTCAATATCCAGAAACGGCGGCTGGACTACGAATTCAACCAACTCACGGAAAAAAACCAAACTGTCACCCGTCACCTCGAATCCGTCACCGCCGCACTGGCCGCCAAACGGGGGTACTGGACTTCTACGGCATTCGCTCAATCTCTGGGATTGCAGCCGCCTCAACCTGGCCAGGTGATCACCATTCCTGCCATCCCGATGGACCAACAGATCTGGGAACTGCCCCTGGAACCGGTTCAGGGACAGCAGGCCCTGTTTGCTGTGGCTTCGGAGCCCACCCCAACAACCGTACCTCCGGCATTACCGGCAGTACCCCCTGACGCCAAACCTCAGGATGCCCCTGGAATTCGTCAATCCGAAACCGTTAAGTCACAGAAGTCAAAACAACCCGCGTCAAAGCCTTCTTCCGCCAGGGACAGCAAAGCGCGGGATAAAAAAATGGTCACAGATCGGAAGGCATCGGCGAAATCTGCCGCTCCGGCAGCCGCCGCGATGCAGCGGCACCCTAAAACCGCCGCTCCGGATGAAAATCCCTCGGCCTGGCTCGCCCCCCTGTGAACCTTAAACGAGGCAAAGACCAGAAAACATGCTGGACATAAACGGAAACTCAGACCGCGCAGCACATCAGCGCGCTCCAATCCACCCCCAGATCGGGAAGCGCACAACTGTCGCAGCCCTGCTTTTTACGGTTCTGACCATCATAGCCGCCGGTAGACTGGCCCTGCTGCACCTGAATCCAGGCGAGTATCTGCTCCTGGAAGACCGCTTTCACGAAGGGGAGTGGGAACTCCGGGAAAAACGCGGCGAAATCTTCGACCGGAACGGTCTCCTGCTGGCCTGCAACCGGATCCTCCCAACCATCGCCGTAGATCCCCAGCGGGTCGCCGACCCAGACCGACTGAGCGATTATCTAAGTCGAAAACTCAACCTGAATAGGGACGAAGTCTATCGGGCCGTTACCTATAAAACTGACGCGCGAACAGGTCGCCCCCGCAGGTCCAATCCTATCCAGCGGCGGGCCGAAAATCTTTCCGAGCATGACCTGGATGAGATTCTCCTGATGGGCGAAGTTTGCGCTTTGCAAGAAAATCCCGATGTGTTGCCCATCATCGAGGCGCAGTTGACCGGTACGGCCACACCGGAAATGCTGGCGCGGAAACGGAAATCCCCCAGGCCGGTGATCAACTGCCTCCACGTGCATGATGAACCGCTTCGCGTTTACCCCTATGGGGAAGCGGCTGCCCAGGTTATCGGGTATGTCCAGTACACCGGAGAACCCATGGCAGGCATTGAGGCGGTGTTTAATGACTACCTGGAGTGTCAGTCCGGCGTGCTGCGCGCACGGGTGGACAAAGACCGCCGCATGCTTGCCTCGGAAACGGTCGCTCTCGAACCGCCCCGCGGCGGCGACATGCTGCAGTTGACTCTTGATATCGCTATGCAGCGCCGGCTGGAACAGGCTCTGGACACGGCCATTGAAAAATTCTCCGCCCCGGCCGGTGTCGGAGTTTTTATGGATCCGCACACCGGAGCGATCTTCGCCATGGCCACCCGTCCGGGCTTCGATCCCAACCGGTATAACGCCTATCCCGATGCGTATCGGAAAAACCGGGTCATTCATGACGTATTCGAACCCGGTTCTTCCTTCAAAATCGTGACGGCCTCCGCCGCGCTGGAAATGCGGCAGGTGCGACTCGACGAAATCATCGACTGCGAAGGCGGTACCGCCAATTTCTTCGGACACCGGGTCAGGGACTATCACAAGATGGGACTGGCGCCCTTCACCAAATGTTTTGAGGAATCCAGTAATATTGCCATGATCAAAGTGGCCAGCCGCATCGGTCCCGTGTATTTTGACGAATGGATCCAGCGTTTCGGCTTTTATCAGAAAACCTCCCGCGATTTCCCGGGAGAGGCCCGAGGGCTGTATAAACCGTTGCGGGATCCCGATCATCCCGAGCGCCTGATCAACGTCAAACAGCGCTGGTCGAAACTGACGATGACCGCCCTGCCCATGGGCCAGGAAATTTCTGTCACAACCATGCAATTAGTACGCGCCATGGCCGTCATCGCCAACGGCGGATTTCTCGTTGAACCTTACGTGGTGGAGCGGGCTGTTTCCCGGGACGGTCTGATCACTTACGAACATCAGGCGCCAGAACCGGTTCGAGTGCTCTCCCCGGACACAGCAGAAACCATGAAGATGCTCTGCCATCAGGTCGTACTGCGAGGTACAGGCAAACGGGCAAACATCATGGAATATCGCGTGGGGGGGAAAACCGGTACGGCCCAGATGGCCCGAACAGACGGCCCCGGGTATGATCCCGACCGGTATACCGCTGTGTTCGTCGGTTTCGCCCCGGTGGCCGAGCCCCGGATCGTGGGAGCGATAGTGATTTTTGAACCCAAGGGATGGCCTCGCACCGGTGGATATGTCAGCGCTCCCGTCTTTCGGGAAGTGGTCGCCGAAGCTCTGGCGTCCATGGGCGTAGAACAGGACCCGGTGACCGATCCTGTGGTCATCGCCGAATACCAGAAGCAACTGGCCCTCAAAGCGAAAAATTCCGGCAGCAAAACCGCCAGCGGGGATACCGCTGTACCCCAGCCACCTGCCGTGTCGCAAGCCACGGCTGCAGATGACGCCGACACCCTATCTGAGCGGCCCGACACCGCGGACGATGAGGATACCTTGCCTCTTGAAGCACTGATCGCACCGCTGGACGGTATCTCCCTGGTCGCCCGACAAAGCGCCGGGCCGGGGGTTGAAAATACAATGCCCAACCTTATCGGCCTGACCAAGAGACAGGCCCGCGAACGTCTGCAGCGGGTGAACCTCCCCATGGACGCCCGTGGCGCCGGACGGGTCGTCGCTCAGGATCCTCCCCCGGGAACCGATCTGACCAATGTATCCATTTGTACGTTAACCTTTTCCAACACCGGCGAATGGCTGCCTATCGCTGACCTGTCGCCGATTGAACCCAATACCGATACCGACTCGAAGGAGGAGCGTGAAACGTCGTGACGGGTAGAGAACTTTGCGCCAGACTGGGCATTTCCCCAAAGATACCGGTCGAATGGACCTTCTCGGCAGTCACCCGAGACTCCCGGAAAGTGGTGCCAGGCGCCCTTTTTGTGGCTGAACGGGGCTCCAAAGCGGATGGCCACGACTTCGCCGAGCAGGCGGCCGCTGCCGGAGCCGTCGCCATTATCGGCGAACGGGAAGGACTCACCGCCCTCGCGGGACTGCCCTACCTTCGTGTCCCCGACGCGCGGATCGCCTGCGGTATTGCCGCTCACGCGCTGGCCGGTGACCCTACCCGCGCCCTTACCGTCCTTGGGATCACCGGGACCAATGGAAAAACCAGCACTGCCCACATGGTCGAGGCCATCCTGAACCAGGTCGGCAGACCCTGCGCGAATTTCGGCACCATTACCTTCCGGGTCGGTGGCGAGGAATTGCCCGCACCCCATACCACCCCCTTCGCCGAAGATCTGGTTGACCTTTTTTTGCGGGCCATGCACGCCGGACAGCGTCATGTGGTCATGGAAGTCAGTTCACACGCGCTGGATCAGGAACGGGTTGCGGGGGTGCTTTTTGATGCCGCCGCTTTCACCAACCTGACCCGGGATCACCTTGATTATCACCCTGACATGGAGGCGTATTTTCAGGCGAAACGGAAACTATTCGAAAGAGTGGGGCGGTTTCAGTCCCCGAAAGAAAACGGTGTATCTCCCTATACCGTGGTCAACCGCGAGGATCCCGCATGGGAACGCTTCCGGGATGCCTCACCGGTGCCCTGTATCACCTGCGGTATTGACGGTGACGTCCGGGCGGAGCAGATTCAGATGGACTTGCGGGGCAGCCGATTCCGGCTCATCACCCCGCGGGGAACTGCCGACGTCGCTATGCGTCTGACCGGCAGACACAATATTCAGAATGCCCTGTGCGCGGCAGGCCTGTGCTACGGTCTCGGCCTGAGCCCCGATGAAATCGCTACAGGGCTTTCCGCGATGCGCCGAGTTCCCGGCCGATTCGAACTGGTGGACCGCGGTCAGCCATTCAGTGTTATCGTCGACTACGCACACACGGACGACGGCCTGCGCAATGTGCTCGAAGCCGTCCGCCCCCTCTGCAAGGAACGTGTCATCGTCGTGTTCGGTTGCGGGGGGGACCGGGACCGCGGCAAACGGCCCAAAATGGGAGCGGTTGCCGCCAAACTCGCCGATCTCATCATCCTTACCTCCGACAATCCCCGCACTGAGGATCCTCTGCGGATCCTCATGGACATTGAAGTGGGCGTACAACAGCGGGGCAAAAGGAAATACGAAGACTATGAAGTGATTGAGGACCGCGAGGCAGCCATCCGTAAGGCCCTGCAAACCGCGCGCCCAGGAGACGCGGTAGTTATCGCCGGCAAGGGCCATGAACCCTATCAGATCATCGGTACAAAACGGTATCCCTTTGACGACCGCGAAGTGGCCGCCCGGCTGCTCGAGGAACTACGACCATGACGCTGAATTACACGCTTGAAGAACTGGCCGGAATCATCGGCGCGGAAAAACCCGTACCCGAAAAAGCCGGCATCCGTTTCCATGCCGTTTCCACTGACAGCCGGACCATCCGGCCCGGAGAGGTCTTTTTTGCCCTTTCCGGCGAGCGATTCGACGGCAACCGTTTTGTCGCGGACGCTTTCGCGAAAGGGGCTGCCGCAGCCGTCTGCCGCAACCCGGCACCCGGCGGAATATGTCTGCTGACCGCTGATCCCCTTGAAGCGTTGCAGCGTCTGGCCTCCTATCACCGCACCCGAAGCCGGGCCACCGTCATCGCCATCACGGGTTCCTGTGGCAAGACCACCACCAAAAACATGCTCCGTGAAGTGCTGGAAGGACTCGGACCGGTCGCGGCTACCCCGGGAAACCTCAACAACGAAATTGGATGTCCCCTCTCACTGCTGCAAATTGATGCTGACAGCCGCTTCGCCGTAATTGAAATGGGCGCGAACCACAAAGGGGAAATTCGTCGGTTGTGTGAAATGGCAACCCCGGACGAGTCGATGGTCACCCTGGTCGCGCCCGCTCACCTGGAAGGCTTTGGTTCCATCGAGGAAGTCGCCCTAACCAAGGAAGAAATCCGAGAAGGACTGCATCCTGGCGGGGTGTTTTACACCAATATTGACAATCCTTATTGCGCGGCGATGGGTGAACGGCACACCGGGCCGGTAGTGCGGTTTGGTTCTGACCACCGGGCGGATGTCCGCCTGATGACAGCGGAACGCCTGCCGGATGGCCGGCTGCGGGCAATCATTGAGCCGATCGGGGAACTTCTGCTCAACCTTCCCGTCCGGGCTCAGTTGACCAGCGTGCTGGCCTGCGCGGCGGTGGGCCTGCGGCACGGGCTGCCCGACCTGAAGGAACGGCTCGAAGTCGCAAGCGCCCGGGCCGACCGCATGCGGATCCGGCGGATTGGCCCGCTGACCGTGCTTGACGACACCTACAACGCCAACCCGGCCAGCATGCGGGCCGCTCTGGAAGCCCTGGTGGAGTTGTGCGGCACGGGCGGACGGGCCGCCGCGCTGGGCTCCATGTTCGAACTGGGATCGGACGCGCCCGCGCTGCACCGGGAAATCGGCGCGCTGGCCGCCCGGCTTGGCGTGGAAAGACTGTACGTCCTAGGGCCCAACGCGCAGGATTACGCAGCAGGCGCCCATGATGCCGGCATGGTTCGCGTGCTGGAATGCGGCAATCACGAGGACATGGCCCAGGCGGTGATCGATGACGCGAAGCCAGGCGACACCCTGCTGGTCAAAGGCTCCCGTGGAACCCGGATGGAGCAACTGATTTCCCGGATGGTGGAACACTGGGGTGAAACGGAGAAGGCGAATATCCCGTCCTCCCGACGGAATGGAGACGGATAATGTTTTATTATCTGGCGGAATGGCTATCACCATCGTTTGGTGTTTTAAACGTCTTTACTTATCATACTGTGCGTGCTGGAGCCTCCGCTGTCACCGCATTTCTCTTCTGTCTCGTGGTCGGCCCGCCTGTGATCCGTTTTCTCCGCGCGAAAAAATTGGGCCAGCCCATCAAAAAAGAACACGTCGCGGCCCTTCATGAATTGCACAAAACCAAATTCGGAACGCCTACCATGGGCGGAATTCTCATCCTGACCGGTGTGCTCTTCGCGCTTCTGCTCTGGGGAAGACTGGAAAACCGCCTGCTGTGGATGGCCGTGCTGGTCTGCCTTATCCTGGGAGCGGTGGGATTTCTGGACGACTACATCAAACTGATCCGTAAACACAACAGCGGTCTGAGTGCCCGGGCAAAACTCTTAGGTCAACTGGCGGCTGGCGGCGTGCTGGGGTGTTGGCTTTACTGGAGTCCCATTACTGCCAGCCCCATCACGTTCTCCGCTCGGGACGTGCTCGACTGGCAGGCACTGGCCGTGGAACTGCAGCATGGTACCGCTGAAAGTGCGATGGCCCGCATCCGCGACCGCATGGGACCCGCAGCCCGCGGCGCATTGGAAGTATTGCGGGAACACCCCGAACTGCTGTCGGACCCGGGAATCCGCAACTCTCTCATCCAGGGACTGAACACCGCCCTCATAGCCCCGGACCTGTACGATCCCGATGCATGGCGTAACATCGAACTGCCGGATTCGGTGGTTACCCTGCTGAAATCCAGTCCCCGCGGTGGAGATGACAGTAATACACGCCGGATCAATCGCGCACTCATTGAAGCCGTTCTGCCGCGCGCTGTGGCCGCCAGCCGAGCCCACTCGCACACCAGCATCGGCGTCCCCGGATTCAAAGACCTGTTCATCCCGCTGGGACCGTTTTATATCCTTTTTGTCATCCTGGTGATTATCAGCATTTCCAACGCCGTCAACCTTACCGACGGTCTGGACGGCCTGGCAGCAGGAGCGTCCACCATTTCCATCATCACTTACGCCGGCATCGCTTATGTCGTCAGCCGGGCTGACTGGTCCCGCTATCTGTATCTCACCTTTGTGCCGGAAGCCAGCGAACTGTTTGTATTTGGCGGGGCGGTTCTTGGAGCGGGACTCGGCTTCTTGTGGTACAACTGCCATCCGGCCCAGGTGTTCATGGGAGATACGGGGTCCCTATCTCTCGGCGGCGCGATCGGCGCCATGGCCCTGCTGACCAAACAGGAACTTCTCCTGCCGGTGGTGGCCGGACTGTTTGTTCTTGAAACGCTGAGTGTCGTACTGCAGGTCGCCTCATTCAAACTCACAGGAAAACGGCTGTTCCGGATGGCGCCACTCCACCACCATTTTGAAATTTCGGGTTGGCAGGAAACCCAGGTAACCACCCGATTCCTGATTATCGCCCTGCTGTTTTCCCTCATGAGCCTGGGAGCACTGAAACTGCGATGAATAGTGAAACGAAACATATCCCTCCTGTCTCCACGGGTACCAGGGTAAGTCTTATCGGTCTGGGACGTTCCTCGGCAGCTGCCGCCCGACTGATCAGGCATCTCGGCGGAATACCATTTATCTCCGAAAAAGACGAGAACCCAAAACTGGCCCCATGGAAGGAATACTGCAAAGCCATGGGGATTCCCTGGGAAAGTGGCGGACACACCGACAGAGCGTTCGAAGCCGATCTGTTCGTGCTGAGCCCCGGCGTACCCCTGACTGCTCCCGTCGTGCGTACCGCGGCGGAACGGGACATACCCATCACCGGTGAACTGGAGTTTGCCTCCCGACACTGCACGGCTCCCATGCTGGCTGTGACAGGCACCAACGGAAAAACCACCACAACCATCCTCTTACGGCACGTTCTCAGGCATGCTGGAACTGCCGCAGATCTTGCTGGAAACAATGATCGTCCCCTCTCCGAATCGGTCCTGGATAATCCGGACGCGCCGGCTGTGGTCGTTGAAGTCAGCAGTTATCAGTTGGAAACCGCTGAAACCTTTCACCCTGTCGTGGCGGCCGTGCTGAATGTGACCCCGGACCATCTGGCACGGCATGGGACCATGGAAGCCTATGCAGGCATGAAAGCACGGATTTTCTCCTGTCAGCGGCCCGGTGATACAGCCGTACTGAACGATGATGACCCATGGACCGCATCCATGACACCCCCAGACGGCGTACAGGTAACCCGTTTCAGCGCGCGGAAACCGATCGCGGATGGCGCGTGGTTTGACGGTACGTGTCTTCGGTTGCGGGATCGGGTTATCGCCCGCCGCGAGGATCTGCGACTGCCCGGACTTCACAACGTGGCCAACGCACTGGCTGTCGCGGCCATGGCTGACGGATTCGGCGTCGATCTGACCGGTTTTGCCGATGCGCTGCAGTCCTTCAGCGGCGTGGAACACCGGATCGAGTGGGTGGCCGAAATCCACGGCGCGGCGTGGTACAACGATTCCAAATCCACCAATCCCGACAGTCTGCGCATCGCGCTGGAGGCTTTTCACACACCGGTTATTCTGATCGCCGGCGGCCAGCACAAGGAAGGCGCCGATTATCCCGCCCTGGCCCCGATCATCCGCGAAAAAACCGCCCTGATGATTGCCATGGGCGACGCAGCCGGCCGTTTTGTGGAATGGTTCGGCGATATGGTCCCCTATTGCCGCGCCCGGAACGTGGAGGAAGCGGTGAACCTAGCCGCGGAGCGCGCCGTGCCAGGCTCCATCGTGCTGTTCTCACCCGGGTGCGCCAGTTTTGACCAGTATTCGAACTTCGAAGAACGGGGCCGGCATTTCAAGCAACTCGTGCTCCGGCTTGCCGGCCGGAATGAACAGGAGACCGCGTGATGAAATGGACAGCCGCCACCATCGCTCTTACCGCGATAGGTCTGGCACTTCTGGGCACACTGCTCATTTACAGCGTGGATGTGGCCCGCATCCACCCTGAAGGCAACTTTGTGAAGCAGTGTCTGTTCCTTCCCGCCGGTTTGTGTGTGTTTTTCCTGTTCGCCATGCGGGACTATCATCATCTCGGCCGCCGCGCGGAGTGGCTGCCTCTGGTGCTGGTGTGTATCGCGCTGCTGATCGCCGTACTGGTTTTCGGCAGGGAAACCGGCGGCGCCAGACGATGGCTGCGCATCTACGGTATCGGTTTTCAGCCGTCCGAACTGGCTCGTTTCGCGCTGATCATCATGCTGGCCGCAAAGTTAAGCGAAGGGATGGATCACATTCGTTCCATTCCCCGTGTCATTCTCCCCGTACTCCTTACAGCGGGATTTTTCGCCGGGCTGGTTTTCCTCGAAAAAGATATCGGCATTCCGTTCATGATCATGGTCACGGCTTTCGGGATGCTGTATTTCGCGGGGCTGCCTTTCCTGTACATTGGGGTTCTGGGAGCGCTGGGGGCCACGGTTCTCATCCCGACGATTCTTTTCGCGGCTCACCGCGTGGAACGGCTTCGAGCCTTCCTGGATCCATGGCAGGACCGGTCGGGATCGGGGTGGCAGTTGATTCAGGCACTGTACAGTTTCAGCAAGGGAGGACTTACAGGCGTCGGTCTGGGCGCGGGTACCCAGAAACTGGGCGATCTGCCCGCGGCAGACACGGATTTCATTTTCTCCACTCTCGCGGAAGAAGCGGGACTGATCGGGACTTTGGCTGTGCTGTTCGTGTTTCTGCTGTTCTTCCTGGTGGCCATGCGGGTATGTGCCAACAGCCCCGACCGCTTCGGCATGCTGCTGTCAGGAGGCATCGGTGTATCGATCAGTGTTCAGGCCCTGTTCATCATTCTGGTGAATGTGGGACTGCTGCCCACCAAGGGACTGCCGCTGCCCTTTGTGTCCTACGGCGGAACCTCGCTGATCGTGACGATGGCCATGGCCGGTGTCCTTGTGAACGTGGCCAGCCACTGTCTACCCAGAGAAGCCCGAAGTATTCTGCCAACCATCGAGATGCCTGAAGGCTTCGAACTGCCCCCTGAGACCGCGAGGAACTTCTGATGCGGATCATGATTGCCGGCGGAGGGACTGGGGGCCATGTCACCCCCGCCCTGGCCATCGCGGAAGAACTGCGGCGGCGCGATCCCCTGCTAGAACTGGTATGGGTCGGCCGGGCGGGCAGTCTGGAAGAACGCATGTGCCGCGCGGCGGACCTTGTGTTTCGTGGGCTGCCCATAGAAGGCTGGACCCGTACCAGGTCCCCCCGTGTGGTGCTGACTGCGCTGAAACTGGCCTGGGCCGTCACCAGGTGTTACTTCTGGTTGCACCGCTTTCAGCCCCGGGCCGTCATTGGTGTGGGAGGATACGCCTCGCTGCCACTGGTATGGACCGCCCAGCAGATGGGCATCCCAACCTTTATTCATGAACAGAACCGCCGGATGGGACTCGCCAACCGATGGTGCGCGCGGCAAGCCCGGCGCATTTTCCTCAGTTACGCCGATACCGTCGGTGAATACCCCCGGGATCGGGCACTGGTTACTGGCAATCCGGTACGGCGGGCATTCCTGGATCCCCCGCCGCGCGGGGAAGCCTTGGCCCGCCTGGAACTGTCACCGGATCTGCCGGTGGTTCTGGTATGTGGTGGAAGCCAGGGAGCGCGAACCCTGAACCAGGCCATGGAAAACCTGCTGCAGTCCGGTCAGTTGCCTCCAGCGCAGTATCTGTGGATGTGCGGACGGGACGCCGTCAACGCCGCCCGAAAAGTGGTATCCGCCGCATCACTTCCGGTCCGGGTGTTCAGTTTCATCGACGACATGCCTGCCGCCTGCGTTGCCGCGGACCTGGTAGTGAGCCGCGCGGGAGCCTCCAGCACCGCCGAACTGGCGGTGCTCGGTCGCCCCGCCGTGCTGGTACCTTATCCTCACGCTGCGGATAACCATCAGGAACTGAATGCCCGGGCTTTCGCTGAAGCAGGCGCGGCAATACTTATTCCGGACACTGAATGCGACGCGGAACGCCTCGGATCCGTGCTGCGGGAACTGCTTGCGGATCCCGCGCGACTTGCCGCCATGGCGCAAGCCGCCCGAAGTCTCGCCCACCCGCTGGCCGCCGAGACTATTGTCGAACAGATCCTCACGGACCTGACATAACCGTCTGGCCAGCCCTGATTCCAGCGCTGTGGTTGACCTGACCTTCCCCATACTTTTACACTGAAACCGGAATCAGTGAAAACCTATGCGGGCAGTGGTGCAACGGGTAGCGGAAGCCTCCGTGAAAGTGGACGGCCATACGGTCGGAGTCATCGGAACAGGATTCCTGGTCCTGCTGGGCGTCGAGGAAAACGACGGCCCGGAGGACGCGGCTTATATCGTGGACAAAGTGGCCAATCTGCGGATCTTCCCCGATGAAAACAGCCGGATGAATCGGTCCATCCTCGAATCAGGCGGCGAAATCCTGGTCATCTCACAGTTCACGCTGCACGGGGACTGCCGTCGGGGCCGTCGGCCATCCTTTACCGCCGCGGCGAAACCGGAAAAAGCCGTACCCCTATACGAAGCGGTGGTCGGGCAACTGCGCGCTCTGGGGCTCCACGTGGAAACCGGAGTGTTCGGGGCGCACATGATGGTGTCGCTGATCAATGACGGCCCCGTAACCATTCTGCTCGATTCGAGCAGACTGTTCTGAGGCGCTCATGGCCGACCCTGTCAATATCATCATCCCCGCCTGGAATCAGATCGCGTATAGCCAGCAGTGTATCCGAACAATCCTGGACCATACCCCACCGGAGACTTATCGTCTCATCCTGGTCGACAACGGATCCACCGACGGCACCGGCGCGTTTTTCGACGCGGTGCCGGGAGCCGAGGTCATACACCTGCCGGAAAACCGGGGGTTTGCCGCCGCCGTGAATGAAGGCATCCGGCGGGTTACGTCAGGACATGTGCTCCTGCTCAACAATGATACCTTGCTGCCTCCGGGATGGCTCGCACAGCTGCGCGCGGTCCTGGATGAAATGCCGGATGCCGGAATGGCAGGCCCCGTCAGCAATCATGTTTCCGGATCTCAGCAGATCGAAACACCGCCTTTTACGTCGCTCGATGATCTGACCGCGTTCGCCGAGGCCCGTGCCCGGGAATACGCCGGACACCGGCGGGAGACGGCCAGACTGGTCGGTTTCTGCCTCCTGATCCGTGATCAGGTCATCCGGGAAATCGGTCTGTTCGATGAACAGTACGGAATCGGCAATTTTGAAGACGACGATTACTGCATACGGGTACTGCGCGCCGGATGGCGACTGATTATCGCCGAGGATGCTTTCGTGTTTCACTACGGCGGCAGAACCTTCGCGGCGCTAGGCCCGAACGCGAATGATTATCGTCAACTGATGGCCCGGAATGAAGCGCTGTTCCTGGCCAAGTTCCAGCCGCTGCCCCATGAACGGATCAGTGAAGCCCTGCACGCCCGGCGACTTGCCGAAACCGCCGCCCGCCACCTGAATGAAGGAAACTTGCGGCAGGCCATTGAAACCGGACTGACAGCCATCCAGTGCTGGCGAGCGGAATGGCGGGCGCTGGATGTGCTGGCTCAGGCCATGGATCAACTGGGAGACACCGGACGGGCGGATCAGCTCCGGAAACAGGCGGAAGCCGTCCGCACCTTTCTGGAGCGCTCCCCTTTACCCCCTGCCGCATCGGATATCCCTCATCATGACCTCAAAGATTGAAATCGTGCCCTATGAAGACAGCATGCGGGAAGCCTGGATGCGCACCCACGCCATCATTATGTCGCTGTCTCACGCATGGAACTATACCATCCAGGAACGTCCGGCTTATCCTGATCACCGCTCCACAAGGCTGGTTGCCATGGTGAACGACACACTGGCGGGGCTCATTGATGTACAGTATGAAAATTATCCTGGAGAATTGTGCTATATTAAAGATGAAGTTGGTGGATACGTGATGGAATTCGGGCGGCTCCCGGAATTTTCAGGCCTGGGGCTGGGCGTGGCACTGATGCGGGCCGCGGCTGCCGACGCGCGGCGGCTGGGATTTCGACGGCTGGAATACTGGACTCAGGACCGCACCGCCCAGCGGTTCTACCGCCGTCTGGGACTGCCCGAAATCGCGCGGCACTATCGATTCAGAATGCGGCCGCCGGCCGAACTGGCCCGCCAGTTCCAGGAACAGGGCATCGCCGTGGAGTACCTCTATGCCGCCTGCCTGCCGGAGAACTGGCCGCTGGTCGAGGCAGGCTGTGAAATCATCCGGGACCATCCCCTGGAACCCCACCTGTGCGTGGGGTTCCGGCAGGATGTTCCCTCCTCCGGGGACTGGACCCCGCCGCGGGCCACCTCAGACCAGCAAAAACCGGCTCTGTAACCTCACAAAAATGGCAGCATCGCACTGCCCGGTAAAGCCGTTTCTCCATGTGCCGGTCCCGCATTCCGCAAGCCGCGGGATTGGCGAAAAAACGGCGGATCTGATACCATATGTCAGTCAGGGGAAACAGGGGTTTATCGGAATATACCAGCGGACAGGACATGAGCACGGTTACTTTATTTGATACCCTTACCTGGCGGGGATTCGTGAACCAGTACACCGATCCCGCCCTGCCGGAACTGTTGGAACGGGAAAAGCCGTTCACCCTTTACTGCGGTTTTGATCCGACGGCGGACAGTCTGCACATCGGCAGCCTTTTGCCAATCCTGGGTCTGGCCCACTTTCAGCGGGCTGGTCACCGTCCCATCGCGCTGGTAGGCGGCGGTACCGGACTCATCGGAGACCCCAGTTTCAAGGCACAGGAGCGAGCCATGCTCAGCCGGGAACAGGTGGAACACAACGCCCAGGGCATCCGCCGTCAACTCGAACGCTTTCTGGATTTCGAAGGATCCCGGGCTGCCATGCTCCTGAACAACGCGGACTGGTTGTGTGCCCTGCCGCTGATCGATTTCCTGCGGGATGTAGGCAAGTGTTTCACAGTGAACGTTATGCTTTCTCGGGAGAGTGTCCGACAGCGGATTGAAGACCGGGAACACGGCATGTCCTTCACCGAATTCTCCTACAGTCTCCTGCAGGCCTACGACTTTTACTACCTGAATGAGCACTACGGTTGCCGGCTTCAGATCGGCGGAAGCGATCAATGGGGCAACATCGTATCTGGTATCGATCTGATTCGTCGTAAAAACGGAACGGAGACCTATGGTCTGACATTCCCACTGGTGACCAAAGCCGACGGATCAAAATTCGGCAAAACCGAAAGCGGCAATGTCTGGTTGGATCCCGCCAAAACCTCGCCCTACCGGTTTTTCCAGTTCTGGATCAATCAGGCCGATGCCGATGTCGGACGGTATCTTCGGTATTTCACCTTCCTGGAACGCGAAGAAATCGAAGCCCTGGAACAGGCCCACGCCGAAGCGCCACACCTGCGGCAGGCCCAGAAAAAACTGGCCGAAGAAGTAACTCGTATGGTGCACGGAAACGACGCGCTGGATAGAGCCCTCAAGGCAACCGCCGCCCTATTCGGTGGCGATCTCCGCGGACTGGATGAGGCTACGCTGCTCGAGGTATTCGAAGAAGCACCCAGTTCGACGATTCCGCGGCACCGTTTCGGTTCGGGTTCTCTGCTGGACGTGCTGACCGACGCCGGCGTGTTTGCCAGCAAGGGTGAAGCGCGCCGTCTCATCCGGAACGGCGGGTTGTACCTCAACGGCGTGCGGATTGAACGCGAAGACGCGCCCTGGACCTCGGAATGTCTGCTCACACCGTCACTGGCTGTCCTGCGAACAGGCAAGAAGAATTATCATCTGTTGCGCGTCATCTGAACAGAACGCATAAAGGATCCCGGAAACCCGTTCCAGGGGCACCGGAATTAAACGGATAACATCGGGACGGGACATACCAGCCGAAAGCAGTCACGCCATGGGTGTATTACCAGAAACAGATTATGTGGACCTGCGAAGCGACACGGTCACCAGGCCTTCCGCGGGAATGCGCCGGGCCATGGCCGAGGCCGATGTGGGGGATGATGTATTCGGTGAAGATCCTACGGTAAACCGGCTGCAGGCAATGGCCGCGGAAATACTCGGCAAAGAAGCGGCTCTGTTTGTGCCAACCGGAACCATGGCCAATCTCCTGGGATTTCTTTCGCAAACCCGGCCGGGGGATGCCATACTCCTCAGTGAGGACGCCCATCCCTTCCGCTATGAGCGGGCGAATCTGGCCATGGTTGGCGGACTGCTGCCGATCACCATTCCCGGCCAGTGGGGAAAGATTACCCCGGAGGCCCTGCGCGCGCGAATCGTCATCAGCGATGATCCGCATCTGGCCAATACCACGCTGGCCTCCCTGGAAAACACCGTCAACCGCGGTGGCGGAGTATACTACACTGCGGGTGAAACCAGCGCCCTGTGCGCCGCGGCCCATGAACGGGGACTCCGGGTGCACTGCGACGGCGCGCGGATTTTCAACGCGGCGGTAGCGCTTGGGGTGGAGGCCGCTGAACTGGCACGCCCCTGCGATACGGTATCTTTCTGCCTGTCCAAGGGGCTGGGAGCGCCCGCAGGGTCACTGCTGACCGGCCCCCGGGAAACCATCGCCCGGGCCCTGACTTTCCGCAAAATGCTGGGCGGCGGCATGCGGCAGGCGGGTATACTGGCCGCCGCGGGACTCTACGCCCTCGAGCATCATATCGATGACCTCAAGGAAGACCACCGCCGAGCCAGCGAATTCAGGGCATCCCTCGAACAGGGGGGCGCACGTTTTCCCATGCCGTCGCCCACCAATATGGTTTATGTAGAAACTCCAAATGCTCCTGACGTCGTGGCACGACTGCGGGAACGGCGGGTGTTATGTCTGGCCACCGCGCCCGACCGGATTCGTGTGGTATTCCACCGGGATATCAGCGACACAGACCTGCGATACGCCATTGAAACGT
>Ga0308390_1001144_pt1 | contig 17547 bp, 15 predicted proteins | sample Hotspr2Sample149_FD_202358 | JGI IMG/M metagenome (GOLD analysis project Ga0308390, IMG submission 202358) | Hot spring phototrophic mat microbial communities from Mushroom Spring, Yellowstone National Park, Wyoming, United States - 20040719_149 ...
TCTGGACCGTTCGTGGCGCCAATGCCATCCTTGCTCTGCGCTGCTGTCGGCTCAGCGGATCGTTTGAAGACTACTGGAGTTCCCGGTCAGGAACCGCCTGATCTTCCACGTTTATGTCGCACACCCCCTGGCCGGCCCGGCTCGAGGACGCGAATGGCTGCTGCCGGCGGTCGGGTCGGCCGGTATTCGCGCCACTTCAGGCATTGAACCGGCCGCAGGGCGGCTGGAAAGGCCGGCTCGGCTGTGGATGGAACGGTGGCTCAAAGGAAACCGCAGCGCCGGGACGCCGTTCGCGGCCGACCGCGGATCCCCCCGGGGCCGCAGCCGTTTCGTCCTCCCGAATCCGCTCCGGCAAAAGCAGCCAAACTTTCGCCGTCGCAGGGCTGTCCGCTCGGCCGGCCGCCGAAAGCAGACATGTCCAATTGGGGCAGCCGGCAGGCCCGCTTCGGGGAGCGGCCCGCTGCGCTGCAAGCATCGGCCATCGGCGACAGCGCGGCTGGCTACAGCGTTTTCAGGTAGGCCAGCAGGTCGGCCTTTTCCTCTTTGGAGAGGATATCGGCGAAGCCGGGCATGGTCCCCTTGCCCTTGTCGATAATCGCCATGACATTGGCCTCGGTGGGCTTTTGGCCGTTGGTCATTTTGGCCTTCTTGAAAAGCCCCTTGAGCGACGGCCCCATTTTTTTCTCGTCGGTCGTCGCCGAATGGCAGACGCCGCATTGCTCGAAAACCTCCTTGCCCTTGGCCGGGTCGCCGGGCTTTTGGGCGGCCAGAGGCAGGGCGGCGGCAGAGACGGCGGCGCACAGGACGAAAGAACGGGCAAAACGCATGGGAACAATGGCTCCTTTGCCGGGATGAGGATCCGGGATCCAGTTTGTATGGATGAAACGCAAGGCGGCGGCGTTGCCGCCACCTGCCATTCTACCGCCGCCTTGGCTGGCCCTGCGCCAAGCCGCCTAAAATTCCCCCGAGCCAGGCCGATGAGAGCAGCACGGGACCGTGAGACTCATCTCCCTGCGCAAGTATCTCGACCGCGATTCCCGGGGCGGGGAAGCGGCCCCCGGCTGCGGAATGCCCTGCCGGGAGCTGCTGGCGGCGGTGCTCAAGGAAGCCGCCGGAGAGGCCGCCGCGCCGGACAGCATCCCCGACGAGGCTTTGTTTGCGGCCGCCACGGACAGGCTTGCACAGTGGGAAGCGGAAGCACAACAACGCGAGGCCGAGTGGCGGCAGGAATTCCAGCGGCTGGTAGCCGCCTTCAACCGCGCGGTGCTGGCGCTGGCCGATGGCGGTACGCGGGCGTCGGAGCGGTTCGCGGCCATCCGCCAGACGCTCGACCGCGCCGCCCGCGCCGACAGCCTGGGCGCCATGCGCGCGGCCGTTTACGAAGCGGCCGAGACGCTGCGGCGCGAAAGCGAAGCGCACCGGGCGGAAACCGACACGCAGGTGGCCGCGCTTGGCAGGACGCTGGAGGCGGTTCGCGGCCGGACCGTCCAACACGCCCGGAACCCCGCCGAGGGCCGCGAGGCGGCCGTGGCGGCGCTCCGTGCAGCCTATGAGACGGATCGAGCCGGGGCGGCCGTGGCGGCAGCGGTTTACGACCGCCTGCCGGCGCTGGCCAGCCGCTTTGGCGACGCGGTAGCTGCGGAGGCGATGGACGCGGCGGAGGCCGAGAAGCTGGCGCCGCTGGCAGCCGGCGGCGCGGTTTACCCGTGGGCACCTCAGACGCGGGTCTGGCTGATCGAGTGCGGCGACGGCGCGGCGGTGCGGGACCGGCTGGAGAGCGAGCTGGGCGAGCCGTTCGAGTACCGCGCGATCATCGGCAACCGCACGGCGGTGTTGTTGCTCGAGGCCCGCTGGATGTGGGGCCTGCTGGCCGACGCGGACCTGAATGCCTGGATCGAGGAGATTGACCTCTTTGCCGCAGGCGCTCCCATTCGCCGGTAACGGCGCCCCTGATTGCAGCCGGCAGCCGGACGATGGCGCCGCAACGGAATTCGTCCGCAATCTGCAAAGGCTCTACCGCGCCATCGCCAGCCAGGCCAGCCTTGCTGAGACGCTTGAGGCTGTCGCAACCGAAGCGTCGGCGGCTGCCGGCGGCGCCACGGCGGTGGTCTTCCGCCTTGAAGACGGGCTGTTGCGGACATCTGCGGCCGCAGGCCCGGACAAGGCGGCAATCGGGGCGCTGCCGCCTCTGCTCGAGCCGCGCCTTGCGCCATGGTGGCGGTGGCGCGGCAAAATCGCCGCCATCGGGGACGAGCGGGAATGGGCCGCAATCGGAAGCATCCGGTCCGGCTTGCACTGGTGCTGGTCGGACCGGCTGGAAACGGCGGCCGGGGAGGTGGCCGGCTGCCTGACGCTGTTCGGCAGCGGGGCGCTGCCCGGCGCCGCCGCCTTGGCGCCGCTGGCGGAGCTGAAGCAGGCCGCGGTGCTCGCGATCGAACAGGCCAACCTGCTGGAGGAGCTGCGCTACCGGGCCGAACACGACCCCGCCACCGGCCTTTGGAACCGCGACAAGTTCCAGCGCGAGGTCGCCGGGCGCCGCGCCGGCGGGTGCGTCCCGGCAGGGACCCTGTTGCTCGTCGCGTGCGACGGCGTGCGGCGGGTGAGAGAGATCCTCGGCGAGGAAACCGGCGATGCGTTGCTGCGGGAAGTGGTGCGGCGGATCGGCCGCCTTCCGGGCGAGCCGCTGTGCGGCCGGCTTTCCGGCGACGAGCTGGTGCTGCTGCTTCCCTCCGGGAGCAGCCAGGATCCGGTGCGGTTCGGCGACAGCGTCCTGAGCGCCCTGCGCGAGCCTGCGCTGGTCGACGGTCATGAGTTCGCCGCCCACGCTGCCGTGGGGCTGGCCCGGGAGCGGCAAGGCGAGCCGTGGGCGGAATGGCTGCGCCGCGCGCGGGCCGCAGCGGCAGCCGCGCGTCTGCGAACCGGCGCGGGCCGCTGCGTGGAGTTCGATGATTCCCTGACGCTCTGTTCGCCCGAACGGCTGGAGCTGGAGCGGCGGCTGCGGGGCGCTGCCGCGCGGGGCGAATTGCAGCTCTACTACCAGCCGCAGGTGAGGACGCACGGCGGCGGCATTGCCGGCTATGAGGCGCTGATGCGGTGGCGCAACCCGGAAATCGGCACCGTTTCCCCCGCTGCGTTCATTCCGGTTGCGGAAGAAACGGGGCTGATCGTGGAACTCGGCCGGTGGGCGCTTGGCGAGGCCTGCCGCCAGGCGCGCAGCTGGCAGCGCGAGGGACTGCCCGCACGGGTGGGCGTCAACGTGAGCGCCGTGCAACTGGCCGAGTCGGACTTCCCTCGCCACGTCGAGCAAGCGCTGGCCGCTTCGGGGTTGCCGCCCTCGCTGCTCGAGCTGGAAATCACCGAAAGCATGGTGATGCAGAACCGGCAGCTCGCCGCCGAGCGGATGCGCGGGCTGCGCCGGCTCGGCGTCGAATTCGCGCTCGATGATTTCGGCACCGGGAGCAGTTCGCTCGCCTATCTGAAGGACCTGCCGGTGCAGCGGCTGAAGGTGGACCGCAGCTTTCTGGCGGAGCTCGAGCGCGCGAGCGCGCCGCTGCTCGAATCGATCATCCGTCTCGCCCATCAGCTCGGGCTGGGAGTGATCGTCGAGGGCGTCGAGACGCCGCGCCAGCTCGAGCTGCTGGCGGCGATGGGCGCTGACGAGATCCAGGGGTATCTGACCGGCAGGCCCATGCCCGCCGAAGAGGCCGCGCGCCAGGCGGTGCTTGCGCGGCAAGGCGCGTGAGTCGCGCCTGCGGCGCCCGCCCCCAATCGGACATTTGACACCGATTTTCCCGGCGTGATATCCCTGAATCTTCAGTCAGGAATCTGCGATGCCAGACGACGAGAAGCCGGAAGGCGCTCCCGCGCCAGAGCCAACCCGCGAGCCGGCCAAGCCGCCGGCCGCTCCTTCCGGGGCTGAAGCTCCCGCAGCAGGCGCTGCACCGGCGGCCGCTGCGCCCTCTGGAGCCGGCGCCAGGCCCCCCGCGGCTGCGGCGGCCAGGCCTCCTGCCGCCGGCGCCGCAAAGCCCGCCCCGCCGAAGGCCCCGCCCGCCATGGCTGCGACGCCTTGGGAAAGCGAGCTGACGCAGGCGCTCAAAGCGGAGTTCGGCGACCAGATCCTCGAATTCAGCACTTATGCCGGCCAGAATTTTCTGGTCGCGAAGCCCGAGGCGGCCATCCCGATTCTCGAGTCGCTCAAGGAGAACCACGGCTTCGACTACCTGGTCGACATCACCGCCGTGCACTGGCCGGAGCGGCCCGAGCCGTTCGACATCGTCTACGTGATTTACAGCTTCCCCCGCAACGAACGGATCCGCATGAAAATCCGCATCCGCGAGGGCGAAAAGCCGCGCTCGGCGGTGCCGGTCCATCTGACGGCGAACTGGCTGGAACGCGAGGTCTACGACATGTTCGGCATCGAGTTCGAGGGCCACCCGGATTTGCGCCGCATCCTGTTGCCGGAGGAGTGGGAGACGTTCCCGCTGCGGAAGGAAAACAGCATCCTGAAAATGGACCAGCACTGGGTCCAGGAAAATCTTGGCATCGAAAGCGGGCAATAGCCATGGCGGATACCTTCCTCGACTCCACCGAGCTGGTGCTCAACATGGGGCCGCAGCACCCCTCCACGCACGGCGTGCTGCGCGTGATCCTGAAGCTGGACGGCGAGCGGGTGCTGTCGACCGAGTGCGTCATCGGCTACCTGCACCGCGGCGTGGAAAAGATCGCCGAAAACCGCACCTGGCAGATGTTCGCCCCCTACGTCGACCGCATGGACTACGTGGCGGCCGTGTCGAACGGGCTCGGCTACTGCCTGGCGGTGGAGAAGCTGCTCGGCGTCGAGGCGCCGCCGCGCGCGCAGGCGGTGCGGGTTATCCTCGCCGAGCTGAACCGGATCGCCAGCCACCTGTTGTGGCTGGGCACGCACGCGCTCGACATCGGCGCGATCACCCCGCTGTTCTACTGCATGCGCGAGCGGGAGCTGATCCTGAATATCTTCGAGAAATACTGCGGCGCGCGGCTCACCACGCACGCCTTCCGCATCGGCGGCCTGCAATATGAAACCTACGAGGGTTTCGAAAAAGAGTGCCTCCAGTTCTGCGATATTTTCGACAAAAAGATTGACGAATACGAGGAATTGCTGACCGGAAACCGCATCTGGCAGCAGCGCCTCAGGGGCGTCGGCATCCTGACGGCGGAAGACTGCAAGGAATACGGCGTCACCGGGCCGATGCTGCGCGCGGCGGGCGTCAAGTGGGACCTGCGCAAGGCGCAGCCGTATTCCGGCTACGAAAAATACGATTTCGAAATCCCGACGGGGCAGAACGGCGACACCTACGACCGCTACCTCGTGCGCATGCAGGAGATGCGGCAGAGCGCGCGGATCGTGCGGCAGGCCGTGGCCGGCATCCCCGCCGGGCCCATCATGGGCAAGGTGGGCAAGGTGATCAAGCCGCCCGTGGGCGAGGCGTACGTTTCGATCGAGGCGCCCAAGGGCGAGCTGGGCTATTACGTGGTCAGCGACGGCTCGACGCAGCCGTACCGCGTGCGGATCCGTCCGCCCTCGTTCGTCAACCTCCAGGCGCTCGACAAGATGTGCCGCGGGGCGCTGGTGGCCGACGTGGTGGCGATCATCGGCACCACGGACATCGTGCTCGGCGAGGTGGACCGGTGAGGCAGGCGGGCGGCATTCCGGGAGGGGCGCAATGAACGCTTTGCTGCGGAAAGTGTTTCTTGTCGATCTGATCCAGGGCTTGCGGGTGACGTTCCGCCACCAGCACCCGAAGCAGATCGTGACGGAGCAATATCCGTTCCAGCGGCCGAAAATCGGCGAGCGCTACCGGGGCGCGCCGCGGCTCAACATCAACCCGGAAAACGGCGAGACGCTGTGCATCGCCTGCGACCTGTGCGCGCTGGCATGCCCGGAGAACCTGATTGTCGTCGGCTGGGTGCGCAATCCGGAGACGAAGAAGAAAGAGCTGGTGACGTTCACGTACGACATCTCCAGATGCATGTTCTGCGGGCTGTGCGAGGACGCCTGCCCGGTGGACGCGCTGGAGCTGACGCAGGATTTCGAAATGGCGGCCTACTCGCGGGAAGGCGCGATCCTGGACCGGCAGACGCTGGAGCAGGGGTTGCTGCCGACGCAGTACCGCTACTGATCGAGGCGCCGCCGCGAAGGCGGCGCGCGGGAGTGGCTGATGACGGAAGCCGTTTTCTTTTACTGTTTCGCGGCGCTGGCGGTGGCCGGCGCGATCCTGACGGTGACGATGCGCAACGCCGTGCATTGCGCCATCTCGCTGATCGCTTCGCTCGGCGGGGTCGCGGGCCTGTACCTGATGCTGCATGCCGAGTTTCTGTTCGCCGTGCAGATCGTTCTCTACATCGGCGGCATCATGGTGCTGTTCCTGTTCGTCATCATGCTGGTGAACCTGGAGGCCGCGGCGCGCGAGCGGCAGTTCCACCGCAACTGGCTGGGCGGGCTGCTGTGCGCCGGCGGCACGGCCGCGCTGGCGGCGTGGTTCTGGCTGCGCGGCGCCGGCACGCTGCGCCTGCCGCCCGCCGTGCAGCCGACCCCGCGCGAGGGCGGCAACGTCGAGACCCTCGCCATGGTGCTGTTCCGCGAATACCTGGTGCCGTTCGAGCTGGCCTCGCTGCTGCTGCTGGTGGCGATCGTCGGCGGCGTGATGATGGCCAAGAAGCGAATCTGAGGAGGCCCCCTGTGCTGGCTCCGGTGACAACCGCGCATTATCTGGTGCTGAGCACCATTCTGCTGTTCATCGGCGTCGTCGGCATCCTGACGCGGCGCAACGTGATCGTGCTGATGATGTCGATTGAAATCATCCTGAACGCGGTGAACGTGAACCTGATCGCGTTCGCGCGGAACCTCGACCAGGTCGAGGGGCAGGTGTTCGCCATCTTCGTCATCTGCGTGGCCGTGGCGGAGGCCGCCGTCGGGCTGGGTATCCTCATCGCGCTGTTCCGCAACAAGGAGACGGTGCATGTCGACGAGATCGACCTGCTGAAGTGGTAGGAGCCGAGGCATGAACTTTCTCGAACTGATCTGGCTGATCCCGTTGATCCCGCTCGGCGGCGCGGCGGCGACGCTGTTTTTCGGCCGCCGGATGGACAAGCCGCTCATCAGCGTGATCGGGCCCGGCACGGTGGGCCTGAGCCTCGTGCTGTCGATCGGCGCGGTGGCGCAATTGGCCGCACTCGGCAACAAGTCCCACGAGGTGGTGCTGTTCGAGTGGCTGCCGCTGATCGGCGCCGACTGGGGATTCCTGCTCGACCCGCTGTCGGCGGTGATGATCCTCGTGGTCACCTTCGTCGGGTTTCTGATCCACATCTACGCCACCGGCTACATGGCGCACGAGCCCGGGCCGCGCCACGGCGGGTTCTACCGCTTTTTCGGTTACATGAATCTGTTTGTCTTCTTCATGCTCACGCTGGTGCTGGCCAACAACTACCCGCTGCTGTTTGTGGGCTGGGAAGGCGTGGGGCTGTGCTCCTACCTGCTGATCGGCTTCTACTTCCACAAGAAGAGCGCCTCGGCCGCGGCCAACAAGGCGTTCATCGTGAACCGCATCGGCGATGCCGGCTTCATCCTCGGCATGTTCTTCCTCTTCCAGGCTGTCGGCTCGCTGCGGTTTGCCGAGGTCAACGAGGCGCTCGCATCGGGCCGCTTCGCGGCCGAGACGGGCGCTTTCGGGCTGTTGAGCCTGACGGCGGTGCTGCTGTTCGTGGGGGCCACGGGCAAGAGCGCGCAGATCCCGCTGTTCGTCTGGCTGCCGGACGCGATGGAGGGTCCGACGCCGGTGAGCGCGCTGATCCACGCCGCGACGATGGTCACGGCGGGCGTCTACATGTGCGCGCGCTCGAACGCGCTGCTGGCGCTGACGCCGGAAACGTCGCACATCATCGCGGCGGTGGGCGCGGCCACGGCCATCCTGGCCGCCTCGATCGGCCTCGTCCAGAACGACATCAAGCGCGTGCTCGCCTACTCGACCGTTTCGCAGCTCGGCTACATGTTCGTCGCCGTGGGCGTGGGCGCCTACTGGGCGGCGATCTTCCACCTCTACACGCACGCGTTCTTCAAGGCCCTGCTGTTCCTCGGCGCCGGGAGCGTGATCCACGCGATGAGCGGCGAGCAGGACATGCGCCGCATGGGCGGGTTGAAGGACAAGATCCCGGTCACGTTCCGCACCATGTTCATCGCCTCGCTGGCGATTGCGGGCATCCCGCCGCTGGCCGGCTTCTTCTCCAAGGACGAGATCCTGTGGCAGGCGTGGAGCTCGCCGCTCGGATCCAAAGCGCTGTGGACGGTGGGCTGGGTGACGGCGGCGATGACCGCCTTCTACATGTGGCGGCTGATGTTCATGACCTTTTACGGCGAGGGGCGCATGGACGAGCACACGCGCCATCACATCCACGAGTCGCCTCGCTCGATGACCGTGCCGCTGACGGTGCTGGCGGCGGGCTCGGTGGCGGCGGGCTGGATCGGGATGCCGAAGGTCTTCGGCGAGAGCCATTTCCTCCAGGCGTTCGAACACTGGCTGGCGCCGGTGTTCGAGGCGGCCGCCCGCGCAATGCACGGCGCAGGCGAGGCGGCGCACCATGACGCCGCCATGGAGTGGGTGTTGATGGGCCTCTCGGTCGGCGCGGCGCTCGGCGGCATCCTGCTGGCGCGCCACATCTACCTGCGGCTGAAGGAGCACGAGCGCCCGTCGAGCGGCTTCCTTTACCCGGTGCTCTACAACAAGTGGTACGTCGACGACATCTACAACGCGGTGTTCGTCGAAGGCCTGGCCAAGGGCGGCGGCAGCGCGCTGGCGCGGTTCGACGCCGCGGTGGTCGACGGCGGCGTGAACGGCACGGCGTGGATGACGCGCGTCATCTCGAAGATCTCCATCTGGTACGACACCTGGATCGTCGACGGGCTGGTGAACCTCGGCGCGTTCACCGTGCGGGCGCTGTCCTTCCCGGTGCGGTTCCTCCAGACCGGCTTCATCCATTCCTACGCGCTGATGTTCCTGGCCGGCGTGCTGGCGATCTTCGGCTACTACTGGTGGGTGCGATAGAGGAGGCCCGCAGCGATGACATCGAATCTGATTTCCCTGGTTCTGTTCACGCCGCTGGCCGGGCTGCTGGTGTTGCTGTTCATCCCGCGCGAGAAGACAACGCTCATCAAATGGTGGGCCAACATCACAGCCGCGGCCGGCTTCCTCGTGTCCCTGCCGCTGCTGTTCCGCTTCGACCGCAACGCCGCCGGCTACCAGTTTGTCGAGAAGGTGGAATGGATTCCCTCGCTCGGCGTGAGCTATTTCGTCGGCATCGACGGCATCAGCCTGCTGCTGGTGATGCTGACGACGGTGATGGGCTTCCTGGCGGTCTTCTACTCGTGGGACGCCATCCGGACGCGCGAGAAGGAATACTACGCGATGTTCCTGCTTCAGCAGACGGGCATGATCGGCGTGTTCGTCTCGCTGGATTTCCTGCTGTTCTACATCTTCTGGGAGCTGGTCCTCGTGCCGATGTACTTCATCATCGGCGTCTGGGGCGGGCCGCGGAAGCTGTACGCGGCCATCAAATTCTTCCTCTACACGCTGGCCGGCGGCGTGCTGATGCTGCTCGGCATCCTGACGCTGTACTTCCAGCACGCGGCGCAGTACGGCCGCTACACGTTCGAGATCACCGAGCTGATGAAGCTGAACCTGCCGCTCGGCATGCAGCAGTGGGTGTTCTGGGCGTTCTTCCTCGGCTTCGCCATCAAGGTGCCGATGTTCCCCTTCCACACCTGGCTGCCCGACGCGCACACGGAGGCGCCCACGGCCGGCTCGGTGATCCTGGCGGCGGTGCTGCTGAAGATGGGCACTTACGGCTTCATCCGGTTCTCGCTGCCGCTGCTGCCGAAGGCCTCGTCGGACCAGATGATCGTCACCGCGCTGGTCGTGCTGTCGCTCATCGGGATCCTCTACGGCGCGCTGGTGAGCCTGATGCAGCAGGACTGGAAAAAGCTGGTGGCCTACTCTTCGGTGAGCCATCTGGGCTTCTGCACGCTCGGCATCTTCGCGCTGAACCAGGCCGGGCTGGCCGGGTCGGTGATCCAGCAGATCAACCACGGCATCTCGACCGGCATGCTGTTCCTCATCGTCGGCATCATTTACGAGCGCCGCCACACGCGCGAGATCCGCGAGTACGGCGGCCTGGCGCACGTCATGCCGAACTACGCCATCGCCTTCGCCTTCGCCATGCTGTCCAGCGCGGGCCTGCCGCTGCTGAACGGCTTCGTGGGCGAGTTCACCATCCTGCAAGGCGCCTTCCAGGCCAACCGGTGGTGGGCGGCCTTCGCCGTGCCGGGCGTGGTGTTGGGCGCCGCCTACCTGCTGTGGCTGTACCAGCGGACGATGCTCGGCGAAGTGATCAACGAGAAGAACAAGGGATTGCCGGACCTGAACTGGCGCGAATGGGCGGTGCTCGTGCCGCTGATGGCCTGGGCGCTGTCGATCGGCGTCTATCCGAAGCCCTACTTCGACATCCTCGAAAGGCCGGTGGCGGAGATCGTGCACCGCGTGCACCAGACGGCCACCTCGGTGGCGCAGGCGCCCGAGCCGGCCCGGGAGGCGATTTCGCGATGAGCATGTACTACACCGCGACCGACCATTTCGTGCTGCTGCCCGCCCTGTTGCTGGCGCTGTTCGGCTGCGCGACGCTGCTGTTCGACTTCCTCGTGTTTCCCGACCCGAAGCAGCGCCGCTGGCTGCTGATCTTCCTCGTGCTCGGCGAAGCGTTCGCCGGCGCCGCCTTCTGGCGGCAGCAGGCGTTTCTGCTCGAGCACGGCGGCACGCTGGCCGCCTTCCGCGGCGCGCTGGTGATCGACCATTTCGCGCTGTTCTTCCACTGGCTGTTCCTGGCCGCCACGCTGCTCACCGGGCTGATGAGCTACCGCTACCTGGAGGTGCGCGACGAGCACCACGGCGAGTATTACGGCCTGCTGATGATCGCCCAGACCGGGATGTACTTCCTCGCCAGCGGCGCCGATCTGGTGACGCTGTTCGTCGGCCTGGAAACGATGGCGATCACGTTTTACATCCTGGTGGGCTTCCTCCGCGCCGACAAGCGCTCGAACGAGGCCGCGCTGAAGTATCTGATTCTCGGCTCGCTCAGCACGGGCTTCCTCGTGTACGGCTTCTCGGTGCTTTACGGCATCAGCGGCTCGACCCGGCTGGGCGAAATCGCCGCCGCCGTGGCGGCGCGCGACGCCTGGGACCCGGTGCTGGTGCTGGCCATCGGAACGGCGGGCGCGGGGCTGCTGTTCAAGATCGCGGCCGCGCCCTTCCACATGTGGGCCCCGGACGCCTATGAAGGCGCGCCGACCATGATCACCGGGTTTCTTGCGACAGCCTCCAAGGCGGCCTCGTTCGCGCTGCTGCTGCGCCTGTTCGTGGGGCCTCTCGGGACGGCGCGCGAAAGCTGGGAGCCGCTGCTGGCCGCCGCGGCGGTGCTCTCCATGACCATCGGCAACCTGGCGGCGGTGACGCAGACCAACACGAAGCGCCTGCTCGCCTACAGCTCCATCAGCCACGCGGGCTACATCCTGCTCGGCCTCATCGCCGGCTCGCCGACGGGGCTCAAGGGCGTGCTCGTCTACCTGCTCGTCTACACGTTCATGACGCTGGGCGCGTTCCTGGTGCTGACCTCGCTGGCCCGGCAGGGCATCGCGGGCGACGACATCAACGATCTGCGCGGGCTGATGAAGCGCGCCCCCGGCCACGCGCTGTGGATGCTGGTCTTCATGGTCTCGCTGGCCGGCATCCCGCCGACGGCCGGCTTCATCGGCAAGTTCTACATCTTCTGGGCGCTGATCGAGACAGGCCATTACACGCTGGCCGTGATCGGCGCGGCGTATGTCGTCGTGGCGATCTACTACTACTTCCGGATCGTGAAGGCGGTCTTCGTCGAGCCGGAGGAAGCGGAGGCGGGGCCGTTGACGGTGAGCTTCGGCACGCGGGTCGGGCTGGCGGTGACCGGCGTGCTGACGCTGCTGGTGGGCGTGTATCCGGAGCCGTTCCTGCGGCTCGCGCAGATGAGCATCTCGCGGTAAGGACGGACGGCAATGAGCGACTTCTTTTCGCAGCCCTGGCTGATTCCCCTCGTTGTGGGCGCCTGCATCCTGCTGCTGGCGCCGCTCGCCGTGGCCTTCACGGTGCTGCTCGAGCGCAAGATCCTGGCCGACATGCAGGCGCGCCTCGGGCCGATGCGCGTGGGGCCGCACGGGCTGTTGCAGACCATCGCCGACGCCGTGAAGCTGCTGATGAAGGAAGACGTGGTCCCGGCCGAGGCCAACCGCATCATGTTCCGCCTGGCGCCGGTCGTCACCTTCTTCACCGCGGCCACCACGCTGACGGTGATCCCGTTTTCCGCCCGTTTCCAGGTCACCGACACCAACGTGGCGCTGCTCGTGATCACCGCCATGTCGTCGGTGGGCATCCTCGGCATCATTCTGGGCGGCTGGTCGTCGAACTCGCACTATTCGCTGCTCGGCGGCCTGCGTTCGGGCGCGCAGCTGATCAGCTATGAAGTGGCGCTGGGCCTGTCGCTGGTGTGCGGCGTGATGATGGCCAACACCCTCTCCATGCAGGGCATCGTGCGGGCGCAACTGGAGCGCGGCGTCTGGTTCGCCTTCGACAACTACGGGCTGATGCTCATCCCGACAATGGTGTTCCTGATCGCCTCGGTGGCGGAGACCAACCGCGCCCCGTTCGACCTGCCGGAGGCGGAAAGCGAGCTGGTGGCCGGCTTCCACACCGAGTACAGCGGCTTCCGCTGGGGCGTCTACATGCTGTCGGAATACATCAGCATGTTCGCCATCGGCAGCGTGCTGGTGACGCTGTTTTTCGGCGGCTGGCTGCGCCCGTTCCCCAACGTCGCCCTGCTGGAGATCCCGTTCAATTACGGCGTCCCGCTGGCTGTGTTCGGCGGGTTCGGGCTGCTATGCTTCCATCTGATGCGCAGGCAGCCGACGCGCGCCTTCGCGCTCGGGCTGGCCGGCGTCGGGCTCTTGCTGTGGGCGATCGGGCTGCTGTTCCTCTTCCCGGCCTTCAACCGCGAGGCCGCGCCCGTGTTCTGGTGGATGATCAAGCTGGTCATGGTGCTGTACCTCTTCATCTGGCTGCGCGGCACGTTCCCGCGCTACCGCTACGACCAGCTGATGAACATCGGATGGAAGGTGCTGATCCCCACCTCGCTCGGCGCCATCCTGTTGAATGCCGTGGTCGGCATGGCGCGGGCGGCGAGATAAAGCGTTGCCACTGGCCCGGCGCCACGCGGTCACCCGCGTGTTGCGCCCGGCGGCCGCGGCCCCATTTGTGGCGCGCTTCCGGGCTTTTTTTGCCGCGCCCGGCCGCCCGGGCTCGCCGCCGGGCAAGCAGGCGCGGCGACCGCTCGCGCGGCGCGGATCCGCTCACTCCTGTGCCAGACCGGCGCGGATGTGATTCAGGTGCTTCTCGCCGTGGGCGGCGTAGGTCTCCAGCAAGCGCTCCAGCGTCACCGGGCCGTACTCGGGGTGGTATCCCTTGCGTTGCCAGGCGTCTTCGGGCACGTTGCGGAAGAAGGCCGCCCAGCGGGCGTGCAGGCCCTCGAGGATCTGGAGCGAGGGCTCGACGGGGCCTTCGGCCGCGTCCGGCAGCAGCGCCCAGGCGTTCTGGTCGTAGGGCTTCAGCGGCGGGTCGTTTTCCAGCAGGATGAAGCGGCAGCGGATGTAGGCGTGCATGTGCGAATCGGCCAGATGATGAATCACCTGCCGCGACGTCCAGCCGCCGGGGCGGTACGGGCGGTCCAGCCGGGCCGCGGTGGCGCCGGCTACCAGCTGGCGCAGGGCAGCCGGCAGCGCTTCGATTTTTGCGATCAACTCTTCGCGGGTCACGGAAATCCCTCCAACTTTTGGGATCATGCAGGCTTCCTATTGTGCCAGAATCCGCCGCCCGGCGGTGACCGCAGTCACTGAGCGCGGCGCCGCCGCGCGGCAAGCTGGAATCATGATGGCCGCGCCTGCGGAGGTTTGCCGCGAGAAAAAGGCGTATCGCAAGCGGACCGGCAAAGACCGCTCGCAGCAGGTCCGGTTCGCGGTGCAGGCGGCGTTTCTGCTGCTGAACGTGTGGATCGGGGTGGAGTTCTATCTGTGGGCGAGGGCGTTCGAGACCGGAACGGCGCCGCCGGTCAGCCGCCCGCCGGGCGTGGAGGGCTGGCTGCCCATCGCGGGGATGATGAACACGAAGTATTTCTTCGAAACAGGCAGGATTCCGGCCATCCACCCGGCGGCGATGGTGCTGTTCATGACGTTCACGGCCCTGTCGCTGCTGTTGCGGAAATCGTTTTGCGGCTGGCTGTGCCCGGTGGGGACGCTTTCGGAGTACCTGTGGAAGCTGGGCCGCGAAACGTTCCGGCGCAATCTCTTCCTGCCGCGGTGGCTGGACATCGGGCTGCGGAGCCTGAAATACATCCTGCTGGGGCTGTTCGTCTATGCCGTGGGATCGATGTCCGCGCCGGCGATCCGGCAGTTTCTCGACTCCCCGTACGGCATCGTTGCCGACGTCAAGATGCTCAATTTCTTCCGTTATTTGAGCATCACGGCGGCCGTTGTCATCGGAATTCTGGTTGTTTTATCGGTTTTTATCCAGAATTTCTGGTGCCGGTATTTGTGCCCCTACGGCGCGCTGATGGGGCTGGCCGCCTTGCTGAGCCCGCTGCGGATCCGCCGCAACGCGGCCACGTGCATCGACTGCGCCAAGTGCGCCAAAGCCTGTCCCGAGCGGCTGCCGGTGGACCGCCTGGTCCAGATCCGCTCGGCCGAGTGCATCGGCTGCCTGGAATGCGTGGCCGCCTGCCCGGTCGAGGACACGCTGCACATGACGCTCGCGGCGGCGAAAAAGCCCGTGCCCGCGTGGGCGATGGCGGCCGTGATTGTGCTGATTTTCTGCGGCGCCACGGGCTGGGCGATGTACGCCGGCCATTGGCAGACGCACGTGCCGCCGGATGTCTACCGCGAGCTGATCCCGCGGGCTCACGAGTTCACGCATCCATGAAGGGGCCGCACCCCCAAGCCGTGCCGCCTGAAAACGGGCCGGGAGTGGCATAATTGGCACGAGACGGGGAGGGGCGCTGGCCTCCCCTCGCGGTGGCCGATGCTCACGAGGCTCTGGATTCGCAACTTCAAGCTGTTCGACGAGGCCGAGATCGAACTCGAGCAGCGCGTCCTGTTTGTAGGGCCGAACAACTACGGGAAGAGTTCGGCGCTACAGGCTTTGACCTTGTGGCACCTCGGCGTGAGGCGTTGGGTGGAGAAGCGGGGCGGCGGGAAGATCCCCGAAAAGCGGCCCGGTGTGACCATCAACCGGCGCGACCTGGCCAGCGTCCCCGTGCCCGCGGCCAACCACTTGTGGCGCGCGCTGCGCGTGCGCGCCGGAAAAACCGGCAACGGGAAGCCGGGCACAGAGAATGTCCTGATTGAGATCGAAGTGGATGGCACGGGGCCGGAAGGTCAGTGGCGATGCGGGCTTGAGTTCGATTATGCGAACGAGGAGTCCTTCTATTGCAGGCCGCGGCGCACGGCAGATGGCGGGCGGATGGAGGTGCCGAAGCAGGCCGCTGATGTCAAAGTGGCCTACCTGCCGCCCATGTCGGGCCTTGCGGCGCAGGAGGACCGGCTGGACCCGGGGTCGATTCAACGCAGGCTGGGGGAGGGGCGGACGGCGGAGGTGTTGAGGAACCTCTGCTATGCGGTCTTTGCCAGCGACGGGTCGGGCGAAGCCTGGAAACGGCTCAGCGGCCGCATGAGGGCGATGTTCGGCGTCCGCCTCGATGAGCCGCAGTATCTGCGGGAAAGCGGGCAGGTGGTGATGACCTACCGGGATCATCACGGAACCCGGCTGGATTTGTCGGCCAGCGGCCGGGGGCAGCAGCAGACCCTCCTTCTGCTGGCCTATATGGCCCTGAATCCGGGCGCCGTTCTCTTGCTCGACGAGCCGGACGCGCATCTCGAAGTGCTGCGGCAGAGGCAGATTTACCAGGTTCTGAGCGAGGCCGCATCCGAGGGAGGCGCTCAGGTGATTGCCGCCAGCCACTCGGAGGTTTTGTTGGAAGAGGCGGCGCAGAGAGATGCAGTCGTGGCCTTTATCGGCCGGCCCCACCGCCTCGACAAAGGGCCGGCCCAGCTCATGAAATCCCTGAAGGAAATCGACGCGAAGGACTACTATTTGGCAGAACAAAAGGGCTGGGTTTTGTATCTGGAAGGATCAACGGATCTGGCCATTCTCAAGGGTTTTGCGGAAGTGTTGAACCACCCGGCAAAGGATGCGCTGGAGCAGCCCTTCGTCCACTATGTCGCCAATCAGCCGCGAAAAGCGCAGGAGCATTTCCATGGGCTGCGGGAGGCCAGGCCGGATCTGGCGGGCGTGGCCATTTATGACCGGCTGGACAGGGACTTGCCTCCGGATGCTTTTCTTCAGCAGATCCAGTGGAAGCGCTGCGAAATCGAAAACTATCTGTGCATCCGGGACGTGTTGCTGGACTATGCCGCGAAGCAGGCTGAAAGAGCCGCCGGGGATCTCTTTCGCGACGCCTGGCGGGACAAAATGGCAGAAGCCATCGAAGAGCTGGAAGAGGCGCTCGAGAGTCTTGACAAGCCGGATCCGTGGGGCGGGGAACTGAAAGTGTCGGATGAATTTCTCGGTCCGCTCTTCAGGAAATTCGCACAAAAGACCGGCTATCCGCTCTCGAGCAGCAAGTCGGAATTTTGCGAACTGGTCCGGCATATGCGGCCCGAACAAGTCGCCCCCGAGGTGCGGGACGTGCTGGATCGGATCGTGGACACCGCGAAGAAAGCACGCCCGGGGGGATAAAGGCCGCGGCGCTGCCCACGTGCGGAATGTTGCGCGCGCCGGTCCGGCGCACCAGTCCCTGCGCCCGCCGGCGTCACATCCACGCGTCGCCCATCGGGAGGCGCTTCTTCTTCATCGCCAGCAGGGGCTCGTTGAAAAAGTCGATCACCGGCTTCATCAGCCGGAAACGCTGCACCGTTTCTGGCAGCAGCCTCTTCGTGGTCGCCAGTTCGGCGGGCAGCTCTTTCCAGAAGTACCAGTGCTTGAATTTCAGCCACTCCACCGCGGGATGATCCGGCGGAAAGCCCTTTGGCGGGCGCGCCAGCCGTTCGCCGGTCAAGGGCCCCATGGCGGCCAGCAGCTTCTTGTCGCTTACGAGCGAGTCGAACCGCTCGAAGTTGTCCAGGATGTGGGCGCGGATCAGGCGCAGGTTCTCGGGCGTGGGCATGTAGACGCCGCCCGCAATGCCGACCAGGCGGTGGCTGATCTCCACGTAATAGCCGCCGGCGACGTGCCGGCCGAGGTCGGCGCGGAAAAACGAGGCGGCGATGTGCGTCTTGTACGGGCTCTTGTCGGCGTGAAAACGGGTGTCGCGGTAGATGCGGTAGATGGCTCGCTCGGGCAGGGTGACGGCCTCGGGCGCGAACAGGGCGAGTGCGGCGTCGATGGCGGC
>Ga0308390_1001152_pt1 | contig 17469 bp, 18 predicted proteins | sample Hotspr2Sample149_FD_202358 | JGI IMG/M metagenome (GOLD analysis project Ga0308390, IMG submission 202358) | Hot spring phototrophic mat microbial communities from Mushroom Spring, Yellowstone National Park, Wyoming, United States - 20040719_149 ...
CCTCGTTACCGCTTACCACCACCCATTGCTCATCTACCTTATTCCAAATGTATAATTTGAGCTCGTTGTTAACTACCACAAACGCATAATCGCCGTCGTTGGCAACTGGAACGTAAGTTATAAGCTCAGCATAGCTATGGTAGTAACCTCTGTAATGTTCAGACTGGCAAGGCTCGTTGCCAGATAAAGGCAAGTCAACAAGGCATAATAAGTTGCGTCCTCGATGTATCACTGTTGTATGGTTACCAGCCACCTTGTCTGCCAACATATCAGCCACTACCTCGCTTTGATAGCTTACAATATTGCCATACTCCTTCACCCACGCCTGTTGTGTAAGCATTATGAAGTAATCATTAGCAATCGCTGATTGTGCGTTGATTACATCGTTCAGGTTGCTCTCATCTGGAAGTAGCTTGTCCAGAAAGTATAAGTGTAATGTATATTCCGTAATTAGTCGTTCGTGCTTGATATTTGTTATATACATACACAGCAACGGATAATCAACACTCGCAGCCATTGCCTGTTGTGGTGTACCAATGTACACATCAGCAATTTGTGTATGCTGATTTGCCAAACCTTTGTATATGTCAAACAATTGATTTATAGTCATAGCATTGATATATTAGCATTAAAGTTTTGGGTATTGTCATATTTTTCCAAGTTAATTACTTGGGTCTCTGTGATATAATTATATAGTCTGTTTTCCAAGACTTTCAGTGTTTCGTTTATGCTCTTTACATAAGCCTTAATCTGTTCGGTAGATAGTGCCTGATAGTTCTGGTCTAAAATTTGTCCCGCTCCTTTGTTTCGCAGCTCAAAATTCATAAGATATAACGCCTCGATTTCAACTTTCGCAACGAAGCAAGCAAGTAAGTATTCATTTATAAGTGTTAATTCATTAGCTGTCAGTGTATTATTTATTTTTTTCGTTTGCAATTGCTCGTAATTCTCTCTCCCAATGAGTGCATACACATACGTATCTTGTATGCGTTCTAAAATTGGCATTAACCTTTCCTCTACAACGTTGCGATTTATCGTAGATTTGTTATAAACATCGGATATGTTAAACAATAATATTTTCATTTTTATATAAATTTAATTATTCCTGTTTCTAAAACATCTTTTCCTTCAACACTTGTATCATTAGCATTATTAGCCATCACAATCTTATACGCATACTCGCCCCTCTGTGTTGCTTGTATGTCTGCTAATTTTAACTGTATTTTGGTGTAGCGTTTATTAGACGCTTTCATTTCGCAATTATAATTAGTAATTTTCCCTCGACTATCACGCAAAGATAAAACGTAATAGTAATAAGGGGTGGTTATGTTGGTAAACAAAACTAAGTCGTGTAGAACGGATTTGCTAACATATATCATATCACAATAGATTTTTATTAATTTTACCTACCTGCTGCACCCAGTAGTGCCTACAATAAGGATAAGTCTTTCCATCCCTTTTGTCGTGGAACTCCCCGCCTCTGTAATACCAAACATCGTGCCCGACTATATTACTTATTTCGTCGATTTGCTTGCGAGTATAATATTTGTCCAACTCTATCATCTTGCGGCAGAATTCGCGAGTTGTTGGAATAATAGCTGGTCCTAGCCCTGGTCTCACATCATAATGATAGAACACTTGTATAACCTCCTCATTTTCGAGTATTTCCTTTGCAATCTTTGTTGGTTTGAATTTTGGAGTTAATAAGTTTAGTTTTTGCAGCTCCTGCATTGTCTTATAGACGGTGTTGCTGTCCACTTTCAAAATTGTTGCAATCCTTGCCAAGTCCTCACCGCCTAATATCATCCCTAGCACTCTATCCTGTAACCAAGTCAAATAAGGCTTGTCAAATTGCACTCTGCGGATTAGACTATACTCGTCGTTAGTATGCTCTGCGTTAATACCTTCAATGATAGTTATTTGCTCTTTGTTGTACCCTCTTGCCTTGAATTCATTCAAAACTTGTTCAGTTACATCAATATCTATATGATTACAACTGCAATGATACGAATATTTTGCGTTTGCAGTGATTAAATTCAAACTTACTGGCAATATATCTGAAATAAAACGATTAAACTTCTTAACTCTTGGATTAATGTAATATCCCTCGAATATACTCCTTGCCTGTTCTAATTCTGTTGCACCACCGAGTTGTCCAGGCGTTTTAATCCCGAACAATAGTGGATTAGGGATATTATGTCCGACAAGTATTCGTTGTAAAACGTCTTCCGATAATTGCAAGTAACGAGTATCAAGGTTGTTGCCGTTTATACTTTGTATTGTAGGCGCCGATTGTGAATCAACAGAAAATGTAACAGCTATACCTCCTCGTTTCTTCCTATTTGTCAATGTCTCTTTGAGATTATTTTTTATGCGTTGTTCCTCGTCTTTGTTTTCTGGGATGCCGTTATTAAATGAAATTAACGTCCCTGCCGTAAAATTGTTAATGATTTCCGAATAATGAAAGTCAGCAATTTCTATGTCTGTAAGGATTGCCATAATTGCACCTGCATATGGTGGCTGGGGGTAATATTGATAGCTATATTTTTTTGTATCTATATCATATATAGATTTTGCCTCCTCGTAATATATTGCCACTGATTCCTCTGCCAATTGATTTAAAAAGTAGTTTTCGTATAGTGTGATTTCCGAGCTTCTGTTAGTCCAGTTTTCACAATATGCGATTTTGTTGTCCGTTGTTATACGTATATTTGACACGTCAATATAATCATATACCTTCTTCCTACTTAACCTATCCGTCCTTACAAGTATAGCAAAAGCGTTGTATTGTTCATAATCAGCAATTAACCGCTCTAAAAGCTCTGTAATCTTTACACTTGCTGTGCCGTTTTGGTCTATAGCAGGCTCTATTTGCGGAATAAGTCCCTGCATTATAGTTATCTTGCCATTCAGAATAGAGTTGTGAAGAGCCGAGTTTCGTAAATAATTTATAAAATATGGATAAGCGTTGTTTTCGCCCCATTCGTAGAGGCTAATTTCGTCCCTCTTAACGATTTTTGTTTCGCTGGTCGGAACGTCAACGCTTCGCAAACCAATATGATAGAGATTTTGCATACACAAATATAATTATAATTATTCTATTTCGCATAAAAAGAAAAGAAAAAAAAGGGAGTTATTAGCTCCCTTGTCCCTATTAAGTTGGAATTGTAATCGAGGCAGGTACCGTTGCAGATTTTTCCGTTTGACGGTGGGTAAAGCTAATATCATAGCCAACGAAGCCATCGAATTTAGCTTCATTCTTATATTCAGCTTCAGCTTTTGCCCCAAATTGATGGAATAAGATTGTTCGTGCGCCGTCATTGCCAACAGCTACAACAACTATACGAGCTTTGATTAGGTTATCAATCAATTGGTTTAACGTTGCGTCATTGCCGTGCAGCTTCGTTGTCAATTTTTGTTCGTAACCATAACTTCCATTCTCTTTGCTCCCGATTGATTTTTCACTGACAGTCGTAACCTCCTGTTCCACGTTGTACACGTAGGCTTTCTTTGACGTCTTCAGCGTCATTGCACTAACTGCACCAGCTGTAATGGTCAATGTGTCAATGTCATCGTAGTTAATGAATAGAAGCTGCTTGTAGCCTCCTGCAACGTCGCAGCCTCTTGTATATCCTGCGTTAATTAAGCAACTCATATACTACCCTCCTATTGTTGCACAATATAACGAACGAATAACGATGGGAATGCTATTTGCGTTCCAAGACGGAATTGGATTCTTGTGCGAATTTCTTGGTTGTCTTCGCTCCACCAGTAAATTAGTTGTGCCATATCGTCTTGTAAGTCAGTGCCTACAAACAACAAATCACCAGTGCCAGCAATAGCTTTGTTTGTCCCGTTTAAGACATCGAAGCCTTGTACACGTACATTGGTGGCTGGTAAAATAAATCCATTATCAGCATCGATTGCTACATTCCCGAAATAACGGTTGTCGTTGAATGCCTGCAATACTGCATTTTTTAACCAGTCGTTACCTACGATAATAACTGGACGTTTGTCAGCTGATGTAGTAACTGCTGGCATTTTTTGGTAGATGGCGAATAACTTGGTTAAGGCATCCGTTGAATTTGGAGCTGTTCCTGTAACCTGTAATACTCCCGATTCGGCGTATATTCTAGTTACAAGTCCATCAATGGAGTTATTACCAGCAACCCCCGTTAGTGCCATATTTTGGATAGCCAAAGCATACTTACCTATAAGATAGGTTTTCAATGCATCCTCGAAAGTGAAGCCATCTGTGTTAGCCCCAGGAGCTAAGTATCTCTCGAAGCCACTCCCTGCAAGGTCATTAGGACACAATGTAACGTCGCTCTTTAATAGCTTGGTTGTCATCACTCTTTCTGATAACACTACGTTGTTATTGTTGGTGTAGCTGCAGCCACCTGCCACAAACGATGGCTCAAAATTAATCAATGGTAAGTAATCACCAGACTTAATGTTAGTCAGTAATCTAATGTAATCAAATAATCTCGCACTCTCAAAAGGTGCAGAAATTAGTTCACGTCCCTTATCTAAGGATGCGTTAATAGCACTCAAATTAGTTTTATCAAAGGCAAATTGTAATTTTTTCATAGCATTTATTTTTTAATGGTTAAACTCTAACTTTAATTTCATTTTTTTTCCCTGCTTCCTCTTTTTTTGGAGCATTGAATTTGATTTTCTTGCTCATTTCTGTAGCAATTGCCGTCATACTTTCCTCGATTTCCTTGCGTAACGCAGCGATTTCGTTTTTCAAGTCTGTAATTTCTTTGGCATAATCAGGAGCTGCTTGTTCCACAACTTCTTCCACGCCGATTATAACGCCAAGTTCATTAACTATAACTTTGATGGTTTTGCCGTCAACGTCGAACATATACTCGCCTTGTGGTGCAAGCACTTCCGTTCCATCCTCAGCAATTGCATACAGCTTAGCTCCTTCAACAAGAGCTTCCGCTGCTTTCATTTTCTTGCCATCAACTGTTGTAACGTCCATCATTTTGATTTCGGCTTCAAACAGAGCCATAATTTTTTCTTTCAGTGTTTTCATAACATTTTGATTTTTAGATTTATAGTTAAAATTAAGTTTCTCTAAATTGAAGTTTCCAGCAATAGAATACCCGTTAATTTTCCCCTCTTTGATTAATTGCCATAGCTCATTGTCATTGACCTTGTAAGTCATAATCCAAGAGCCAGCCTCAACATCGAAGGGGGATTTTTTATGTTCGTCGGTTATATAAGATTCTATCATCGTAACTGCCCCTTCCTTGATTTTAAAGTCGTGTTGCACATCTATTAAGTTAGCTTTATTGTGTGCAAAGTAGTGCAATGCGATTTGACGTATAGTTTGTTTATCAAATATCATATAGCATTCTGGTATCTGTTCGGAGTAGTAGTAGATTGGCTGATTAGCACTGATTACAACACCAGTTATTTCTCGCTTTTCATTGTTAACGGCAAATGTATATGGACGCTTCTTGCCATTTTGAGCTATGAAATATCTCAAATGAGCTGGGACGTCCACCAAGCTATTAACAATAACCTCGCTTTTTTCGTCAAACACTATCTTATATACTGGTAAGTCTATCATAATTAGTATATTAGTGTGATTTTTCCTTCGGAGTCAGTATGGAAATGCTTTTTCTCGTCGAAGTCATACAATATTTTAGACTTCAACAAGTTCCCTTTTTCGTCGCTGGCGATAGAGCCAACTTTAATTCCGTCGGATAACGTTATAATTCCGTGATTTGTGGTGTACACTCGCTCTACTTGTGGAGCTTTGTTATTAATAACATTTTTCTTTGTCATATACTGCTTTTTTGCAAATATATGACAATATTAAAGTAATTGTTTAAGTGAGGCTATGTATCTGTCCGATATTTAGGACAATATAAATTATAGTTTTATTGAACGTATAAAAGCACGCATTTCCTCTTTACTTCGATTGCCAGAATGGAAATAGTTGAAAACAAGCAGGAATATCTTACGTCTCGTCTCTTGCGTTAATCGGTGTGTTCGATAGCCAGTTGAACATTTGTATATTTTATTCCCAACTCGCCATCGCACACAAAACATCCCGCCATCGTTTATCATTGTGATATATTTGTCAATCATATAACGCTGATTTTGTTTATATAATTCACATTCTGTTGTGCTTGTGTAATATCGTGTTCGACAACCACCACCTTACCAATTGCTTGTCCGCCTTGACTGCCACCACCACCAACAGGATATGTTACAGCTTGTTCGTTTTGTTGTCCTGTTCCTGCAATACTTCCCCCGCTGGATGGCATACTTATACCGCTTGCTGGACTACTACTCCCTGCACCTAAAATTTGTTTTGCACGTGCGATTGCTGATGCAATACTTGCTGCAATTGATAGATAAGTAGAAGCCCAAATAACTGTTGGCAAGGCTGGAAATAAAATCGTTGCGGGGTTTTTCGCCGCTTGCGAAGCTGCAATACTCGCTGCGGAAACCGCCGAACTAATCGAGCTCGCCTCGTCTGATATCAATCCTGCTATTGCCATTGCCTTCTGAGCCTTTGAACCCTCTTTCATTAACCCAGCCAACGCCGTGAATGTTGCTCCTGCGTGTTTTAATGTGTCTGCTCGATACTGACGTTCCATCTGTGCAAGCCTTTTCACTTCCTCGTGATAGTTATATTCCTCATCCCGCTTGTCTGCAAGCATTTGCTTTGTCAGTTCAATCTCATTTTTAGCTAATTCTTGTTGTGCACGCCAACGTGCTACTTCCAGTACGTCTATTTTTATTATTTCATCTTTAAATTTTTCTCTTTCTTTTGCAATTTCCTTATTTTTTTGTTCAGCAATTTTTCGTCTTTCCTCGTCAAGTTTCCTACTATGCTCTATATCTTTCGCTCTAACATCTGCCAATAAGTCTCTTATTTTTTCCGCTAATTCTAATGCTTTTTTTAGTTCTTCTTCATCCAGTTGCCCCTTGATGCGACGCATTGCGATGTAAGCATTAAGCTGGTCGCGATAGAGATTTATAATTGCGATTGTCTTTTTCCGCTCTATTTCGTAAGTATCTTTGCCTTCTGCCTCCACTATCTTAATCATTCTGTTGTATTTACTTTCAACAGCCTTAACAAGGTCTTCTGTATTGTCTATAATTTTTTGCTGTGTTTTAAGATATTTTTCTTGTTCCTCACTTAACCCGCCAAATAATTCCTTTACCCATTGTATCGCCTTGCCAAGTGCCTCGAACGTTGCAATGATTGGCTTCAATATCGGTACACTATCGCCCAGCTGCTTGAATTTGTTCCAGATATTGCCCACCCAATTAACTATATCTTGGAAATACCCAATCAGTAATCCAACAGCTGTTAATATTGCTCCAATCCCAGTTGCTACAAGTGCTTTTGTAAAATTCTTAACCCCCGTGCTTGCCGTCTCTGCACTTATACCCAATATCTTATAAGCTGTTGCCATTGCGTATGTTGTCAACACTGAACCTTTGCGAAATTGATTAGCTACCTGTTCAACCGCCCCCAAGGTCTGCGTGATTATCATCATCTTACTCATCGTTTCAAGTAGTTTCTTGTTTTCGCCCCCAGCCAATTGAGCAAGTCCGATGAATGATTGATAACCTTGTAATGCCGTCTTGCTGATTGTTATAGCTGCGTTCATTGCCTTGCCATCCTGCGACATCACGAGCATTTGATTTCTGACGTCGTTCATTCTATCCTTCAACTCACCAGCCTTCTTTAATGCTTCCTGACCAACAGGTGAGGTCTGTCCTGCCTGCAATGCGATGTTTTGATAGTCCTTTATTAGTCGCTTCGTTTCGCCCAACGACAAATTACCAGTCTCTACCTTTTTATTCAGCTGTTCAAATTGTTGTTCAATACCCGTTGGCTTTATGTTTTCAATTTCACGCTTTAACTTCTCTACATTTGCAACACTATCAGCTGTATCAATTTTCGCTCTTATTACTACTGTTTTTTCCGTATTTGCCATAATTATTCGTATTTTATTAATTTAATTATATGATTTAACATTCCGTCTTGACCTATATCTATGTATAAGAACCCATTTGTTATATATTTTTTAACGTTTATAAAGATTGGGGAGCTATCTAATGACATCATCACACATACAGTGTTCCCCACTGCTGTTGTCGTCTTATATAATCCTACATTCACACGTTCAAACTCAACTTCAAACGATGAATACAATGGTCGCAATATTGGGTCGTTTGTCCCTGATTGTGTAATAATACCTATATATTCCTGTTTCTTTCCTACAGATAAGATTTTATTCCCAATGCCAGTTATAGCCTTGTCAATATCCGTCCATAACTCGTTGTCTTGCAAATTGTAATCCCTCCCCCCACTATAAGATATAGACCTCACAATTGCCGTTGGCGGTTTGTAAGGAGTGTCTGAATCCAAGACAATTATAGGTCTCTCTGATATAGCTCTACGTGGTTCTAATATCTTTACTAATTCTATATTGACAACATTTTTATTTTTGCTGTAATCGGCAATTTTATTTAGACGGAACGGCACACCATCAATGGTGTATATTTTACGGGGTAAAACATCAATACCATAACGCTCAAACACCTTCGGTGATACCTTACAGGTAACAACCTTCCCTCCATCTGCAAGTATATCATACCAGCTTGGCTCGTGGAAAGCCTTGTATATCGTATAATTGGTTTGGAATTGAAAATTGCTATCGTTATAAAATGTCGCTTCTGGTGCTTGAAACAATAAGTTTATATAATCAGAATTAGTTACATCACGATAAGCATTCAACATCAAAGGGACATTAGTAACTCCTGTGTTTTGCCAAGCTCCATTTTGAAAGTAGTATAACTTAACCTGCCAACTCATAACGCCAGTGAATATCGCCAGCATTGGTGCGAACTCAAGCCCCTCAAACTTGTTATTGTTAAAATTGTAAATAGTAGGAATAATAATGTTTCCATAATTTTCTATCTGATTAGGAACAATAACAGAAAACGGAATTTCTATCTCTTTTTTTTCAGTAGCTATGTTTGTGTTAATTTCGTTTGCAAACTCGCCCCAAGCCTTTCTGTAACTATTTTTGTAGTAATTGTTTAACCAATCCTCGGGTTGTTTATATTTTATTTTTAATTCCTTGATATTGTGTGCAATAACAGTATCTTGGATTGTCATCTCATTGGTGTCTAACCACTTATCTAATCTTATTTGCTTTGACCAATCCTCGTAATACTCGTCCACCGTGCAAAATTCAATAGATGTATCTGATATAGACTTGATTTGCAAATTTAATAGACGTATAATTCCACTCACAAATTCGTTAAGTTTCATTTTTGGCAACCAATCCCGAACAATAACTATGTCGCCATATCCATTAGCAGTATAACTATTAATAATACTACAATCAGTTAGATTATAATCTACCCGGAATTCTGGGGGTGGTCCCTGATGTATTCGATACTGAAATCCAAGTTCTATTTTATATTTTTCGTTTTGGATGCAATCGAATTCGTATTCGTAATTGATGTTATATGTTCCCGGTACTTCATTTTCCCTGTAGTGTAATCCGACACTGCAAACAGTTGTGCCATTAGCTCTTGAGATTTTTAAAACTATTGTATGGTTATGCCAAGCGTTCGGAAATTGACATTGATAATTTCCAGCGATTTTTATTTTGATTTTCCCCGACCGCAACGCTAGATACATCCCGTCGGTGGTGTCATATAGCAGATTATCATTTTGGATTATCGTTGGATTAATATCATATATAGATAACGTACGACTGCAATAGTATACACCCCCGTAACCATAGATAAACATATTATTCTCGTCGTTGGTTATTGTCGCCGAGAATTTGGTGGTGTAACTTGCTTCGTAACCATCTATATTGCGTTTGTATTGGTCATAATTTCCAGAAATAAAAAGGGATTTGAACCATTGTTTGCTTGTTAGCGATGGTGGTAAGGTCGCCGTGATTCCAACTTTCGCAAATGATTTCTCAAACATCTCTTTAACGCCGAAAAATGGAATTAACTTATTTAAATTGAAATTATTGGTTATCTCAGTGTCATAGATATTATTTCCTTTCTGTGTCAAAGCCCCGTAAAATCCAATCGGGTATATATATCCATTTCCAAGGGGAACTCGCGGGGAATTATTCCAAACTAACGTTTTTATGTTATTTATTCGGTTCCAACCTTCCCAAGTGTCCGTTACATTGCTTATATTAAGAATGTGATTATATATATCGTAATATTCCAAGTCTCGCAAGCTGTAATTCGCAAGCTCGCCGAAACGTTTCAATTCCTGCGACTTGAACACAACTGAATAAACAATAACGCCTTTTTCGATTTTGATTTCTTTTAGAATTATTGCCCCCTCCATTATTGGCTCGCCGTCTGACAACAACACACAATCGATTTGCTTCCTTACGTCGTAATCAGTTATTAGATTATTCACAGATTTTATTTCAAAAAACGAAAAGAAAATTTTATTAATATTATCATTACCATATACCGTGAGTGTCTTTGATATTGTCCGACGCTTTATCTCATTAAAGTCTCTAAAATCATTGCTCTGAATTGTCAAAGCAAAATCTGTATCATTAACAGGTACAACAATATTTCCGAATTGCAAGCTATACATAATACACGTTTTTTATTGCTGTTATATCTACGTTAATCAGGTCATCGAACTCGCTGCTCTTATGGGTTATATTTTGGGGTACAACAGTGATTGGACTTGGCTCTGCGTTGTCTTTGAATTTTATATACGTCTCTTTGGACGACATTAATGACTTATAAATTTCCATTGCTCTATTGCCGTCCATCCAATCGCTAACGATTCTAATTTTTTCGATTTGTTCCACGCCGACGATAGCTGGTCGCGCTCCGTCGTTAATAGAATCTATGTATGTTATGCCCTTCTGGTAGGTTTTGTGTGTTGTGTCGGTCGCGTATGTAATTATAGGTATTGGCAGCGATGAAAAGCCTCCAAGCTCGTTTTTCCAAATTAATATCTGGTCATTTTGAGATTTTGCCAAGACAAAATCCTCGGTGTTGTTAGCACCAACTGCTGACACAGAAAATCGTATATTAGACGCATTAATTGCTTGACCAGGGAGGAATCCCAGAACATTAACCAAAAAATTGTAGAGATTAATGGTGTATATAGTCGAAGTTGGGGGTAATGTTGTATATTTCTGGGTGCTTCCGATTGTTGCAAAGACATTATAATATGACACTTCGTATCCTCCCACTCTTTTTGCCAAAGACAAAGTCAAAAAATTATAAAGTCTTAGCCGCGCATCAGCAAATACAAAATCCCCGCGCAGATACGAGATATTTCCAGGATATTTGATATTATATCCTTGTGATAAATAATGTGTCATATCTCTATAATATGCGTCATATATAGATATATCCAAGTGTTCGGTGTCGTTTAGACTTCCCCCGAAATACTCGTAAACAATTGCCCGGATGACGGTATTAGGGGAGGTATCGTAATTATCGTTAACTGGCATATGTTGTGGTATAGTGTGAAGTCGTAATATCCGGGATATATTAATGATTGCTCTCTCTCCTTCATTTGGCACTATTTTATATTTCTGCAAAATTTTATTTCCGATTTTCAAAACAATTTCAAAATAGAAATTTTCCTCGTTGGTCTTGTCACTTCCAATAACCAGAAATACATCTGGAGCAACGCCAATGACACTTGAGTTGCTTTCTGTTTCTATGTAATTAGTTGTTAGGTATGTTATCATAACTCATTGATTTTTATATGTTTCTATTGCTTTTTCTACAAATTGTCTTGGTCTAATGCCGTGATAATAGATGTGATAAGCCATCGCGTATGGATTGATTCCAATGACTTTGAATTCGTCCCATTTTTGGAATGCTTTATAAGGAGGTTTCTTTGATGTGTATGCATAACCTGCATAACTTTTGCCTCCTTTGGTTCCCTTAACTCCCTCGTTAACATATTTCCCATACTTGGCCATCTTAATGGCTATCTCAGAGTCGGAGATAGTCTCAGGCTCAATTGATTGGACGAGATTATACGATGCATATACTTTTTCTTCTTCCATTGTTTCGCGCAGGATTTTTATTAGTTTATTAACCTCGTCGGTTAGGAGGTCTTCTTGGATTTTTTCAAATCCTAATTGGTCAAATTCTGTTTCTAATTTCAGCTTCATATGCCTTTAGAATTAATTGGAATTTTCTAAAATCCATTCGCAAAACCTTATCAAAATCTAAGAGTGTATACATACTTATTTTGTTTATGAGCCAAATCCAAGTTTCAATAGAGCTTTTAATGGTTTTTTTCTCAGATTTTCCATTTGGATTAGTTTTTCCATCGCTACAGAGAGTTTTACCAATTTCCGAAAAAAAAACTGGGATAACGCAATATAATCAGCCAATTCAGCTTCCAACATCTCTTGCTTGCGTTTTAATAAGTCGTTTTCCTTGTCGTTGTAATCCGTCAAGTCCTCATCTATGTAACACAACGCCATTACGTCCTCTGGATTAATGCCATCTTTCGCAAGCTCTGTGTAGTCAATAACCCAGCCGACTGATACTTTGCTAATATCAATCAATTTATACCTCTTGCCATTCACTTCTATAACACGTTTCAACTCCACCATCTCTGCAACCTCTTTTAGTTGTCTAATCAGTGTTTCCCAAAGCATTCCAAAGTCCTGCGTTGACAGCCGGTATAAAGTTGCCTTCTCTACATTATAAACTGCACTCAAAATATCCGCCTTTTCTTTCAACGTGTTGTGTTCGTTGATGTTAGCTATTGCTATCAAATGCTTAACTCGCAAGCCATCGAATTTTATTTCTATCTCTTTCATATTATATAATTTAAAATGTTTCTACATACCTGCTTCTATCTTTCATTTCCTTTAGCCCACAAAGAGCATAACGTACAGCATCCATTGCGTGATTGTTCGTCTCTACAACATCATTCGTTAACTCGTTCGTGTGTTTGTCTCTTATATAAGTATAATTAGCTAATTCGTTTAACGTGTTTATACTTGCTTTTGTTACTTTTATGTTAAGCGATTTTACGTAATCTATGCTCTCATTTATCTTATACTTAACTCCGTAGATATTACTGCGTTGCAATAAACGCTTTAACTCCTCCACCATTCTTGGCTCTGCTCCGTCGCAAAACACTTTGCAGTTATAATGTTTGATATAATTTGCTATATCCTTTGCAAGTAGTCCTTGTTTGTAACATAATTCGTTTATGTAATATGTGTTGTCTTGATAATAAATCGCAACTATCGCTGTCGGGTCGTTTGTAAAGCCAAAGTCAATACCAATTGCTATATCAATAGCCTCAAACGGAACTACATCTACAACCTTCCAATCAACGTAAACATTGTCAATACTTTGTCCTATCTCGCCTTCGCCATAAACTCTGTAGTAATTCCGCCAATAGGTATTTGTCTCGCCTAACTTCTTAATGCGTTCAAGCTCCCGCACAACGTGAGATGGACATAATGCGTTGTCCTTGTAGGTTAACTTGCAAAATGTTACATCGTCGCGGGGTAGCATATCGTGAACGTAAAAACGCCGCACTGGATTAAAATCAACAAACAAAACAGCCGACGTTATCATCACACGATTAAACACTTCCTGACTAACAAAATTAACTTCGTTGATAAAAGCTAAATCAAACTGCGTTCCATACAAAGATTCAATTCTATCCGTCGTTATAAATTCAACAGTAGAGCCTGTTTCAAACGTGTATATTAACGACGACTTGTTGAACGCCGCCTCGTTGTATCTCGACGTCTCTTGCATTATGTAAACAAAATCCTTCACAGCTCCTCGCTTCAGGTGTGGATAAGAATGAGAAAATATAGCTATACGCTTGTTCTTGTTTTTTAATGCATAGTCAATAATTAACAATAAGATAGCAAACGTCTTGCCTGCACGCATACCGCCTTGCACAATATGTATGCGTTTGCCAGGCTTGCCTGCACGACGACTAATCATTTTCAACGCTCGCGTTATCGCTATCATCATCGCCTGATAAGTCTTTGAGTTCTAAATGTTTAGGCAACAACCCCCCTTCATCTTTATATTTTAACGTTTCTATCTTGCCATACTTTTCTGGGAATTTTCTTTCCAAAAACCACGCTGCCGCTTGCCACATCCTATCTTCGATTATTTTGCGTTCGCATACATCTCTAATTTTATCGTAGCCTGTCTCCTCCGCTTTTTTTACGGCTTCAAAAAATTCTACTTTGGAATTATACCAATTCATAAACGTTTGGTATTCAATTCCTGCTATCTTACACGCCCTGACTCGCCCCTGTCCGTCTGCCAATGCGTTTAATATCTTGTCAATTATATGCTTTTCGTATTTCATAAATTGTTAATTTTTGATTGTCGCTTTTTCATTTGTAAACGTAGTTTCTTAATTGTAGTTTGAGGCATATATCCTTCGACAAACCACGTAGGTAATTGTTCATCAACTGAATATTCTCTATACAATGGCGATAAATCATGTTTCATCGACAATGCTTTAATTCTATCATCCGACAATAACTGCTTCAGTTTTTTATTGAACACAACATCTATAAATATCTTCTGTGTAGACGCTTGAGCTCTTTCGACAACTAATGATTCCAAAAGAGCATAATTTGATTCCTGATAATTAGAGAAAAATCCACTAATTAAAGGTTTATCAATAATTTTGCAGTTATATTTCCTCGCGTTCGCATACGGAGTGATTTTTGCGTACGCTATCGGAGTGCAAGGAGATGGTCTTAATGGTGTGTTATGTACAATCAGCAAGACCCGCTTCTTTAAATTCATATCGCTATTGAGCAAATCCACAAACTCCTGATAATCTTCGTCTGTTTCTGTTTCATAACCAGTAATATTATACATTTTTAACATAATTGCCTTCCCCTTCGTTTCGGTTTTGTTGCTTATGCCTTCGATAAATTCCTTTACATTGTCATTTGTTATTTTGCGATTTACTAAAAATCTAAGCCTCTCACTGAAGCCATCAAGCCCAACAAGCACACTTGCCACTTTGGGGTCATATTGCTCGATATTGAACATATCCAATTCTTGTGATGATGGATATTGCTTCAGCTGGTAGTGCTTCGATGTATGTATATACTTCCTCGCCCATGTGTAATGGCAATAGAAGCATTTGTTGGGACATCCGTAGATGGTTTCCGTTATTTCTTCTTTTCCGTGCGCTTTTGTGTTCAATCTTATGGGATAAGGATATAGCTTATCGCTCTGATTTATCTTGCATACCTTCCAATTAGGTAGCTTCATCAAACTTGGATGGTCAACATCAAATTTATTATTAACAAGCCATACAATTTCGTTTTCTGCCCTTCCAAACCAAACAAAATCAACATACTCCTGAATGGGATAAGGATTTTGAGCGCCAAAACCGCCAATAACAACTTTGAACTTGCGATTTTTCCAATCTGGATGTCCAAATACCTCACGCGAGAACGCCAACACATCGTAATTGCTTGTCAAGCTAACCATTACGACGTCGTAATTCCTAGCACTATCAGATGAGCAGAATCCTACATCTATGCCTGCTCTCCTTAATGTGTCAATGAGCATGTATGGACCGATTTGGGATAAATTATCCCAGCTTGTCTCCTTCCTGCGTGGTTTTCGCCAAGGTTTATACACCAAAAATGCTATTTTCGGCGTTATTGTTTCCATTCAAATCCGCATTTAGGACACTTAGTCATATTACCAAAATTACTTTTCCCCTCTATTTCCACTTCGCCAATATTTAACTTGTTATCATCATGAAATTGAATATCTAATCCCCACTCCACCAACAATTCCTTATCCCACCCCTCCTCTAACATATCCCAGTCCCAGGCGCCCAGCTGCACGTTGTCGGTTATAATGAAACGTTGCTTTTCCTCTTCCGTCAGCTCACTTGCTTTTTTCACCCATTCGTCAGGAATCTCTTTATAACCAAGTTCCTGTAACGCCTTATACCGCATATTGCCACCTAAAATAGTCCCCTCATCGTCTATGATAATAGGACGCAATAACATCATCTTTGGGAACTCCTTTATTGACTTTACAAGTTTCTGTAACTTATCTTTTTCAATCTTTCGAGGATTTGCTGGATTTAGTTTAATTTCTGAAAGTTTCATATATTATATTGTTTTATTAGTTTCATTACATACTCAAACACATAAGCTAAACACCTTTTCAGGTGTTCTTTGTGTTCAGCATAATGGTGAGCATCAAGTAGTCTGAACTCGTTTGCGTTTAATTCAAACGTCTTGCTTTGCTTTAATCGTTTTAGCAATATTAGTAACTCATCGTTCATACCACAAATATAATACTTTTTTTCATATTTACATATCTACATATTTAATTTTTTTAATATAAAAATCTGTGTTGCAATAACACTCTGAAAATCAATTAAATGCTTAAAACCCTTGCAAATCAACATCTCTTTACGAAAGCCTTGTCAAATAAGGAAAGTCTTAAAAGCCTTGACAGACAAGGGATAGACCCAGATTTTTCTCAAAAAATTTCATATTGACATATATACATATGTAGATATTTAGATATGTTAAAAAAAATGACCTCGTATAATTAGCGTCCTGTAAGGCTTTCCTGAATAGCTTGTCTGGCAAGGCTTCTACAGCCCTTGTGGCAGTAGGCGGATAAATTGGAAACTTTTAGTTTTAAAAAGTTACCATTGATAATCAGGTAGTTAGAAACTTTAAAAATAAAAAGAATCCGCTATAATCCTACAGAAATAGGCATTTGGAAACTTTTACTCTATTTTTTATAAAAAAAAAAAAAAAAAAAAATTATATATATATATTATATATATACATATATATAGGAGAATTAAAAAAGTTTCCCGTTTTTTAGCTATAACTACAGCAACAAGGCTTACAAGAGGATTTTTACGTTTTTAAAAAGTTTCCATAATTTCTTAACTTATTGATTTTAAGCAACTTACACGGAATATTTTAATTTTCCCAAAGTTTCCATTCGACAAAAAAAGTTTCCAGAAAGTTTCCTAAAGGTTTCCTAAAGGTTTTATAAAAATAATTTTGTTTTAAAGGAATGAAAACGGCACAAAAAATTCTGAAAAATGCCGAATTCTTTGTAATTATTTGATAATCAATAACAAAAAAAGTTAAATTTTAAAAAGTTAGTGCTGAAAAAATGCCGAAATGTTAAATTAACCTCTTTTTTAGAACAATTCCAAACAATTGTTGCTATAAAACATATAATTTTTTTTAGAAATATGACAAATGTCATAGTTTTTGGATAAAAATCATTATATATTTACACTATAAAATTAAAATTATTGTATAAAAAATGAAAACAACCAAAATTGAATGGACAGAGCGGGTATGGAATCCGAGCATAGGCTGCAGTAAAATATCAGCCGGCTGTAAATTTTGCTATGCAGAATCTTTTGCCAAAAGATTACAAGCA
>Ga0308390_1001154_pt1 | contig 17456 bp, 14 predicted proteins | sample Hotspr2Sample149_FD_202358 | JGI IMG/M metagenome (GOLD analysis project Ga0308390, IMG submission 202358) | Hot spring phototrophic mat microbial communities from Mushroom Spring, Yellowstone National Park, Wyoming, United States - 20040719_149 ...
GGCCGCAGCGCGGCCCCGCGCGCGCCCGGCGGATCAGCTGCCGTAAATCTTGCGGAAATTGGCCAGGCACTTCTCCACCGCCTCGTAAGGCGGCAGATCGTGCCCTTCCTGCTCGATGAGATAGAATTCCACGCCGCCCGTGTCTTCAGCAGCGCGGAAAATTTCCTTCCACGGGGAGTCGCCTTCGCCGAACAGCACGCGGTAGCCTTTTTCCTTCGACCAATCTTTGCAGTGAATGGACTTCAGACGGCCGGGATTCGAGCGGATCCAGGCTGCGGGGTCGTTGCCCGTCTCCACGCACGTGCCGACGTCGAGCTGAAGGATGACCGATTTCGGGGTGTTCCTGGCGAGAATTTCTATGGGCTTTTGCCCTTCCACCGGACGCCATTCGATCTGGTGGTTGTGGAACCCGACGGCGCAGCCGGACTTTCTGGCGATCTCGTCGGCCTTGGTCAGTACCTCGGCCACCTTCTTCCAGCCGTCGGCGGTGGGTTCCACCTTGCCGGCGCTGGCCATGACGATGTACTTGCTGCCGAGCGCCTGGTTCCACTCGAGGGTCTTCGCCATGTTCTCGGGCAGCAGGTTGTTCGCCCCGTTGTGGGTGGAGAGGCACTTGATGTTGAGATCGTCGAGCAGCTTGCGCATCTCCTTGACCTGCTCCATGGTCCAGCCGATGTAGGGCCCGTAGAACTCCACGCACTGGTAGCCCATCTTCGCCACCGTGCGAACGGGCGTGAAGATGTCCTTGGCCATTTCCTGGCGGACCGAGTACATCTCGAGGCCGACGAGCGGCTTCGTCTTGCCGAAGGCGGGAACAGCGGCGGCCGCGCCGGCCGCGGCCAGAAACGAGCGGCGGGTGAGATCCAGGCTTGTCATGACGATTTAGACAATATCACACGGCGCCGGGGAGCCGCGCCGCGGAGGTTGCGGCAGGCGAGCCCGACGGCGCGCCTGCCGCAAGGACAAGGAAGTGCAGCGCTCAGGCTACGAGCAGCTTTTGCCCTTCTTGAACTTCCTCACGCCGCCCGGCGGTGCGGCAACCGGAGAAGGGGCAGCCGCTGGCGCCGCCACGGCGCCGGAGGCGGGCTGCATCGCGGCGGGCCGGGACACGGCTGCGGGCTGCGCCGCCGCCTGCGCCACAACAGGCCGGACCCGCGAGGCCATCCCGTACCCCACCACCAGCCCGAACGCCAGCACCATGGCAGCTGCGGCAGCGGCGGAATGCGGCGTCAGCCGCACCTGCCAGACACGCGGAGTCTCCACGCTGGGATTGCCCCAGATCTCCGTCGCCGCAAATGCTCCAAGCGCGATCAGCACCACGCCGGCCGCCACCAGTCCCGGCTGCACCCCCAGCACCTCCGGCAGGGTCTTGACGCCCATTTCGCCCCAGCGGTAGAGCGGCTGCAGCCAGTCGTAGGCCGCGCTGAAGACCCACGTCCCGGCCAGCATCCCGCCGATGTAAGCGAACGCATCGAGTTTGCCGGAGGCCGCCGCCACGGCGGAAGTGCCCGGGCAATAGCCGCCGATGATGAAGCCGGCTCCGAGCAGCAGGCCGCCCACGATCTGCGCGCCCAGAACCGTCTCCTTGTGCGTCAGCGCCTCGCCATCCAGCCAGCTGGCGCCCTCGAGGTACAGCAGCCCGAGCATCGCCACGACGATTGCGGTAAACATCACCCGCAGGACGGACCAGTCCCTGAAGTAAAAAATCGAGGTCAGCTTTTTCGAGCTGCCGAAGCCGGCCCTTTCGAGAAAGAACCCGAAAAGCAGGCCAAGGAAGAAAATTGCGATGAATCCGGCTTCCTCGCCGATGACGCCGAGAGGATACAGGGGAGCCTTCATTGCCATTGCCTCCTCACCAGAGCGGCCAGCGCAAACGCCGCCGCGAAAACCGCCATCATGAACGCCCAGCTGCCCAAGGACAGCTCCGCGCCGCCGCTGAGCGCCTGCCCGCTGGTGCAGCCGCGCGCCAGCCGCGCCGCCACACCGGTAATCGCGCCGCCGGCAAAGGCAAGCCAGAGCCGCGCCCTTGCCGTCGCCCGCGGCCCGCGTTCCACTTCGAATCTCATCCGTCCTGCCGTCAGCGCGCCGATCAGTCCGCCCAGAAAGACGCCGGCGAACTGAAAGACCATCCAGTCTTTCAGCGGATTCTTGCCTTCCCCGGCGAACTGCCGCAGGTAGCCGTTGGCCTCCGTCCAGGCCGGCGCCGCCTTGTGCGCGGCCGCCGCCACGAACTGGGTGAAAGCTCCCGAAGCGCCGAGCCCGGTCCCGAGCACGTAAAAGGCTGCCAGCAGCGTCAGGCCGATGGCCGTACCTGCCAGATACGGCGACCAGTATTTCGACTGCGCAGTCGTTGTCGTCACAACAGCACCTCCCATTGGCTCGCCTGCCCCGCGAGCACGATGACGGCCCGCAGCGCGAGTCCTCCGAACAGAATCAGCACCGGCGGCACCGCCGTGTGCGCCACCATCCCCCGCCGCTCCAGACGCTCCAGCCATACCGGCAACAGCATTCCGGTGAAGGCCACCGCCACCCAGAACACCGCCGTGTAGGGCCCGCCGAAAAACAACTCTGCGGCCGCCCGCTGCGCCTGCCCCCCGGTGGCGAGAGCAAGGAAGAACAACCCCAGCAGCACCCCCTCGGCGCCCAGAAGCCGCAAGTCGATCGAGGCCAGCCGCCGCCGCCACTCGTCCTCTTTTTCGAGCAGAACCAGCAGCGCCGCCCCCGCCGACAGCCCGCTTGCCAGAAAGAGAGGCCCGAGCAGCGGCGAGTTCCACAGCGGGCGCGCCCCAAGCGCCCCGAGCAGGATGCCCGTGTAAACCCCCAGCGCGGCGCCCAGCGCGACATTCAGGCCCGCGATGGTTCGCCGCAGCGGAAACGGCGCGCCTGTCACGAGGCGCGCCCCGGCCGGGCCCAGCTCGCTCCAGGCAGCCCAGGCAAACAGCAGCGACGCGGGATAGACAAGGATCAGAATCCACGCGCCCCAGGACATCGGGGCCGCCACCCGGAACGTCGTATAAAACCGCCAGACATTCCACTTGTTTTCGAGATCCAGAAACAGCGCGAACATCCCGATGCTCAGCACAACCGGCGCCAGCAGCGGGCCCATCCAGCCGAGCGCCGGCCCGAGCCGGGCGGGCTCATAGCGCCGGTGCGCCCAGCCGGCCAGCACCAGCAATCCCGCGGCCAGGCCGCCCAGAAACAGGTAAAGCGCAATTTCCCAGCCCCAGACATGGAGGACCGGAAATGTTTCGGCGTTCCTTCCTGCAACTTCAATATCGACGGGCATCATGGCGGCTACTCCAGATAGAAAACATTCGGCTTGGTGCCCGCTTCCGGCTTCAGGGCGCGGTGCTTGCGCGCCCCCAGAACGCGGACGAGCTGGCTCGACGGGTCCTCAAGATCGCCGAAAATCATGGCGCGGCTGGGGCACGTCGAAACGCACGCCGGTTCGAGCCCCTCGCGCACGCGGTGCACGCAGAAGGTGCACTTCTCGGCGACGCCGCGCCCGTTGATGAAGCGCGCGTCGTAAGGACAGGCCGCCAGGCAAGCCTTGCAGCCGGTGCAGCGGCTCTCGTCCACCAGCACGATCCCTCCGTCGGCGTAATGGCTTGCTCCGGTGGGGCAGTTCCAGACGCAGGGCGCGTCGGAGCACTGATTGCAGCGCTCGGAGAGGATCTCCAAGTGCACGTTGGGAAATTCCCCGCGCGAGCGCTGCGTCACGCGGCAACGGAACGCATCCTCGTCGACCCGGTTCTCCACCTTGCAGGCGACCACGCAGGCGGCGCAGCCCATGCAGGTCCGCAGGTCAATGGCCATGCCGTAGCGGGGCATCTCTCACGCCTCCTTTTCGATGCGCACAAAGTTGTTGAACATGCCGGTGCCGCCCATCAGCGGGTCCACGGAAACCCGTGTCACCAGGTCGCTGGTGGAAGCGCCGCGCCCGGCGGTGAAGCGCAGCCGCGGGGCCGTGTGGCCGAAGCCGTGGACCATGTATACGCAGTCGGGGCGGATGCGGTTGGTGACGCGCGCCCGGACCGGCGCGCTGCGCACGCCGTCCTGGTTGACCAGCCGGACCCGCTCGTTGTGGCGGATCCCCAGGGCGGCAGCGGCGCGGTGGTGAATCCAGACCTCGTTTTCGCGCACCACCGAACCAAGCACGCGGTTGTTGGTCGTGCGACCGAAGGTGTGCAGCGGCGAGCGGCCGAACAGCAGCCGGAAGTGCCCTTCCGGCGGCTCAGGCTTCGGATAGTGCCGGGGCACGGGATCGACGCCCATGTCGGCCAGCAGCTTCGAATACAGCTCCACCTTTCCGGTGGGCGTGTCGAACTTGTGGTCCGCCGGCAGCGGCGAGTCCTCCGCCGGATACACGACCACGCCGCGCTTCTTCATGTCGGCCAGCGTCAGGTTCAGGCCGCGCAGCCGGGTGTCGAGATACTGCTCGATGTCCCGCCACGGAAAGTAGGCTTCGAGGTCGAGCCGCTTCGCCAGCTCGCGCGCCATCCACCAGCCGGGCTTCGAATCATGCATCGGCGCCACCACCGGCTGCCGCAAGGCCACGAAGGGATTGCGGAATGCGCCTGCGTGGAGGTCGTCGTAGCGCTCCAAATAGGTGCATTCGGGCAGCACGACGTCGGCATATCCGGCAATCTCGACCGGCAGCACGTCGATCACCACCAGCAGGTCCAGCGCGTGGATCGCCTCCAGCGTCCGCTGCGGCTGCGGCAGCGACTGCAACAGGTTCGTGCCGTACACAAGCCAGCCGCACGCGCGGTAGGGCGTCCCGGCCAGCGTCGCATCGCACAGACCCGAGGCGAGCGTCTCGTCAGCCAGCGGATAACGGTTCCCCGCGCCGTCAATGGCGCCCCGCTGCGGCTTGGGAGGCGCCGGCGCCGGGTATGGCGGGACCTCCACGCCCGACGGCAGGAAAAACCCGCCCTTCGCGCCCCAGCTGCCCAGCAGCGCATTGAGGATGGCGATCGCGCGGCTGCGTTGCGTGTCGTCGCCATACCAGGTGACATGGCGGCCGGGATGCACAATGACGGACGGCTTGGCCGCGGCCATCTCCCGCGCCACCGTCCGGATGGTTTCGGCGTCGATCTCCGTGATCCGCGCGGCCCATTCCGGCGTATTGTCGCGGATCGCCTCCTTCAGCTCGGCCAGCCCGACCGTGTGCCTGTCGACAAACTCCTTGTGGTAAAGCTCCTCGAAAACGAGGACGTGCGCCCACGCCATCAGCAGCGCGATGTCGGTGCCCGGCTTGATCGGCAGGTACCAGTGCGCCTTGCTGGCGGCAACCGAGAAACGCGGATCGACCACCACGATTTTCGCGCCCCGGCGGATCGCTTCAGCGAACTCCTGCACCTGCGTGTTGTGCATGTTCTCGCCCAGGTGGCTGCCGATCAGCACGAGGAACCGGGTGTTGGCGATGTCGGTGTTTTCCGGCGACCCGATGCCCGTTCCAAAGGTCAGCTGGAAGCCGACCTCGCGCGGGCCGCGGCACTGCGCGTAACTCGGGGCGGCGACGTTGGGCGAGCCGAAGGCTTTCATCAGGTGCGCGAAAAACGACCCGCCATGGCCGTGCGTGAACAGCGCCAGCGCCTCGGGACCGTGCTTGTCCCTGATGTCGCGCATCCGGGCGGCGACATAGTCCAGCGCTTCCTCCCAGCTCGCTTCGCGGAATCGCTCTTGGCCGCGCGGTCCGGTGCGGATCAGCGGCCTCTTCAGCCGGTCCGGGTCGTACAGCAACCCTGTGCCGCCGTTGCCCCGCGGACAGAGCCTGCCCTGGGACAGCGGATGGGCCGGATGCCCGTCCAGCTTGGTCACCACCCCGTCTTCCACCGTCGCCAGAACCCCGCATTTCCAGAAGCAGAGCTCGCAAAACGTCGGAATCTTTTTCACTTGCCGGGGGGCGGACGGTCTTTCCTCCCGCACGGCCAAAGCCGCTCCGCCTGCGGCGGCCGCCGCGCCCCCGGCAGCGATCCGGAGAAACGTCCGTCGCTTCAGCTGCGCCATATTCGGACCTCAATGTCGACGATGCAGGGCCCTTCCCGGCGGTGACAGCGGCTGCGGCCGAAGAATTCCGCCGCCCCTCGGGCGGCGGGGGCTGGAATATCAGTATGCTTGCGTCAGGAATCCGTGCCGGGCAGTGTTGATTCCAGATACAGGCGTCCGATATAGTGATTCTTGGGCCTCGTTTGCTACACTTTTTCAGACCTGATACCCCGCGCCGGCGGGCCCAGGCCGCGCGGGCGGAGAATTCCGAACGATCGGGAGGATTGACCTGATGGCACCCACCAAAGGCCTGTCTGGTTTTCTGCGGCAGGCGAAAACGTTTGGCGCGGCAGGCGCCTTGCGGCGCGCGGGTTCGTGGCTCCTGCTGCTGGCGATGGCTGTCTGTGCCGGCGCTCTGCCGGCGATGGCGCAGCCGGCGCACCATGGCGGCGGCGAGGCCAGCCTCGTGCTGCCGGATCTCAACCAGGCGCAGTTTTTCGGCATGGGCGGGCGCAGCCTGCTGATGCTGGGACTGATCGTGTGCGCGCTCGGCCTGTTGTTCGGCCTGTCGATTTACGTCCGGCTGAAGAACATGCCGGTGCACAAGTCGATGCTCGAAGTCAGCGAGCTGATCTATGAGACGTGCAAGACCTACCTGGCGACGCAGGGCAAGTTCCTGCTGATCCTGGAGTGCTTCATTGCCGTCATCATCGTGTTCTATTTCGGCCTGCTCCAGCAGATGGAGGCCTACCGCGTGGCCATCATCCTGCTGTTCAGCGTCATCGGCATCGGCGGCAGCTTCGGCGTGGCGGCGTTCGGCATGCGCGTGAACACGTTCGCCAACTCGCGCGCCTCGTTCGCCAGCCTCACCGGCAAGGCGTTCCCATGCTATGACATTCCGCTCCAGGCGGGCATGAGCATCGGCATGATGCTGATCTCGGTCGAGCTGATGCTGATGCTGTTCATCCTGCTGTTCATCCCGGGCGACCTCGCCGGCCCCTGCTTCATCGGCTTCGCCATCGGCGAATCGCTCGGCGCGGCAGCGCTGCGCGTCGCCGGCGGCATCTTCACCAAGATCGCCGACATCGGCGCCGACCTGATGAAGATCGTCTTCAAGATCAAGGAAGACGACGCGCGCAACCCGGGCGTCATCGCCGACTGCACCGGCGACAACGCGGGCGACTCCGTGGGCCCCTCTGCCGACGGCTTCGAGACCTACGGCGTCACCGGCGTGGCGCTGATCAGCTTCATCCTGCTCGGCATCAACGAGCGCGTGGCCGGCCCCACTTGGCAGGTCATCCAGGTCCAGCTGCTCGTCTGGATCTTCATGATGCGCGTCATGATGGTCATCTCCTCCGGCGTCAGCTACTTCATCAACGGCATGCTGGCCCGGGCCAAGTATGGCGACGCCGAGAAGATGAACTTCGAGCAGCCGCTCACCAACCTCGTCTGGATCACCTCGCTGCTGTCCATTGCGCTCACCTACGTCGTCAGCTACGTGATGATCCCCGAACTCAAGGGCGACTCCTCGTTGTGGTGGAAGCTGGCCACGGTGATCAGCTGCGGCACGCTGGCCGGCGCGCTGATCCCCGAATTCGTGAAAGTCTTCACATCCACCGGCTCGCGCCACGTGCGCGAGATCGTCGTCGCCAGCGAGGAGGGCGGCGCGTCGCTCAACATCCTGTCCGGCTTCATCGCCGGCAACTTCTCCGCCTACTGGCTCGGCTTCGCCATCCTCTTCCTGATGAGCGTCGCCTACTGGGTGTCCACCATGGGCCTTGCCTCGCTGATGATGGCGCCCGCCGTGTTCGCTCTCGGCCTGGTGGCCTTCGGCTTCCTCGGCATGGGCCCGGTGACCATCGCCGTGGATTCATACGGGCCGGTCACCGACAATGCGCAATCCGTCTACGAGCTGTCCACCATCGAGCAACTGCCGGGCATCGAAGGGGAGATCGAGAGCCAGCACGGGTTCCGCCCGCGGTTCGACAAGGCCAAGGACAATCTGGAAGAGAACGACGGTGCGGGCAACACGTTCAAGGCCACGTCGAAGCCTGTGCTGATCGGCACCGCGGTGGTCGGCGCCACGACGATGATCTTCTCGATCATCGTGGCCCTGACCAACGGCCTCGACCCGGCGCGCGTCGCCTTCCTCTCGATCCTTCACACGCCGTTCTTCTTCGGCCTCATCGCCGGCGGCGCCATGATCTACTGGTTCACCGGCGCCGCCACGCAGGCCGTCTCCACCGGCGCCTACCGCGCAGTGGAATTCATCAAGCGCAACATCAAGCTGGAAGGCACCACCAAGGCGAGCGTTTCCGACTCGAAGAAAGTCGTCGAGATCTGCACCCAGTACGCCCAGCGCGGCATGTTCAACATCTTCATCGCCGTGTTCTTCGGCACGCTGGCCTTCGCCTTCATGGAGGAATTCTTCTTCATCGGCTACCTGATCGCCATCGCCATCTTCGGCCTGTTCCAGGCCATTTTCATGGCCAACGCCGGCGGCGCCTGGGACAACGCCAAGAAGATCGTGGAGACCGAAATGAAGGCCAAGGGCACGGACCTGCATGCGGCCACAGTGGTCGGCGATACCGTCGGCGATCCCTTCAAGGACACATCCTCGGTGGCGCTCAACCCGACCATCAAGTTCACCACGCTGTTCGGCCTGCTGGCCGTGGAGCTGGCCGTTTCGCTCCGCAACCAGGGCCAGGCCACGCTGACTCACGTGCTGGCCGTGGTGTTCCTCCTCGTCTCCATGACCTTTGTCTACCGCTCCTTCTACGCGATGCGCATTGAGAAATAGCGCTTCGCCGCTCCCGGAACAGAAGAAAAGGCAGCCCCGGCGCGGGCTGCCTTTTCTGCATCTCCGCCAACTTCGCGGAAGCTATTCTTCCTGCTTCTCCGGCGCCTTGCGGGGAGCCTCCTTTTTCTTCGCCGCTCCCGTCGCTGCCAATCGCGGGATGCCCGCCAGCCCGCCCAGCCGGGCCAGCGCCGCCAGGTCCCCGACCCCGTCGATGTGCACGAGCGTCAACTCCTTCGGCTCGGCGGCGAGGATCAGCAACCCGTCCGCCTTGCCGTCAGCGCCCTTGCGGATCAGGATCTCCGTGAAGCCGTCCTTCTCCTTCACGCTGACCAGCGCATTCCAGGCCCCGCCAGCCTTGATTTTCTCGCCGAAAGCGCGCACCGCCGCCGGGTCGTACAGGCCCGGGGCGTCGAACTCGAAGCTGCGCACCTGGATCCCCTTGAGGGTCCTGGCCAGCTCCGCCAGCTCCTTGCCGCCCTCCTTCGGCTGCAAGCCCGCGAGCAGCGTGAGCTGCTCCGGGCCGAGGTTGACCATCGCCGACTCCTTCGCTTTCTCCGCCAGCTTGTCAAACAGACTGTAGTCGATCGGCTGCCCGAAGAGCGGCACGAGCGCCGCCACCAGAATCAGTACTCTCGCCATGACGCCTCCTGTACGGGGATTTGCTTCACTCCAATGGACCTCAGCCGCCCTTCCGCCCTGGCCAGCGTCCGGGAAGTGATTTCGACTGTCAAGGCGATCTGCTGCCGCACCTGCTCCGCCTGCCGGAGGCGCATCTGCTGCTCATGCCACCGCATGACGCCCAGAAGGCCGCCGCCGGCGATGGCGATGCTCGCCGCCGCGGCCATCCACCGGGGCATTCTGCCCCGGCGCGGCGAGACCCCTGCGCGCTCCAGGATCCTGCGCTCGAGTCCCTGCGGCGGCTCGACGCGGCGGAACGATTCGCGCAACTCGTGCTCGAACTTCTCCATGCCGTTCATGACCGTGCCTCCCTGACGACCGCTGTTCCGCGGTTCATTTTCACCCTCAGCAGCTCGAGCGCCCGGTGCAGCCGGCTCTTCACCGTTTGCACCGGCACGTCCAGAACCCGCGCGATCTCGGCGAGCTCCATCTCTTCCTGGTAGCGGAGGAGAATCATCATCCGCGCCTGCGCCGGCAACGATGCCACCATCTGCCGCAGCCGTCTGCGGAGCAAAGGGTCACGATCGCCGTCGCAGCCGCCCGGCTCGCGCACTTCTTCAAGCGCCGGGCCGCGGCGGTAGCCGCGCTTGCGGATCTCGTCGATGCAACGGTGGCTGGCCACGCGGGCCAGCCAGTGCCGGATGTGGTCTGCGCCTTCCAGCCGCGCGAGGTTCTGGTGCAGCGCAAGGAAAACATCCTGTGTGATGTCCTCCGCCGCTGCCCGGTCCCGAAGCGCGTGCCAGGCAAGGCTGTAAACCATCCCCTGGTGCTCCCGGACGATCTCTGCGAAATCGGGCGTCGCGTCCATCTGCCAGTCCATACGAACACCCCGCGGCGAGGTTGCGGGAATTTTGCGCGCGGCGCCCGGGCCCGGCTACCGCAGGCGGTCGTTCAGCGCCTTGATCGCCTTGGGGTCGAACTTCGGCTTCCGGTCGTAGGTCATCAGCCCGTTGACTTCCTGCTCGACGTCGGTGATTTGCGTGTAGCAGATCCCGATGAAGGGCAGCTTCGCAATCGCGTCATACAGGCCGGCCAGGCGGCGCAGCGCGTCTTCCGGCGTCTTTTCGACCCCCGCATACCCCCACGCCGACTCCGGCACGCTGGCCCCCGGCGGGATGTAGGCGATGCCGCCGAACTCGCTCAGGTAGAGAGGCGCGCCGTTGTACGCATGTCCCGGGGCCGCATAAGGCCGCCCGTTGGGCGGCAGCACTGCCCCGGCCCTCGGCTCCACCCTCGCCCAGCGGTTGTAGAGCGCGTCGTGGTTGGCGGCATAGTCGTGCACCGCGTACAGGTCGGTCGTCTCGACGTGCTCCCAGCCCTCGTTGTCGATCACCGGGCGCGTCGGGTCCAGCGATTTCGTCAGATGGAAGAGCGTGCGCAGGTGCGCCTGCTGCCGCGGGTCGCGCAGGTCCGGCACGCCCCAGCTTTCATTGAGCGGCGCCCACATCACGACCGACGGGTGGTTGATGTCGCGCTCCACCGCCTCGGCCCATTCGCGCAGGAAGCGCTGCACGTACTGCTCGTCGTACAAATAGGCGTTGGCCATTTCGCCGCTCACGAGGAAGCCCATCCGGTCCGCCCAATACAGAAAGCGCGGGTCTTCCACCTTCTGGTGCTTGCGCACGCCGTTGAACCCCATCTCTTTGGCCATGCGGATGTCGTACTGGATGGCCTCGTCAGAAGGCGGCGTGAGCAGGCTCTCCGGCCAGTACCCCTGATCGAGCAGGAATTTCAGGTAAATTGAGCGGTGATTCAGGCAAAATCTGCCGTTTTCAATCGATACTTCCCGAAATCCGAAATAGGAATAGACGGTGTCCAGCGTTTTTCCATCCTTTTTCAACTCGAAAACGACGTTGTAAAGGTGCGGCCGCTCGAGCGTCCACAGCCGCGGATTGCGCACAAAGGCGGCGGCGTCCACGTATTTGTTGTCGGACAGGGCGCCGGCGCCGCCCGCCACCACGCTGTCCCCGGACTTCACCGTGACGCGCAGCATGAGCCCGGCCTGCGGCCTCGCCACGCGCCCGTGGAACGTCACGGCGCCGTCGAGCCGGGGAGCAATGCGGACAAACTCGAGCCAGCTCTCGCCCGCCGCTTCCAGCCAGACGCTCTGCCAGATGCCGGATGTGCGCGTGTAGAAAATGCCGCGGGATTTCGGTTCCCAATATTGCTTTCCCCGGGGAATGGCCCGGTCTTCCGGCAGGTCCCACGCACGCACGACCACCGTGTTCCGCCCGGGCTTGAGCAGCCCGGTGATCTCCAGGCGGAAGGGCGTGTTGCCTCCCTCGTGCTCGCCCGCCGCCTGCCCGTTCACCCAGACCGTCGCCCTGTAATCCACCGCGCCGAAGTGCAGCAGCACCCTGCGCCCTTTCCAGGCGGGGGGAACCTCGAACTGCCGGCGGTACCAGACCACCGGATGAAAGGATGTGTCGCCAATGCCGCTCATGCGGCTCTCAAAACAGAACGGCACGATAATGTTGCGGCGGAACGGGGCTTCCGCAACGTGCCAGCCCGCCCCCAGCCCTTCGTCGTGGTCATCGAAAGCGAACTGCCATGTGCCGTTCAGGCTCTGCCATTCGCTGCGCATGAACTGCGGCTGCGGGTGCTCGGGGCGCGGCACGGGCTGCGCGAACGCCTGCGCGCACAGCAGCGCCGGAATCGTGAGGCAACGGAGATGCATAGCTGTATTCTATTCACAGGCGCCCGGCGCCGGCCGGTTTGCCGCGCGGGCCGGGACGTCAAGCACCGGGGATCGATCATGAGACAGAACGCCCTCGCAGCGCTCGCGCTATTCTCCATGCTCGCAGCGGCGCCGTCCGCGCCGGCGGCGGAACCCATCCGCATCCACCCCTCCAACCCGCACTACCTGCACTGGCAAGGGCGGCTCTTTCTCGTTGTCACGTCCGCCGAGCATTATGGCGCGGTCATCAACGCAGACTTCGACTGGCGCAGGTACCTCGCCACGCTGCACCGCGAAGGCATGAACCTCACCCGGATTTTCGCCGGAACGTACCGCGAGTCCCCCGGCGACTTCGGCATCGAGCGCAACACGCTGGCCCCCCAACGCTTCCTCGCCCCGTAGCCGCAACGTGGCGCCCGCTTCGATCTGGATGCCTGGAACCCGGATTTCTTCGAGCGGCTGAAGGCTTTCGCCGGAGAGGCCGAGCGGCTCGGCATCGCCGTCGAAGTCACCCTGTTCTGCTCCACCTACGGCGAGCGGCAGTGGTCCCTGAGCCCGTTCAACCCCGCCAACAACGGCAACGCGTTTCCGCTGAAGGACTGGAAGTGGCTTCACACGCTCGACAATGGCGGCGCGCTCCCCTTCCAGGAAAGATTCGTGCGCAAAATTGTCCGTGAGTTGAATCCCTTTTCGAACATCATTTTCGAGATCCAGAACGAGCCGTGGGCGGACCGCACCATCACGGGCCAGCCCGTCAACCCCTATCTGCCTCTGCGCTGGCCCAATACCGCCGACTGCGCCGACGCGGCTTCGCTTGCCTGGCAGGAGCGTGTCGCCTTCTGGATCCGCACAGAAGAATCCGCCTTGCCCAACCGCCACCTGATCGCCTGGAACGCCTGCAATTTCCGCGCGCCGCTGCCGGCGATTTTGAAAGGCGCCGACATTGTCAATTTCCACTACGCTTATCCCGAGGCCGTTTGGTGGAATTACGCATGGAATCTGCCCGTTTCCTGTGACGAAACAGGCTTCCTCGGAACCGGCGACGAAGCCTACCGGAAGCAGGCCTGGCGGTTTCTGCTGGCCGGCGGCGGGCTGTTCAATCACCTCGACTATTCTTTCAGCGTTGGCAAGGAAGACGGGACGGATTTTCAGCCGAAAAGCCCCGGCGGAGGCAGCCCGGCCCTGCGGCGCCAGCTTCGGTTTTTGCGCGAGTTTCTGGAAACGTTGCCGCTTGCCGGAATGAAACCCGCCCGCGAACTCGTGCAGCACGCGCCCGGAGCGGAGGCTGTCGCGATGGCCAAGGCCGGGGATGCTTATGTCGTGTATCTCACCGGTTCCGGCGGCTCGGATCTCGTCCTCGAGGTCCCGCCCGGCGAATACGAAGCCGAATGGTGGAACCCCGAAGACGGCAGGCGACTCGCATCGGCTGTTGTCCGCCACCCCCGGGGCCCGTTGCGCCTGGCCACGCCGCCGTTCGCGCAGGATGCCGCTCTGAAGCTGCTCCGCGCCGCTCGGCGCTGAAGCTCTGCGCCTACCGGCCGCTGACGGCCCCGGCCAGCAGAAACACGAGCGGCGCGTTCCAGTTGATGGCTACTTCGTTGGTCGCGTACGATTCCTGCTCGTCCAAAAACATTTTCGCCGGCGCCGTGCCTTCCGGCAGCTTCTTCATGGCCGGATCCTGCCGCCGCGCATTGGGGCCGCCGGCGAGCAGCCCCGGCCACGGCTCCGCGTTGTTGTCCGCGCCGGAAGGCCTGTGGTGCGGGCGCCGGACGGGGTTGGCGCCCACGCGGGTGACGAACGAGATCGATAACGCGTTCCGGCCGAGCAGGTAATGCAGGTCGTCGAGGGCTGCGTGATAGTAGGCGGGTTTCGGGTTCAGCCTGTGCGCCACCAGCAGTTGCATTCCGTAGTTCGCCGCCACGGAATTCGAGCCCCAGATGTAGTCTTTTCGCAACAGGCTCATCCGATACGGGCTGGCCGCCGTTCTCTGCGCCAGCCGGTCGGCGGCATCCAGCACCAGGCTCCGGATCTCGTCCGACTGCGGCCCTTCCGACAGCGCCCAACCCCACAGCGCAAGCGCAGCCACCCGGGGCCAGGCCGGCGGGCGGTCGTCGGCGATGGCGCCGCGGAATTTCTCGCGGTTTTCGAGAAAATACGCTTCGTAAGGCTTGCCCCTGGTGGTCCTCCATAACTCGGCGGCCGCCCAAAGCCGTTCGTCGGAGCAGTCCTTGTCGCCGTAAGCGCCGGTAGAAACGCCCTTGGGGTTGCTGAACAGCACCGAGGGGTTTTGTTCGGCCCATTTCCATGCCGCCTCCGCCGCGGAAAGAGCACGCTGCGCAAAGGCGGGGTCGTAGGGGCGGTACAGCCGGCCGGCGATGGCCATTACGGCGGCAAAGTCCGCGGTTGCGCATGTGCTCTTGTACGGTGCGGCGCCGGTCCCGATAATATAGCTGGTCATCCGGTCCTCGTGCGGCATCACAAAGCCGCTGAATTTCTCCGTGGTCTGTTTATGCCACACGCCGCCGTCGGCATCCTGCATGGAGAGCATCCATTCAAGATTCCAGCGGATTTCGTCCAGAAAATCCGGAGTCTTGTTGGAGTATTCCGGAATGTTCAGGCGGAAGTGTTTCAGCCGCTCCTCATAAAATTCGTACGCCCACAGCAGCGTGCCGGTGGCAATTCCCGAATTCACGACATACCGGCCGTAATCGCCGGCATCATGCCAGCCCTTGACCGACGGCGCAGGCCCGGATTTCCCGGACGAAGCATGCCAGGCGCCCTCGCGGTGGCAGGCCTCGTACCGGTAGCCGGGAAATTCCTTGCCCAGGTCTACAGCCGTCCCGCACCTCTGCCCGTAATAGGAACGCATGGCCAGATACAGCACCCGTTCATAGACGCGAGGGCCGATTTCGAATTCCGGGCTTCTCCCCGCGCCGTCGACTTCGAGATAGTAGCGGCCGGGAGTGCGCAGCGGCGTGAAATCCGCAACCTGCACCCGGTCGCCCGAATCGGCGTCTTCCACTGCGGGCCCGAGCCGTTCCCGGAAAACGGGCCGCGCATCCTGTGCGCGGCGAACGGTGAATTCCGCCGCTCCGGCGGCGTTGGACACTAACGCCACCTTGGGTGCGGCCGGCAGGTAACCTGCCTGGTTCAGCCGGATCGCGTGTGTCGGAGCCTGCGCCCACGAGGCAACCCCGAGGAGGAACAAAACCGGGAGTCTCATGTCCGATTCATACCATGTTCGCCCCGGAAGCCGTGCCGGGAGAACGTCGATAATGGAAAGCGGAGCCTATGCCCTTTGCCAGCATTCCTGACGCGATCGAAGCCTTCCGGCGCGGCCGGATGCTGGTCGTGGTCGACGACGAAGATCGCGAGAACGAGGGCGATCTGACGCTTGCGGCGGAATTCGCCACGCCGGAAGCCATCAACTTCATGGCCAAGCACGGGCGCGGCCTGATCTGCCTCGCTCTGGCGCCCGAAATCTGCGACCGCCTCAACCTGCCGCTCATGTCGCCCCGCAACACCTCGCAGTTCGGCACGGCATTTTGCGAAGCGATCGACGCCGCAACGGGGGTCACCACCGGCATCAGCGCCGCCGACCGGGCGCGGACGATCCAGGTGGCCATCAGTCCCGACTCGCGGCCGGCCGACCTCGCCCGCCCCGGCCACGTCTTCCCGCTGCGGGCGCGCGAAGGCGGCGTGCTGGTGCGCTCCGGCCAGACCGAGGCGGCCGTCGATCTGGCACGGCTCGCCGGACTCCGGCCCGGCGGCGTCATCTGCGAAATCATGAACGATGACGGCACGATGGCGCGAGTCCCGGAGCTCGAACGGTTCTGCGCCGAGCACGGCCTGCTGATGATCTCCGTTGCCGACCTCATCCGCTACCGGCTGGAACACGAGCGGATCGTGAGGCGCGCCGCCGAGGGGCTGCTGCGCACCGACATCGGCGAGTTCAGGACGATTTCCTACGCTTCTTCCATCGACCCCGAAACGCACCTTGCGCTTGTCTTTGGCGAGCCCTGGAAGCGCGACGTGGCGCTGGTGCGGATGCACAGCCGCTGCACCTACGGCGACGTCTTCCACTCGATCGAGTGCGACTGCCACCGGATCCTCCGCTCGGCGCTGGAGAAGATTGTCGCCGAGGGCGCAGGCGTTCTCGTCTATCTGCATCAGACCGGGCCGGGCATCCGCCAGATCGACCCGGATCCTGCCGGCGGCCTGCCTCGGCTCGTCTCCCACACCCGCGCCTACATGCATTACGCATCGCCGGCCGGGCAGCGCCTTCTGCAACATGAGACGGGCATCGGCGCGCAGATTCTTTCCGACCTCGGGCTGCGCCGCATCCGGCTGCTGACGAATCATCCGCGCAAGGTGGTGGCGCTCGAGGGATTCAACATCGAGATCGTGGACCAGGTTCCTGTGTAGAACAGGCAGGACCGGCGGCGAAAGACCGCAGGCAAGGCGGGCGCCTCTCTTCCCGTAGCTCCATGCAGCCGGCAACGCAGGATTCGGGCCGTTGCCTGCGTGCGCCACGCTTTGCTCCTGACGCGCGCCGTGCGGCCAGCGCATTGTCTTGCCGCGCAGCTTGCCGGCCGTGTGCGCGGAGGCACGGCCTCATAAAGTGGCTGAGAGACCCATGTTTGGAGCCGCGTTGCTCACCACGTCATGATGCCGTGGCCCGGCCGTCCGGATGATGTGCGGGGGCAATAGGCCGGCAACAACCCGGCAAGGCTTGTGAGTCGCAACGAGTGTGCTGTTCTGGTTTGAAGAGCCACGTAGTTGTTGACGTGCTGCGCAATCGCGCCCCCGCTCCCGAGAGTCCGCCTCGCCGTGACCGGAATGCCGGGCACCTGTGAACTGAACGGGGCGGAAGCGCCAAACCGGGGTACCGGAGCGCACGCAGCGCACCCTGCCGCCGGCAATGCCCGGCACGGGTTCGAGTGGCGTTTCAATGCCTCCGGCGCTACGCCGTCAGCGGGTTGAAGACGCCGTCGCCACATCTTCCGGATCCGGCACGCAGTCGCCGGAGTCCGAACGCAGTCAATATGGTAAGATGCGAGAGGGCCACGCACTTCTCGCGGAGAGGTGGCTGAGTGGTCGAAAGCAGCGGTTTGCTAAACCGTCGTAGGGCCTTAAAGCTCTACCGAGGGTTCGAATCCCTCCCTCTCCGCCACTCTTTGAAAAGAAACCACTTACGTTAATCTGATCGAAAGCGGTAGAGATTCAGCCCGGGGGCTCAAAAGGACGAATTGCCCACGGATTGCCCACGGATTTTCACCGCCCCGATCCGCGCACGCCCTTGAGCGCCCA